>Ga0210044_10002299_pt1 | contig 28618 bp, 18 predicted proteins | sample CryGey13umfilter_2_FD_183959 | JGI IMG/M metagenome (GOLD analysis project Ga0210044, IMG submission 183959) | Groundwater microbial communities from aquifer in Utah, USA - Crystal Geyser 4/9/14 3 um filter (SPAdes) (version 2) | ecosystem: Environmental > Aquatic > Deep subsurface >... | reverse complement strand
TCAAGACAAGTTTCACAAGTGTTTTGACTCCCACAAAAAAACTCTGTCCTTTTGAAAGTGAGTACTCGGTGTAAATGGCCTTAATCGGGACTTCCTTTAATGCTAGCTGATTACGTTTCGCCTCAGCCACAAGTTCTGATGAGACCTCCATCCGGTTCGTCTTGATCTCAATCTTATCGAGCGCATAGCGATTAAACGCACGAAATCCAGACTGGCTATCGGTCACCCAAGCCCCAAACAGCACTAACGTGACGACGTTCCCAAGAAGTTGAGCGACACGCCGATACCATGGCATCCCTTTAAATCCCGTCAGCATGCGCGAACCAATCACCATGTCTGCACCATTCTGAATCGCCTTCACAAAGACTGGGATTTCATTCGCATCATGTTGGCCATCTGCGTCCAAGGTGATCACGACATCAACATTCATTTTTTTTGCCGCAGCAAATCCCGTTCCAATCGCTGCTCCCAAACCCCGATTAATCACATGAGAGACAACGAGTGCCCCCTGAGCGTGTGCAATCTCTGCCGTACGATCTGAAGATCCGTCATCCACCACAAGCATCACGTCGACGTGTGGCCGTGTGTGTTCAAGCACCTCCGCAATCGTCTGTGCTTCGTTGTAAGCAGGAATGAGTGCAGCGATCTTCATAGTGCACTGAGCAAAATCTTGTTTGCCTTCATATATTCAATCGTTCTCCTGAGCCCATCTTCGAGCCGAACCAATGGAAACCAACCTAACTCTTTCGCTTTATCAATACGAGGAAGGGCGAGCTCAGAGAGAAAGACGAGCTTCTCTCCCATGACGATCTTTGAATTTGAATCCGTCATTTTTATCACAAGTTCAGCAATCTCTTTCATTTTATGATCAAGATCACTTCCAATATTGACCGGACCCGGATCTTGAGGAGCCTCCATGAGACGTGTCATTCCATCGATCAAGTCTGTAATAAACATGAGCGAGGTTTTAAACTCTTCACCCACATTCAGAACAAGATCTTTTCCATCGAGCGCATTTAAGATGAAGTCAGGAATAAGATGACCATCGAAAAGAGGCATGCGTGGACCGTAGGTTCGAAAAATACGCGCAATGCGAATATCTAATCCATGTACCTGTCGGTACGTTTCAAACATGGTTTCTGAAAAACGCTTTCCTTCGTCGTAGCAAGCCCTTGGGGTGAGGTGATTCACAATCCCTTCCTCCTCCTCTTGGACATTTGGACTCCCCTCCGATCGCTCCCCATACACTACTGAGCTTGAAGTGAGCATCACCTTTGCGCGATATTTCTTGGCAAGCTCGAGCACATGATAATTTCCAACGGAGTTGGAAAGCAGTGTTTGAATTTTGAATTGATCGAAGTTCTTGATCGACGTTGGGCAGGCGAGGTGATAGATCTCTTGAATTCCCTGAAAGGGAAGTTTAAACGCAGCAAGCTCATTCAAAGACTCGAGTTCAAACGGCTGGTTCACATCCAACTTCACGAACCTAAAATCTGGATGTTGCAATAACGCATCAATGTTTTTCACGTCACTGGTTGAAAAGTTATCGATACAAAGAACGCGATGGTTGTCCTTTAGAAGCTGCTCACAGAGATGGGATCCAATAAATCCAGCACCACCCGTGATCACAATGTTCTTTTTTTCAAACGTCAAAGGTCTTGGCATATACCCTTAGTATAACAGAATTAACGTCCCCAGGCAGCAGAATTGATTCCACCCCGATCGTTTTCATCATCGCTAAAAAACGTTCCAATCAGCTCAGCATAGCCGTTATACACACGAATATGTGGGCCACCTCCTGGCCCTGCTGCCGTGATAATAGAGGCTCCCGGCCACTCGGAAAGATTTCCAACCGAGAGCCGAACTCCTCCTCGAAAGAGGGGATCGTAAGCAAAAAAAGTACCTAACCATGCACCCTCTCCATCAAAAATTTGAACATGAGGGCCTCCGCCATTGTCTGTTCCTGTCACAATTTCATCATCACCGTCGCCATCTAAGTCCCCACTCGCCACAAACACTCCATTCTGATACGTCTCAGCATAGGCAAGAAATTCGGCAAGAAACGTTCCATCAGGTGCATGCACACGCACAAAGGGAGCATGCCCCTCACCAAGTGTTGTCAAAATTTCATCCTTCCCATCCCCATCGACATCACCAAGTGCAATACGCACACTGCGTTCTCCTGTTCGATCTGTATAAGGTAACAAGACATCCTGAGCGAGCTCTCCGTCTTTATTGTACAGCGCAACCCGTGCATTCCCACCTGTGTCTGTACTCACCGCAATCTCCTCAACTCCATCACCGTCTGTATCACCTGTGGCAACAAAAAGACCTGTGGTCGCCCCCCCATCAAGTGCCAAAAATTCTGACTCAAGCACGCCTTCGAGTGTAAAGATGCGCACAAGGGGATCCCCCTCACCGGGAACAACCACAATCTCCTCAACCCCATCGCCATCCACATCCCCCATGGCTAAGCGTACCCCGCCATCAAACGATTCATCGTAAGCGTTAAACATTGTCATCACTTCACTTCCACTATTGGTGAACACTCGAACTGTTGGTGGACCACCTCCCTCTGGAGCGACGGCGATCCGGTAACTTGAATCACCGTCTTCCCCACTTATGACAGAATCCACAGAGACCTCCTCTGATTCAGAAGAAGTATCAGCAAAAGACAGCGAAAGTTCGAGCGCACGAGCCACATTCAATCTCCCAGCGCCCATCTTTCCAGTGGCGTCCCCCGTGGCAATCACAGGATCAACCGAAAGTCGTAAGATGCTCCTCACATCATCAGGAGTCAGGGACGGATGTGCGGCAAGAAGTAATGCTGCTGCACCAGCAACCATTGGAGACGCCATGGAGGTCCCTGACCAGCCGTATTCGTAATACGCCTCATAGCCATCCCAATCGTCAGACTGGTAAATGGCGCTGAAAATATTTTCACCCGGAGCGGAAATATCTGTGCACTCCGCACCGTAATTTGAAAAACTTGATCGTTCATCATTCTCATCTGTAGAAGCCACCCCGAGAATCCAGTCCTGATCAGCACGCTCCCCGTAACAGGCTGGGAAGATGGGTTTGTCATCGATATCAATTCCTCCGTCGTTTGAATTTCCAACCGCTGCCACAACCACGACTCCCGCCTCGTACGCTTCCTCGAGTGATTTCCTCATGGCGTCGTCAAAATCAAATCCTGTAAAACTGAGATTAATGACATCGGCTCCATTTGCAACCGCATACTCAACCCCCTGACGAGCGTAGTGCGAATTCCCCACCCCAAAGTTATCTAAAATACGCACGGACATAATCTCGATCTCCCAGTTAATTCCCGCAATTCCTTCCTCATTATCCCCCACGGCCCCAGCAATTCCAGCAATCACCGTTCCGTGTGAGACCGCAGAAGAATCAGCGCCTTCGTTTTCTGATGGTGTAGGCGACCCGTCGTTATCCACGAAGTCGTATCCGTTCACGTCATCAACATACCCATTCCCATCATTATCAATCCCGTCGCCTGCCACCTCTCCCCCGTTCTCCCAAATGTTCGCCTCGAGGTCTGGATGATCGAGATCGACCCCTGTATCTAAAATAGCAATCACAACAGAATCATCACCCACAGACGTCTCCCAAGCCTCCTCAAGATCAAGATGCTCTCGGTACCAAAGATCCTCGAAATACAAATCATCTGGCGTGAGGGCATAAACCGGAAGCGCCAACAAAAAGAATAAACAAAAAAGAACCCCCTTTCTCAACACAGCTGTCAGACGATGAAAAAGATGTCTGTTCATAATTCGACAAGCACATTACAAGTAACTAGAGACCGATGGTGGTTCCAAAACGGTTTAATTCTGGAAAGACAAAAAAACTTCCGATAAGCGATCCTTGATTGTTAAACACTCGGACATGAGGACCCCCGCCAGCTTGGGGAATCGTGTAAATTTCTGACTGACCGTTCTGATCAAGGTCCCCAATCGCTACTTCAACCCCCCGAGTAAACTCAAGTGGATAGGCAAAGAAAGATCCGAGACGCTCTCCAAGATAACTATACAACGTTACCTCTGGAACGTGACCTGACCCATTCGCAATCACGATTTCATCAAGACCATCTTGATTCAAATCCCCTGCGGCCAAAGAAATACTCGTCACCCCATCTCCAATCTCACCCAAGGAACGAATGTAGCGACCCGTCCCACTGTAGATCACGACAGAAGTTGCGGACGAACCTGCGTGGGTAAACACAAGTTCGGCACCTGGTTCACCATCGACCTGTGCACCCACAACACGGATGGCGCTCTGTGTGCGATCAAATGGAAAAAAGGATCCCGTAAGATGTCCCTGCTTATTGAATAGCCGAACCTGACCTGTCCCTCCACGATCCTGTGTGACAATAATCTCTTCGATCCCGTCTCCGTTTGTGTCTGCTGCGGCAACAAAGATACCTAGACGATCCCCTGTATCAAAAGCAAAGAATTGTCCTTCAACATTTCCTTGGAGATCAAAAATACGTACGTGCGGCCCACCTCCTGGCCCTGCCCCCGTGATAATTTCTGTCTCCCCATCGCCATCCACATCCCCCATCGCTAACCGAACTCCACCAGTAAAGGCTGGATCGTATGCGGTAAACCCACCAAGAATCTCCCCTGATGGACTGACCTGATGCACAACGGGGGCACTTCCTCGTGCCTGCGCAACCACAAATGTCTCAGAAGATGTGACTGTTGTTGGGGTTGTGTAGATCGACCCTTGAGCAAACACCCCAGCATATTCAAGCGCACGTGCGACATTCAACCGACCCGCACCAAGACGCATCCGATCAACAAGCAGCGATTCTCCAACAGCATCAACGGATAATTTTAATGCGTTTCGAATCTGATCAGGTGTCAGTGATGGGTAAGAAGATCTTAAGAGAGCGGCCGCACCAGAAACCATCGGGGCGGCAATAGAGGTCCCTTCCCACGGAGTTGCGTAGGAGGTGATATGCAGAGAAGAACCAGCTTCTTGATAGACTGCAGCAAAAATGTGTTCACCTGGCGCAGCGATATCTACACAGCGAGAGCCATAGTTTGAAAAATCTGAACGTGTGTCCTGATGATCGGTGGATGCAACCCCAATGACGATGTTGTCATGAAGCTCGACGTCGAAACACGCCGGATAAACGAGCTGTGTATTAAGGTCCAACCCACCGTTTCCAGCTGCAGCCACGACCACAACCCCCTGTTCATGCGCCCAGGCAATGGTCTCACGTAGACGATCATCCGTCGCATTAAAGGTGAGGCTCAGGTTGATCACATCCGCACCATTTTCAACAGCATAACGAATCGCTCGTCGGACATTGGTCGAACTTCCCGATCCTGTTCCATCCAAAACCCGGAGAGGCATAATCGACACATTCCAGTTGATTCCCGTGATACCGAGTCCGTTATTTGCCGCGGCTCCGATAATCCCTGCGATCACTGTTCCGTGTGAGACAATCGTGTCAGAAAATCCTTCACCGGTCTCTGGGGCGGGCACGGCATCATTGTCTACAAAATCCCATCCGCGTACATCATTCTCAAATCCATTCCCGTCATTATCTGCGCTATTCCCTTCGAGCTCGTCTGTGTTCACCCAATATTGATCAGCAAGGTCTTCATGATCCAAATCAAATCCAGCATCCAAAATCGCTACAATAGTTTGTGAGGATCCCGTTTGAGTCTCCCACGCCTGTGGAGCTGAAATGGTATCCAAGTACCAAAGCTCCCCTCTAAATCGATCCGTGGCATCGAGCGCAAGAGCTGTTGATGCGGATAGCCCTATCATAAGAGCAGACCCCAAAAAAAGACTATGTTTCAAACAAAAATACCGCATATTTATATGCGGTATTGTAGCGATTTTCTTAGAAATTGTCATCTAGGCTCAAGAGGTATTGTTCCCAATCTTCAGGGTTGTAATCTTCAGATTCATCTATGTCTTCTCCGAATGAATAGTTGCCAAAGAATGCATCTGAAATGTCATCGATCTGCTGATTCCAATCCTCTCCATAAAGTGCGACTGCTACCTCCTCACTTGCAATGGCTCTGAGGATACCACCTTGTTCAACCGCATAAACCGTTGGTACACTCTGAAACTTCACCATTCTTGTGCCAGGATGATAGGTCACGTTTGCCCCTAAGGACAGTGAGGACATGAACTCGCCGGTCACTTCTACAACGTCATCAAAATCGTCGTACCAGGTGAAAAATACTTTTTCATTTGGGAACGCATGACGGGAACCATCTTCTGTGTAGTAGTAAACCGCACGGCAGGGGTCGCTTGTCTCGGCGCCCTCAACGCAGACAAGCTTGATAAGGTTTCCGGGTTCTGCCTCACCCACTTCCACTTCCACTTCCACTTCCTCCTCTATGGTGATATCTGAAACCTCAAAATCGAAATCAACGGCATCTCCTGTGTTTCCTGCTGTGTCGATCGCATAAACGGAAGCGCTGTGTTCTCCTTCAGATAATGCTCCTACGTCATAGGTGGTCTCAAGTCCGACATTCATCTCCTCTCCATCAAGCACAAGGACATAGGAGGAGACCTCAGAGCCCACATCCTCAACCTCAAGCCAAGACAAGCTCCTGTCCACCTCTTCATCCGTAGAAAAATCGAAATAAGCAATCGCCTCCGGTGCCTCCGGTCCTACCGCATCATAGAGCCAAACCGAGGAGTAGACGTCAAAGATCGTTCCTGCGACCCAAAGGAGTCCGTCATCACCGTAAAACGCATCGTAGAATTCGTAATAATCTTCAGAGAAATCATGTGCTTCCCATGTCTCCCCAGCATCTGATGACAGCAAGACAATCCCATCACCCACTACCACCATATTCTCACCGAAGGCCTCAATGCCAAGGAGGTCCTGCGTTGAAAGACCTTCAACAGAAATCGTAACCCATCCATCGCCACCATCCGTGGTCTTTCGAAATGTTCCTCCCTTTCCAACCACCCATCCGATATCATCGGTTGAAAAATAGACACCTCGCAAGTCCATGTCAGCCACCTTTCCAAGATCTGCCCAGGAAATACCATTATTGGATGCGTACAAAAGCCGTCCACTATTTCCCACCACCCAAGCGGTTCCGTCCCCGTTGTCCTGCACGTCATATAAGTCATGTGTCACACCACTTGACCCAACGGTCCACGTAAACGTGTTGCTGTTGTAATACAGTACGGTTCCTGCTTGACCAACCATGTATCCGTAGCCATTGTTGAAATCGACCGCATAGAGATGCGATGAGGTGCTCAACGAGAGCGGTGACCAAATCAATCCTTGATCAAAAGAAATCATGTAGGAACCCGAATCTCCCACAGCAACAAGATCTCCATCTTGATCGAGCGCAACGTCATGCCACCATGAGCTAGCGATTTTGTTATTCAGGGTCCAGCTTGCACCAGCATCTTCTGAATACATCGTGTACCCAGAATTTCCAACAGCAGAAATCATCTCATCCACCGAAACAATTCCGCGGATGCTCTGCATGGTTCCGTCTTCACGTTCAATCCACTCGGCCGCATGCACTGATCCAGCGAGAAAAAATGTAAGGGTGAATACAAAAGCACTCACAGAGAAAAAAGAAATACGCATATACAAACAGTATATCGCAGGGAGAAACCAAACACCACCCGAATGGGTGGTGTGGCTCCTCGAGGTCCCGGCCTAATTGCGATCCCAGGTTTGGCATCCGCCAAGTCTTTCGCCGCGGAGGCTTATGGACGGTCAAAGATGAATTCCATAGAGGTAGAGCCCCGAAGGGCTCTACCCATTGCTAGGCAATGTGGATGAGATTTACAAGTAAATCTCGTTTGAACGTACTAAGAAGTAACGTTCTGGATTACTTAGACCAAGTCTCACCGTCGAGGTTGAGGTTGAGAATAAGCCATCCGTTTGCCCAGTCAGCAGCGGTCGTTTCTGTACCGTCGTGACCAGAGAGGGACATGTCTGACCAGATGAAGTTGTACGCAGAGCTTCCGGTGCCGGCTGTTGTACAGTCCGTACCAATAGCTGCGGTATCACCCAAGGTCCAGATGTCTCCTGAACCAGTGTCGTCAAGACAGACGTCTGTCAAACCAACGGTTCCACCGTTTGAGTTGTGGTTTGCAGTATCACCAGCAAGATAGATGGTGAAGTAGTCCTCGTCACCAGGGTCAGAGTCAGAGTCGAAGCCTGAAGGTGTTGCGCGCAACGTGTAAGTTACGGTTTCACCAGCTGAGATTACTTCTTCTGAAGTATCCCAGATGACGTAAACATCTGTATTCGCTTCTACAACACCTGTGGCGTCCTCAATATCAGCACCTGCGTTATCCTGGATAACCACAGCTGTTGAATTGTCAGAAACGTTTGTTCCGTTCTTGTAGAGCTCCCATGACTCCATTTCGAGGGTGTCAACATCTCCATCTGTCCAAGTAATTGGGAAGCGGAGTTGCTTGAGAGCGATCTCACCTGCAGCATCAGCCGTTACGGTGAACTTGTAGACATCGATTGCCTGTCCGTTCACAAGTGTGCTGTTGGTGAGGTCTACGTGAGCAACGGTTGGGATGGAATTGTACGCACGGATTTCATTACCAGCGCGTGCAACAACCTGAGTGGTCTGCACTCCTGCGCTATCTGCATACTTGGTCTGATCAAGCGTGATGTCCAAGTTGTGTTGTGGAGCACCTGCGCCTGTTCCGATTGCGTTGAGCACAAGCTTCACGGTGAGAGTCTCACTTGTGTTGCTTGCAACGTCTACGTGAAGTCCGGTGAACAATGCTGCCAAGTTGCTTGATTGGTCAAAGACAGCTGAACCAAGCAGGACGTCATCGGAATCGTAGAGGTTGGCCTGGCTGATAACACCAGCTTCTGCTGCGCTATCAACACCGATCTTGACCTCAAGAATCTCGTAGTCCTCGTTCTCCGCACTAATACGGAACTCAGCAGCTTCTACTTCCTGGCCTCCAGCAACAGCGCGGGCTACTGGAGTTGATCCAGCAACAGCAGTCGTGTAGGTACCAGCGTTGTAGTAGGTAATCACCTGACCTACAACGTCTGACTCTGAGATGGATGTTCCTGATGCAGGAGCAGTTCCAGCCACGTCGAGTTCAGCGTTAATCCAGTCATCTCCGTCTACTCCATCAGATGCGCCTGAAAGCACGTCTGCGTAAGCATTCACGTAGATGGTTTCACCTGCTGTAAGGTCGTAGTCAACAGACCAGCTGTTTGCGGTTGTGACAGTACCCTTGGTGGTAGAGGTGGTCATGTCGTCTGCTGGACCGTACTCAATATAGAGGTTGGTGTAGTCAGCAGTCGCAAGAGCAACACCACTGTCATCATCAGCGTCGAAGTCGACGTCAAATGAGGTCAGGGTTACGTCTTCAGTAACCGTTGAGTTGATGGTCCATGATCCAACCTTGTAGGCGGTCTTAGGAACAACAACGGTCTGAGCTGCGTAAGAAGTATTCTTAGCAACAGTCAATGATCCAACCTTGACAGTCAAGGTGTTTGCAGCGACATCAGCAGCAGGACGTGTGATGTAGCTTCCAGAAGTCATGCGATACACGTTGCTTGAAAGCCCAGTAATATCGATATTTACCTGGATGGTGTCTTTGGCCTCCACGTCGTCAGCACCTGTTGAGTCACCGTCGTTAATGTCAGCGCGAACTTCCATTGTGACAGGTGAACCAGGGTAAACAACGAAGGAAGAACCGAAGGTGTATGAGGTGTATGAAGCAGCAGATCCAGTTACAGCTGTACATTCAGCAGCAGTGGTTGTGTCGTTACCACAGAGGTCGGCTGTTGAACCTACCTGTGTGCCATCCACGAAGATTCCACCGTTTGCAAGAGAGTAACCTGTATCTGAGTCATCCTCAATAACATGGAAGTTAAGAGACTCAATTTTCATTGCTTCACCTGTAGCGCGTACGTCGTATGAAGCAAGAGTTTGGTTTGACGCATCGTTCACGATGTCTCCTGATGGAGAATCCGTAGCCTTGGTGAAGGTAATGTCACCAGAAGCGATGGTCTGTGCTGTGGCGTCACGCGCAGAGAAGGTTGTGCTGTTTGCCTTCACGAGAACTGGCTGATCGTAATCCGTTTCAACGAATACGGCATCAGCAGCATTTCGCAAACCAACAGTTACGGTTCGTGTTGAACCACCTTCAACGTCTGCAATGACCTTAAAGACATGGCTACCCGTGTTGATTTGAACTGGGTCGTCAGAAAGATCGAATGCGAAGTATCCGTTGCTGTCCTGTCCTTCTACAGCGTCGCCATAATTGACTCCACCGATGTAAAGGCGCCAGTTTCCGAGATCGTCACCATCGATTGAACCGATGTTGCGGTAACGGAGAGCATAAAGGTCAACTTCGTTATTTGCGACAGAAACGGTGTTCTCCCAGAGACGAAGATCGTCCTGTGGCTCAGGAGCTCCATCAGATGATGGGCTTGTGGTGGTTGCGAAGCTCACGGTTGCAAAGTTTGTAACGGTTGCAATGGTGTGCTCTGCACCTTCAATTTCTGAACCAGTTGAAGCATAAGCTCCAGAGTAAGAAACATCGTCTGGGTCAAGAGAAACAGAAACGGTCTGACCAGAAGTTCCTGTAAGGATGTCTGATCGGATGTCAATAGTTGCTGTTCCACCGGCTGGAATCTCAAAGAGTCCACCTGCGTCGTTCCAAGTTACAACACCGCTAGAAACGGTTGCTGCATCGGAAGCACGGAGCCAGCCATCAAACAGATACACGTTTGAAAGTGTGCTGTCAGATGAAACACCTCCACGGTTAAGCGCAAGGTTTGTCACCAATACGGCGTCACTTGAATTGTTTTCGAAGTCAAATGATGCGAGGTGTGCAATACCCTGTGCAGCCACAAGTGTGCTTGCTGATGGGCTTGAGCTTGAGAGAGAAACAGTGATGTCCTGTGTCTCAGCATAGCTGTCATCTTCTACCATCTGAGCTGTGTCAGTGAGGTAAGCGAGCTCACCATCAATGTCGTCGCCCATTGGATAGCTGTCCATGTCGAAGCCTGTGCCGTCGAGGACAAAGCCAGCCTGGAATCTGTTGTCATCAAGATCGCTGACCATTCGGAGCTCACCATCCCAAACAAGGTAGGTGTCTGTTCCGTCGGTCCAGAGCATTCCCTCATAACCAGCGTCTGCTGAGGTAAGAGAATCTCCAACGGTGTAGTCAACAAAGAAAACGTCTGGAACATCATCGATGAATTGGTTCCAATCGCTTCCAGCAAGACCTTCAGCTACTTCTTCAGACTCAATCCAGTGGATTGAACCATCACGAGCAACTGCGTAAGTCTTTTCATCACTTGTAATCTTAATCCAGTGTAAACCTGGTCGGTACACAATGTTTCCAGCAAGAGTGATGTCTGCTAGCTCTTCGTCGGTGATTTCAACAACATCGTCAAAATCTTCGTACCAAGAGAAGAATGTTTTTTCGTTCGGGAAAGAATAGCGCTGTCCGTCTGAACCGAAGTAGTACACGGTTGAGAGGGTCTCACCAATGATCAGGTCGCCGTATGAAGCAGCTGAAACCTGTGCAGGGGCGAATGCTGTCAAACCAGCTGTTGCAAGCACGGTGGCTGCAGCGACTGTAAGCACGAGCGCGTTCTTCAATAATTGAAGAGAGTTAGTCATAGTATAGATATGGGTGCTTTTACCCGCCCCATTCAAATTAATTAGGGGCAGGTGAACCTTTTCTCTCCGGTGAGCCAGTTCGAGCTCTCAGCAATAAATGCCCGGAGATTTTCTAATTAGCGAGCAACGACCTCTCGGCCTCGACCTTTCTAGCAACTCACGAATTAATAGTATTAGACCCTTCCAGACAGGTCGTCTGAAAGAGCGAGTCAGATCTCACTTCATTAAGTGAAGTGAGACTAGACTCGATTATTCACTGACTTGTTCAGAGACTTCCTCCAACGAGTCCAGATAATCTAGTTCAATCTCTTTTAAGACTTGAAATGCTCTGCGATAGGCTCCTTCTTGTTTAAGCTCGATTGCGACCGCAAACGATTCTGAATCTTGAACCAAGGCCTGCACGCGCACGAGCTCCTTTTCGAATGCGGTTCTCAATTCATGTGCCGTTTCTTCATCGTCTGTTAATTCGTGGGCAGTGATGATGACCTCAACGGCCTGATCTTCTGTGTTGTCTATAATTTCCTTCAGCTCTTGTACTCCATCTTGAATCGATTGCGGGAGATCTGCCGTTGTAGAAGATGAGACTGAATTCTGATACGTGTCATCCAATCGACCAACTGCCTTGGCGAGCTCTGTTGCATTTCCACCTGTTTGATAGACAAGCTCGTCCATGATGCTGCTCACTTCTGACTTCACACGCTCCACCGCAAGCCGTACAACCTCTGGCTCGTCCACTGACCGTGTGGCAACAACTTCCACCATTTCCTCAAGACGGTTACTTGCAAACTCAACCTGCAACATGGCTCGTTGATTTGCACTGAATGCGAGTGAAAGCTGTGCTTGCTCGATACCGAGCTTCAGTGGGTAGAGCTGATCACCAGGAAGCGTGTTTGCTGAAATGTTCGCCGCTGAAACCCATCCAGCGATGGCAAACAAAAAGACAGCGAAACTCGCCGCTACAGGCTTGACAATAACATGCGTTGTGTGCCAAACGACATATTCAAGATACTCACGAAATGTGTATCGTCGTGGCTGCGTGTTCTCTTCAAACCCAGAGCGGTCAGCGACTCGCTGCCAGGCTGCTGATGCATCAAAGCCCCCGCCAATGGCTGGGTCATCCTTCATGCTCTTCAACAATGTAATAAGTTCCTTATCCATTTGTGTTCCGCTCAATGAGTGAGCGTAATTTTTTGAGGGCTCTGTGAATCATCACAGACGTTGCATTCTCTGTCTTTCCTAAATGTCGAGCAATTTCCTTTACTGAGAATCCTTCTAGGAAACGCATGATGATCGCCTCCCGATCATCATCACCAAGATTGACCAGCGCCTTCTTCATCATCTCAGCGTCAACAAACTGTTCCATGGCCATCCCAGAATCTTTTGATTCAATTGGGAGCGGACCAGACTGTTCTGTTTCGATTGGGACTTGTTCCTTCCCCTCGTTACGTCTGTAATACTCAGCCACCACTCCACGCGCGATCGTATGGAGAAGCGCAGAGAAATGATCGACTGGTGTCCTTGAGATGTATTCCCAGATCCTTAGACAGACCGTTGAGTAGGCATCTTCGACATCAGGTTGAGTCGGAAGTTTGAAGTAGAGGAAACGTTGAAGTCCTGACCCGTGCTTTTCAAGCAGTGCCGCAAAAGCAGCTTCATCTTGAAACGCCCGTATGCGGAACAGGAGAAATTGTTCCCGTTTACGTTGCACAGTAATAGTCGTTAAAAGTAGAGAAATCTTACATGAATGGACGCAGGATAGTAGATTTTCCCTAAAAAATCAATAGTTACACGCTTAGTTATACCCTTTTTGTTTGACATGCCTCTAGATTTTGACTACACTGGTGTTGACAAAGCAATGTTTCCACAGATATGTCTACCAAACCCATTATCCGCCTTTCTGTATCTGAAGCAGCTAAAATGTTTGGCGTGAGCCAAAGGACTGTTCGACGTGCCATTCAAGGACAGGAAGTAACTTACGTTGTTGTCCAAGGTCGCTACAAGATCAATTTTGAATCCCTGCTCCGTTGGTCACAGCGAACAACAACCGTAAAAAACAAGCGAGACCAGCAGGGTATCGGACAGTACGTTGACCAATGGAAACTCAGCGGCAAGCTCTACTCCCCTAACCCAAAAAGTCTCGAGGGAGACGAAGCTTAGTATGCGACGAACAGCGCTCACCACTCTGCTTCTAGCGGTGATGATACTACATCCTGCTCAGTCCGTCCGTGCAGTTACTAACAGTAACGAATACGTTCGTACAGCGAACTATTTTTTGCTTTCTGGTCCAGCACTGGACAGCGCCATGCCCACACTTGCCTCATTTGATCTCATCATCATTCCGGTTGAAGCACAGGTGTATAACCAATCTTTCTTTTCAAGCATCCGTGACCGTAATCCAGACATCCTTATCCTCCCCTACATCCCAACCGTGAGCTGGAATGATCTCTACTGGATCGACGATCTTCATCAGTCTATGTCTGCGCAGCTCGACTCAGACTGGTGGCTTACAGACGGTGACGGTGACCAAGTTTCTGTCTGGCCCAACACACGTGCACTGAACCTGAACTCTGGTTGGAGTGAATTCCTTCCTGAGTGGACACGAGATGAAGTCCTCTCAACAGGTTACTGGGATGGAATTTTTTACGATGAAGTCCAAGACTCCATCAGTTGGCTTGGGGATGTAGATGTAGACAAAGACGGAAATCGTGACTCGGCAAGCTCCGCAGACACCCTCTGGGAAAACAAGTATGAAGACTTGTTCGAATACACACGAACACTCATTGGTGATGAGTACATTGTGATTACCAATGGAAGTTCGAATAGCCGTTTTGCCAATCATACAAACGGCCGCATGTTCGAGACCTTCCCCTCCTCAGGCAACACGCTTGCCGAGTGGGCAGATAAAGCGGATGAATATCTTGATCTCGAGGTGGAGGTAAATGAGCCATCTGTTCAGGTAATCAATGTCAATACAGAAAATACAGGCAATGAAAATTTCCAAGAAGTCCGTTTCGGTCTCACCACCACCTTGCTTGGGGACGGATACTTCAGCTACGACTTCGGAACACAGGACCACTCACAGCTTTGGACATACGACGAATATAGCGCCTACCTCGGCGCACCAAAATCCACCCTTCAAAACGCCACCAACCCACAGGACACCACGATCTCAACCGGTGTATGGCAAAGAGACTTTGAAGAAGGAAAGGTCATTGTGAATGCCACGTCTTCAACCCAAACCATCGAACTTGGAGGTGAATTTGAAAAGATCCACGGTACACAAGACCCAAGCTTCAACGACGGTTCCATTATTTATGAAGTCACACTGGAGTCACAAGATGGAATTGTCCTTTTGCGTCCAATCGAAGAAATTCTAGATGCAACCTTCTTGAATGGAGCATTCGCACGCATTTTTGATCGTGAGGGAAACACAAAGCGCACCGGATTTTTTGCCTATGAAAATACAGCCAAGGGTGGTACACAGGTCATCAGATATGATTTAGACTTTGATGGAGCACGTGAATACGTCGTTGCGGACGACACGTATGTATCCATCTATCATGAAGACGGAAGCCTGTACGTGCAGTTTGCTCCGTATGAATCACACTACGACCAGGGTATTAATATATCCGTAGGTGATATCGAAAATGACGGCTCAGTTGAAATTGTGACCGGAACAGAAAATGGAGGTGGTCCGCATGTGCGTGTATTTAATGCCGATGGTGTCTTAATCAACCCAGGTTTTTTTGCCTATGCGGACAGCTTTCGTGGTGGAGTCAATGTCACGATTGGCGACCTTAATGGCGATGGGATCAAAGAAATCATTACTGGCGCGGGATTCAATGGGGGTCCGCATGTACGTGTGTTCAAAAAAAATGGAACACTGATCAACCCAGGATTCTTTGCCTATGACGAAAGATTCCGTGGAGGGGTGAACGTTGCCGCTGGCGATGTGGATGGGGACGGAATCGACGATATTGTGACAGGCCCTGGGCTTGGAGAACAACCAGTGGCACGTGTTTATGACAGAGATGGGAACCTCAAATCGGAATTTGTTGTTTTTGACACCACAGATAAGGAAGGATTAGAAATTGCGGTCACAGACGTAGACGGCGATGGAATCGCAGAAATTATTGGACTCACAACAGATGTCTTTACCTTAAGCACCCTCTTTTAACATCTATGACACTCAAAGAAGAAGTCAAACAAGGCATTACCTGCGACAGTGTTGGGAAGCCAGACTCAATCCTTAGTCGAGCAGTCTGTCTTTCTGTGCACCCAGGCAAAATGATCTTGTTTCCTTTTTTGCATTGGTTTAACAAGCGATATCGGAACACCTACCAATTTGCGCGACTCATTTTCTCATTTGATTTACTTCTCATTGGGATCATGATCGGACTCGGGAGTGTTGCTGTCTTTCTTGCCCTTTGGTCCCCTACTTCTTTTTCTGACAAAATCTATTTTGACGCCACTGTTGCCCCACGGGAAGTCATTGCGGGGGCACCATCAACACTCATCATCCGCTACACAAACGGCACAGACGAGGATCTGAGAAACGCTCGACTCAACCTAAAATTTCCTGACCACTTTCTTCTTCAAGAAATCACACATGAAGGGGAGCAAGTAGATCCAGAAGAAATCATTATCGGTGATATCCCGGTGGGAGACTCTGGGTCCGTTCGTATTCGAGGTGTGATGTTTGGTGACATTGGTGGCGAGCAGACATTTACAAGCAGTATGCACTTTGTCCATGGGCTTGAAAAAAACCTTGGTGGACTCAAAACAGACGTCTACACCTTCTCCCCTGTCTCTTCAACACTTGCGCTCACCCTCACCCTTCCAGAGCGACTCATTGCGTTTCAGCCTGTTGAAGGAACCATTAGCTACAAAAACACAGGTGAGATTGACTTCCCGGATATTTCTATTGAACCTGAATGGCCAGAAGGATTTACATTTACGTCTAGTGAGACAGTAATTTATAATGGTGCATTTGCGCTCCCTGCAATCAATGCGGGTGAATCTGGTGAGATGTCCTTTGGAGGATTTCTTGGAGACGTAGGAGAAGAAGTCACCTTCCTCTTTCATCCCTTCTTCACCTTTGGCGACACGCACTATCAACAGGAAACACTTGAACACACTGCACCTGTGATTCCACCACAAGTCACCGCCAGCCATCGCATCAATGCAACCAGCTGGCGTCCAGGTGCAACCACATCGATCACCATCACTTACGAAAACACAGGTGGGTTTGATGTAAGTGATGTGGAATTGGGAATCACCTCAAAGAGTCCGTTCTTTTATCAAGACGAATATCGTGTTGACTCGAGTGAGTACCCAGAACTCTCCTCCTTGGAGCCAGGAGCATCTGGTGAAGTGTCAATCAATGTTCCCATCCGCTCATACATCACACAGAATCAAACCAGTGAATACGAAAACCTTTCCATCACCACAAAAAGCATTGCAAACTATACCCTTGGGGATGGGAGTGGGCAGCGTATTGAAACCGTTGGATCAAGCATCCAAACCAAACTCACAACCCCAATCGTTCTGGAGTCATTTGGTCGCTATGCCACCGCAGGCGGTGAACAGCTTGGCCGAGGTCCCCTTCCGCCGCGTGTAGGAACTCAAACCAAGTACTGGATCTTCTGGCACATTAGCGGGACCACAAACGACTTAGAATCCGTCACCCTCACAGGAACACTCGGTGAGGGAGTCGAATTTACTGGAGGACAAACCGTTTCGCATAATAGCCCAGCTGAATACGAAGCAGGCACCAACAGCATCACTTGGACGACGGACCTTATTGAGCACACCCTCTCTCCTACCAGCAAGATCGTGGCCGTTGCCTTCGAGCTTGGGATCACTCCAACCGAAGACATGATCGGAACAACTCCAACACTCTTGGACGATGTGCGACTCACAGCCGTTGATGCCTTAACCGGAGAGATTGTGACCGCCTATGGCTCCCCCGTCACCACCTATCTACCAAATGATCTCATGGCTGTGGATAAAGCAACTGTCCAATAAGACCCTGAAAAAGCAGGCTAAAAAGAGCCTGCTTTCTTGTTGTTTTGATGTAAACGATTGACAAAAAGCCCTATTTTTGCTATCATTGCCGGTCATTATGAAGATTGCAATGATCGGGCAAAAAGGCATTCCCGCCCGTTCTGGGGGCATTGAACGCCATGTAGAAGAGCTCTCAGCCGAGCTCTCAGCGCGCGGACACGACGTCCTCGTCTTTTGTCGTTCTTGGTACACCTGGCCTGTTCGTGACCACCGTGGCGTGCGTTGTATCAAAACAGGGTCCATTGCCACAAAGCACCTCGATGCGATCACGCACACCTTTACCTCTATTCTCCGTGCGTCAAAGGAACAAGTGGATGTCTTTCATATCCATGGTGTTGGTCCAGCGCTTTTGAGCTGGCTCCCAAGACTCTTGCGCCCACGCGCTAAGGTGATTGTGACCTTTCACTGTATCGATCGTCATCATCAAAAATGGAATTGGATTGCCCGTGCCATGCTGTATATTGGAGAGCTGATGGCGTGCACGATCCCAAATGCCACCATTACGGTTTCCAAAACACTCGAGACCTATTGTCGTCTGTCATACACAGCAAACACAAAGTGTATTCCAAACGGAACACAGATCCCCCTCACAGACGCTGATCCAGCACGGTTAACTCCATTTGGACTCGAGCCAAACAAATACCTCATGATGTGTGCACGTCTTGTGCGCCATAAGGGAGCTCATCTACTGATTGAAGCTTGGAAGCAACTCCGCATCGAGGCACCTGAACTCACCCATGGAATGAAACTTGCCATTGTTGGTGGAAGTGCCTTCACAGATGAATACGTCAAAGAACTGCGCCTGATGACACAGAATGATCCGGACATTATTCTCACTGGTAACCAAACAGGAGAAACCTTGCACGCTCTGTTTTCGCATGCCTATGCAAACGTCCATCCATCAGAATCAGAAGGCTTGCCGATTGCAGTTCTCGAAGCGATGAGCTACGGGAAATGCGTGCTCTCCTCTGATATCCCTGAAAACCTTGAACTCACAAAAGCACATGGACGCAGCTTTGTACGAGGAGACGTGAACGACCTCAAGCGAGAGATGGCGAACCTTCTCGCAGATCCAGACAAGGTCATCGAAATCGGTCGAGAAGCGCGCACACATATCGCCAAGCACTACGACTGGAAAGACATTGCTGAAACCACAGAATATCTCTATGAGCTCGTTCACCTCAGACCTACGGTCGCAGAACGACTCACCTAAAAAGAGGCTCAGGGCTATCCCAAAACTCGATGAGATGGGGACAGGACCTAAAGCCTCTTTTTTTGTTTGGAAATATTCCTAAAGATGAAACGACATCGCTTCCTGATACAGGTTCATTAACCGAGCAAAATGGTCGTCCAGTCGATATTTCTGTTCGATGGATGCCCGTGCCGCACGTGACAACTGTTCTCGAAAGCCATCGTCATAGGCGATGCGCATAATCGCTTCTGCCCAACCGGCAACATCTGTTGGTGCGACCAGAAGACCTGTGATCCGATCCTCAACGACTTCCGGAACGCCCCCCACATCACTCGCAATCAGCGGCTTCCCTGCTGCCATAGCCTCCAAGGAAATCAACGGAAAATTTTCGTGCACTCTTGATGGGAGCAGGACGGCTGTGGCGTGTTGATACAACGCCTTAAGTTCCTCCCCCATCCGAAATCCCAAGAACTCCACATTCGCCAAATCATGACCTAACTTGTGCAGGTACTCCATTTCTGGCCCTCTTCCAACAATTTTAAACGTGATGTCTGGCAACAAACGAGCGATGTGTAAAATCGTTTCCACCCCCTTCTCCTCACTCAGTCTCCCGACAAAAAGGAAGTAGCCTTTATGTGTGTAGTTGGGTTCAATTTGGGATGCGTCTATTCCATAGGGATTCACACGAATCTTCTGAGCTGGAATTCCTCCCCTCACCAACTGCTGCTTCAAATAGACGGACGGAGTCATGAACAGATCAATGTTATGGCGATACAGACCCAAAGAACGATGGAGCAGTGACACAAAGGTTTGGATAAAACTTGCCGCAATCGACCCCTTATGGAACCGGCTGAATGTTGCCTTGAACAGTCCAGCATCACGCAGATCCTCTCCGCACCCCTGTGCCCACACATTGTATTGAGGGGAAACAAGATGGTGATCGTGCACCGTCATGACGACTGGAACCTTGGCAGATTTAAGCGCCGATAATATCGATGGAGAAAGTTGACCATAGATATTGTGAACGTGACACAGGTCTGGTTTCACATCCTTGATAAGCCGTGCCATGAGTCTACGAGCCTGCAGCGAATAAACCATTCGCCCCACGGTTCGAAGCCCCTGCCACCCGAAACGCACATTCTCTGTTTGAACAAACGAAGGGAAGTAGCTCTGAAAAGGTGTCGGAAGCGTCTCTGGATGCCTCATCGCAAACGGAATCACCGTGTGTCCATGTTCACCTAACCAAAACGAAACATCGAGCATGTAACGCTCAGCTCCACCTTTCAGATAATAAAACTTGTTCGTTTGAATCACGTTCATACGAGCTGCTTCTTCTCTTTTTTCAAAAGAACGAACACAAACCCCGCATAGAGCCAAAGGTAAAAAGCAGATGTCCTAATTTCAAAAAGCGTTGAGGTAAAGGCATTAAACGAAACCGCAATCAAACAGGCACAGAGTCCGAGGCCAAGCGCCTGCGTATACGGATCTTTCGCTTCACGCGCCGCAGTGAGCCCCATCTTAAACAAGACCACAAACATCCAAAGATAGAGAAGGAGCCCGAATGTTCCACTCTCCCCCCAAAGGGAAAACCAATTGTTATCGATAAACCCTTCTGTACCAAACACCCCAAACGGCAAACCAAGCTCCTCATACACAGAGGTGTTGTGAAGCGCCGCTGCGGCTCCCCCGCCGAATTGCCCTGGACCAAACCCAAGGATCGGCGAAGCGGCCACCACGTCAAGCGGGGTGTGCACAAACCAGAACGTCCGACCGAGCCCATAATATTCGCCGCGCCATCTGGCATAACTAAAGCTCTCATAAAACCGCTCAGAGAGTGATTGCCCAGGCGCCTCCGTGATTAAACTGACATTGAGTCCACTCACTCCCAAGTACAAACCAATCAACACCGCAAACGCTCCAAGTCCAGCAAGGACTCGCTTATCTTTTTTTATGAGAAGTCCGATAAAAATAAACCCAAGCAAAAACGCAAACCAAGACGATCGAGAATACGTGAGCACAAGTGCTGGAAACCCAAGAGCAAACAAAAGCAAGAGACGTCGATCGGTTGCAAATTTCTTGGTAAATAAAAACCCTGATCCAATTAACAAAAAGAGATAGAGGAAATTTCCCAACCTGTCATAACGCCCAAGGGTCGCAAAGACACGTGATCCTGGGTCCCAGAACTGCTCGACGCCTGAGGTCAACATGATGGATCCAAGGGTCCGTGCTTCTGACGGAAGCAAGAGATTATCAAGCGGCTCTCCAATGACTGCCTGCAGAAGCCCAAGAACAGATTGAAAGAGCACAATCACAAACATGGCGAGTGTGAGTTGTTTAATAAACACCTTTGAAGGATCTAGTTGAACCACGAGGAAGAAGATGATCATGAATCGAAGGATCTGTCTCAATCCCAAGATGGCAGTTGTGGGTTCAACAAGATTCACAAGGGCTGAGCCGAGGAGGACAAGCACAAAAAGAAGGAACGTGAGATCTAGAGGTGTTTGCTGAAACTTAAGCTTTCCAGAAAGCCACCGCACAGCCACAACGAGTACCACGACATAAATCAAGCTCTCTGCGAAATAACGGGCAAACACATACACGTCATCTGGAGTGAACTTCAAAATAATAGACTCAAAAGGAAGGTAGACCGCCAGAAATCCCAACGTGTAATGCGGACGTACAATGGTGACACCGAGAACAAAGAGAACAATCACTCCAGAGACAACGAGCGATGGTGAAAAAACAGATTGCAAAACAATCAAAAGAGCGAGAGCTAAAAAAAGACCCCCTATAGCAAGACGTGTGTGCTCTTCTGCGCGTTTATAGATGGAGCGCAGGTTGATCATATGGATGTATTTTAACACAAACTTGAAAACTTCTCAGTGGGAACGCTTCGGCAAACGAACTTATGAGATCGCCTTACTCAAGATGAGGCGACTCAAAGTTGTTTCCCTCAGTTTCCCACTATGCAATTTGAAAAGCGACCATGTGTGGTCGCTTTGATGGGACTAGGGCGTTGTCCTAGTAGGCCCAGGTCTCGCTGTCGAGGTCGGACTCCGGGACCATCTCGTCCGCGGACTCCCAATCCCCTTCGCCGAGGAAGAGGCTGACGCTGTCACCCGTATCGAATCCCGAAGGAGTCACACGGATGATGAAGGTCACGGTCTCCGCGGCGGAGATCTCGCCCTCGGGATCCCAGGTCACGATGAGGGTCTCGTCGTCCTCCAGGAGCCCGTCCGTGTCGGTGACGTCGTTGCCGTCTTCGTCGGTGATGCTGACGCTCGAGGTGACATCGCTTCCGTCCTGGTAGAACATCACGCTCTCCAGTTCGAGATCGCTGTCACTGTCGGTGTCGGTCCAGTCCAGGCTGAGCTGGAACTGGTTCGTGGAAACATCCCCATCGCTCGACGCCGAGACGTTGAACTTGTAGACGTCCACCATGGCACCGTTCGTGATCGAGCTGTTGGTCAGATCGACCCAGCCGATCTCGATGAGACTCGAGTACGAGCCCGTGTCGCCGGTGTCGCCGGTGTCGACGACCTCGCAGACGTCGTCCTCGCCGTCGCAGTCCTGGTCGACGTCGTCGTCGCAGGTCTCTGTGGCGCCGTCGTAGACGGTGGCGTCCTCGTTGTCACAGTCCCCGGCGAGCGGGGTCTGGCCGTCGAGGTCGACGTCGGTGTAGCACTCGACGTCGTCTGCGTCGATGTCCTCGTCGCAGTCGTTGTCCAGCTCATCCGTGCACAGCGCGTAGCTGTTCTCGGACTCGCCGGGGTTCACGTCGGCGTTCTCATCATCGCAGTCGGTGTCGGTCGCCACGTAGCCGGAGGGCTGATCGCAGGCCACCGTCGAATCGGACTCGTCGCCGTACCCGTCCTCGTCGAGGTCGAAGTACCACTCGGAGGCGTCGAGGCTGTCGTCCGGGTCGATGTCCCCGTCGCAGTCGTTGTCCACGCTGTCGCAGTACTCGTCCGCATCGGGGTTGGTGGTCCCCTCGTCATCGTCGCAGTCATTGTCGTTTGCGACGTAGCCGTCCGGAGCCGTGCAGGCTTCGATCGTCGTGGTCTCGTCGCCGTAGCCGTCCTCGTCCGCGTCCGCGTAGAAGGTCAGCTCGACGTCCTCGTCCACGTCTCCATCGCAGTCGTCATCGACTTCATTGCAGACTTCGGTGGCGCCGGGGTTGACGTCCTCGTTGAGGTCGTTGCAGTCACTCGAGTCCGAGACGTAGCCGCTCGGCGCCTCGCAGGAGGTGCTCGCGGTGCCGTCCTCGTCGCCGTAGCTGTCCTCGTCCACGTCCGGGTACCAGAGGCTGGCGTCGGCACTCGTGTCCGGATCGATGTCCTCGTCGCAGTCGTTGTCGAGGCCGTCGCAGACCTCGGTGGCGTCCGGGTTCACCTCGCCGTCCGAGTCGTCGCAGTCGCCCGTGTTGTCGACGTAGCCGGAGGGCTGGTCGCACTGAACGATGGAGACGTCCTCGTCGCCGTAGTTGTCGGCGTCACCGTCGTAGTACCAGGTGCCCGCGTCCGTGGCGCTGGAGGGGTCGATGGACCCATCGCAGTCGTTGTCCACACCGTCGCAGACCTCGGTGGCGTCGGGGTTGACGCTTGCGTCGGTGTCGTCGCAGTCGCCGGTGGTGTCGACGTAGCCATCGGGCTGCTCGCAGGCGACGGTGCTCTCGCACGCATCGGTATCCTCGAGACAGTTCCCGTAGCCATCCTCGTCCGCATCTGCGAACCAGGTGCTGGCGTCGGTGGCGTCAGCGTCGACCTCTCCGTCGCAGTCGTTGTCGATGCCGTCGCAGACTTCGGTGGCACCAGGGAAGGCATCGGCCGAACTGTCGTTGCAGTCGGTGGCGTCTTCGATGTAACCGTCGGGCGCCGTGCAGGCCTCCGTGGTGGCATCGGGATTGCCGTAGCCATCCTCGTCCGCATCCGCGTAGAAGGTCAGCTCGGCGCCCTCGTCCACGTCGCCGTCGCAGTCGTTGTCGACTTCGTCGCAGACCTCGGTGGCGCCTTCGTAGACATCGGGATCGTGGTCGTTGCAGTCGCCGGAGCTCGCGACGTAGCCCGAGGGCTGGTCGCAGGACTCCATGGACTCCTCCGAGCCCTGACCGTCGCCGTCGGCGTCGATGTGCCAGATGCTGGCGTCCGTGGCGTCGATGTCGATCTGCCCGTCGCAGTCGTTGTCGACTTCGTCGCAGACTTCCTCGGCGGCCGGGTTGACGTCGGCGTTGGTGTCGTCGCAATCGTCGGGGTTGGCCACCAGGTAGGTGGACCCGTCGCATCCGTCTTCGTAGAAGAAAGCGGAGTCTCCGTAGCCGTCCGCATCGTGATCGAGGTACCAGGCGTTGCCGTCGTCGACCTCGTTGTCACAGTCGTCGTCGAGGCCATTGCAGACCTCGTTCGCGCCGGGGTTGATGGCGAAGCTGGTGTCGTCGCAGTCGAGCGCATTGCCGACGTAACCGTCAGGCGCGTCGCAGGCGAGCATGGAGTTGTCCGCGTCACCGTAGCCATCCTCGTCCAAGTCGCGGTACCAGGTGGACTCCTGGCAACCGGTGTCGGTGGGAGTCTCATCCGGGGACATGTCCCAGGACACGGATCCGTCGGTACAGGCGGTCATGAGGGCCAAGAGGCCCAGGCTGATGATGCTGTGCATCGTTCCTCCAGTTGGGGGGGGTTGTCACACTCCCACATGTTGCGGGCCAGGCCCCACACACATGGGTCTTTGTGAGTGTAAAATCCTGGTGAGAAACCCTTTGATTAAGAGTTTTTCATCAATATTCTAAGCCCAAATTGACGTGGATTTATAACAGATACAACGATTCCCGTCAACCCCCTGAACTACACAAAACCCTTAAAAAGGTAATCATTTCAACAAGTCCTTACCAATTTCTCCCATATGGGAAAAATCGGTAATAACCCTGAGACACAAAACCGCCGACAGCAAAAAACATTTGTTTTAGGGAACCTGGGATCAAAAAAACAGGGGTTGGGGTTTAGGGGTTGGGGGTTGTCGAAAAAATAGCTGTCTGAAGCACAAGCAGATCGCCATGATCGGTAGAAGACAAAAAAACAAGAACCCTGATTCCGATAGAGGACTAGCGCGTAGTGCTAGACATATCGGAACACAGGGTTCCAGTGGGTGGCCGCGTGTGGCCGGGGGGTTGCGGGGCGCTGACTAGGCGCCGTCGCCGGAGGGGGTGAGGGTCGAGCCGTCCCAGTCGACGACCAGGAGGTAGTCGGTCCCACCCTGGCTCTCGCAGACCTCGTAGGCGATCTGGCCGGAGGTGCTGGGGCAGATGTCCGTGAGGACCTGCCAACCGGTGTCCTCGCCATCCTCGACGATGAGGGTGAACTCGACGTTGCTGTCCGCCGAGTAGCCGAGGAAGCTCAGGCAGTGGAAGCCCTCGCTGTTCAGCTCGACTAGGTCGCTGGAGTCGGTGCTCCAGTCGAACAGGTCGTAGCCGACGACGTAGGCGTCCTGGCCCTGGTAGTCCTCAGTGAAGAGGCTATCGGTCATGCACAGGGCGTCGACGTTGCCGTCGGCGTCCGTGTCCGACCAGTACAGGTCCTCGTCCACGCTGCCGGAGCAGTCCGTGTCCATGCCGTCCTCGAGCTCGTCCGCGCCGGGGTAGACGTCGGCGTCGCTGTCGTTGCAGTCGGTGTCGTCGGCGACGTAGCCCGAGGGCTGGTCGCAGGCGTCCATGCTGCTGGAGGCGTCGCCGTACCCGTCCTCGTCGGTGTCGAGGTACCAGGTGACGGTGGTGCAGTCCTCGCCGGTGTCACCACCGGTGTCGGAGCCCGTGTCCTCGCCGGTGTCGGACCCGGTGTCGCCCGTATCCTCCACCTCGCCGGTGTCGGTGGGCTCGGAGCCGGTGTCGGTTCCGCCGGTATCTCCGGTGTCCTCGCCGCTGCCGGTGTCACCGCTGCCGGTGTCCTCGCACTCCTCGTCCTCACCGTCGCAGTCCTGGTCGATGCTGTCGCCGCAGACCTCCTCCGCACCGGGGTAGCTCTCGCTGTCCCCGTCGTCGCAGTCGGTCGTGCTGGCGTAGCCGTCGCCATCGCTGTCCAGATCGGTGTCGGGCTCGCCGGTGTCACCGGTGTCGCCCTCGGAGCCCGTGTCGCCCTCGCCGGTGTCGCCACCGGTGTCGGGGTCCTCGGGGCACTCCTCGTCCTCGCCGTCGCAGTCCTGGTCGATGTCGTCGCCGCAGACCTCGTCGGCCAGCGGGTTCACGGTGGCGTCGGTGTCGTCGCAGTCGACGATGTCGCCGTCTGCGTTGACATCCATGATGCCGTCACCGTCCGCATCGTGCTGTTCGACCTCGGTGGGCTCGCCGGTGTCGGTGGGCTCGGAACCGGTGTCGTCGGAGCCGGTGTCGGTTCCGCCGGTGTCCGCGCTGCCGGTGTCCTCGCCGCTGCCGGTGTCGCCCGTGTCCTCGGGCTCGCCGGTGTCGTCGGTCCCGCCGGTGTCGCCACCGGTGTCGCCGTCGTCCTCGCAGCCCTCGTCGATCTCGCTGTCGCAGTCGTTGTCGATGCCGTCGCAGATCTCCTCGGCACCGGGGTAGACGACGGAGCTGGTGTCGTCGCAGTCGACCTCGGCACCGTAGCCGTCGCCGTCGCTGTCGACGGTCTCGGTCTCGATCTCGGAACCGGTGTCGGTGTCGACGCTGGTGTCGGTGTCCTGCTGCTCGGCCTCGGTGGTCGAGTTGCCCATGTCCCAGGCCTCGCCGCAGGCGGTGAGGGTGAAGGACAGGGCGGCCAGGGTGGTCAGGATGGAAGAACGCATGGGTTACCTCTCTTGGATTTCCCCGAACGGGGATTCTGACTTTGCCACACAACCGAAAGATTACGGTCGCTAGGCACACAGAGCCCCGTCGGGGTTTCAATCTCTGCACCCAATACCCAGTGACTAGGTACTGAATGCAGAGATTGACCTTTCCGTTGGAATGAACACAGCCTAGAAAGGCTTAAATAAACAAACACCCTGCTAGAGGATGTTATTTCAAAAACGTTAAACGTTCTTGACTCTCATCCTCAGCTACCGAACAAGGCTCTTCTTCCCTGTTTTACCGGCAGTTATTTGCTTATTTAAGGCCTTACTTCCCTATTCTGCGAGGTCTAAATATACCACTTTTTGACCATTTTGTCAATGGTTTAGGAGGTTAGGGGTTAGGGTTTAGGGGTTGGGGGTTGGGGTTTAGGTGGAGTAGATGATGAAGGTGGGGGTACAAAAAACCCAATGAATTAGAGAACCTGGGATCCTGAAAGCGATATATTCCTCATATCCCACCTAAACCCCAACCCCTAACTACCTAATCCCTAAAACCCAACCCCCAACCCCTAACTACCTAAACCCTAAACCCTAAACAAAAGCGCCTCCAAAGGTTGGGGCGCCACACGTTCGTAGCACACACACCAAAGGAGGCGTAAGCAAGTAAACCCACTGGAGACCCAGCTAGAACGTGTGACGCCCTTCCCTAAGAAAGAGCTTTCATGGCCGCGCTGTTGGCGACCGGGGGGCGACTAGAAGTCGAAGGACCCGTCGGCGGTGATGTCGTCGACGTCGACGTAGTCGTAGACGTAGGCCCCGGCGCAGCCGAGACCGGTCTCGGACTCCTCCCCGGGGGAGAAGGTGCCGAGGTCGTCCTCGTCTCCGATCTTGTCGCCATCGAGGGTGATCTCGACATCGACCTCGGAATCGGCCGCCAGGCTCGCCGACGAGTAGTGACCGTAGCAGAACCACTGGTCGTCGTTGGAGATGTTGTGACGCTCGTAGGTGTTGAAGATGACCCCCTGGAAGTTCTCGGGGTTCACCTCGGCCGACCAGGTGGCCACATTGTCAGCACACTCGGCGAACTCGTCGTCACCGGAGTCGATCTCCGACCACCAGACCGTGTCGGCCTCGTAGTCGATGATCGGGGAGACCGACAGGGTGAAGTCGGCCGACATCGACGTGTAGACCAGCTTGACCGTCAGGATGACGGTGTCGTCGTCGGTGCCGCCGTCGCCGGTGTCGTCCTCGCAGTCCTCTTCGGCCCAGACCGTGGGGTCGTTGTCGTCGCAGTCGACGGTGGAGCCGTAGCCGTCGCCGTCCGCGTCCACGAAGCCGTCGCCGGTGTCGGTGGTGGCATCCTCGCCGTCGCAGTCCTGGTCGATCCCGTCGTCGGGGATCTCCTCGGCGCCGGGGTGGATGGAGGCGTCGTCGTCGTTGCAGTCGACGCTGGCGCCGTAGCCGTCGCCGTCGCAGTCGGTGCACTCGTCGCCACCGTCGGTGTCGCTGCCGCCGTCGGTGTCCGTGTCGGATCCGCCGTCGTCGCAGTCGGTGCACTCTTCGCCGGTGTCCGTGTCGGATCCGCCGAGGTCCATGGGGGTGCCGCAAGCGGCGAGAGCCAGCATGGCGCTGGCGAACAGGGGGAGGCGGAAGTTCCGCATGGTATCGCTCCTTCGGTTGATGTGACTCCGCAGTGCAGGATTGCTCTGGGAAGCCGGAAGGTTTCTGGGCGCAAAACGCACAAAAATCTTCCGGCTTATATCTCAAATGGGTTCAATTTAGAAAGAACGTAACGGAGAAAGATACCAGTTTTGAATGATTTTGTCAAGGGGGCGTTATAGGCCATTGAAAGTGTTACCGTAGCTTGAGTGGATAGGCCATAAGTCGGTTACCGTGGTTGCCGTATGAATATGGCGACCAAACAACGCATTTTTGAAGAGCATCTTACGAGTTGGTTGAA
>Ga0210044_10002297_pt1 | contig 28628 bp, 26 predicted proteins | sample CryGey13umfilter_2_FD_183959 | JGI IMG/M metagenome (GOLD analysis project Ga0210044, IMG submission 183959) | Groundwater microbial communities from aquifer in Utah, USA - Crystal Geyser 4/9/14 3 um filter (SPAdes) (version 2) | ecosystem: Environmental > Aquatic > Deep subsurface >... | reverse complement strand
ACCAATATTTGATAATTTATAACCAATATTATTTCCTAAAATTAAAACCGGGCGAAAAATAATGTGCGAAACATAAGAAAATCCATTAAAGATACCTGATCTAAAATAGATTAGAATAAATAAAATCACAACAAAAAAAATATATTTAAAATATTTATTTCTTTTTATTTTTTTATCTAGGAGGTAACTCATCTTGATTCCCAATTAAAACTTCACTATAAGATAGAAGATCGTCTAAAATAATACCCGTTCCACGAGCTACAGCAGAAAGTGGATCATCTATTACATAAACTGGAATTTTAAGGATATTCTGCAAAAATTCTCCAAGCCCTGGTAATAATGCTCCACCACCAGAAAGAGTTATCCCCTTATGCATTATGTCAGATAAAATTTCAGGAGGTGTCGTTTCAAGTACATCTTTCACTCCCTCGACAAGCTCTCTAATTGATACTGAAAAAGCTTCACGAATGTCAGAATCTGTCACCACTACTTCACGAGGTAAACCAGTTAATAAATCACGTCCACGCACTTCTGTCTCCATATATTCTCCGGGTAAAGCAGAACCTATCACTATTTTTACCATCTCAGCTGTAGTCTCACCAATTAAAATCTTAAACTCATCTCTCATATAAGTGATAATGTCATTATTCAATTTATCACCTGCAATTTTTAAATTTTTTGATTTAACTATTCCACCTAAAGAAATTACTGCAATATCAGTCGTTCCACCACCAATATCTATAATCATAGAACCAACAGGATCTTTAATGGGAAGTCTGATCCCAATAGCCGCTGCCATCGGTTCTTCGACTAAAAAAACTTCTCGTGCACCAGCAGAGCGAGCCGCATCATAAACGGCACGTGTTTCAACATTTGTCGTACCTGAAGGGACACCAACTAAAACTCTCGGTCTAGCAAATTTTTTAGACATCTTATCTGCTTTATTTATCAAATAGGAAAGCATTTCTTCTGTGACTTCAAAATCCGAAATAACACCATCTACAAGTGGACGAACTGCTTTAATATGTCCTGGAGTTCTTCCTAACATATCTTTAGCTTTTTCGCCTACAGCAAGAATTTGATTAGTCTTAATGTTTACCGCAACAACTGAAGGTTCATTAATGACGATTCCATGACCTTTCAAATACACTAAAGTATTTGATGTACCTAAATCTATACCGATATCATTAGAAATTAATTTGTAAATTTTATCAAACATTTTTTTCAAGGACCGGCCTTCGACGGATTTTGGTGAAAGCCGGCCCTTTATTAATTTAAGGCTTTAGTAATTTTAATAATTCTTCTACAGAAATAACTTTTCCTTTTTCCCCGCCTGCTCCCAAACCATCGTGAGGGCGGGCAGGTTCATTTCTTTTTTTTACTTCAACTCCACCATCTTTTATACTTCGAGTAGAAACAACTACTCGATAAGGCATACCCAAAAGATCTGCATCAGCAAATTTCTCTCCTGCCGAAATTTCTTTTCTATCGTCAAATAAAACTTCCACATCCGCTTTTAATAACTTTTCATAAACTTTATCTGCCTCTATTCGAACTGAATCTTCATCCCCTAAAACCAGTAAATGTACAGTAAATGGAGCAATACTTAGAGGCCAAATTATACCCTTATCATCAGCTAAAGCCTCTACAACAGTCCCCATTAACCTTCCTGGGCCTATTCCATAGGAACCCATAAAAACAGACTTAAATTCACCTGTCTCTGTTTGATATTTTAATTCAAGAGCATCTGAAAAACGTGTCCCAAGTGTAAATATATTACCAACTTCAACTGCTCTGTTTTCTACTAAATTTTCTTTAGATAAACCTAGACTTTCAATTACTTCATCATTATAAACTTCTTTATTAACAGCAATTCCCTTTGAACCATCAACATAGATAGTGTCTTCTCCTGTAGAAGTTATAGTCTGAAATTCATGAGAAAATTTTGAGAACATTCCGCCTGAAGCAAAAGTCAAATAAGTAATATGCCCAATACCAGTACGTTTAAAAATATTTTGATATGCAATTTTTGATTTTTCATAAAACTCATTATGCTCTTTTTCATCTCTACAGAAAGAATATAAATCTTTCATAACAAATTCTCTAGTACGCATTATCCCACTTTTTGCACGAATTTCATTTCTAAATTTTGTTTGAAACTGATATACAAATTTTGGTAAATCACGATATGACTGAATAAAAGATTTCATTATTTTAGTAATTGGTGCTTCATGAGTAACAGCCAATCCTAGTTCAGTCTCATTTTTTAATTTTGTTTTAAACCAAACATCTACTTGTTCATCACTCCATTGATTTGTAGGTTCCCAAGTTTCTCTTTCTTGAAGTGCAGTCATTGTAATCTCCTGCCCATCAATGGCATTCATTTCTTCTCTAATTATATTTTCAATTTTTTTTATCACTCTTAACCCAAGAGGTAGATAAGAATACACCCCAGCCATTTCCTTATAGATAAACCCACCACGAATAAGGAGCTCCGCATTTTTTGATACTTCATCTGTCGGAACCTCTTTCTTGGTTTTAGTAAAAAGTTTAGATTGTCTCATTTGTTCATCTTAACCGAAAAAAGCCTTTTGGTCAAAGTTGCAAAAGCTCCTATCAATTATGAGCCAGTTGCAAAAATGTCATTCTTCTGCTAGAATAGCCCTTATGCAAACTACAAACTTGAAGCCAGAGAACCTGGAAAATAACGATAAAGATGTTTCAATAAATATAGAAAAAATGTTTGAAGCAGGTGCACATTACGGCTATAGTAAAAGTAGACGTCATCCAAGTGTTTCTTCATATATATATGCCACAAAAAATAACAGCGATATTATAGATCTTGAAAAAACAACAATTCAACTTGAAGAAGCAACAGAATTTATTAAAAATCTGGGTGCACAAAATAAAATCATCCTTTTTGTTGGTACAAAACCCGAAGCTAGAGATATAATAAAAAATACAGCTTTAAGTCTAGATATGCCTTATGTTGATACACGTTGGATCGGAGGAACATTAAGTAATTTTACAGAAATAAAAAAAAGGATCGCTGAACTTGAAAAATATAACAAAGAAATCGCAGAAGGTGGACTTGAAAAGTACACAAAAAAAGAACGAGTAGTTATGGCAAAAAAAATGGAAAAGCTCTCAAAATATTATGGAGGGTTGATTGGTCTTAAAAAAACTCCTGATGCACTTTTTATTATTGACCCAAAATCAGAACATATAGCTGCTGTTGAAGCTAAAAAATCAAATGTAATGGTCATCGCATTAGCAAATTCTGATTCAAATATAAAAAATATCGATTACCCTATAGTAGGCAATGATTCTGGAATACCATCTATCAAGTTTTTCACTACTTCAATTGCTAACGCTTATACAAAAGGTACAATGTCTATTAAAAACTAGCAATTAATTTATGTCTATAAAAATTACGACTGAACTTATAAAAGAACTAAGAGAGTCAACTGGTGTTTCTGTAATGCAGTGTAAAAATGCTTTGCAAGAGGCTGATGGAGACATGAAAAAAGCTTTAGCTATCTTAAAAAAAACAAGCTCCGATATTGCACTTAAAAAAGCTGGCCGTGACGCAAAAGATGGAAGAGTTTTAATTAAAACAGAAGACCTGCCTACGCAGTCAGGTAAAAAATCTATCCTGATTGCTCTTCATTGTGAAACTGATTTCGTATCTAGAAATGAAGACTTCATAAATTTACTTTCTGATTTAGGAGATAAAGCTTTAAAAGAAGGTATAGAAAAAATGAAAGAAGAATCAAAAGACATGATTAATCATGTTATCCAAAAAACTGGAGAAAAAATAGAACTCGGTGATATATATGAGATAAAAGGAGATATTCTAGGAAATTATGTACACAATAATAAAACTGCTGTCGTAGTTTCACTAGAAGGTGGAAATAAAGAACTTGCTCGTGATATTGCTATGCACATTACAGCAATGAAACCAGAATATATTTTTCAAAATGAAATAACTGAAGACATAAAAAAAACAATTAATGAGATCTTCCAAAAAGAAGTCGCTAACGTGAATAAGCCTGAAGATATAAAGAAAAAAATGTTAGAGGGTAAAATAGCAACTTATTTTAAAGAAAAAACTTTACTTGATCAAATATTTATAAAAGATCCAAACGAAACAATAAATGAACTTTTAGAAAAGAACAAAGCAAAAATAAAAGAAGTAAAAGTTTATTCAATATAAAATTATGTATTTATCTTTAATTTTCTTCTTTATATCACTTGCTGGTATTATCATAATGATAGGAAATAAACTTGCACTTGTTAGAAGTGGCCAAGTGATAGAAATACAACATCCACATCCTTTTGTTCCAGACTTACAAAAAATAAAACATTTAACATTAAAGGGTACAAAAAAATTTGGATATGTCGCACTTTTTGTAATACTTAGATTTTTTATCAAATTTTCAAATTTTATAAAAACTAATAGTTTAATACTTATAAAGAGACTAAAAGATAAACTTAAAAAAAATAAGGACAATACTTCAGACGAGATAATAGAAAAAAAAGAAGTTTCAAAATATCTAAGAATAATTTCAGAATATCGACATAAAATAAAAGAAATAAAACATAAAATAAAAGAAGAAGAAGGGATAGAATAGTCGTGTTAGAATAGAAAAGTCATTTGTGTATAGATAATAAAAATAAATATTGCCGGCATAGCTCAGTTGGTAGAGCGCCACTTTTGTAAAGTGGATGTCGAGGGTTCGAATCCTTCTGCCGGCTCAATTAGTTAAATTCTATTAAGAAATTATACATACCCATAGCACATAAACCTTGTAATTTTGTGCCAGCCTTTTGTGCAGGTACGTCAATTAAAGTTTCACCCGAAAGTGGAAGATTATTGCGATAATCTAAACTTGGGATTACTAAAGCAGAAGAACAATCAAAACTACCGTTAGTTTTCATTTTTATTACTGTCGGTATACCTGCTTTGGCTGTTGTTATTCTAGGAGAATATCCTCCTTTAGCATTAATTTCAATAACTTGCTTGCCATCAACAATATTTACATTATTAATATCGTTACTCAAATTACTATTCCCTCTAGTAAGAAATATTGTTCCTCCTATTAAAATCACGACTATAAAAATAGATATTATGGTTGTTTTCATAAAATTATGTTTAAAAATTAAAAATTGGTGGAATAATACCGACACCGACTAAAGAATTAATTAAATTGAAAATTCCAAAAAATATTACAATGAGACCAGCCGTCTTAAAAAATATTCCAGATTGCGCTTTTTTATGAATTCCAAGAGAACTAAAACTCAAAAGTAAAAGCACTGGAAGTGTCCCAAGTGCAAAAGAAAACATTATTAACGATCCAGTTAAAAAACTCCCAGTAGTCAAAGTATAAATCTGCATTGATTGAGTAAAGCCACAAGGTAGAAAAAATGTTACGACACCAACTAAAAGAGGAGTAAAAGTGTGATTAATATTCTTGAGACCATGAACACGTTTACCAATAAAATTTGGAATAGTTGGCTGAAGTTTTTTAGCCCAAGGAAATATATCAAGGAGATTAATACCAAGAATAAGAAGAACAACTGCAACCAGAAAACTAAGAATAAATGTACTAGTTATACCAAGTTGAAATGCTGAACCAAGAGCACCAATAACACCACCTAGAACAAAAAATGATACAAGCCGACCAGTATGAAATAAAATCTGTGGTCGTACTTTACTTGCTCTGAGTGGAATTGAAAGGTCATCTTCTTTGGCAAAATTTGCCGACATAGAAAGCACAAGTCCTCCGACTACAGCCATACAGGTCGAGACAGAAGCAATAAGACCAATAACAAATGATGTACCATAACTAACTTTTGATGCATTTATTAAATTTACAATACCAAGTTTTTGTAAAAGAATAAAAAAGACAATAAATGCTAAAGCTATAGGAATAGCAATCTTAAAATCAGACCACTTAACTAAATGATTTTGTTTTTCAAGAGATAACGTATAACCATGTGGTTTTAAGACTGTGGATAAATATTCAGCCACAGCTTCTGGTGTATCTCCTCCGCCAGAGGCGGATCCGCCTCTGGCGGAAAAATCTCCTGTTATTTCAACATTAAGATTTTTTAATGATGCTTTTGCACGAGAAATACCCGATACTTCACTCAATTCACTTTCAGTAAGTATTACACATGCATTACAATGCATACCGTTAACATGGAATGTATAAGTTTTTTGCATTATTCTATCATATAGTATCTCTGTAAAAATTCATAATCTACTTCAAAAAAACAATTCATGAAGATTATATATTACATCCCCCACCTTGTTGCTGTTTTGGTAAAATAATTTGAGAAGAAACACTTTTATATCCTTGTGTACTGGAATAATTAATACCTAATATTTCTTCTGAGTTCACATCTTTCCATTCAATACCTTTATTCTTCATATAAATCGCGATAGTTATATATGCATCAGAAAACCAATAAGAATTCACTACCAGAGCAGTTTTCCACATATCTTGTTCACTAACCCCTTGTGAAGCCATTAACTCCAAAAGTCCAAGCATCGCCATACCATGATTACAATCAGGGAAATGAGTTGAGTTACCACAACATGGTCTATATATACCTCTAGAAATTTTATCTACAAGAGTTTGCTGTTCTTTAGTTAATGTGACTAATGAATGACGACTATAATGATCCATGGGCTTCCCTTTAGCTAATGTCCAACCACCAGTGGATGCAAAATTCCCTGCTTCGCTGTATGCTGGATTCATCATTTCTCCTTTCTCTAGAATAGGATTTTTATTAGCTAGTCCAAGCGCCCAAAACAAATTTAAGAGATACCCAGAATTTTCTTTAGTAATTTTTAGTTTGCCATTATTTTGATCCAGAAGAAGTTTCTTATATTCATCAGTAAATTGTCCTCTACTTTCATATATCACTTTAAACTTTTTAGAATCAATAGTTCCACTATTTATGAGTTGAACTCCAAGATCTCCCCAGACTATCGGCAATGTCACGCCCTGAGATGGAAGTACATTTTCCTCTAAACTTGATAATAACAATGTTTTATCTTGATTATGCACAATACCTATTTCTTGTTGCATTTTAACTTTTAACTCTTTTGTATATATCCAAGCACCAATAATAACTAAAAATATAATCAGAATATTTACAGGAAAAATATAATCTTTTGATAATTTTATTTTCATATATTTAGATAAAGAAAATTAAGATACCAATAATAATCATTACGAATCCTGCCCACAACTTTACTTTACTTGTATTGGTATTTTTCCATTCTTGAACCTTTGTAAGAAGAGTTTTATCTGAAGATATAAACAAAACGAAAACTAAAGGAATAATAAGAATAAGATTATAGAGAATTAAATAACCAAACCCAGAGAAGTAAGTCACTTGATCACGAAGAAGTCCAATCACCATTAAGTATGGTCCCCCCATACAAGGAAATTGACAAATACCGACAAAAATTCCAAGCCCAAATGCCGCCAGCATTGATGAACGTTCCATTAATTTCCCCATAGCTTTTTTAGTGAAAGAAGGAATTTTTAACTTAATCGGAAAATTCGGAAAAAAATAATTAAGAAGATTTATAAGTCCAAAAACAATCAAAAGAGTTGCTCCTAATTTCCCCATAAAATGTGGGGTATTAAAAAGGTGCAATACTTTTAAAATTCCAAGACCAATAAGAAGATAAGAAACAAAAATTCCAGCAACATAAATTCCACCAATTTGTAATATCTTTTTTCTCGTCATTTGCATTCCAAAAAGAAAGGCAATAGTTATAAGAAGGATCGAAAACGAACAAGGATGGACACTATCTAGAAGCGCAGAAATTAACATAAGAGGCAATAACCACGTTCCTTGTTTACTAATGCTCCAGATTATAGATGAAGTTGCAGGATTATTTTTTAGAATAATTATGCTAATAATAGCAATAAGCAAGATACCAATTGTAATTATAATTTTTTTCATATAATTTAAGGTGTTACTCTCGCTTTAATCTCAAACTGAAGTTTATTACCTTCAGAATCTTCAAGATAAATAAATCTATCAATCATTCCAACACCAGCTGGACCATGAGCGTTAGGATCATATATAACTTCAATATCTGCAGACTCTCCAGCTTTTATTGTTTTATTTAATTTTGGAACAACTCCCATACCTTGCATACCAAAAGGACCATTTTTATTTCCACCAGGCTCTATAAAGTAAGCACGTGTACACATACAAGAAGTAGTTAAACTCGGAATTAAAATATCTAGACTAGTTCCATTGGTAACTTTAAATGTTTTACTTACATCTCCATCTTTCATAGAGATTGTACCAAAATCATAGAGTATCTCTGATGTAATTAATCGGTCTTTTATTTCACTTATTTTACTTACTTTACTAGAATCACTAGGTAATGTTAATGACATTATATTTTTACTACCCCCATACATAAGTAATAACAATGCACCCAAAATAGCAAGTATCCATATAATTATTGTTTTTGTTTTCATAAAATTTAAATTAAAATTAGATAAGAAAAAAATCTTTGACTAAAAGATTTTTTAAACACCTAAAAAACCCCAAAAGAGCAATTAAGGTGAAAATTATGAAAAAGATGGACTATTTTCTAAAAGAGAAAGCCAATTAATTATTCCTTGTTGAAAAGTATATAATTTTTTATTATCCAGAGGATATTTCCATCTATAAAAATATCGTTTTTGATTTGAAGAGTTTTGTTCATTAAAAAAATATAAAATTATTCCTAGTATTAAGAAAGAAAAAATAAAAAAAGTCGAAAAAGTTATATTTGAAAATTGATGCCAATCATTTATATGATCAAGAATGTTTTCACATATTGAAGAACCATTTTGAGTATAAGGACAATTAACCATAGAAGTTTCAAACATATGATTGAATTCAAATAAACCAAAAATCCCTACACCTATGTAGGCAAGTAAAATAAAAATACTAATTAAAAATTTTTTATTTTGTAAAATCATACTAATAACTATATTCTTAACTCTTTAATTTATTTTAATAATTTTTATATAAAAATCATTTTGCATTATTGATAATATTTTGAATAATTTGGTCAATTTCTTTTGGTCTTTCACCTAAATCAACTTGCGGAAAAAACTGATACAAAATAATCGGCCGCATCCCAGAAATAAAAGTCCATCCATCTTTAGTATAGACATTTATTTTGCAAGGCAAACAAAGACCAAGTTTTATATCTTTATCCAAAAATTCATTAGCAAACTTTGCGCTACAAAATTCAATAATCTTGAATGGTTCTCTTTGAAAATCTTTTTCCCTTAAAGTTTCTTGCACATTATGAACATACAAAACTCGCATACCAGCTTTGACAACTTCATCTTGCACCCTTTTGACTATTTCGTCAAAAGTTTTTATTGTAGTTATAGTGTAATCAAATTCCATAAATTTTATATATTTAATTATAATTAGTTGCTCAAATCTTTTTTCTTTTCTTCAAATTCTTTTTTTTCTATTTCACCTTTAGCATATCTCTCTTTCAAAATATCCAATGCTTTTTTACTACTATCTATTCCATTTGTTTTATTATTACGAACAAGCCAAACAATAAAATAAATAATTACTGCCCAAAATAGAATCATCATAATTCCACCCCCAAACCAACCCATCATACTATCCCAACCACTATAACCATTATATATTCCGTACATCATAATTTTTTTAAATTAATTAATAATCTTTTTTTACCTCTTTTAATAAATTTCGACTTTCATAATTTCTTACTTTTAATACGCAAAGAATTTCCGACCACAGAGACAGAAGACATCGCCATTGCAAATCCTGCAAAAACTGGACTTAATAACCATCCAAAAATTGGGAAAAACAACCCACCCGCTAGAGGAATACCAACAATGTTATAAATGAATGCCCAGAATAAATTTTGTTTAATTCCTCGCATTATTATTTTTGAAAGACTGATGGCTTTTACTAACTTCGAGATGTCTCCATGAAGTAATGTTATACCAGCACTTTCTATCGCTACATCTGTCCCCGTAGCCATAGCGATACCCACATCAGCTTGTGCGAGAGCTGGAGCATCATTTACTCCATCCCCTGCCATAGCTACAACATAGCCCTTACTTTGTAATTCTTTTATTTTATTTAATTTATCTTCTGGCATCACTTCAGCCACAATTTCATCGATCCCAATTTGTTTAGCAATATATTCTGCTGTATTTTTGTTATCTCCTGTAAGCATTACCACTTTGATATTGAGTTTATGTAAATTTTTTATTGCTTCTATCGCTTCTACTTTTATTGCATCTGCTACCATTACTACACCTAAAACTTTTTCTTTTGTAACCAAAATTACAGGTGTTTTTCCTTCTAAAGTTTCTTTTTCAATTAAAGTGGTATCAAAAGAAAGATTAAGATCTTTTATAATTTTCGTATTACCTGCAAAATATTCTATTCCATCAATTAACCCTTTTAATCCTTTGCCTTTTATAATTTCAAAATTGCTAATGTCTTTTATTTTTATATTTTTTTCTTTAGCATAATTCATCACTGAGTGGGCAATCGGATGTTCCGATTTATTTTCAAGCGTCGCAAGGATAGAAACAAGTTCATTATTATTACTATTTGAAAAATTATTAATCGAAATAAGTTCCGGTTTCCCACGAGTAAGAGTCCCCGTTTTATCCACCACTACCACATCTACACTTCCAAGTTTTTGAAGAGTACTAGCATCTTTGATAAGAATTCCTTCTCGTGCTCCACGACCTACTCCTACTATGATGGCCGTTGGAGTCGCAAGCCCTAGCGCACAAGGACAAGCAATAACTAAAATACTTACAAAAGAAACCAGACCATAAGATAATGCTTGAGAAAATTCAAAATATTGTGTACCTATCAAAAGCCATAGGCCTAAAGCTAAGAAAGAAAGAATTAGAACTACAGGAACAAATATACTTGAAATCTTATCAGCCAGAGCTTGAATCGGAGCCTTACTTCCTTGAGCTTCTTCAACCATTTTTATTATATGCGCAAGCATAGTTTCGGAACCAACCTTTGTCGCCTTAAAAGTAAATGAACCTGTCGTATTTATAGTTCCAGCAACGACAGTATCATCAATATTTTTTTGAACTGGCATTGGTTCTCCGGAAATCATAGATTCATCTATGTAAGATGTTCCCCCTACAACAATACCATCTACTGGAATGCTACTACCAGGTTTTACAATAATTAAATCCCCATGGACGACTTGATCTATTAATATTTCTATTTCTTTACCATCACGTATTATGAGAGCAGTTTTTGCTTGAAGATTCAAAAGTTTTTCTATTGCATCTCCTGTTTTTATTTTTGAGCGAGTTTCTAAATATTTTCCAAGTGTGATAAAAGCAATAACTACAATAACAACATCATAATAGCTTTGATTAACATTTATAAAAGAACTAAGACTCTCCTCAAAAGCACTAATAACAAAACTATAAATAAAAGCCACCAGTGTCCCAAGACCAATAAGTGTATCCATATTGGCATAACCTGTACGTAAAAATCGATACAAACCAAGTAGATATGGTTTACCTACTACAAAAAGTGTATATGTAGCCAATACTGGTAAAAGATAATGAAAAAATTCACTCCAAAAATAAGGAATCTCTGGTATGAGCTTAAACTGAGCAAGAATATCGAAGCCCATAACAAAGACACTTATTATGACAATAGGAATAAGAGACAAAAGTTTATTTTTCATGTCTTTAAGTTCAATAATTTTTTCATTTTTCGTTTGGCTAAAACCTAAGTGCTTAGCATGTTTATCTAAAGACATACTCATAGATTCTGCTGTAGATGCCGTCGGAATAATTAGTGAATAGCCGAGTGGTTCTATGTGTTTAGATAAAATTTCAGGATTTGTTTTTGATAAATCAAAAGATATCTTGGCTTTTTCTGTACCAGGATTTATTTCAATTGATTCTACTCCCTCTATCTTTTTGAGAGTTTTTTCAATAATACTTGCACATGAAGCACAATGCATTCCTTTTACTTCAAAAATTTTTGATTCATTCATTTTTTATTTTCGCTTTAATTGATAAACTTTTAAAATTTCTTTAGTAGCTTTATCAGCTTGACCTTTTTTTATTTGATTTACTAAACAATATCCTAAATGTCCTTCCATAAGCTTATCTTCTATAGTGGAAAGAGCCTGTTTAACAGCAGACGTTTGGGTAATAACATCTATACAATAGATGTCACTTTGAAGCATATTTTGCAAACCTCTTACTTGTCCCTCAATTATCTTTAATCTACGAATAAGTTTTTGTTTATCATTATGCATATAAACAGTATATACCCCTAGGGGGTATAAGTCAAATAATTCACTGTGAAAAAACAAAAAAACATTATAGATTGTGCTTTTTCCGGCATACGCAATATTAGATTCAGTTACCACATTCAGGTTGGAGTGCAAGCCGTGAAAAAGCAGCAATTTATGATGTTTTTTTAGGAATAGTTTCTTCTGGCTTTGTCTCTTGAAGCTCAAAAGATTCTTTCACACGAGATTCTAGTTCTTCAATGCTATGAAAACCAGTCAATACATTTCCTTCAATAACTAAAGCAGGAAGTTCAGTATCTTTTATTTTATAAATCTGAAGCATTGCTTTGACCGCTGAAAGGTCAATACTATAATCAAAAGAATAGACACGAAGTTCTGGATATTTATCCCGAAGAGAAGAAAGTACTAACCCTTCCCTTTCACATTCACTACAATTTTCTGCTGTTGTATAAAAATAAAGAATAAATGCTGCTTTAGTTTTACAACGTTCAGAAATCTTTTTTGTTAAGAGATAATCTTTAATTTGAAGAAGAGAATAGTATTTCTTCAAATATGAAACCGTATCTGTCGTTCCTAAATTATCTTGCCCCCACTCTAATTTACGCCCAAGTTCACCAAGTTCACCTGAAATAACATAATCAGAAATATTTTTACAAGAAAGTTCTGAAAGTAATGTAAATTGAGTTTCAGAAGATAAAATATCTATTGATATTTTATCTTGAATTAATTTCAATTGATCAATTTTTTTATTACCAAAATAATTACTAACATAGCTAGCACTCAAAAAAAGCCCAACTGTAAATAAAAAAACAATTAAATATTTTTTCCAATCAATGTGATTATCTGTATTCATAATTCGTAATTCGTAATTTTTAATTGACCCTTATCTCCAAGCTGGCTTTCTAGACAGAATAGTATTATAAATAGCTTTTAAAAGCCAAAAAGGACCAATAGCACTGAAAACTAGAAGAAAATAAATCATATTAAAAGAAAAATCCCATTTTCCATCAACCATTTTTTTACCCAAAGTTATTGATAAAATAATTAATGAAAATAATAAAATAGCAATAAAAGAAAGAGATTGAGTATTTATAAAAAATGGATCAAAAAAATCAATATTAGAATTAAAGTTAAAACCTATAGTTTTAAATTCTAAAATTTTAGTAAATAAAAAATTACCCAAAGTATAAATCATTTTCCCAAAAAGATAACTAACTGCAAAAACAGAAACAATACTGGAAGGAATAGTAAAAAGTGAGAAATTACCATATTTTTTTCTAAAAAGTATCCCTCGATAATCAATCGTATTATTTATAAAACCATAAATCCAACGTAATCTTTGTTTATATAATTTTGTAATAGTCCCGGGAGTACTAGTATAAACATAAGCATCATTGCATTGCTCTATTTTATAATGATTTTTTTGCATTCTGTAAGCAATCTCCATATCTTCTGTATTATGAGCATGCCGATATGGACCTAAATCATCAAAAACTTTCTTACGAAATATAGTAAGTGGTCCTGGTGTTACATGTATAGCCCCTAATAAACCAAGCATCTTTTTTATATAAACAGACATATTATATTCAGCTCTTTGTGCACCTTGAATAATATTTTTTGAACCATTAGCAACAATCGAAGGAGATACTGCCATAATATTTATATCCTTTTCAAAATAACTCATAATACGAACGAGAGATTCGGGATCTGCAATAGAATCAGCATCAAGGCAACCTAAATAATCAGTCTCAATATTTTCAAGACCTAAATTAAGTGCAGTATATTTTCCTCCATTCTCTTTATGAAAAACTTTTATATTAGAATATTTAGAAAATCTTAAAATAGCTGCCCACGTATTATCAGTAGACCCATCATCTATTAAAAAAATTCTCAACTTATCTTTAGGATAATTGAGATCAAGAAGAGAACGTACTGTTTTATATATAGTTTTCTCTTCATTCCAAGAAGGAACGATGATAGTCACTTTTGGATACTTGGTAAGTTTAGTAGGCCCATTTCTTATAATTATTTTCTTCCTATTTTCAAGAAAAGTGATTAATAAAAACACCTGTACATAAACAGATAAAAAAGTTAATACATAAAAGACCACATTCGAAATTGAAGCCATATATACACTATATAATATAACATTTTAAGATAAAAAGCAATAAAAAATACAAATTAGTGCTTTCTGCAACATACGCTTCTGAAAGTTAGTATATTGTTTCCAGGTTGATATGTGAGTTGCAAGAAAGTACTTAATTTGTATTTTTTAATATTTTATCTTAAATTACATGTTTCCTCCTGTATTTACACTTGTATCTACAGAAGCATTAACTTCACATTTACTACATTTACATTCAAAAATAAACATAATAGCTGCAACTCCTACCAATACATACACAATACCCTCAAGAACGGGTGAAAAACCTAAAACCATATTGACAACATTCCAGCCTTCTACACTACCTAAAAACATACCTAAACCTATTAAACCCCAATTTATTCCTCCGATAATTACTAAAATTTTAGTAATCCAAGTTAATGCACAACTACCTTTACTACAACAACCTTTACACATAATATTTTATAAAATTAATTTATAATATTTCCCTTCTGAACGACGATTCAGTCGGATAAATCTAATAATATATAATAATTATATCACATCCCAAAAAGTGCTTCAATAGAAATCAGTATTAATCAAAGTAGTTTTTCAACCTTGCAATCTTTTCATGCTGGCGAAGTTTTTCATGAACTTTGGCTTCTATCTGACGGATACGTTCACGAGTCACTCCAAATTCTTCCCCTACTCTCTCTAAAGTATGCTGAATACCATCAACCAATCCATAACGCATCTCAAGTATTTTACATTCTTTAGGATTAAGTTCATTTAAAACTTCACGAATTTGATCAGACAAAATTCTTCTAGAAGATTCTTGATCAGGACGTAAAATTTTGTCATCAGGAATGAAATTTTCAAGAGTTGATTTATCATCATCATCTCCTACTGGTTGTTCGAGAGAAATAGTTTCTTGACTAATATTTTCAATCACATGAATTTTCTCAACAGGAATACCCATTTCTATGGCAATTTCTTCCGCCAATGGATCCCGACCCAAATCTTGACTAAGTTTTCTATATGTTTGTTTATATTTTGAAATAGTTTCAACCATATGTACTGGTATACGAATAGTTCTACTTTGATCGGCTAATGCGCGAGTAATAGATTGACGAATCCACCAAGTAGCATAAGTAGAAAATTTATATCCTTTAGTCCAATCAAATTTTTCTACTGCTTTAAATAATCCCAAGTTCCCTTCTTGAATCAAATCCAAAAGACTAAGATTAGCACTCCTACCTACATATTTTTTAGCGATAGAAACAACCAAACGTAAATTAGCTCTAGCTAATAAATTTTTTGCTTCTACATCACCCAATTCTATTCGTTTTGCAAGATCTTTTTCATCAACTGCATGAATTAGTGCATATTGTCCTATTTCTTTTAAATACATTTGAATAGAATCATGTATAGTGGATTTATTTAAATCTTTATCAGAAATATCATTATCTAAATTAAGTAAATTTCCACCTTCCAAAACATCTATCCCAGCAACTGCAAATTTCTCATAAAGTTCATCTAAAAATAAAATATTATTTTCGATATTCGGAAAAGTTTTTAATATTTCATCATAAGTAATAAACCCTCTTTTACGTCCTTTCTCTATAAGTTTATTAGAAAGACGAGTAAATTCTTCCACTTTTTTCCCTCCTGTAACTAATTTTTTAACCTTTGTTTTTTTGACCTGCCTCCCCGCCAACCTCGCCGAGCCTAGGCGGGCTTTTTTTGATATTTTACGAGACTTCTTAGTTATTTTTTTAACTTTTTTAATTATTTTCTTAACCTTTTTCTTTTTTAAAATTTTCATTTTTTTCTTTAATTTTTTATTTTTTATTTTCATCCCATTAAAAATTTTAATAATAATTTTTTTGTTTTCTGCCCGTTAGCTAAATTTTTAACGGGATAAATATTTTTATTTCTTAAAACGATTATTTTTAATATTTTCCTTTCTTTTATTTATTTCGTTTATTTTTTTCAAAATTTCTATTTCTTCTTTCTTTCCTTTTAAATTTTGTAAATCCATCATTTTTTCCGCTAATTCTTCATTTAAATATTCCTCTTCTACATTCAGTAACATTTCATTTATATCTTTATCTAAGTTTTCATTATTTGAATAAAATTCTTCTGCCTCATAAATTAAATCTTCCTTAATATTTTTATAAATTTCTTTTGCTTTATTTAATTTTTTAAAGATTAACTCTGGGTCTATAATTCTATTTTTTATACCTGTCTGTCCGATAGGAAGGCTCTCTTGCCAAAAAGCTATCCCTAAAAGTCTACGTTCAATAGGATCTTTCCTCATTTTTTTCCCTATATTCTCTTTAGCAATTTTTGTTTCTTCAGTTTCAGATTTTAACTCCGATTCAACTTTTTTCAGATCTTCTATCAAAGCATCTTCAGCTATACCTGATTTATTACTAATAAGTTTAATAAAATATGATTTTTCAATTGAACTTTCAATTGAATCAACATATGGTAATATTCTTTCTTTTATTTCTCTTCCTACTAATCTCGCTGAATCTAAACGATTTTTATGTGTATCTTCTTTATTATTATTTAAAATTTTATCTAAAATAAATTCTATTATATGTTTTGAATTGCGAATCGCTGCATGCCATGCATCCACTCCCTGCCTACCGGCAGGCAGGCATTTTCCAGAAATTAAATCTGCTGGATCAACACCTTCTGGTAAAGAGACAACCTTTACATCCATTCCAAAAGAAAGAGCGATTTTGCCAGCTCGTGTTGATGCATTAAATCCTGCTCGATCAGCATCAAAAGCAAGAACTATATTAGTGGATAAACGACGTAATAATCCTAAATTTGAAATAACATTTTCTTTGGAAACCGTAGAGTCTGAAAGTGCTGTACCTGAAGTAGCAACAGTATTTCTGAAACCAGCCTGATGAGATAAAACTAAATCCATCTGTCCTTCAACTAAAATAGAAAAATTATTCTTACGAATAGAATCCTTCGCTTTATCTAATCCATAAAGAATTGCAGACTTACTAAAAATTGGAGTATCAGGACTATTTAAATACTTGGCTTGTTCATATTTGAAATCTTCTCCACCAGAGGCGGATCCGCCTTCGGCGGAAAAAATCCTACCAGAAAAAGCAGTAATGCGACCACTCGAATCTGAAATTGGAAACATAATTCTACCTCGAAACCTATCATACATTCCCTTCTCAGTTTTTTTAGTTAGACCAGCAAGTTCAATCTCTTTATCAGAAAAACCATTTTTTTGAAGATAATTATATAATTCACGCCAATCATTTTTTACAAATCCAATCCTAAAATCTTTAATTGTTTTATCTTCTAAACCCCTTCCTTTCAAATAAAGAAGTACCTCTTTACTTCCTACTAAATTCTTTTCAAAGAATTTAGTAGATTCTTCCATAACTCTATACAATCTTTCTTTTTCACCTTCTTTTTCTCTACTAAATCCTGCAAGCGAAATTCCTGCTCTTTCAGATAAAATTTTTAATGCACCTTTAAAATCAAGCCCCTCAAATTCTTCTATAAAAGTAAAAATATCACCTTTAGCCCCACAACCAAAACAATAATAACTAGCACGATCTGGAGACACAAAAAAAGACGGAGTTTTTTCGTTATGAAAAGGGCATTTGGCTTTGAAGTTTGTACCTACCCGTTCTAATTTTATGTAGGAAGAGACTATTTCTTCAATTGAAAGCCTCTCCTTAATTTGTTGAACCGGAGAGTTCGTCCCGTTAGAGATTTTCATAAATAATTATATTTGATAAAATTTATAAAGAGTCTAGAGTCCTGTTATCTCTAACGGGATTCATAAAATTTTATTCCTCCTCTGGCAAAATTACTCTACTTTTAAATCCAGTTCCAGCTGGAATTAATCGGCCAATTATGACATTTTCTTTTAAACCTCTTAAAGAATCAATTCCGCCTTTAATTGCATTTTCTATGAGAACACGATTAGTATTTTGGAATGATGCTGCAGAAAGCCAACTCTTGGTACGAAGAGATACTTCAGTAATACCAAGTACTATCGTTTCCGCTTTTGCCTCCTGTTGATTTAACTTAACAATTCTAATATTCTCTTCGATAAATGCTGTATTCTCAACAATATCACCAATAGAAAAATTAGTCTCTCCCGCATCTTTTATTTTTCTTCGTGAAAACATTTGACGAATAATTATTTCAGTATGTTTTCTTGAGATTGAAGCACTTTGAAGTTCATAAACTTTATTTATTTCTCTAATTATATATTCTTCAACTAACTCCTTTCCTCCAAACTTATATATCTCAGCAATATCTGCTGATCCATCAGTCAAAAGTTCTCCTTTTCTTATTTTTTGACCTACTTTTACTATTGGTGTCCTACGGAACAAAACAGCATATTCGATTTCATTTGATTTTCCGTCAACTTTACTATCAGATAGTACTTTAATTATTTTTTCTTTTCCATCTTTATCTTTTATCTCATATATCTCTCCATCAGTTTCTGAAACTACTGCTGGATTTTTAGGAATTCTTCTTTCAAAAATTTCTTCAATACGAGGCAACCCTGTGGTTATATCAGTACCTGCGACACCTCCAGCATGGAATGTACGCAATGTAAGCTGAGTACCTGGTTCTCCGATAGCTTGAGCTGCAATAATACCAACAGCTTCTCCTAAATCAACAAGATGATTTCGTCCTAAGTCTAACCCATAACACATTTGACAAAGACCATGAATAGTACGACATGTAAGTGGAGAACGAACAAAAACTTCTTCAAAACCAGCTCCTTCAATATTATAGGCCTCTTCTTTGGTAATTAAGAATCCTTTTTTATAAATTACTTTTCCATCTTTATCTTTCAAATCACCTGCTAACACACGTCCACGAATATTTTTTGAGAGTGGAATTTCAATCCCAGAAATATTTTCTCTAGTTACTATCTTCCCATTTTTTGTTCCACAATCTTCTTCAGTTATAACTACATCTTGAGCAACGTCAACTAAACGACGTGTAAGATATCCCGCTTTTGCAGTATTCAATGCTGTATCAGATGCTCCTTTACGAGCACCATGAGTAGTAACAAAATATTCAATCGGAGAAAGTCCTTCAAGATAAGAAGGTATAATAGGAAATTCTAAAACACTACCTTGGTTATTTTGGATGAGACCTTTCATTCCATTCATCTGAAGTAAACTTGTCATACTACCTCTAGCTCCAGATATAAATAAATCATAGGTAGAACCATTTTTATCCAAACTATTAGGTAAAACTTTTTCTAATTCTTTTTTAGCATATGTCCAAACTTCAATAATTTTTTGATACCTTTCCTCTTCAGAAAAAAGACCTTCATTCCATTCTGTTATTATTTTTTCTTCTAACTTTCTCCCTTCTGCTATAATTTTTTCTTTTTCAACAGGTACTTTTACATTATCTAATCCCCAAGTCGTACCAGAAAATGTCGAATATTTGAAACCAAAACTCTTTATTTTATCTAGAATAGGAGGAGTATCATCCACACCGTAATGCATAATAAGTTCATCAACAAGAGAAGATATTCTTTTTTGAGTCATTTCATCACCTACATAGAAAAAATCATTTGGTAAAATACTATTAAAAAGAAGTTTACCAACTGAAGTATCAAAAAATTCTCCACCAAATTTTTTATATTTGTGAGTATCTGTCGCCATAACTTTTATTTTAGCTCGGAGAGATACAGCTCCATATTCATAAGCAGTTATAGCAGTATTAGGACTTGAAAAATATTTACCCTCACCAAATTCACCATCAACAGATTTCGTCATCCAATAAGATCCAAGAACAACATCTTTACTAGGATGAACTATCGGATCACCATTTTGTGGTTTAAGTAAATTTTTATTCGCAGCCATTAATTCTCTAGCTTCAGCTTGAGATTCTTCCAAAAGAGGAACATAAACCGCCATTTGGTCTCCATCAAAGTCAGCATTAAAAGCCTGACAAACGAGTGGATGTACTTGAATAGCATTTCCTTCAATAAGAATAGGATTAAAAGCTTGAATACCTAATCTGTGAAGTGTCGGCGCACGATTTAAGAGAACATATTTTCCTTCAATCACTTCTTCCAACATTGCCCAAACTTCCGGTGTACGTTCTTCTATAAGTTTATTTGCTCCACGGATATTAAATGCAAGTTCTGCTTGTAAAATCTTAGAAATTACAAATGGTCTAAAAAGTTCCAATGCCATATGTTTTGGCAATCCACATTGATTGAGATTAAGTTCTGGACCAACAACGATAACACTACGACCTGAATAATCTACACGTTTACCAAGTAAATTTTGACGAAATAAACCTTGTTTAGATTTTAAATTATCAGATAGAGACTTTAAGGGACGTTTTTGAGATTGACTCATCGCAGCACTATCATTTTGTTTTGCAATTGAATTGTCTATAAGTGCATCTACTGCTTCTTGAATAATCCTTTTTTCATTTCGCAAAATTACATCTGGTGCGTTTATTTCCTTTAATTTTTTCAAACGATTATTTCTATTTATTACTCGACGATAAAGATCATTTAAGTCTGATGTCGCATGACGTCCTCCATCAAGAGCAACCATAGGTCGCAATACTGGAGGGATGACTGGAATAACAGTTAGAAACATCCACTCTGGTCGAATCCCAGCATAAGTCATAGCACGAATAAGTGAAAGCCTTTTTTGTAATTTTTCTTTTTCAACCATACTTGTTTTTTCAATCATCTTTTCAGTAAGAATTTTTAATTTATTTAAATCAATATTCTTAAAGATAGAATAAATAGCTTCAGCGCCAATATTTGCTTCAAAACAAGTACCATATTTTAAGGAATAATGGTGAAAAGAAATTTCATTTAAAACTTTTCCTTCATAAATTTCCAAAATTTCTTTTTTAGTACTAGAAAATAAATTTTTTAATTTTTCACGAGTGTCATCATCAGCTGAATTTTTTAATTTACTTTTATATTCTTTTTCTAAATTTTGAATAATTATTTCTTTTTCATCTTCGTGAACTTTAACTATTATATATCCAGCAAAATATATTACCTTTTCGAGATCAGATACAGAAATATTCAAAAGAATACTCATACGAGAAGGTACTCCTCTTAAAAACCAAATATGAGCAACGGGTGTCGAAAGTTCAATGTGTCCCATTCTTTCTCTTCTCACAATAGAACGAGTAACTTCTACTCCACATTTTTCACAGATAATATCTTTATAACGAATCCGACGATATTTTCCACAATAACATTCATAGTCTTTTTCTGGTCCAAATATCTTTTCATCAAAAAGACCACCACGTTCAGATCTACCTGTACGATAATTTATCGTTTCAGGTTTAGTGACTTCTCCATAAGACCAATCCTTTATTTGTTCAGGTGATGCCAGCTTGAGCGAAATGTAATCAAAATCTGTTTTATTTAAAGTTTTCATATTTTTTCAAATTAATATCAAGCGCAAGTCCTCGTAAATAATTGAGTAATACATTGAACGATGCGGTAGAATTTGGTGGTTTAATAGGTTCATTTTTGATAATGGAATCAAATGTCGCAGATCGACCAAGAATGTCATCAGATTTAATAGTAAGCATCTCTCGTAATGTATAAGCTGCACCATAACCTTCTAATGCCCACACTTCCATTTCTCCAAATCTCTGTCCTCCACCTTGAGCTTTTCCTCCTAAAGGTTGTTGAGTGATAAGTGAATAAGGTCCAATAGAACGCATATGAATTTTATCTTCCACCATGTGATGAAGTTTCAACATATACATATAACCAACAGCAATATCTTGAGAAAAAGCTTCTCCTGTACGCCCATCAAAAAGTTTTAATCTTCCATTTTCTGGAAATCCAGCTTTTTTTAATTCTTCTTTTATTTCTTCATGTCCTGCTCCTAAAAATGGAGGAACAATAGCTTGATATCCTAACGTGTTAGCCGCCATACCAAGATGCATTTCCAAAATTTGTCCCAAATTCATACGAGAAGGAACACCAAGTGGTGAAAGAATTATATCAACCGGTGTACCATCTGTTGTATATGGCATATCTTCTTCTGGAAGAATTCTTGAAATAACTCCCTTATTGCCATGCCTACCAGAAAGTTTATCCCCAACTGAAATATTTCTAATTTGAGCAACTTCGATAACAATTTTTTTAATAATACCCGCCTCAAGGGTATGACCTAAGTCACGAGAGAAAATTTTAATACCTATAATGCGACCACGTTTACCGTGCTCCATTCGTAATGATGTATCTTTAACATCACGTGCTTTTTCAGCAAAAATTGAACGTAATAATCTTTCTTCTGGAGTAAGTTCAGTTTCTCCTTTTGGTGTAATTTTACCAATTAAAATATCATTTTCTCTGACTTCAGCTCCAATACGAACAATACCATCTTCATCCAAATCTTTAAGTTTTAATTCTCCAACATTTGGAATATCACGAGTAGTAATCTCAGGTCCAAGCTTAGTATCACGAACAATACAAACAAATTCTTCAAGATAAATAGATGTAAACTTACTCTTTTTTATAAGACGCTCAGAAATAATTATAGCGTCTTCATAATTTAACCCGAACCAAGATAAGAAAGCAATAAAGACATTCTGCCCAATTGAAATTTGCCCATCCACTGTGCTAGTGGTGTCAGCCAAGACATCTCCTTTCTTTATTTTTTGACCGACATCTACTGTAGGTCGTTGATGAAATGCAGAAAAATTATTGTTTCTTAAAAAATTAACAAGCGTGTAAGTTTTTTCTTTTTCTCCTTTAGTTTTAATTATTATTTTTCTAGCATCTAAATAAGATACAATTCCATCTTCTTCTGCAATAACAATTCTTCCAGAATCTCGAGAAGCTAGTGTTTCTATACCCGTAGCTACAAGTGGAGCTTCAGGAAGAACGCAGGGTACAGCTTGTTTCTGCATGTTAGATCCCATAAGTGCTCTATTCGCATCATTATGTTCTAGAAAAGGAATCATAGAAGTTGCGATAGAAAAACCTTGGTTAGCTGCAACATCAATAAAATCAACTTCTTCACGATGAATCATACCAGGATTAGTTTTTACTCTCGCAGCAACTTTTTCATCTGTTATCTTTCCATTTTCATCATAAGAAATTCCAGCGTGTGCAATATTATATTTTTCTTCCTCAAGTGCATTCAAATATTGAATTTCATTTGTGATTTTACCATTCTTAACTTTCATATATGGAGTTTCAATGATTCCAAAATCATTTATTTTTGCATAAGTAGAAAGATGTAAAATAAGTCCAATGTTTGGACCCTCAGGTGTGTGAATAGGACAAACTCTTCCATAGTGGGAAGGATGCACATCACGAACTTCAAGACCTGCACGCTCACGAGTAAGACCACCAGGTCCAAGAGCTGAAAGTAAACGTATATGCTCTATTTCAGCCAACACATTTTCTTGACTCATAAATTGTGAAAGCTGGTTTGTAGTAAAAAATTCTTTTATACGAGCTTGTAGTGGGCGCTGATTTATAATATGAATTGGCATCGCAGTATCAACATCAATAATAGACATTCTGTCTTGAATATTTCTCTTTATCTGCATCATACCAGTACGCACTTTTTGTTGAAGCATTTCTCCAACAAATCGAACACGTCTTTGACCTAGGTGATCTATATCATCAGACTTCGCACCTACTGTATTATTCAAAACAATAATATTTGTAATTACTGTCATTAAATCCTCTTTAGAAAGAGTCCTGCGAGCAAGTTCTTCATCATCTAATACTTTTTCAAAACGTTTATTAAATCTATATCGTCCAACAGGAGAAAGATCATATCTCTCAGGAGTAAACAAAGAATTAATAAATTCTTTAGCATTATCAGCTGTCGCCATATCTCCATCTCTTAAACGTTTGTATATTTCAATATAAGCATCATTTAATGTCTTAGCTACGTCTTTTGCTAAACAAGCTTCAATCGCTTCTTTACATATATTTTCCAAGCCAGAGGCTTGTCCGCCTTTAGCGGAAAATACTTCTAACATCATTTCATTGGTGCTATAACCCATAACACGTAATAATGTAGTTGCAGGAAACTTTCTTTTTTTATCTATCCTTACATATATTGCACCATCAGATTCTGATTCTATCTCAATCCAAACTCCACGAGCTGGAATAATCTTTGCACCAAAATATTTTTTACCTTTACTTTCAGATTCCGTAAAAAAAACTCCGAAAGAACGTGCGAGTTGCGGCACAATAATACGTTCTACTCCATTTATAATAAAAGTCCCGTGTGGAGTCATCAAAGGAATCTCAGACATAAAAATCTCTTGTTCTTTGACAGTACCTAAAATTTTATTCGTTAACTTTACACGAGTTTTAAGAAGTCCTTGATATGAGAGTTTATTTATTTTAGCTTCATTTTCTTCACAATTTGGTTCACTAATAGAAAAAGAAGTAAAATCAAGCTCAAATTTTTTACCAGAATAATCTATGATCGGAGAAAATTCCTTAAAAACTTCCTTGATACCTTCTTCTATAAGCCATTTATAAGATTTGGTTTGAGCTTCTATTAGATTTGGAAACTCTATTAAAGGTTTTTTATACCTCGCAAAATACTTCTTTGGACGCTTTTCTGTTTGCATGATTGATTTAACCAAAATAAAACAAAATAAACAAAAGAAAAACAGACGAAAAATGCTTTTCTCTAGCTTCTTTTAAATTTATTTAGGTATTTATGATTAAGCTCTATTAATACAAACTTGAGATACATCCGAAACTCAATCAATCTCTTATAACCTAGTATACTCGTATTCGATTTTTTGTCAACTAATTTCACCTCACCTCTACCCCCTCTCCTTTTTAAGGAGAGGGGAAATTTACCAACATGTAAATGGGGTGAGGTAAATTATTTTTTTTGTTTCCAATTTTCTATAAGTTTATGATTACCCAATAATAAAACTTTAGGAACCTTATAACCTTTTCCTTTATAAACTAATTTTTCTGGCCTTGTATAAAATTCGCTACTAGATATTCTTTCTTCCTCCAAAGATTCATATTTACCTAAAACTCCGGGAATTTGCCGAGAAACACAATCAACTAAAATCATAGCTGGAATTTCTCCACCAGTCAAAACATAATCCCCTATCGAAAGCTTTTTTGTCTTTAAAATTTTATCTACTCGAGCATCAATGCCTTCATATCTTCCGCAAATTAAAATAATATCTGTATATTTTTTAGAAACTTTTTTAGCAAATGCAGTTGTAAATTTTTCTGCACTGGGGATAAAATTAATAACTAAAACAGCTTTTGACTTAGAGCTTTTAGCTTTTAGCTTTTTAAAAATAAAATCAACAGTTTTTAAAAGTGGCTCTGCTCTCATCACCATTCCAGGCCCTCCACCATAAGACTTATCATCGACTGGTCTATAATTATTTTTTGGAGCCTTAATAAAATCTCTTGGATTATAGAATCTTACAAAAATAAGTTTATTTTTTATAGCTCGCCCAATAATAGACTCATTTATGTAAGAGCTAAACATATCAGGGAAAATAGTAACTATGTGATAGGTCATAACTTATAGCTTATAGCTTATAACAAAAAAATACAAGAACAAAAAAAGAGCGAATGCAAAAGTTTTCGCCTGCGGGCACTGGTTTCGTTTTGTCCGCCAGAAAATTTTTGTATTCGCTCTTTTTTTATTTATATTCCTTTCAAATCCTCCATTGCCTGATCAACAGTCTTTGTTGCTATTCCTTCATTTGTAGATCTTGGTTCAGGTCTCATTCCACCTTCTGGTTCGTTAATTTTTAAATTAACACGAGCATTATTCTTCATACCTATAATTCTTAACAAGGTACGAATGGCTTTTGCTGTATTGCCCATTCTTCCAATAATCTTACCCATATCCGCAGGATTTACTGTAAGAGAAATAAGCACACCCATCTCATCGACAGTACGATCGAGTTTTACATCGTTCGGATTGTCTACTAATGCCTTTACTACATACTCTAGAAATACTTTGTCAGCGTCTTGCATAGTGTTTCAGATTTTTATTTATAATTTTTTCCACCTGAGGCAGCCTGTCCGCCTTTGGCGGAGATCAGCCTCTGGCTGAAATGTTTGGCAGCGCTACGACCTTGAATGATTAACTGCACTGCTGTAATAATTATACACAACTCGCCAAAGGCGAGCAAGCTTGCCTGCCTCTGGCAGGTTATTTTTTAGCTTTCAACTCCTTACGTTTTAGTGTTGGTTTCTTTTTAGGTAATACATTTTTCTTCTTACCTTCTACTACCTTTTGATGCACCATAAAATTATGCATAGTATCAGAGAGTTGGGCACCTTTTGAAACCCAATATTTTATTCTATCAGTTTTGAAATTAGTCTCCCCTGCTTTCGGATTATAAGTACCGACTATTTCTAAAAATCTTCCACTTTTTGTGCTATTTTTTGAATCAGTCAAAACTGCCCGAAATGCTGGGTCATTCTTTCTACCAATTCTTTGTAATCTTATTTTTAACATCTTAAGAGTCTAACATAATTCTCCAAAAAGGCAAATTAATTAATGAAAATACCACATTACATCAAAATATCTTCCGATATTAAAATCACTGCCAACCATACAACTAGAAACCTCAGAATCTCCTATACATTTAGTCGTCTTTAAACTACTTACTAATGATGCCGGAAAAGAAAGCGCTATATAATTATTTGGTGTATAAGTTTGTTTTGGAGCAGGATAAGTAATATTTATTTTTATCCCGTTTATAATAATAGTATCAGACACCCAATCATTTGGGAAAGGATATTTTTTCCCATTAATAATTACTAAATTTTTCCATGATAATTGTTTCTTTAAAATTTAATCTTCTGTCATTAAACTAACATCTAATTCCTGAGTAGAATCATTTATCTGACCAGAAAAAATCGAAAAAGTCATATTACAAGGACACGAAAGAGGTTCGTTGGGTATTTGATTTATTGCTATTGATTTATAAGAAAGAAGAATAAAGTCTTTACCCTTCGTATATACCCAACTAGAACTACCAGCACCATCAGCATCAAATTTATTATCTCTTACCCAACCTTTAACTGTAAGTTTATCTTCATAATATTTATTAAACGACATACCAAGTTTATAGTATTGAGTGTCTAAGATATTTTTAGAGTTTATTTTATAACCAGAAAGTTTTAAATCAAATATTTCTGTCGTTATAGCAACTTCAGTATTCCAAGATAAGTTTGGATATAAAGGATAAACGTCAGCAACTAAATTTTTAACTTCTAAAATAGGATCTACTATTGGATTTTGGGTAGTAGAATTATTTTTTGTTCCTAAATAATACGCCCCACCACCAACAGCTAACACTACAATTATTACTAATATGATACCTAACCCTATAAAACCTTTGTTATTTTTCATAAATTAATTATGAACTTTTTATATAAAAATGTAAATAATGTGTTATATTTAGCTTAATGAAGAACAAAAAACAGAAAATATATAAAGCACTGCAAGGTACCATATCTATTACCTCAAAGGGCACTGGATATGTCAAAGTTCCTGATTATGAACAAGATCCAGAGATTAATTTTAAAGATCTAAATACAGCACTTCATGGAGATATTGTTGAAATTATATTAAATAAAAAAGGATACGGACGCCTTATAGGAAGAGTATCAAGAATAATTTCACGTGCAAAGATTGGTTTTGTGGGAGTGCTGGAGGAGGTCAGTCCTCCTTCAGGAGGACTGACCTCCTCCAAATTCTTTCTAAAACCTGACGATACAAAGATGTATACAGATATTCTGATACCAGAAAAATTTTTAAAGGATGCAAAAACCGGCCTGCCTGCGCAGGCAGGACAAAAAGTTTATATAGAAATAACTTCTTGGACAGATGCATCTAAAGCACCAGAAGGTAAAGTAATAAAAATTCTAGGTCAACCCGGAGAAAATAGTGCAGAAATGCATGCTATTGCAATAGAAAAAGGTTTTGACAGTGATTTGCCACAAAAGGTAGAAGAAGAAGCAAAAAAAATTAAAACTCTAGGAATTAAAGAAGGAGACTTCGTTGAACGACGTGATTTTAGAAAAACTCTTACCTTTACTATCGACCCTGATGATGCAAAAGATTTTGATGATGCTATTTCTTTTAAAGAAATAGATAGCAATACATATGAAATAGGCATACATATAGCCGA
>Ga0210044_10002295_pt1 | contig 28635 bp, 26 predicted proteins | sample CryGey13umfilter_2_FD_183959 | JGI IMG/M metagenome (GOLD analysis project Ga0210044, IMG submission 183959) | Groundwater microbial communities from aquifer in Utah, USA - Crystal Geyser 4/9/14 3 um filter (SPAdes) (version 2) | ecosystem: Environmental > Aquatic > Deep subsurface >... | reverse complement strand
AGCTGCTACTCGATTACATGGAATTTGCAGTGAACACGGGTATTCGACCCGGCACGGAAATGGAAAGCCTTACATGGGGCGATATCAACATAGACTCAAATGAACACAACATTATCTTCTATATCACGGTGAGAAAAGGCAAAACGGTCAAGCATACCGGCATCCGGGAAGTCGTATGCCGTGATGAAATATTCTCCAGCGTTCAAGCATTACGAGAACGATTTCCTAATAGAAAACCTTCAGATAAACTATTTAGACTAGCGGATGGTTCTTCGAGCAACGAGCTCGGTAAAGCGTTTGAAAAAGCGATATCGGAAATTGGTTTGAAGTCGTCACCACATGGTGTCAGAACCTTGTACTCGCTGCGTCATACTTATATTACATGGCAACTGATGTCTGGTGATGTCAGCATGGAAGTATTAGCTAAACAGTGTGGAACCAGCATTGCCATGATTGAGCAGCATTACAGCCATGTTACCCCGAAGATGTACAGTAAAGAGCTATCGGGTGTTGACCTAGGCAAGGCAAAGCCCAAAGTAAAAGACAAAAAAACATCTGGCAGTAAGCAAAATGAAGCGAGGCTTTCTTTACTATTTAAAGAATGGCAAGCAAGCTATAAACTGCGTGGCTGTATTTAATCTTTGAGGAATGTTCGACTAGGAAACAGATCTTTCAGTTCAGAGTCGAGCACTGATCTTCCCCTAAATCTATAGACACTTTTTACTTAGTAACAGTGCTATCAATAAATTTAACTGAACGAGATATTTCACATTCAATTTTATATGATGTCGGTGCAGGCCTTCCCTTAATAACAAAGTTACTAGATTGTCGCGGCTTAAGTTTAAAAGATTTCTTTTTACTATCCCAATCTTTTTTTTCCATACCTTTTTTATAGTATTTAAACTTAACTTCAATGGTCGCTGTATAAGTTGAATACGAACTAAAATTTTTGATTACACCACTGTACGAATCCCGATTGCACTGTCCCTGTTTAACGGAAATAGCATCTCCAGCGTCCATTGTATTAACAGGCTTCTTTTTATCTTCAATGATTGGTCCTGAGCTATCTAAAGATTTGAATGTCATGCTAGGTTGACTTGGTTGGTACAACCCTATTGATTCATTACCATTATCACAAGGTGTTTGTGAATAGCTTGTAACACCGTCAACGTCACATTTGTACACTGATGCTACTGTATAGCCTTGAACCATAAAAAGAAAAAAAGTTGTAACTATTTTATATTTAAACTTCATGAATATCCCTTTCTGAAACGAGTAAACAACAGTTAATTGAGCTTTCGTTAGGTTTATCCCATAACCTGTAATATAAATTATGTGGCGAATAAATTTGCTTAGCAACCTTAGTTTGATCTTTACTCATTTTAATTGGAAGCACCATACAAAATGAGAAATCAACTATGGGCCTACTACTGTATCAAAATCAAATTGAACACTTCTCGTGTTCTATAGACCAATGATAATATGTGTAATAACGTTCAGGAGTTAAAAATGGCAATATATAAACGCGAGTTTGGTGAAAGCTTTAATTTAGGGTTTAATTTGGCAGACTACCCTTGGCTAACAGACAAGAGCTGGCACAACGATATGAGTCCTAGCTTTTTCTTTAAAGTGGGTATTCAGCACCTTGTCCTGTGGGTAGACTATGAAACTCCTGATGACCGCGAGCAATCAGAAGAACGTTATATTGTGATGACAGCTATAAACGAAGGCACCGATAGTGAACCAGAAATTAACACTGGTGAAGATAGTGAAGTCGTGTTTACAACAGAAAGCCCCTCTGAACTAACGGCATATCTAAAAAAACTAGCCTCTGCACACTAAGCTCTAAGGATGACATCATGTATAACAACTCAAGCACAACTCTACCTTTTGAAGATGAATATAAAGGTTATGAAATATATGTTGAACCCAATCCAGACCAACACAATGAAGGTTTTAGCTGGTCTATAAGCAAGAATGATGAATGTCTAGACTCAGGCTTAGAGTTTGATATTAAGATGGCAATTGATACTGCCCATAACGCTATCAATGTCTTAGAAAACGAAGCAAACTAATCACCTAGATTTCTTATTAACCAGCTCAACTTGTAACCTACGGATAAACTCTTCTGAAGTCACGCCCAACGCATCAATCAACCCTTCGAGTGAATCAAGGGTTATGTTACGAACAGAGCGCTCTACTCCGGAAATGTAAGTGCGATCAATGCCAGACTTTCTAGCTAATTGCTCTTGGCTTAGTCCAGCCTCGTTTCGTAATAGCCTTAAACTTGAAGCAACTGCCTGCTTAATACTCATAGTCAGTTCTACACAAATAAAAGAATGAAATAATCACAAATCTTTGGCTAAGGCACAACCGACTATGAGTCACATACTATAACTTTTAATCACTCGTGTTGATGAATTACTTTAAAGAAGGCTGCTTATAAAGTGGGACTCATAACGGCCGGAGAGTCTAAACGCAATTTATCTAAGACCTCTAAAGGGTTAGCTAATTGCTTTACACTTACGTTAATACAATCAGTCCAAAAAGTAGTTCCATTATCAGGATCTGTTTGACCAGCCTTCCAAATTGTTCCTCGTTTGTCTAACTGTAAAATGTTAATTCCACCTACAATATGAGCAGTATGGAACCTAGACAAATCACTAGTTTTATTTGACTTATCACGTTCAAGTGAAACAAATATATAGTAATCTGGTCGTTGGTGACCATGATTATACATTGGTACTGAGCAATCATAATTTGATTGAGGCCTAACGGTCCTATCCTTAGTTTTTACATCAAATGTTTTACTATTTTTCAAAGAGTAATCATGCGTAGTTAATTCTCTTTCATCCTTGAAATATATAGCATTTTCCTCAAGCCATTGCTCGACAATTAATTCACCTATTACACCAACTTGATTCGCATCCATCCCTCGATGTGAACCGTCAAAAATAGGAGTTATATTTAATCTTTGTTGTGCTATAGATAATAATTCTTCTGTAATTTTATATGACTGCATAGTGTATATATCCTTATTTTTATGCATTGAATGAATAGGTTATTGGCTTTGGAAATAAGAACTCCAGATCACGTTTGTTCATCTTAAATAACGGACCTTTTTCAGAAACCTTATTTGTTCGATCATCCTTTTTAATCAAGTGATCCATAGTTATCACACCGGAAACGATCAAAGGGATCAGCTGACTTAATATTGGAGTGCGGGTATGAGTGACTCGCTTTAATTGAAAGTGTTCAACCCCATTAATAAAATTGCTTTCAGCTTCAATCCAAAATGTCTCACCATGTTTTTCTTTAAGACGTGCACGAAGAAGTTTTCCCGGCCAGACAGCAACAACTTTCTCGTTGAGGTACCACTCTTCAAGTTGATCATTCTTAGGATCATATTTGAAATTCAAACCTTGAGAGTTAGGCTTTAACGAGCTGACAGTACAATAAAGGCGAAAGTCTTCCTCTCGCTGATAACCATAATCACCTAAAATATCAGCACTACTCTTACATTGGCTGATTCCCCAATCAGCGACTTGAGCGAAAAGTGTTGTTCGGTTCTTTCCTCCACGTCCAGACTTTAACTCAATTCCTTTATAGTCAGGGGATTTACTTGAATTAGCTGCAATTCCTAGATGCTTTTCTAGTGTATAACCAATGCCGGTATCGCCAGCTCGTTCTGTTGAAAATGGTGACTGAGCAAGAATGGATAATCTTTCAAATAACTCATCAACGATTGAATTATCATTTGAGAAATGAGAATCAACAAATTGTTTAAATGGGTGTGATGGATCTTTACTCAAAAATTCTAAATCGTAACGGCTTAGGTTTACGAGATAAGAACAATCACTAACAATGATAATGGCGATCTGATCTCCAGCTTGACACATTAATGGTAATTTTCGAAACCACATTCGAGGATCACCTGATTTAGTAACAGGTCTGTACAAGCTCACCTGAGAATTAATAACCTCTTCGCCGGAAAAAAGAAATGATGGCTTAATGACCTTATGCTCTTGGCCTTGTTGTTGATCAGCATAATTATGAAAATTCACAATCTCAAAGTGTGTTCTCACTGGCTGAGTAGCATCTAAAATAGCCTTTTTAAATCCAGTATTAGTAGGTTCAAATATAGAAAATTCAACACCTAAACTCACCAACGTCTTTTTATTCTTTTCTACTAATAAACGAATATCCTCTTTGAGTTCAGCATAACGCTCCTGATCAAGAGCATCATATTCTTCATCCGTAAGAATGACATCATCATCTTCAATGAAGTCCATTGAAATCTGTGGAGTTATTCGACTTAAGACAGAAAGTTCATCTATTGCTTTTCGAAGCTCAAACCAACAGGTGTAACCGTAACGATTACTGACTAAATCTAAAGCTTCAGCTTGTTTGATACCTAATTTATTTTTTAAAGAAGTAGCCTCTCGTTTTAAACGAGATTCAGTTGGGAGTACATGTCTCATAATTAATTTCCAAACAACACAAGTTAGATTAGAGGAGCTAACTAGCGGATTAACAGGGTGTGTCCTTTGCTTTTAATATCTAAGCGGGTTTACTGATAATAATCAGAAGGCTCCTACGTTACCCAACTTGAGCTTTTTTTGAGACTACCACCGTGTAATAAATTCATGCAATAAAAAAGTCCCTGGACATTTGACTAAATGTTCAGTACCATTACATCAATATTTGTATTAGGCGGTTAAAAATTGAATCATATAGAATTATTTGCCGGGTGCGGCGGCCTATCACTTGGGCTAGAGGTGGCAGGAATTAGCTTGGCATTAGCTAACGAACTATCCCCAATGGCTGGTGAAACCTTTGCATTTAACTTTTTGAATGAAGATTTAGAACAAAAAGCAAAAACAAATAAGCCTCTCGAAAATGTTCATTGGCTAAGTTCGCAGTTTAGCGATTTAAAATCTCGACTCCGAGAGAATCCTTTCAATTATCCAGCTATTAGTAATGGCATATCAGATATTCCCTCCAACCCTTTTGATTTAGAGGGTAAATTGATTATAGGTAATATCGTTCACCTAAATGAGTTTTTAGAGGCAAATTCAAGTTACCTTAAAGCCATCAAAACGAACTTTGGAAAAGGAGAAATAGATCTTATTTCGGGCGGACCACCATGCCAAAGTTTTAGCTTGGCGGGGTTGAGGAAGAAAGACTGTGACAAGAATACTTTACCGTGGGAATTTGCAAAATTTGTTGCTTCAGTAAAACCTAAATTTGTGATGCTGGAAAACGTATCAGGTATTTTGCGCCCCTTTAAAGAAGATGGTGTTGAGTATCACGCATGGTTTGAAATAGCTAAGGCATTTGCGGAGCGCGACTATGTACCCTTATGTCTACACGTAAATGCTAGAAACGTTGGAGTGCCACAAAATCGACCACGGTTTATCCTTATAGGTGTTAGGTTGGATGTCTATGAGACTATAAAGAATAACTTTAACCAAAGTGAACTTGAGTTATTTAGGCCATCAGAACGCTTATTTAAGGCAATCAAAGACACTGGCAATGCTATCTTTACTGACTATAAATACTTTGATTCGCAAGGCATCTCGGACAAGAAGTTGTATGAAACAAGCTTTCTATCCGAATTGGTTAATAAACCAGAAGTCAGCACTAAAGAAGCGATTGATGATTTGAAGTTTATCCATCCAGCTAAGAGTTCAACTCACATTAAATCTGTAAACAAAACTTTTTCAATGCCTGTAAAGAAAGGTCAAAAACTTACTAATCATGAGGCTAGAAATAACAAGAGCCAAGTGCAGCGTAGGTTTAGAATTTACCAAATTTTAAACCAATGTAGTAAATCAACAGGCACTGAGGTTGTTCGTGTTATACAGGGTAAACATCCCACTATTTCGACACAAGCATGGGCTGAAATTAAAGGTTTTCACTTCTTGAAAGAATCAGGGGTTACTGATAATTTTTTATCAGTTGAAGAGTTTATTGAATTCTTAAAAGCACATACGACCAAGAAGCAAACTCAAAAAGCGCTAATTGCAAACTCACCAGCTCCAGCAGCGTTGTCTATTCCTGACGATGCGTGCCATTATGATCAGGATGAGTTAAGAACTTTAACCGTTCGTGAAATGGCTCGAATTCAATCATTTCCCGATGGGTTTGTATTCCGTTCGAAGGTAACTACTGGAGGGCAGATGCGTAAATTCGAAGTACCTCAATATACCCAAGTTGGCAATGCAGTTCCGCCGCTATTGGGATATGCATTGGGCAACACACTGAAGAAGTTGAAAGCGAAACATAAAAGTGAATAGATTTTTAGCTCCGATCACATGTTAGTCTTCATACATTAAATTTTTAAATCGGTGAAATACATGAAAGGTACACTCCCTCGAATTTGGTTTTTTGATATGGAAGGAACTCTTCTTAAAAAAGAATATTCACTAGATAACGGTAAAGTTGCACCGAGCGCATGGACTGTTTTAGCTAAAAAGCTTGGAGAAGATTGCTATGTCGAGGAAGAACAAACCAAAGATAAATGGCTTAACGGGGAATATAAAGGTTATCTTGACTGGATGGCCGATACAGTGAAAATTCATAAAAAATATGGTTTAAGCAAAAAGCTTGTTGATGAGTTAACTGATGACGCCACACTTCATAATGGTGCAATTGAACTATTTAAGTGGTTAAAACTTAACAATGTAATTACTGTCCTCATTACTGGAGGATTTAAAGCTCTTGCTGATAAAGTACAGCGAAGCCTTCGAATAGATCATGCGTTCAGTGGCTGCGAATACTTTTATAATGAATCTGGTTTGGTTGATTTTGCAAATTTATTACCTTCAGACAATCATGGAAAGGCAAGCTTTATGAGACAAGTAATAGAGGAACATGGAGTATCATCGAAAGACTGCGTATTTGTCGGAGATGGAATGAATGATATTTTTTTAGCTCGTGAGGTCGGTATATCAATTGCTTTCAATGCTCAACCTCAACTAAAAAAAGAATCTACTTATCAAATCAACCAGAATCAAGGGGAGGAAAATCTACTTAGCATCATCAGTCTGTTTGAATGTTGATGAAAGAACTAATAAATTATTTGTCTGTTTTTTTTAGATTATTCAACTCTAATTCAATAGATTTTAGCCGTTTCTCATACTCTTGACTTTTTAATTCCCAAGAGTCTTTGTTAAGCGGCTCAGTCGGAAATAATTGACTAGTTACTAGTTGTGTAAGAGGCGGAGCTAAAACCATTAAAAAACCAGCAATACCAATAATCATCCCTATTTTTAAAAAACCAAAATTCAAAGCTTTAGCACTTAATGAATCTTCTATTTGGGATTTGATTTTATCTGGGTTTTGAAAGTATCTAGGTAAATCAAGCAACTCTTTTGCCTTGTATATAAGATACTTATCATATGGGTATGACATTTGACGAACATGTTTAATATCATTATCTTCCATACCTATTCTATGAAAAACTACTCTAAAAAACTTTCCTTCATTTACATTTTTCAAATCTAGCTCTTGCGCTGAAATATTGGTAAGTAACGTAGAAATAGGTCCTTCAAAGCCACCATCCACAATACCAGTATTAAATGCAAGTAAACCTTTTTGAGAGAATCTGTTTTTTAGAAAAACATAAGCAATGTAACCCGGCGGTACATGTATAATTTCTTCTGATATAATATAAACAGTTTCTTGAGGCATGATTCTAGAGTGAATTGAAATTGTTACATCTGGCAAAACCCTACCATCGGAGTCCTTAATAGACTTGCCGTCATTTGAACGAATTAATACAGCACTCAAATTCAAGTCAACACTACTACAACCTAAGTAATCTTTTCTATTCAAGGTTTCCCCATTCCTACCTATAACCATTCTTTGCTCAATAGCATCTACAGCTGATACCTGCATAAATCCTCCCTGTGAAACATGGTAATTATATTTAAGTGATTTTTATTTAAGAGCATAATTAGGCTAAATGGTAATAACAATCAAAACACTCATCGTTTCAAATCCATATTGAAATATATAAAAATTATTCAAACACTGCATATAGATATATCCTCGCTTTCACCAAAAAGTTGACATCGAAACTTAGGTGATTTCAATCTAAATGCATGGCCTTTATCTACTCTACCTTTCCCATCTATTTCATGGCCACCACGCCAATCATATGATATAATACCTTGTTCGATAAGAGAGAGAAATTGAGAAAATATTGGTTTTTGAGTTAACTCCATTTTATTATAATTAAAATAATACTTATCATCAATTAACTTCTCTTCAGCGATAATCCACGCTGTTTTAGGATGTTTATCATTTAATCTTTGCTCAAGTTTATCGAACATCCAAATAGTAGTAATTTCTTTTTTACTACCTGAAACGAAATATTGAACTACCTGTTCACTTTCATAATCAACTTCAAGATATAACCCTTGTGGATTAGGTTTATTAGACACTGTAACAAATAAATCTTTATAACCTTTTCGTCGTGGGTGAGTGCTATTATACCCATACTTAAACATCATATCTCTAACAGATTTTATTGGGCTTAAACTCCAATCAGGCACCTGAGAGAATAGTGTATCAGCTGTCTTACTAAGGCTTCTTTTGGCCTTCAACTCTATAGCACTTTTGTAATCAGCACTACTATGATTATTTATAGATAACCCAAGCAGCATCTCAAATGTATCACCAACATCTTTAGGGCTACTCCGACTTGGTGAACAGCTTATCTGCCATTTATTACTAAAAACTTTTATTTTACTTATAAGCTCTTGAACTAAGTCAACATCACTATTAATGGGACCAAATAAACCTTCGAGATGTGCATAGTTACATACATCTTTTACCAATGGAATAATTAAAAATTTATTATTAAATGTTGTTAAATATATTAATGTTCCCTCTTTAACAAGTCTGTTAAAATTTTGAGGCCAGAAACGTGGATCACCTTTTTTCTTCTTAGCTTTAGGCCTATAAAAACTTGTCCTTACCATTTTATAACCATTTTCAGTTAACACAATAATATCGATATATTTTATATCTCCATCCTCAGCGGATTCGTAATCAAAAATTTCATTATCATGTAATATTTTGCAGATAAATTTTGATGCATCTATAATGGACTTATCTATCATTGTGAAAGTTAACCGAATCAAACAATGATTACTTCGAATATATTTTTGAACTTTTAAGATCAAATCTTTCTCATCATCAAAAGGTAAAAAACTTGTTTTAGTTTTATTAATACTTTTAACTTTAACAACTGAGTTATATTTATTATTGAATAATGTACTATTCCCCATCCCTCTAGGAGTTATATGTTTTTCATAGATCTTAATGATATTTATGTCTGTAGGAAGTGAAATGTTAGGGTCATCTAATAACATTCGCCACAAATCAGCCCATGTTAAAGCTCCAGAAGCCTGAGCAACCACTAAGCGAGCTTGAAAAACTTGCAAGTTAAATAAAGCTGCAACTTCAACTGCCTTGTCCTTAAATCTATCCATACAGTCCATTTTCACATCCAGTAAGCTATTTAATGATTCTCAATTTATTCTACATGGTGAATATAACCTTTATTTATCCAGACAGCTAATTGGTAAGGCCTGAGACTTATAAACACTTTTTATTTACCATCAGCAGCATAAACTGAGATTTACATGAGTTCATCATATTAATGCCATCTTATCGATCAAGCACTAAAAGTGCACTTTAATAACTGTTAACATGCACTTTTCGCGTGTTTTAGCGCTTAAACTGAGCATTCTGCGTGTTCTTGTACAGATTCTAAGTAAAACTGAGTTTATGCACACAAAACTGCATAAACAGTCATACTTCGCTTCATTTGTAACTATCATAGCTTGATATAGATGACTGTGAAGATTCGACTTCGTATCACGATAGCTTTGCCATAATCTAATCACAGTGCTCTAACACGTTAGTGGACATTTACGTGTACTGAACTGGCTAGTTGTGAAACCTAAAACTATCAAAATAATATTGTTAAAATTTTAGTAACTCCCAATCTAGCGAATCATACTCTCCCAAAATATAAAATGAGAAAAATTAGTGTATTGTTTAACCAAAAAAACATTGGTAATATACCTAAGATACTGAATAAGCTTCAAATAAATCATGTGAATGGTAATGCTTTTTTAATTAGTTCTATTCATCAATACTTTCGCATTTTTCAGGCTAGGAGTCAGAACAAAATGGAAAAAGAATTTTTCTTAGAAGATAGAAAAGTAGACTGTATTTCTTTCTTACATACCGTAAAAACTTCTAAATATTTAGAGTCTGCTGAAGATGCTTATAGAAATAAAGGAGGAATAAAAGGGCAAAGAACCCCATTAAAAACCAAAACAGCCCAAACAATCAGAAAAAGAATGGTTACTGATATTTGTTCTGGTGCAGTACTACCACCGCTAGTAGTAGGTGTCATTGTTGAAGAAAAAATATATGACGAAATCAAAAATTCAACATCTGAAACGCAAATAGTTGATTTAATTGAATCGAGACAACTAGGTCTTTTTTCTATCATTGATGGTATGCAAAGAACAACTGCTTTGTTAGAAGCACAAAAACTTGAGCCGAACGTTAAAGACAGCACTGTTAGAATAGAATATTGGATTGCAAAAAACATGAATAGTCTAATATACAGAATGTTAGTTTTAAATACTGGACAAGTACCATGGGATATAAAAAGGCAACTAGATACCATTTATGATCCTATTTTAGAAGAGTTGAATAGAGACATTCCTGAACTAGATATCAAACTATTAGACCATAGCGGCAGAAGAACCAGCGCAGGACAATACCAAAGCAGTAAACTTATCGAATATTTTTTATGCTTTACATCAAGAAAAATAGATATTGATTTAAAAGATAAGGTTGCTGAAGATTTTGCTAGAATGGATGTAATAGCAGCAACATCAGACAATAAATTATTAGATGATTTTAAAATAATTATTCGCTTAATGGTTAATCTTGACCATCAGTTTTCAAGAGCTAATATAGCATCTGAAAACGTAAGGTTTAAAGCCGGAAAAGATATATTTACTAGTATGCCTGCTGGAGTAGGTTTCATAGCTTCTGCTGGCGCCTACATTTATGGCCCTCCAGGATTAGATTCAACTCATGATGAAGTAGCTAAAAACATTAAAGAACTTAAATATAAGATTAGTATCTTTTGCGACAGACTTAGCGACCTCAATAAAGATGATCTCTCTAGCTTTCTTGAATTTGACCTTTTAAATGAAAAACTAAGTGCTAAATCATCAAAGGTCGGTACTTTCGAAAGAGAATTCTTTTTCAAAGCTTTTGAAGCCCTTTTTAAATATTCAGAAAGATTAAGTAACCTTAAAGCATGTTGGTCTGCTAGATAATGATAAATATAATTGAGCATGTTAATTATTTATTCGACAGAATAGTTACCTATTCTGAAATCACCCCTGAAAATAGAAAGAAAATGACTATATTCAAGGGTGAGAATTTTAAAACTGAATTTGAAAAACTTAACAATTTAAAAAACTTTACCTTTGAACCAGTTCTTCATAATATAAAAATATATAGCTATTTCAATGACGAAAATAGATTTATAGCATTAACAGGGTTCGACAGCATTATTGAACACAACGATAAACTACTTGAGCCAATTGAATTTGGAATAGAGCATTTTATATTTTTATCCAAACTCACAAATTTATCTATCAATACCAACAACACAAAATCTGATGTTATAAATAACTTACTTTACCAACAAAATGACGAAGGTTATCAAGGTCATGATCATGAAGATTTAATAAGTTATTTTGATAAAGTATATCTATACAAAGTAGATCCTAATAATATCTTATATTCCGCACCGACTTTAGATATATCATACTGTTTAATTTCACAGATTGACGATATAATAACATTACCATTAGGTGAGATGAGATATGATTATTCAAACATTTTAACTTCTGAATATAAAATACCTAAAGAAAATGTTTTTTTATCTATGACAGCAGTTCATTGGAAACATTCATTTCTTGAATTATATAGATGTCTTGAATGGTTATATGTTTTGCCAAGAGTTTTAGAATTAAAAAATGCAATCGAATATACAAAAACAGGAAGTGAATTAGCAAAAGAATGTATGGATAAGTTATCTTGGCGAAAAAAAGAAGAGGATTCATTACAAAAGCTTCTATCATCTGCATTTTACCATGACATTTATTTTAAAGAAGAGTCAACTTGGTTAGGAATATTTAGCGATATAAAACCAGCACCAGAGGCTATAGCAAAATATGTTTACAGGTTAAGGAATCAATTTGTGCATCAGTTCAACCCTGAGGACGAGGTTCATTTAAGTGATGACAACTGGAAGGATTTAATATATTTCACGCTCAAACTAACACATACTCTTTATGATAAATACAATGCTGAATTATGTTAAATAAAATATATTTATAATTTCTTCACACCCAACACATTGTCACCTGAATTATTTATTCCACAGGCGAATTATACATATACGAAATAATACTTGAATATAAAATATGACATCACAAAAAAATTAACAATAAGGTAAGCGGTCAATGAACTGGTGAAGCTTATTCTGCTTCACCTAAATCAACATTCCACGGCAGCAAATCAGTCATATCATCTAATGGTGCACGCTTAGGTAATTCCGTAAATAGATGACGAAAATAGTAGTAGGGATTCAAATCATTGGCACGGCAGGTCATCACCAGGCTATATAAGTTCGCACTGGCTTTAGCGCCACCCACCGACGTCGAGAACATCCAATTCTTTCGTCCTGTGGTAAATGGCCGGATATCTCGCTCAGTGACATTATTATCAATACTGATATCCCCATCTTCAAGATAGGTCAGTAATTTGGGCCATTGATTTAAGGTGTAACTAATGGCTTTACCTAATGCCCCTTTAGGTAAAACATGTTGGCTGTTTAGCCAGTCGTAAAACTCATTGAGGATAGGTTCGGCTTGTTGCTTTCTCAGCTGTTGACGCGCTTGGGAGGTTAAGTTTTTTGCCTGTTTTTCTATACCGTAAAGTTTGGCAATATAACTCAATGCTTTTTCGGGTTTACCTGCTTTTTTGGATGGCGTTGCTTTTTGTGCATCGGTAAATTTACGTCTGGCATGTGCCATACAAGCGGCTTGAGTGACCTGCTCAAGCGTATTGTAAGCACTGTAGCCATCGGTCAGGAGGTAGCCTGAGTATCCCGTTAGGAAATCCTTTACACAGGCGGCAGCACGACTCGGTTGATAGTCATAAATAACCGCAGGGTTTTCTGCAAATTCACCACTGCGGTAAACCCACATGTACGACTTAGTTTCGGCTTGTCTGTCTTCTTCTCGAAGGACTTGTACCGTTGTTTCATCGGCACAAATCAGCTTTTCATTCAGGAGTTTGGCTTTCATTGCATCGATGATAATTTGGACTTTATCACCTAGTTGTACACACCAATTTGCGAGTGTGCCTCTGCTGATTTCAATACCGGAGCGATTTAAAATATCAACCTGGCGATAGAGCGGTAATGCATCAACATATTTAGCCGTGACGATTGCCGCAAACGTTTCAGCACTGCCCATGCTTTTAGGCAACATACTCGCAGGCTTAGGGGCGGTAATAACTTTATTGCTGACTTGTGTTTTTTCACATTGACGACACGTGTATTTGGTACGCTCATGACGGATAACGCTGACTTTCTGTGGAATGATTTTTAGCTCTTCACTAACTTCTTTTCCGCATTCATGAAGGGGTGTTTGGCAACATTCACAACAAGGGGCGCTGAGTTCGTGCTGATAAACTTCACGCTCAAGCGCTTCAGGTAAAGGTTTTCTGCCTGTTTTAGCCTTGGTCTTGTTTACTTTGGGCAACGCATGTTGCTGCTCAGCTTCGTTAAACGTGCCCTTGGCGACCTTTTCACTTTGTGATGAAAAGCGCTTGGACTTACTTAAGTTGAGTTGCTCAATCAGCAGCTGAACTGTCGTTTTAAGCTCAGCAATTTCTTCTGCTTGTGCACGCTCTTTTGCTTGCAGTTGCAGCAACATGGCTTTGAGTTGTGCTACGTCATCAGGTAGGTCAGTCAAGGTGGCTCAGGTCTTAAAAGGTTTTTAATATCCTTAGTGTGACAGCGAAAAATGATCGTTCAAGTAGAAATTTGCGATCAACATTCACCGTCACACTTCAAGTCCAAATATGGGTCGATGCGCCTTAGGATTATCTAAGGTTAATCCCGATAATAGCCAATGTAATTGCTGCTTGCTGATATGAACTGCGCCATCACATTTAGGCACTGGCCACTTAAAATGCCCTTTTTCGAGGCGACGATAGTAAAGCCAAAATCCGTTAGTATCCCAGAATAAGATTTTAAGTTTATCGCGGTGTCGATTACAAAAGATAAACCAAGCCTGGCTAAAGGGGTCCATCTCAAGCGTATCTGCGACGATTAATGATAATCCATCAATCGACTTCCGCATGTCGGTGACACCTGATACTAGGTACACATTACCGGTCGGTGTCATAGCAATGCAGCAACCCAATGTCTAATTTGAGCTTGGCTCAGCGTAGCAGGAAATTCAGCGCGAATACCGTTGGTAAAGGTAATGTTCACCGACAGAGCTTGCGTATATTCATGTTCATCGACAATGATGGGGTGCAAGGTTTGCATGGCGTCAGGAACGCGCAACCGCTTAGACCAATAGTAGAAGGTTTGATAACTGATGCCGCTGTCTGTACAGAATTGCTTAATGGATAGCTGGCTTTGTTTTTGTTGTTCAACAATTGATACCCAATGGGCGCGCTTTTGTTCTTGGTTCATAGTACCTCCGGTGAAAAAGGCACTATATTAAAGCGTGAGTATTATTGGTATGTGGGGTTAATTAACCGCTTACACAATAAGTAAGTTATTCCTTTTTAGGCGAAGAGCATTGCTAACTTAATAGTTATTAAGTTAGCAATACTTGGTAAACTACATTTTTGACTAAAACAAGCTCAACATCATAGTTTCACCAAGGCGAGAGCGCGAATGTTTTTTGAGTACTAACTGTGTGCTAAACATTCTAGATTTAAAGTAAACCAACTAAAAATAACTTGGTTGTAAACTATAAAAATATATATCTTAAAGATACTGTTCAAAAATAGATCTTCTGAGAAGTGACCTAAGCTCTTCTACTGATAACCCTTGTCCTTGATGGAGCATAGCATGACAATTGGGACATACTGGCACAAGATCTTTAATTGGATCTACTGAATATTCCCTTCCTATTGATGACAATTTGACAGTATGGTGAACATGTATAAAACCTTCACCAATCTCGCCATACAGCTCACCAAAATTTAAATAGCAAACCTGACATTCAGCCCCAAAATGTTCAATGCAACGTTTTCGAGCTTTTCTATTTCGCTCAAATTTATTTACATTTACTTTAGAAACTGAACCCTCAAAAAGAATTGAATCTAACTCTCCCACCTCATCAGGAAATTGATGACGAGCTCCTACTGCTTTTCCATGATTAATTTGATTTGAAAGACACCACAGGTCACTCAATATGTTAGAGATCTTTGAGATTGCCTCAACTTCATTGTTTAGGAAAGATATTTTTCTAAAACAGTACTCTACACCTTCTAACGTAATGCCATCTCTGTCTAATTGCTTTTTCCATGATTTTCGTGGATTTATCTCAAAACAATTAACATCTTCGTCATCAAATGAAATAAGACCAAGTTTTTTATGCTCTAGCACTAGATTGCGTTCGCATTTGTAGTACCAAATGCGACTCCTTAAAGTAATTGGCTCTATTTTTTTCTGAATTTCGATATCGATCAATCTAATTTTTGAACACGGCTCACGTATTTCTAGCCAATAGCTGCCGCCATTCTTATTATCATTGAAATATGCTTTAATTGAAGCCTTTGATGAAACACCTTCGGATGTGTTTATGAATTCTTCAGCAGCTGCGCTCGCTATTTTTTTCCAGTAATGTTCGAAGTCATCCGATAAATCCATTTCACATCTCCCTGTTCTATGGGTAATAATTATTGACCAAGGCTTAATAAGTTAACATAAAGAAGATATTATGGTACATAAGCGAGCTAGCACCCAATTGAGAGCCTACAAACCAACTGATTTACAACGGCTATCGACCACTGTATTTGCATTTCCCTGAAGATTTTCAATACGTTTTGACCTCTTACACTCCCACTTCGAAACTGGATCTTGTTTATCCCAAACTTGCATTAATTGACTTTGTTGTTTACTCATTTTGTATTTAGGATAAGTCTGTTCCATATACATGTATGTTCGAGCAATAGTGCCACGAGCTGCTATAGGAGGCTGTGCCTTGCGATCATCAATTCGCATATCGCAACTACCAAAATCAGACTTAGCAGCAGGCAGCATAGTAAAGTTGTAATTACTACGTAGCGCATTGACAGCACCGATTGCAGGGAAAAGATTGTGCATATCGGCCTGCATATATCGATACTCTGTATTCATCTTCTCAGCACATTTTCTTCCCTTAAACGACTTTCCTTTGCTATTTACACATTCGTTATGACCATCACGCCATTCACTAAAAGCACGACCAAAGTTCTCGGCAGGAACCACATGTTCCCATTCGACTTTTTTAGCTCTTTTCAAATGAGTAGTAGTAACAAATCCTTCAGGTGATTCGATGTTCTTTTTAGCGTCAAATTTAGCACCACAGTAGATTGTTACGTGGTGATCTTGATACACCTCTCGTTCAAGCATCTTCTTTGCTTTGTTGAATGAGTCATTAGATGTATTGCCTTCTGCAACGGCTGCAAAGCTAAAAACCAGAAGTGTTAAAGGAAGTATAATCTTAGAAATAGTCATAAATAAATATCTTACAAATAGAGTAGCTAGATAATGCCTTACTTTTAGTATTTACACCAAATAGACAGATAATTTGACTCATTTCTAGACAATAGGTTATTAGTGGTAAAGCGCTAGAAGTGATGTTTGTCATTAAGCAAAGTATGGTAATCAGATACACAACACCCGAGCCTTAATGAGCTTATTGTGCCGAATTTAATTTAAGGCACTAAGTCATTCTCTTTTGGTAGATATGTGACAAAAATACACTGTTTAGGTTAACCCACAAGTTAACTCAAATGCCTGATGCAGTTATTGCTACACTACATAACGAGCAAAAATATTTATGGTAGTTAGTTCTAAATATTAGGAAATTTATGTGTTAAGAGTTTGATTGCTTGGAAACAGCTGATTGATTAAGTCTGCACAAGATGAAATATGGTCTAAGCAGTCACCAACCAGCATATTAGAACCATGCGCCTTTGCATTCCTTAGACGAGGAATCACATCAATCATTGATTTACACCACTCGTTATCCGAGCTCGGGGATTTAATATTCCGAAAGCCGGAATCTGAAATCCAGCCTTGAGCTACCGCATGAATCATAAGCGCCTTTAACATCATCGGCTTTTTAGGATTAATTTTTATTCTTAGCGCATGCTCTATTATGGAGTAGGTTTTAAGATGTACTTCTGGAGCTATCGCGTAGAAAAAGTATGAATAAATCGCCATGTTTTTAGCAATATTAAATTGGCTCTTTATTTCATCAGGAACCTCCACATTGAGAGTTTCGTCTAATAAGTATTTATGCATTACCTCTAAGCTAGGAACTGAGCCACAAATAGCCCCCATTAGCTTGTGTTTTTCATCCATGTCCATTAATTGATCTAATCTTTTAAATTCTTCCATGTTCATACTCTATGATAAAATGTATGCCTAAACTGCTGTGTATTTGTACTGCGCCCAGAGGCCTTGATTTAGCGGCGATTGATAGTTTAGTCAAAAAGCTAGATCAGCCCCCTTTATCCCCTATGCAATAGTTTTTGCATAGGCCTATTTAAAACCTGTTTAAATCACTTTGGAATGTCTTAGACGCTCAAATCTATAGCTCGAACTGGGTTGACGTCTAACAGTACGTAGGATTTCCTAATAAAAAGTTCCAAACCCAATATCAGAGCTCTATGGTTGATCCATGTTGAAGCTAAAAACTACTTTGGGTTCATCAGCAAACAAATCAATACCATCAACTGTCGAACCAAGCATTGTCAAATCTGAGTGCAGCCAAACACGACATTGTCATAACTCACCTTTACGAGTTTTGATAAAATATCTTGAAAGCTTATCTAAAGCTTCTAACTAGAACATATCGTCTTCATCGATAAAATGCTCACAAATTGATACTGCATGTTGCGTATAGTTATATCTAACCCTATCAATAACTTGTACAGTTAAACTCTCAATATCAACCTCAAGTATTGAGTCAGTATCCTCTTCTATTATTGAACCAGCCCCCCTTGTCAGGGGGTCATAGCCTATTTTGGATACTGAAATCCAGAAATCACCATCATCTTGGTCAAACATATTAACGTTAACTGTACTAAACATTGAGTTATCTATTGATTTAACTTTTGATGCATGGTGAAACAACACTACGTTCTTATTAGATTTACTTGATTGAGATGAAGAAAATATCATCCCATCAAACTTTTTACTCAAATATTCAGCCACTATCTGTGTGGGTAAGTACTCAGATTCTATCTCATGCGGATGAACTGGCATCGATACGATTTTACTAAACTCTTTCAAGAAAAGTGCACGCTGGGTCAATAGATATATCTTAGGGTCAAAAATGCTTCCCTTAACAGAAAGATGCTCAAAAGACGTGAGGTCAATTAATTCTATGTCTCTAAGTAAATTAAACTTTCCCACAACAACATAACTTCCAATATAAGGTCTCACCTCCGAAATGGCCGTATCCTGCTCTAGCGCTCCATAAAAAAAGGAAATCCCTCTAGGATTCATACGCCCAGAAGGGGCTAGATGAGAGGGAGGGGCTGATAGTTCAACGTCAGGGGACTTTAATACTTTTTCAACCATATCAGATTCAGTTAATAAGCGGGCTCTATATAAATAATTTTGTTTTGAATTAGGTTTAATTTTAACTGTTACAGGTTCGTTGTCGTGAGTTTGAAAATTCTCAATATCATCAAATATGTCGTCAAGTATCATTTGAGCTTTATAATTAAGAAAGCGAAACTCATGCTTGATACTTACGACTAATTCATCCCACTTATTATTGAACATTTGATCTTTTTTATCTGAGTACATGTAATGAGCAGATTCATCATGTTCCTCTTCCGCACACGGTTCATATTCACTTGATTTATTGGGCAAAACTTCAAAAATTTCTTTAGCGATAAGCTCATCGACTTCAAGCATTTCTGTAATCACCTCCAATATAGGCTGTCCCTCTCTATACCAGCAATAATCACTCTCTCTGTCCCTTTGCATTGACTGTTCATATTCGTTGGGCCCTGATGGAGTTAATGCATAATATTTCCCTAACACGTCAATTACTATTTTTGACAAATAGTCAATAGAAATAGTGAGGTTTTTTTTATAGCAAAAGTCACAAGTACCTTCAGATTGAGTCTTGATGAGACTAATCAAGTATTCCTCTCTTACACAATCAAAACAAACTTGCATTTCATTATTCCTAAGTTATTAATAAGTGGGTAAGTGAAGAATTTAGCCAGGTTTATAAGTCATTATTATCAATTAAAAATATTTAACTAGGAGTGACAAGTGGTGCAACCTTTGGCGCAAGCCATTTATCCATAATTTGAAAATCTTTTGTATATCAAAAGGCGATAAATCCAGAGTTGACGAAAATCATAATGGGGCATAAACAAGCTAGACATGTAACTCTTAATAAGCATATTGATAATAGAATAATAAACTCTAAAAGTGTTCTAATTTAAGCAAATGCATATTTTAATCTATGTTCCGTCCTAGCAATTTTGCCAGCATCACTACTATCCCACGTTCTCGTACACTACCCTGTTCAATCACCAAATAGTTACGAACACAGAAAAATAACCCAATAAGACCGCAGACTATGCCTAACCATTCAAAAAGGTGCATTCTGCGTCCAAAGAGAGCTTCAATAGCAGGGTAGATAACACTACCCTCACCAGAAGCAATTTTTGATTCTAACCAAGATGGAACAATGAAATAGAACAGTAAAAAAGTGACAAGACCAAATAACAAAGCCCCCCACCAAGGCAATCTAGAACCTATAAACGCTGAATCTGATATTATCTGGCTAGCGTGACTTCTACGTCTGTAACGTTTTCCATGACGGTATCTGTTATTACTTGGATGGTTGATAGCCAAACTATCCCTCAAAGAATGCAACTGAATTCACTAAACACTGGTACATTACTTTTTTCCAATGGTTAGAAAATTGGCCAGATTGTATTATTGGCATAAGGTTTGAGTTAATAAATTCTGATTTTATTGCTTGAAGTGTTACTTCTGGAGCAAGCCTTAGAATAGTTTGTGTAAAAGCATTTTTTTGATCGATAACTTCACTTAAATGTTTTCCTGCCTCTAACCTATATCTACTGGCCAAGTCTAGATTATTAAAATGATTAGCAGCCCTATTTCTGTCTACCTGACTCCATGTGTCAGGACAATTAACGTAAAATTGAAATGCTCCATCATCTTCGTCAATATACTCAGCAAAAACCCATTGTTCCTGAAAAAAAATATCTTTATCTATATAGGGATGGATTGTTTGTTCATCTGAGATTGTAGCGTAAGCTTGACCTTTCTCACCCATGTTACAATCACGGCATGATGGCACCAAATTTAATGGCATTACTGAAAACTCAGGAAAATGAGCTTTGGGTAAAAAGTGATCTAAGTTCTTAGTATGACCTATATCCCCACAAAATGGGCAACGCTCCCCAGAAGAAACCAACAAAGCATCGTAATAATCTCTTGCAGGTTTATCTTTATTACGTAAATTATTTTCATATAAATTTACTAATTTTATTTTTGTCAGGTGCCCAACAACTTGAGTTGTATTAATTAAAGGGTTTACTTTAGGATATGTGTATAAATTACCAGCTAAACTTAATGCTTGATATTGTTCTTCTTTTGCGTAAAAGGTTGGAAAAATCGAAATAAAATCATTTCGAATATTAATTTGTTCCATACCTTCTGAGCATTTAACTAGCATGTCCTTAAAAGAGATATTCGGAGGATCTAGTCTTTTCATTGTGCTTTTGCATCCCTGCTCAAAACCATTGCTTTTAAAACAGTTCTGCCTTCTAAGCCTATTTGATTCTTATATTCTGACAAAATTTCATCATACGATGCTCCAGAACCAACAGACTTAGATAAAAGTGAGTGGTATCCTGAATTTGCAACTTCAAGAACAAATACTTCACGAGTTAAGACTCCAAGATTTTCTCCAAAAGTTTCTATCTCCGGCCTTGCAACAGCTATAACGTCCCTAGAACGAATGACTTTCCATACGCATGATTTAGGTATTTCTTGGAGAACAACAGGAGAGTGAGTAGCGATTATTGCCACTCCATTTTTGATATGTAATAAATCACTTAAAGTACGTAAAAATGCAGATAGAAGAGGTGGATGGAGATGTCCCTCTGGCTCATCTAATAATACAAGAGACTTTTCACCAACGGTGTTAACTAGTCTCGTGATAGTAAACAATACAATTGCATGTCCTGAGCTCATGCGCAGTAAGTAATTAGTAATGTCCTGATAAAATAACTCTTCAAACTTATCGTTATCAATTTGTATATTTTTATGCTTTTCTTTAAGGTTTGCGTACCTCGTGTTGAGAATGCTTAACCCCATATTTTCGAAGTTTTGATCACTACTCAAACTATTAATAGCATCTAACCACAGATCTTTTTTAGTTTCGTTACTTAAGCAACCGATTAAAGCTGAGACAAAGTCTTTCCGGAGATCTCCTAATGAGTTTAATGCTTCATTATTTTCTCTGTTTTTTAATCCAATATAGAAATACTTTGTTCCTTTAGCTGGATCTGGTTGTTCTTGAGGTGGAGTAAATGGGTCGAATGCGCTAAAAGATACGGAAATTAAGGAGCGAAAATAGCCATTAGGGATACGAGATTCATCAAATATATTGCTTTCAGTAAAAAGACATGATTCATGTTCAGAATTTGTAATTGCATCAATCATATCGTTTAAAATAGTTGTTTTCCCACAACCATTACGCCCGATAAAAGCATGGATATTTGTGCTAGGAACTGAGCCTACTTTAACTTTAAATGGTATTTTTAAGTTACAAAAACCATCTAAATCGTGTCTAACAAAATTAAAATCAAAATCAGATAGCTCAGCAAGACCGTTCAACACTCTTGAGAACTGGCCGTGTACATCAGATAATGTAATCCCACGAAAAAGAGATGTATTTAATACTTCTTCATCTTCTATGTCCTTGATTTTTTCTGAATTAAAAACAATGTCTTCTAAAGCCCTTAAGATGCCTAGCTTTAATTCGGGGGCTAGCTTATTTAAATTTTTGTAATATTTGACATCAGTTCCTAATGAGAAATATTGATCACTTAAAAACGAGAAGTCTTTCCCTAAAGTTGTGTATGTAGCTTTCTCAGTCGTTTGTCCTTTAAAAGCAATCTTTACATTGCCAATTTCATGTTCTTTTCCTTCCTGATCAAAGACAGTTAAATAAAACATGGTGACGAAAGAATAATCATTCCAATTATTTACACTTAAATATGCAGTATCTACAGAAGCAGGAGGTTTACGACCATAATTATCTATAACTACAAAATTCATCTTTACAGTTCATCCATAAACGTCTCTATCTATAATAAAAACACACTAATATTTCTTCACATTAGTGTGTTACGAATAATATCGCAAGCATTGAAAATGTCTAAAGATCACATTTACGCTTCTAAAATAAGCTGCTTTAATCCGTTTAAAGCAGCAACTTGTAATAACTTTAGCTGCTTATCGTTAACTTCTAGGGGTCGATTATCAAGCAACAGACGACCTAATTTCCAGCGTTTTCTATTAATCTCATGATACCAGTAGCTAAAACCATATTTCTCAACCCTATCGCGTTGTGTTGCGTTTAAGAACATCAATATCATTGGATTGTAAAAAACAGTGCTTTTAAGAAAATAAGGAGCCTTTTCAAGTTGACCAAGGCAAATAGGTTTTTTTGAATCCGCAAACTTAAATACACGTTCCAAACGACTAATAGGTACGTAACGCTTCTTCGCTGTATCATAAACTAGCAAATCAACGTAATAGGGACCTTTATCTAGATATTTTCTTAACTTATTGTACGCGATGGATCTATTAGATCTTATGCTGCCAAGCCTCTGCGTTCCAACACGTCGGTTATTAGTTTTTTCGTTTAGAATAAAACCTCTGAGTCTATTATTTGTACGATCAACTAATAAATAAGGTAACGGCACGCCAATTAGATCCATAGCGATATCAAGGCGCGTTACATTAGCCACCTCCATAATTTGCTGCGCATCATCACCTAATAACGACTTAAACCATCCGAAAAAGGCGGTAATTTCAGCAGGACTATGCCTTGCGGGATTTAATGATATTTTGACTAAACGCTGTTTCGGGCGCTCCTCTCTAACCTCTGGATGTATTCCCCAATAGACAATGATCTTTGAAGACATTTGATTATCAAACATAGCGAAGCGCTGATACACGTCTTTGTAGTTCTTTAGAACTTTAGTGGTGCCCGTTTTATACAGCTTAAAATGCTCCGTAGGCACAGATTTCATAGCCATAGATAGCGAAGAAACCACTGATTCTGGCACGTCTATAGTTAAGTACAGCATATCGACAAAGGGGATCGCGCCGTATTCGAGCGGATTCATCAATATTGCGCTTAAGTAACGGCCAAGTTCTAATAGCTTAAAATGATTCAATCGCTCATTACTCGGCTTATCTTTAAACCAAGCTTTAAGCTGTGTTTTAAATACTTTAGAAGAAGAATTAGATAGATTGGCAAGATCACATAACTGGTTATTTGCTTGGGTATAAGCATTTACACCTGCTATGTAGGTTTTGCCAGAATGCACACTAATCACACTAGAAAGGGCTGCTTTATTAGACTTAGACATAGTTAGATCTCTATTCATGATCTCTATACTACACATATACTATATATACTAAGATATAATAATACTGTTGTATTATAGATAGTTACACTTTAGTTAGTGTTGTTAGTGTGCATTTACAGTATGCCTGTAGATAGGTCACTAATTGTTTAGATACCTCGAAATTACACACTAATCACACTAGCGAATGGGTGGAGAGTAATCCCCACTGTCACCCTAGTCAGCTCACCAAATAGCTTTAGGATTGATTTGCCAAAGTGTTGCACTACCTTTATCTATTGGTTTCACAAGACCAAGTTTCTCGAGGTAATGTAATGCATCTTGAATAGTCTCTTTTGCCTCATCTCCACGCCCACTGAACCCCTTCCAATTACATTGCGCCATTTCAGACACCGACATTTTCTTATTAACACCTTTTTTCTTAAGCTTTTCGAACAGTTGCTTGGCAGCCTCCTGTTGAGCCATCCCCTCTGCACCAAAGATTGTCATTGCATGCGACATCAAATAGTCAATGGTCTGCACTACGTAGCTGAATGCTTGAGCTGAAATACACTTAATCTGTTTGAATGTTCCTGTATCTACGTCGAAATTCAAAAAAACTTGAAATATCAGAGCCAATTTACAAGATAACGCTTCATATTTACCCAGTTGACTATGCATTAAGTGCTTTTGACTGTACTTGCTACGTTGCTTTTGAATATAAGCCACCAACTCTTCATAATCTTCTTGAGCCTTAGCTGAAAAATGAATTGGTAGATGCTCACCACTAAAATTTGCATCTCGCTTAGGCTCCCATTTAGCAAGAGCATCAAAGAATTTCTTGCACGTAATGGCTTTCAACTTTGAAAAACCACCTGAAACTAATGGATCATCAATGGCTGTCACAGGTAGTACCATCCATAAAAAACGATTTAACAAGCCATCATTTCCATGACCTAATTGAGCCGCACTGATATAAGGTCCCAATACATCAGGTTGAATACCAGCGAGTACAGAAACTGCTGCTTTGTCGATTAATTTATCATCTTGATTAGCGCGGGATACGCTTAGACGTCCATTACCAGATTCGCTATTCAGAAAGACGCCTCGAAGTGCCGAAGATGTGGCATCTGGTCGTTCTAAACCTTTAAAGAATGCTCCACCTTCATCAGCGACATATGCAATTGGTCGACCAAGCAACATTAATTTGTAAAGAGCAGGAAGTGTCGTATCAGTAGTAATGTGAATGCCACGGTCATTAATAAGCACAGGTAAAACCTTATCTAATTTCGCTGCACATTCTTTCTCAAGTTGCTCAATCGATTCATAAGATGCACCTTCTTCATCATTGTTATTAATTATTTGATTAAAAAAAGCCTTAACACGTTGATTAATTGCTTGTTTAGCCATGTCAGCCTTACGTTCCCGACCTTCATCACGTTGGTAAACACAGCTACTTGCATTACTTAAGGCTGCTAACATTATGGGTGACTTACCTGATGCAGGATGCCCAACATTCATGACCCATATATTAGGGGACTCATAAGTTACAGAGTTGTTATTAACCGCAACTCTGAAGTCCTGAGCAAGTACAGCCCCCGTTAGTCCCACTATTGAACCAACAACATAATCGAAATTGGGATTCCCATACTTACCAATTGACTTAGCGAGTTTTGTTAATATTGGTGGAACAGTATCGGCCTCAATAACCATGGCACAATCGCCAATAGATGAGAGTGGTTTATGAGGAAGCCAACCATCAAAACCAATTCGGTTTGCAATCTCAAAATGTGTCAAAACCTTCGGTTCATTGGTGATTACAATATTGCGATGACCCAAGCAAACATTAGATAGGACACGTAATTCACCATGAGATAGTTCTTTAATCGATTTCAGTTGAGTTCGTTCGCTGTGATCTCCTTTGCAACAGTACACCGCCACAAGTGAACTTTTTGTACTGTAGTAATAGATTGCATCCTTAACCTGCTTAGAAAACACTTCTAAATCTTCGCCAATACGAGCCTGAGAGAAAACAGCTTTGACGTAAAAGTACGATGAATCTTTGGGCCTAATCTTGAAGCCTTTAGCATATCCTACAGATAATGGGTCAACCTTCTTACCTTCACTATCCTGAATATTGACAAGATGACAGCCGTTAGCGCGTTTCATTTGGCACAATATAGTTTCACCCGCACAAGTTTGTTTTTCACTTGGACACGCTTCAATCGCTTCGAGGCTATTGCTGTTGTTGATAGGCATTATCTTTAATTCCTTAGTTATTTAATGGGCTGTCGGATAAAGCTTTTTAGCTCACCAACCCAAACAAATTAGAGGATTTTATAACTAAGGTATTCCCAGCATTTGCTATTCCGATATTTTAGTGGGAGAAGCATCAAGTAATAATGGCTTAAGGTTGGAATACTTAAACGCAAAATCAAAAAAATTAATTTATATGATTAAAATCAATTAATTATATTTTTTTGATTTTGTGGCTTTGCAGTTTTTATCTCAGACTTTCTTTTTATTTTTAATACACTTTTTTATGGTTTCTTAAATTGGTGGGAAACCAATAAAACCAAGGGTGGAAGACCTACTATTGACAATCATCTTAATTTACAGGCTTAATGTCTACCATAGTCACAAGAAGGCAAAGTCATTTTTAAATCAAGAGGTTATAAAGTTGGAAAACTCAGGGAAATTTACAAATAGCATTGGCACTAAGAATAACCCCATCATTTTACATAAAAAACTCAGCTCTAGACCACTACTAATTAAGCATATGCCAACCACGAACACTCCTGATTTTTCTAAGTTTTCTAAGGGAAGCGGACCAACTAATCATGTCTTGAACATCATTACTGCCAAAGAACTTAGTTTAGATGAAATAAAAATAGCTCTTTTCATTTATGAGCTATATTGTTTTGACATGCTTATGGACATAGAATTAGTTGTTATTAGAGTAGAAAATAGTGTTAAAGAAACCCTGATTGCTCCCCAAAATATTTACGCGAAGTCACCATCCTTAAAAGAAGTAAAAAATATTTACGCGAAGTCACCATCCTTAAAAGAAGTAACTAAATATCCTATACCCAAAACAACTCTCCTTGAGATGCTCAAAAAAGAAAATGTCATACTCGAACAGCCAAGAAATCTACTCGCTTATTTGAATAAACTGCATGATCTAGGACTAATAACACTGACAGCTTTTTCACTCATAGATGACATTGAAAGAATTGAAAATAATTCCTTATCCATAGAATACGCATTTATAGAACTAAATTCTGGGATCATGAATGCGAAAATTCACAGGCGTTGGGGTAAACCCAAAAATGAAAAATCAGTATCAGAACCATCTTCCGAGGTTAACAAAGCACGAAAACTCGCGACTGATTTAGTTACCATATCAAAAAATAAAGTTAAAAAAACTCGTCAATAACCGTGTCAAAAACAGCGGCTGAAATTTAGTCTAAAAAGAGATATTATTAATGTGTTTCTAGTATCTCTTTCCCCTTCTAGCTCAACCCTCTAAATACAATTCAACTAATACACTTACTGGAGTTTTCAATGACTACAGCGACCCCGTTCGCGCTGTATTTGAGCCGTCTGTCTTCTAATAGTCAGCGCTCTATCAGCTCACAGATGCGCAGTATTGCGCGATTAATGCAATGGCAAGAAGACTGCCTCAACGACAAGCTATGCCAGATTGACTATCAACAAGCACTACAAATACGCGCTGTGATGACACACGCTAAATGGTCTGCTCGTTCGATTAACCGCGCCATGATTGCAATAAAGAATATCGTTAAAGTAGCCGCCTTAATGAACCAAGCGGAGTTATCGCAAGTTGCTAACTTGGAGACAATTAATCAGGTCAAGCATGGACAACATCAAGGTACACCGTTAAGCACTGAACAAGTGACGGCTGTACTGACCTATTTTAAAGAAAAGAAAGGCGCATTTGCTGCACGTAATCTCGCGATATTTAGCTTGTTCTTAGGCACTGGACTGCGCCGCAGCGAGCTATCAGCACTCATGCTTCATGACTATGATGCAAACCTCCACTCTTTAACGGTAGTTGCGGGTAAAGGCAATAAAAGTCGTACCTTGTTCTTACCTCAATGGGTAGAACAAAACCTCATTTTATGGCTCAAGCTGCGCGGCAAACAACAAGGCTATTTGCTGTGTAAATCAACGCTAACAGGTAAATTAAGACTGGCCGAACCAACAAGTCCAACGTCTTTGTATCGATTAGTTAAAGATACCCTCTATGAACTTGGAGTAGATAATGTATCACCTCACGATTTACGCCGTACCTTTATTACCCGCTTGCTTGAGCAAAATGTCGATATCAATACGGTTAGGCAGATGGCGGGACATGCTGATATCAGTACGACCACAATTTACGATAAACGTGACCATGAGTTTATGAAACAAGCTGCGGCAACGCTCGACTACACCCCACCAGAGAAACACCTTAAACGGGGGCGACGAAGCCAATGATAAAGGTGAAGCCCAACAATAAAAAGTCGAATCATTGTTATTATCTGGCGACTCAAATTGCTGAGGATTTATTACTTTCAGCAGCAGATTACCGCTTCGAATACGTGCCCTCTTATGTCATTAGCTCACTGGTCGGGA
>Ga0210044_10002294_pt1 | contig 28643 bp, 21 predicted proteins | sample CryGey13umfilter_2_FD_183959 | JGI IMG/M metagenome (GOLD analysis project Ga0210044, IMG submission 183959) | Groundwater microbial communities from aquifer in Utah, USA - Crystal Geyser 4/9/14 3 um filter (SPAdes) (version 2) | ecosystem: Environmental > Aquatic > Deep subsurface >... | reverse complement strand
CCGCCTGTGCCGCAGGTATCAATCAAATGCCTATCATCCTGCACCGTCACTTTATTCGACAGCTCGCGCATCACCTGCGCTGCCGCCGCAATCTCACCGACAGTCTCTCCCTTCATATGTAATGCGATCAAAACCGCTGCGATTTGAGCAGGAGTTAGCTTCCCGCCCATAATGTTGCGCATCAACTCGAGCATATCGTTATGCGGCAAATCTTCACGCTTAAGCAAGCGATTGAGTAGGCTGGCATAGTTCATTCACGTTCACCGCGCAAAAAATTAGCAAGTAGCTCGTGGCCATATTCAGTGAGAATGGATTCCGGATGAAATTGCACCCCTTCTACCGCCATCGTTTTGTGACGCACTCCCATGATTTCGCCGTCTTCAGTCCATGCGGTAATTTCCAGACAGTCGGGCAGGGTGGCTCGTTCGATCACCAACGAATGGTAGCGTGTGGCAGTGAGTGGGTTGGGCAGGCCTTTGAAAACGCTACTGTTGTTGTGAAAGATGGCTGATGTTTTGCCGTGCATTAGTTGTTTGGCATGAACTATCTTTCCACCGAATGACTGGCCGATGCTCTGATGGCCGAGGCACACCCCAAGAAGGGGGATGCGGCCGGCGAAGCGTTGAATGGTAGCGACCGAAATTCCTGCTTCGTTGGGCGTGCATGGCCCTGGTGAAACCACGATACACTGCGGTTGTAGCGTCTCAATCTGCTCCAGTGTAATCTCGTCATTGCGATGCACAAGCACATCTGCGCCTAGCTCGGCGAAATATTGCACCAAATTGTAGGTGAAGGAGTCGTAGTTGTCTATCATTAGCAACATAATTATGCCTAATTATATGATTTATTAGTTTTATAAATAAAACATGTCCTGATTAGCCATGAAGCTCAGCCAGCGTAATCGACAAGCTTGAATGAGGAGCAAGATATGCTCATTTCGGCGAATGACGATGTGAAATTTGGATCAGTGACGTGCAATTTAAAATGTTTTTCCAAGTTTACAGATGAAGAAATTGCGCGGCTGAGCATTTTGGCTAATCAGGGAATTTGTTAACTGGCAAGCGTCAAGGCTATATCGCCAAATAAATAAAGCCAGCTCTTTAATCAGATAGCTCGGTATTGGGTGGTACTTCGCTAGCGCCCGAAGCCTGGACTGATTCTGATAAACGGCTTGCGAGTACCTTGTCAATTCGTTTTCCGTCAAGATCAATAACCTCCAGCCGCCATTGTTCCCACTCCACGACGTCAGCCACATTAGGTGGTCGTCCAAGCAACCACATCATCATGCCGCTAAGTGTATGGTATCGACCCTTGTCTTCTTCAGGAACAGACTTCAACTCTAATTCATCTTTCAACTCGGGCACTGGAATCATTCCATCCAGTAACCACGAACCATCTTCGCGCTGAACCGCCCAACGATCCGTATTATCGAGCGATATGAATTCGCCAGTAACCGCTTCCAATACATCCTGAAGGGTGACCAAGCCCTGAACCTCGCCATACTCATCTATGACGAAAACCATGTGAGTACCTGACGCTTGGAATTGAGCCAGAAGTTCCAATCCGGTTAACGATTCGGTCACGAAAACGCATGGGTTTACCTGTGCGGTCAGATCGGGTTGTCCGCCATTAATTGTCTGACTGAACAGTTGCTTGAAGGAGGTCACTCCCAGCAGGTCGCTCAAGCTACCCCGGCAAACCGGGAAGCGCGAATGATCAGATTCCGCTATGCGTAAGAGATTGGCCTCCAATGGTTGGTTGATATCCAGATATTCTATATCCGCTCGAGGGATCATGAGGGAGCCAACTTGTCGTTCATCCAGGCGGAAAACGTTGCGAACCATATCATGTTCGTGCCGCTCAATAATTCCAGCTTCGGAACCTTCTTCCAACATTGCGTGAATCTCTTCTTCCGTTAAGTTACGCTCCACTGGCTGACTCATTCCCATCATTTTCAGAAGAGCATCAGTGGATTTCGATAGTAACCGTACGAACGGGTGCGCAATTAATGCCAAGATGTGAATGGGCTTGGCCACTAGGCGCGCAATCCCTTCCGGGTTAAATTGAGCGATGCGTTTGGGTACTAGTTCGCCGATAACAATGGATAAATAGGTAATCACTACAACAACCAAAACGGTTGCGCCCAGCTCGCTTGGCCGTTGGCTAACGCCAAGCGTTTGCAGCCATGCTGCAAAGGGGGAAGCAAACACCGCCTCACCAACGATACCATTCAGAATGCTGATAGAGGTGATTCCGATCTGGATGGTGGAAAGGAAACGTGTTGGATCTTCGCCCAGACGCATCGCCACTTCTGCCGAGGCGTCACCGTCTGCCGCTAGACGTGCTAGGCGAGAACGCCGGGAAGTCACAAGGGCGAGCTCCGACATGGCGAATATCCCGTTTAGCAAAATTAGGGTTATCAGGATCAGTATATCCATGAGATTATTCGAAAGAATGGTAATGAGGAGATGGCTTGCAAATAATGGAACGGCTGCCTTGGCTGAGGGATTGCCAAATGAGAGATGGACGGAAACATAATGCCCGAGTAATTGAATTTGCTACCGTCTTGTAAATTAACAAGGGCAGCAATTCCATTCCACCGCTACGTTTTTTTCCGAACACCCAAAAGGTGACGATAACTCGTACGGAGAATAGATGGGAGAGCAGATAACAAAATAAGTTCTCTACTAAGGAATATCCCCAATTTAGTTTGCTTGTACTAATTTCAGTGGAAGATATATATGCAAGTAAACGATTACTACTGATATTCATAGGGCGAAGTAAAACCCCGCTCCCCCTGTCTATTATTTTAATGGCAGACATCATAACAGACACTAGGAAAAATTTGTTAACAATTTGATTTTTATGTTAATTATTATAACAAACGTCTTTTTTTGTTTCAAAAAAACGTTAATAATGTAGCTTTTAGCTCTTCAGGTAATCGGCTAAACGCAGTTGAAGTTCAACCACCGTAAATTAGGTTACTATTTAAAACTCGACAATTTTAAAACTATCCCTTAGGTTTTCTCGAGACTCCAACTTTAAAGATATAAGAATTATAATTGCTGCTATGGCATTGTCATCGGTTTGAGTTCGCATGGTATCTGAAATAGCTCACGGTCTTCAAGGCGGATGGCGGTAAGTGCGCCGCCCCACAAACAACCGGTGTCAAGCGCAATGATTTGAGGGGTAACTTTTAATCCCAATGCCGACCAATGCCCGCACACCACTACGGCATTGGCGCTGGCTCGCCCAGGCACATCAAACCACGGCATGTATCCATCGGGTACATTGTGCACCTCACCCTTAAATTTGAATTCCATTTCACCGTTCAGGGTGCAAACGCGCATGCGTGTGCAGGCATTAGTAATGACGCGCAGACGCTTGTAACCGCTGAGGCCATCTTCCCAATGGTCGGGATGATTGCCATACATATTCACGAGAAAATCGTGGTAATGCTGACCCATTAATGCGGTTTCTGCTTCATTCGCCAGTTGCTGTGCCTGAGTCACTGTCCAGCACGGCAGCAACCCGGCATGTACCAGCACGAAATCACCTTCCACATATAACAGGCGCTGCGCACGTAGCCAGGTCAGCAGTTCGTCTCGGTCGGGCGCTCCAAGAATGTCATGCAGCGTGTCGCCGTGGTGTAATCTAGCAGCGCCCTCAGCCACTGCGAGCAAGTGTAGGTCATGATTGCCCAGCACGGTGATGGCGGCATCACCTAACGATTTTATTAAACGTAATACGTTCACCGAATCCGGCCCACGGTTAACCAAATCACCTACCAGCCATAGTCTGTCTATTGCAGGGTCGAAGCATATCTGCTCCAGCAACTGCAAAAGCTCAGTGTAACATCCCTGTATGTCGCCTACCGCATAGGTTGCCATTATTCGCGATCAGTCAGTTTTGAATTTCCTTGCATTAGAAATATATGCTCGGAGGATTATATGCCGCATATTTCAGTCAGTTCACGGCGAGATGCATTTAGTATCTTCTTTACTTATTAATTCCATTAAAATCAGGGCAGTATTCTGGTACCCATTGTGTCAAGGCACGTTTAACCTCTGCGTCGTCCTGAGAAGCGTTTGTGCTGAACCAACTTAATAAGTTTTCCAGCCATGCTGCGTCCACTTTACACGCCTGTGCGATGCGCAATTTTATATGAGGTGTGGGCAAAGTGTGCTCGTTGTCGGCCAGCAGTTCCTCGTACAGTTTTTCACCCAAGCGCAGGCCAGTGAATTCAATTCGAATATCATCCTTGCTCAGGCCGGAAAGACGAATAAGGTCATTCGCCAGATCAACAATTTTTACTGGATCGCCCATGTCCAATACAAATATTTCTCCGCCTTTGCCCATTAAACTGGCCTGCAATACTAATTGTGCAGCTTCCGGAATCGACATGAAATAGCGTGTAATATTCGGATGTGTGACAGTAATTGGTCCACCCTTCGCAATCTGTTCGCGGAACTTTGGAATTACGCTACCAGTGCTGCCCAGAACGTTGCCGAAACGCACCATTATGAAGCGCGTTCCGCCAAGTTGCTGCAATCCCTGACATACCATTTCTGCCAGACGTTTACTCGCCCCCATCACATTGGTTGGGTTGACTGCTTTGTCGGTAGAGATCAATATAAATTTCGCTACATCATGGCGCTGTGCAGCTGTAGCGATCGACCATGTACCTAACACGTTATTGCGTATTGCCTGCCAAGCATTATGTTTTTCCATGAGGGGGACATGTTTGTATGCTGCTGCGTGAAAGACAACCGTCGGCTTATACTCAGAAAAAACTTGATCAAGACGAGCAGTATCACGCACATCGCCAATCAGGTAGACAATTTCAAGGTCATCTAATTTTGCGGCCAGCTCCTGTTCCATCTTATACAGTGCAAACTCACTCAGCTCGAACATCACTAAAATACGCGGTTTGAACTGTATGATCTGGCGACATAATTCAGAGCCGATGGATCCGCCGGCGCCTGTTACCAACACGGTGTTTCCGGTGAATAATTCGTGCAGCCCGGCCGCATCCAATTGAACCGGATCGCGCCCCAGCAGGTCATCCAGCTCCACGGCACGCAATTGCGAAATGGCAATACGCCCACTTAGCAGATCATCGAATGACGGCACCGTTAGTACCTTGACTCTGGCCTGATTACAAATCTCTACCGCACGCTTGCGCACTTGGTGTGAGGTCGATGGCATGGCAATAATGGCTTGCTTAACACTGATGCGTTCCGCCCACTGCTGCAGGCTATCCAGCGCGCCTAGCACCTTGATCCCATTGAGGATACGCCCATGCTTGTCCACATTGTCGTCCAGAAAACCCACCAGCCGCCAATCGCGGCTACGAGCCAGTTCCTTGGACAAGCCTACGGCTGCATCGCCTGCTCCCAAGACGAGTACTGGTTCTACATTTAATTTAAGATTGCTATACGAGCCATGCTCTTTCCAGAGACGGTAAATGAAACGGCTTCCGCCCATTACAAGTAGCAAGAGCGCAGGGTTAATCACCAGTACTGAGCGAGGAATTACGGCATTGATACGAAACATCCATATCACCAAGGGAATCAGTGAGGCAGCCATCAGCACCGCCAAAAAAATTCGGCGCAAGTCAGTTACACTGGCATAGCGCCATAGGCCACGATATAAGCCAAAGCGCCAGAAAACAATGCCTTGCAATGGCACTACCCAGATCAGGGTGTGCAGCATCTCATTAATGAAATGTGGTGGTGGTTCGAAATTGAAGCGCAACAGATAAGCTAAGCTCCAGGCAAATGCGGCCGCCACGAGGTCATGCAACATGGCCAGCAGGGTACGTGAATCTAGTTTAGCCACGCTGGCTTCGCTGAAATGCTTTCCAACGATTATCTAAGATCAGCATTAGCCCACCATACACACCACCCCATATCAGGAACAGAAGCCATGGCCATTCGGTGGACTGACTCAAATACCAAACGGCAGATGCGCCCACCGCAAGCATCAGAGTATATTCAAAAAATGCGACATTACGATGTCCCCAACCAATCTGCACCAAGCGTTGGTAATAATGTTCACGATGTGCTTGAGAGATTTTTTCACGACGCAACATGCGTTTCAGCAAGGTGACACTAGCATCTATGATGAAAGGAGAGAATACCAGCAACGGAAACCATCCAGGCCATAGCCCCTGTTGCCAGCCCCACAATCCCATCGCGGCAGATAAAAAACCAAGAGGAATGGAACCTGCATCACCCATGAAAACTTGAGCTGGATAAAAATTGTAATAAAGCAATCCCAAGCCAGCGGCACCTATTGAGAAATTTAGCATGGCCTGAGTATCTGCACCATGCATCAGCGCTGCTACGCCATACATAGTGAAACCGAAAAACGTCATACCTCCAGCCAAACCATCCGATCCATCCATGAAGTTGAATAGATTTGTCATCCAAACTACGCACAGCATCACGAGTAAAGCCGTTGCAATACCCTGCGCCAGCAAGCCGGAACCGAGCACCAGAATCGCAGCAGCACTGATGTGCGCTAACAAGCGTTGTCGTACTGGCAGGCCGCGTACGTCATCCAGTAAAGAAACTGCGAACAGTAAAAGCATGGGCAATACCACCCACCAAGCTAAGGACATCACCATCAATCCCCAGGCAGACAGGAGGCCTGCCATCAATCCTACCCCGCCAACGCGCGGAATTGGTGCCTCATGCAATGAGCGCTCATTGGGGATATCTTGAATTTTTTTACCGGTTTTACTAAATACAATAATAGTAATCACCAACATCGTGATTAGTGCTGCGATCATAGGAGCGAAATGCGACATGGGAATTTTACTCTATAACAAAATTGATAATTTCCGCGCAATCCACTTTCATGCGAGGTGGTTACCGTATGGAAAGTTGCTTAACAAACCCTCGGCTATGTTGGTATGCTTTTTTCAACAATTGATAGCAGCATAAGTAACATATTTATTAGCTTTTCTTACCTAAGCGTCGGTGCGACTCTGCAGTCGCTTGCAGCCCCTGTTGCAAAGTATAAGGAGGAACCCACTGTAAATCACGGCGGATTTTACCACTATCGACCAGCAACGAGCCGAGTAACCGTTCGACTTGTTTAGATTTGCCGGATAACTTGCCCAACTTACGTAACCAGCTTGACGGGAACGGAAATAGGCGCGCCGGACATTTCGTCGCGCCTCTTAATTGGCGCAATAAATCTGGGGTGGAAACATCCTCACCATCACATACTAAATAAGTTTGGCCTGCGGCGACAGGATGGGTTGCACAGCTTATCAAGGCATCCACCAGGTTTTCCACGTAAATCAAGCTGCGACGGTTATGCACAGAAGCAAATGGCAAAGGAATGTGTGTGGCCGCCACCTTTAGCATTTGTGCAAAATGGCCTTTCACGCCAGAACCATATACTAATGGAGGACGCACAACAACAATTTCCATGCTGGTTTCTTGGGCAATGCGCCACAACGCTTGTTCGGCTTGCCATTTCGAGATACTGTAAAAATCTTGTGGGCTGGGTTCATCCAACTCTGTAAATGACTGAGTTGTGCTGGTCTGCTCGCCATTTACCTTGATCGAGCTAACGTAGACGAGCCGCTTCGCTCCAGAACAAGCTGCCTGCCGAGCGAGATTTAAAGTGCCGTGCAGGTTGACCTTAAGAAACTCCGCCAGTGGATCGGTAGCGCTCTCGCGCATTACATGCACTCGTGCGGCAAGATGAATCACTACATCCACATCGCGTAATGCCTCAGCCCAATTCGTCTTACTATCAATGGCACCAACGATTATGAATTCAGCTTTTTCAATCAATGAATCCCTTGAACGTACTGCCGCGTTTACAGATTGTCCTCTCCGAAGCAATTCAGCACAGAGTGCTTTACCAACAAAGCCAGCAGCCCCGGAGATCATAAATTTCATGATAACAGCTTACGATTAAACATAATTAAATTGGGTTAGCTTTCATTGAGCTATCGTACATTTGTTCATGGATTTTCTTTTGGCAAACGCAACCATAATATTTTTAAAAACAAGGAAGAACAAAAAAATCGCATCATGCTCATAAGATGCCACTGCAAATACTTGAAGCTGTGATGACTACTCCTACGAGCAAGATGAATCACCTTGGCATCAGGACATAAGACCACTGCATAACCCTTGAATCTCAACCTCGCGCATAAATCTACGTCTTCATAATAAAGAAAGTATCGCTGATCAAATCCACCTAGTTTTTTGAATACGTCGCGCGGGAATAACATGAACATCCCGCCCACCCAATCAGGAAATATCGGATTATCTTTTACAAGATAATCGCTGCCTTTACATCTGCCGAATGCTTTGCAAAATATCTTGAGAGGCGTCGGGAACCGGCGGGCGCTGTCTTCTATCTTGCCGCTTATATTCAATATGAGCGGCGCAGACACGCCAACTGTAGAATTCTGTAGGCACGCAAGCAAAGCTTTAAATGGGTCGTCATTCAACCGGATATCCGGATTCATTACACAAAAGAATCGTCCCTCAGCGTACGCAAATGCTTGATTGTGATTAGTCGCGAATCCCATAGGAATAGAGTTGCGAATAACCTTTATTGGAAATACAAAGCTATCTGCTGCGAACGGCAATACCTCATCCAGGTTAAGTGTGAGAATCAATTCGATCGATGAAGCCTGGCAATGCTGTTTGATATCTTGCAGTAGAGATTCGATCAACTGAATTTGTGCATGGCTGACAATAGAAATAGAAATTTCAGGCGGTTGCTCTGCGGCAATGTTGTCCATCAAAAATAATGAACCTGAAGTGCTTGAGTAACATGCTTCGCTATTAGGCTCTTATCCATAAATTTTTCGCCGGTTAGAGGCGATAATCACCAATTCTCTTCTGAAAGAAAATAAAATTAAACGAGACCATCAATTCTCGGCGGATTGAAATGCCAGTTTTCGCCATAGCTTAAATTCGATTAATGAATATTATGAATCGCAAGATCAAATTATCAAACCATTTTTGCCGCCATATTTCTTTGGATAAGATTAACTGAACACGACACCATGATGATGATTTTGCTGCAATGAATTTATTGAGAATTAGCCTTTGAGATAACGGAATGCCATTTTCAAAAACATTTAAAAAAACAGAAGCTTGAAACCAAAGCATTCCTCTTCCACTGTAAATGAATCGGTGCAGTTTTCTTTTTAATTCATCAAACATATTTACGGTTGCACCAATAGTGTTATTCCCGTGCTGTCGATATTTTATATTGGCGTTATTATCAAAAATTATTTCGCCAAAGCAAGATAGAACTAAATAACACCACCAATCATGCATCAAAACTTTACTTGGGAGGTGTTTACAAATCAGTTCCACTGCCTCTCGATTGAGTACCATCGTACAGCCGGTAGCAACATTTTCAACTAGTGCGTTGCCAAAGCCTACTTTTCTTGGTGTATTGGTAAATCCAATATGCTTTAACTGCTCATCAACAATTTCTAACCTGGAGCAAAATAATGCAGGACGGTTATCGGCCACTTCTAACAAGGCTGAAACCGCATGTTCAATTTTATGAGGATGCCAAACATCATCTTGATCACAAAAAGCAACATATTCTGTTTCAGTTAACGCGGCGGTATGCAGTAATTCAAAGAAACTCAGAGCTGGCCCCAGGTTTTTATGCCCACTTAATATATCTATACGCCCACTTAATTGCTCATTTTCTAAAATGCTTCTTGTTGAATCTGACGATCCATCATCCCTTACCAGAATCCTAATATTTGGATACGTTTGCTCATACAATGAATTTAGCTGCTGCTGAAGATACTTACTTCCATTGTATGTAGAAAGTATTACTGTGACCTTATCTGGCTTAGATACCTCTGGCGTCATCGTTTAGCTCCACTCTTGACAAATCTACCCGCTTCATTCATGGACTCTTCCATATAGATGTGCCCAGGTATCTTCTACATCTTTTCTTTCCTGTATAGAACTTTTGAAACTCGCCATACACGACTTGAGTCAGCGACAAATTATTTTCAACATTCAGCTTTTACTTAAGCTGCATGATTAACAAGGGGGTTTTATATCCCATAACTTGATTATTTCCTTGCCACATTTGACCTCAAAACGTCTCAGATACACTTATCGTTTAACAATTTCGATGTTTGGGAGCGGGAACACCAAGTTTACTCCTCTATATTTATCATTTTCTTGGAAAAACTTTCTAAAATGCCATGGCAACACGATAAGGTAATCTGGTTTTTGCGATAGCAACTCTGCTTCTGGAATGATGGGGATCCATGTGCCTGGGGTATAGCAGTCATACTTTTCTGGGTTAACCTCACCTACAAACGAAATATCTTCGCCTGTTACTCCACAGTATTGCATTAATACATTTCCCTTCGTAGATGCACCGAGTGCCGCGACTGTTTTATTGTCTGCACGAGCTGTTCTAATGAAAGCCAGTAAGTCGTATTTCGTTTTAGCTATACGTTCCGCAAATTTTTGATAAGGCACAAGCGTGTTTAGCCCTTGTGCCTGTTCTTGATCGAGAATCGTCTGCACCAAAGGGGTTGGTGTTAAATCGTCATGAGATTTCGATACCGTGATTGAGAAGCTCCCTCCATTAACTTCATTGAACTCCACATCAATAATCTTGAAGCCCACTCTGTCAGCCATCCATTTGATCTGGCGCAGTGCATAAAACTCAACATGCTCATGACAAACTGTGTCATATGAATTCATCTCGAGCATAGTGGGCATATAGCTTTGTTCAAATACCCAAACTCCGTCATCTGCAAGTATGTCATACACCTGTTGCATAAAGTCCGTGGGATCTTCTAGATCGTAGAACATCGAGAACGAAGTGACTACTTTGGCCTTTCGCTTTGGAAAATACTCGTTAACTAAAGCTGAAGAAAAGAAATTTGGTATTAATTGAATGTGCGGTGGGTAATAGCTGTGGAATTTAATTCCGGTCGGGTCAATGCCTACTAGATCCAGCCCAGAGGATGGATACGCCTGCAACGTAGTGCTGTCGTTACTACCAATATCAATAACAAGATCGCCTTGGTGCAACTCAACCTGCTCAAGGATTTTGTGAACCTTGTTGCTGAGGTGGGCTACCATGCTGGCGTTAAGGCCGGAGCGATATCCATAATTCTCGCCATACATCTCATCAGAATTGTAAGAATGCTCAAGCTGCAATAAACCGCAGATATCATTTCCCCCCATGCATTTCACTAGGCGCAGTGGGCCCGCCGTGATTTTCGAACTTTTCTCGCGCGGGAATATTCCGGTCAGCAGTTGAACTCCCAAATCGAGCACACTCTCCAGATGCTTATTGCCACAAATTCTGCACTTTCCAATTTTTTTGAACATTATCTTGTTCCTATCCTTTTGCGCTATTTTGCTCAACGAGCTTACGCAAATCGGCATCTACCATCATGCTTACCATCTCGTGGAACCCTACCTCAGGTATCCAGCTTAGTTGATTCCTCACCTTCTTGGAGTTTCCCACTAACTGCACAGATTCCATGGGACGATATGAAGCAGAATCCTCCCGGACATAATCGCGGTAATCCAAATTGAAATGTCCAAAGGCGATTTCACACAGTTCTCGCACCGAGTGCGTTTCACCAGTGGCAACCACATAATCATCAGCGTCCGGGTGTTGCAACATCAGCCACATTGCGCGCACGTAATCTCCCGCAAATCCCCAGTCACGGCGCGCATCAAGATTTCCCAGGCAAAGCTCATTCACCAGTCCCAGTTTAATCTTTGCCACTGCATGTGTTATTTTCCTTGTTACAAAACCTAACCCACGGCGTGGACTTTCGTGATTGAACAGGATTGCCGAGCAGCCATATAATCCATAGTGCTGGCGGTAAATCTGGATCATCGAATGCGCATAAAGTTTTGCCGCGCCATATGGAGTGCGAGGTCGAAATGGCGTAGCTTCTGCTTGAGGACTTTCGAGTGAATTGCCAAACATTTCACTGCTCGACGCCTGACAGAAACGGATGTTAGCATCCACTGCGCGAATGGCATCCAAAATACGAGCAACCGCTAGCCCATTTACCTCTCCGATATCGACAGCATCATTGAACATTCCTGTTCCTGAAGAATAGGCGGCCAAATTATAAATCTCCATTGAGCGATATTCAGCTAATATTTCTGCCATTCGACATTGATCCAACATATCCCACACGACCAACTCAACACTCTGCCTCAGTGCTGAGGGGAGTACCTCGTTGGCATTTTTTATATTTCTAACTGCACCAACAACACGATAGCCTTTGGTAAGCAACAACTCCGCCAAATATGAGCCATCTTGGCCAGTTATACCGGTGATTAAAGCTGTTTTCATGGCAAATATCAGAGAAACCGGGCCAGAAAACGACTGACCCAGGTAGCATGCCGACTACGTGAAAGATCATACAGTGCTGAACGTGTATTTTTATTCACGAAAGCACAGTAAAGACTGACAAATACATTTGCAATAGCGGCGGGGAACATTGCAATTGCCATATATATTCCACGGGACAGGCCTTTTGTTCTAACTGCTATAAAATGGCGATACTCGAACACGGTATACCCCCCGGTAGCTCTATATAAAATTAGTTTCTTAATCGGTCTCCATGGCTCTTTGGAACATACAGCAGACTTCGATTGATCTGAGAAGTCAGAAAACGACCAAATCAACCGCGGCCATTTGAACATCCAAATTTCAAAACCCCGCGATGTCCACATCGCATTGCCATAACGTATAGTTATTAACGGATCTGCAATAACCTTGACCCTGTTTATCGGCGGGTGCTGGAATATGACGCCGACATGGATGAACAGTGTTCCGTAATAAGACGAACGATCCCGCTCCAGCCATAGACTTCGCTTAATGACGACGCCACCGATGAACGATAGGTAATTAGCTACTTCAGAAAAAAATTGTTCCCCATCTTTTGCTGCGTACTCCCTGTCACTAGTAAGCTTAAGCAAACGAGTTTCTAACACCCTTGAAAAATCAATATTTCTTACCTCGGCATTTACAACAACGAGGTCAAATACGCCATTTATAGATTCAAGAACACGAGAAATAGCCCTAGGACACAATAGATCGTCATCGGTCATCAACCAGCAGTATTCTCCTCTTGCATAGCCAACAGCTTTGTCATAGTCAGCGTCCACACCCGAATTTTCTTGCTCACGGATATAACGAATTTCAGGATAGCGCAACAAATATTGCGCCATCACTTCAGGAGTGTTATCCGGTGATGCACCATCCACAATGACAAGTTCAACACTAGGCTCTATTTGCCCAAGAATGGAATCCAGAGTCTCACCAATAAATTGACCTCTGTTGTAAGTTGTAATACAGATGGATAATTTTATTGGCATAATGATATAGATTTACTGTAAATAGCCATTTCATTACCTGTTCAGCACGCTCTCCGTCTCAACAAATACGTAATTAAACGTACCAGACTCGGCATGATTTTTTTCGACCCATTTGGCCACGTCTCTAAAGGTTACTAATTTTGGGTTTTCAGTTGCGGTAAACGCAAAAGTAACCATTAGTCCCAGACTACTTGAAATATTTTTTGGAAATAAGGGATTTCCCTTCAGGATGAAATTCCAAGGTCTATCTCTAGCGACCAGGTAGGTTTAGGCGCAAGCCGGAGTGTTGCTACTGCCTCTTTAAGCACGTGATACTCAGCTCCCTCGGCGTCCATCTTAATAAAAAGTCGCTCGCCAGAAAAGCGCCCAGCCAATATATTATCTAGTGTCGAGACCGGCACAATCTTCTTAAAGCGAGATGAATAGCCCGCCCAGTTCTTTATTAAAGAAGCCGATGTCCCTGATGCTCCATACAAAGTAAGCAACTTAGGGCGCTCACTCAGCGCGAGGGGAAATACTTCTGCCTTGTCTTCCCATCCGTTTGCCGTTAGGTTTTGAAATAAGCATTGTAAGTTCTGCTGTTGTGGCTCAATAGCGATCACCGGTTTTCAGTCTGCAGGGCAAGGCACGTGTAATAGCCTAGATTCGCTCCTATATCTACGAACAGATCCACTTTAGGCAGCAGTTTCGCGATGATTGCCGTTTCCTCGACTTCGAATTTTCCAATTCGCATCAACTCATACGCAGGGTGTAAACCTGACGTTAATTTAAACCCTAATGGCGACACGACCTCTGTGGTTTTTGTAAAAATTTTTTTCTCACCAATCCGTTAGCACATGAAGCTTTCACTTTAAGCTTTCATTTAGCCACACTAAAATTTTGGAACGCCTAGCTCAAGCTTACAGCCAGCGAGGTAGCATCGGTATTTATTTTGTCCTAATTAGTTTGCGGTTGATAGGTGTTGTCAAATAAAAATAAATTTTTGATCTGCAATCAGGGCAAATTGATCTGCACTAGATACTCTGAATTTTTTGTATTGATATTGATTCTCAGCAAATATAAGGTTTTGCACCCCGTCTAAGAAGGACTCCTCAAAGAACTCAGGGGCTACAAAAAAAGCATTCACACCATTTCGATCTACGGTCACAAAACGATACCCGTAGTGTTCAAAGAATTTCCGCCAACCTGAAATAGATACCCCATAATAAAGGTGAGTTGAATGTGCCTTTGTGAACTCGAAATCAGGCTGATATTCAATGGTCATGCTGCGCTCGGGCCCGAAGACAGAGTTGTACTCAACCACAAATATCTTCGGTCTGAATCCGCTTTCCAGAATGGCTTGTGCAATATAATAATCGTTGCCATCGATATCAAGCGAGAACACATCAGGGTCATGGTGCATTGCCATCGCCTTCATGTCACGCACACTTTCCTTTGTCACGAACATATTGTGGCATTCAGCGCCAATGCTATACCCGACGACAGTCCTTCTTGCTCTTTCAACAAGCTGAGCGCTACCTTCGATCAGCAAGCCATTATATTTTTCGGCAACAAGTAGCCAGCCTGTGTTGTTCTCAATTCCATCTGCAGCACCAATTTCTATGAAGTAACGATTGTTGTTCAATAGATTTTTCCGTAATACGTCCAGTATGCCATCTTCGCCATTCTGGCTGAAACCTGAAAATTCCCACGATGCAGGTTGTTTCAAATCGATATTACGAGCTTGCATCATCGCTGCACCTTTGCTCAATGCAATATTGATACGCTGACGATCCCGAGTATCTAATAAGTAGTTAAACAACCTTCCAAACATATCTCCCCCTTGTTACCTATAACAAAACTGGTTCCAATATCTAACAAAAATTGAGCGTAAGGATTGCGATGACAAGATACTTAACATAGTCGCGACAACCCAAAGAATAACCCCAAAAAGGAGCTTAACATGTACTGCCTCTCCTACGATCGGCATGCCAAAATATCCCAATACGCCAATGAGCAAGGAAATTCCTAGTGGTATACCAATATCTTTAAACAGCCAATGCCGGGCATAGCCCTTCAAAAATTTTTTATGCATAATCCATGTTCCTAACAATACATAAAAAATAAAATGCAGAAGCTGTGCTATCGCCCCACCGACTGCGCCATAGATCAAAGAAAAAACGATCGTTAGCGGCACAACTATGCTTATTAGCAAAACATATATTAAGTACATCGATTTAATTTCGCCATGCGCCAGCGTTAACGCATACGGTATATGCATTACACCGTGCAACGCATAGCCAATTAATAGGTAGGATGCTAACGGAGCCACATCTGCCGCAAGATCAGTATTGCCTGTCCACAATCGAATTAACACCTGAGAAAGTAAAGTCATTATCATGGCAGCTGGGAATAACATGGTGGCAAGCAAATGACTGGCAGTGCAATATTGTTTTAATAGCTCTTCAAATTTTTTTTGCGCCACCAAAGATGAAAACCTGGGATAAATAGTGTTAAATATTGGGGTAATAATGATGTAGAGGCTGCTAGCCACTATTGTGGCCAGCATATATTGCCCAAACCCTTCTAGCCCTAACGTCTTGCTAAGTATTAGCTTGTCTATTTGAGTTAATATAAGCCCTGCAAATGAAATAGCACTTACACCTAGAGAAAACTTTAGAACCCGTTTGATGTTGTCAATATCAAAATGGTTAACCTGCGCATTACCTATTACTCGCCATGCAGCCGAGCGCATAACGATCGCATAAATAAGACCTATGCATGCCTGCCAAATGAAAAAGGCCTCAATCGTCGGCGAGATAAACGCGAGCACCATCACCGCACCCAAACTCCCGATCGTCACCATGACCATATTAATGCCGCTCGATACTGTCAAACGTTGCGCACCTATCAATGCGCCTTGATATAAGCCGATCGGCCAACGGCATGCTACCACCAGCCCCATCAACATTACGGCGTGTGAAATGCTTTGTGGTGAGAGTTTTTGGGACTGCAGCCAGTATTCTGCAATCAAAGGCGCGAGCACCAGAATCAATAAAGCAATCGCGCCAGCCAAACTCCAATAGACGATGGCAAGGGTATGCAGCAACTTCCCAGCGTCCTTTAAATTTCCCGATGCCGAATGTCGTGCGACTTCGCGGTTAATTGTTGGAGCGAGTCCCATATCCAGAAGAGAAAGCAATGCTTGCGTCGTTACAAAAAAACCGATCAAAGCATAGGCTTCTATCCCGAGGTACTTAAGATAAAAGGGAACTGCTGCTAAGCCGATCAGTGCCGACCAGATCGAGTTTGCTAATCCTGCAAATAGGTTTCCACTCAGCCTCATGTTGGGAAATTCACGGGAGTCGTGTCATTAGAGTGCCCATTAAATCGTGCTGCCGACCAAGTCGTGATGGCCCACAATGCAAATCTTGGATTCAAGGGGCAAATGACAAACGATTCAGGGTTCAAGGCTAATGGCACGTGACGAGGTTTACGAGTGCAGAGGGTTTTATATATTTCTTTTGTATTGATTTTAAATTTAAAATCAATCTCCGTTAACGGCCGATGGGAAAATACTCCAGTCCGTGTGCACTTACTGCAGCCGACTCATACATGCTGCGACCATCGAAGATTAGTGGGTTTTTGAGCTGGGTTTTGATTATTGCGAAGTCCGGATTATGGAATTCTTTCCATTCAGTGACGATAACCAATGCATCCGCATCTTTACAGGCTGTGAGAGGGTTGTCTGCATAAGAAATATTGGGGTCTGTGCCAAAGATTCGTTGTGCTTCCGGCATGGCTACCGGGTCATAGGCAGTAACGGTGGCACCTGCCTCTAATAAATCTGAAATCAGCTTGCGACTTGGAGCGTCGCGCATGTCATCGGTGTTGGGCTTGAATGCAAGACCCCAAATGGCAAAGTTTTTTCCAATGAGATCAGTACCGAATCTAGCTTTTATTTTGTTTGTGAGGACTTTTTTTTGTGCATCGTTAACTGCTTCTACGGCATTAAGTACTTTAAGGGTAATGCCGGCGTCGTCATTGGCAGTTTTGATGAGTGCTTTTACATCTTTGGGGAAACAGGATCCCCCATAGCCGCAACCTGAGTAAAGAAAATGGTAGCCGATGCGGGTGTCGGAGCCAATACCTAGTCTTACCATTTCAATGTCGGCACCAAGTTTTTCTGCGACATTGGCCAATTCGTTCATGAAGCTAATGCGGGTGGCGAGCATGGCATTGGCGGCGTACTTAGTCAGTTCTGCACTCTTGACATCCATGACAATAATACGGTCATGGTTGCGATTAAATGGGGCATATAGCTCCCGCATTTTTTGTATGGCATGTGCATCATCGCCACCGATGACGATGCGATCCGGGCGCATGAAATCTTCGATCGCCGCGCCTTCTTTAAGGAATTCGGGGTTGGAGACGACGCTATATTTAAGTTTAATACCGCGCTTTTTCAACTCATCTGCGATAACTGCGCTAACCTTGTTGGCGGTGCCAACAGGAACCGAGCTTTTGTCTACGATTATTTTGTCTTTGCTCATACGGCTGCCTATGTTTCTGGCCGCTGCCAAAACATATTGCAGGTCGGCGGAGCCGTCTTCATCAGGTGGAGTGCCGACGGCAATGAATTGAATACGGGCATGAGCAACTGCGCGGTCTATGTCTGTGGTGAAGCTGAGGCGGCCAGCAGCGACGTTTCGGCGCACAACGTCAATCAAGCCAGGCTCGTGGATGGGAATGTCCCCGTTTTCTAGGATGCGTATTTTTGCTGGATCGAGATCAAGGCAAAGGACATGGTTACCAACCTCTGCGAGGCATGCGCCACTGACTAGTCCTACATAGCCGGTCCCTACAATTGTGACTTTCAAGCGTTATCTCCAATGTTAATAAAGCCTGCGTAGAGTGCTCTATGATCTTCTGTAAGCAGCAGTAGGTTTATCATATTGCGAAAATCCCAACACACTTAAAGTGCATATCCATATTCATCTCTTGGGCTGCGGTATTCACAAGGTGATCGGACGGTAAAATTAAATAAGAAGTCGTGGCCTTTGGTGCCATGCACGATATTACCTTTAATTCAGCAGGAAATCGGCCAAATAGGTAACGTTCCATCCAGTGATGCCAGCAATCAGCGCTGCTTCATTCATTTAGCAACTTTCATAAAAATTTACAGTGTGCAAGATTCCCACTCCTTGAATATTGGATTGCGGATTATAATTCAAGCTAAGTATCTCCAGAAATGTTTGTCAACAACCTTTTGAAAGTCGCTATGCTCTATCCCGTTATTTTGTCAGGAGGTTCTGGCACCCGTTTGTGGCCTTTATCTCGTGCGGCATTACCCAAACAGTTTTTGCCGCTAGTTTCCGAACAAACATTATTTCAGGAAACATTGTTGCGCCTTAAAGACTTTCCCAGCATAGCTGCGCCATTGGTTATCTGTAACAACGAGCATCGCTTCCTCGTAGCCGAACAATTGCGCGCTGTTAACGTTAATCCTTTATTGCAGGTGCTTGAGCCATTCGGCCGCAATACTGCACCTGCAGTGGCTATTGCTGCACTCGCCGCACAAGCTAGAAATACTCAGGCAATTTTGTTGGTGCTGCCTGCAGATCATCTTATTCAAGATACTTCAGGCTTTCACAAGGCGATTCAATCAGCTTTTGTGTTGGCACAACAAGATAAGTTGGTGACCTTCGGTATCACACCTAATGAACCTGCTACAGGATTCGGCTATATTGAACGCGGAGCAATGTTAGCAACCGGTGAACACAGTTTTGAGGTGGCGCGTTTTGTGGAAAAACCAGATTCGGATATGGCTCAAAAATTTGTGGCTTCAGGAAAGTTTTTTTGGAACAGTGGCATGTTCGTGTTCAAGGCATCCGTCTACCTGACTGAGTTGCAACGCTACCGCCCGGACATTTATCAAGCCGCACAACAAGCATGGCAACATAGTACTAGTGATCTGGATTTTTGTCGTCTGGATGAAACGGCTTTTGCCACCTGCCCATCGGATTCTATCGATTATGCAGTGATGGAGCACACTCAAGCGGCAGCTATGGTAACAGTGGACATCGGCTGGAGCGACATCGGTTCATGGGCATCACTCTACGATGTCAGTCCACAAGATGAGCAAGGCAATGCTTTGCGTGGTGATGTTTATACTGCTGAAACCACACAAACGTATGTTCGCGCCGAAAGTCGTATGGTAGCAACTATCGGAGTGCGAGATTTGGTCATTGTGGAAACTGCCGATGCAGTATTGGTGATGCATAAAGACTTTGCCCAGGATGTAAAACATACCGTTGAATATCTTAAGCAGGCTGAACGCACCGAGCATCTGATTCACCGACGTGTCTATCGTCCGTGGGGCTATTATGAAGGCATCGATATAGGTGACCGATTCCAGGCCAAGCGCATTATGGTAAAACCCGGTGCAAAATTGTCTTTGCAAAAGCACCATCATCGTGCCGAACATTGGGTTGTAGTATCCGGATATGCCAAAGTGACTCGTGGCGAGGATATCCTGCTTTTACAAGAGGACCAATCCACTTATATTCCTATTGGCATGAAACATCGTCTGGAAAATATTGGTACAGGATCGCTTTATTTGATTGAAGTTCAGTCTGGCTCTTATCTTGGCGAAGATGATATCGTGCGATTTGACGATGATTATAAACGTAGTTAATCCCCTTCCAGTAGCATAGATAAATTGAAGGTGGCAATGAAATTTATAACTGAATATTTCATTTGGATAAATGCTTTCGCTTGTCTTTGAATGTTGCATAGAAAAAATATTGCGCGAGATCATCACTGACACGAAAGACCCAAACTAAATTCGGGGTGTGCAGATGTATGAAAGCCGTTTGTATGGTCCCCCCTCATTCTTGATGATTCGCCCGCATTTCTTGCTGGTCTGCCAAATCAACTCTGGTTGTATGATATTCACTTAGTTATGTTTAACCCTCGCCGGACTTATACTGTTTTGCTGTGGCTTTTTTTGCCATATATATTTTTCCATCTGCTCTGGCGTGCACGCAAACAAGGTGAGTACTTGCAGCATATTGACGAGCGTTTCGGGCGCTACTCTGCTCGCAGTGATAAGCCGTTGATATGGCTGCATACTGTATCAGTTGGAGAAACGCACGCAGCGGTCAGCTTGGTGCAACGTTTGCGGGAAAGTTACCCGCATCATCAACTGCTGCTGACACACACCACTCCGACTGGCCGTGCAGCTAGTGAGCAGTTATACGGTAGTGATATCCTGCGGGTTTATTTGCCTTACGACTACCCATTTGCAGTCAAGCGCTTCTTGCAGCACTTTCGCCCGCGCATCGGAATCTTGATGGAAACCGAAATCTGGTTTAATCTGATTCATAGCTGCCACACTATGCAAATTCCCTTGTTGCTGCTTAATGCACGGTTATCAGAGAAATCTGCTGCACGTTATGCTCGCTATCCGAATTTGACACGATTGGGTTTGAACGAACTGAGCGCTATTTCTGCGCAAAGCGAAGTTGATGCCGAACGCATAACTGGATTAGGTGCAAATAATGTATCTGTCATGGGAAATCTGAAATTTGATATTCAACCTCCATCGGTGATGCTGAAACTGGGTGCACAAATGCGCACCCAGTTTGGCAAAGACAGGAAGGTTTTTCTGCTAGCCAGCACGCGCGCCGGAGAAGAGGTGCTGTTAATATCAATGCTTAAGCAAGTAGATATTTCCTATCTGCTAACCGTAATTGTGCCACGCCACCCGCAGCGCTTCGACGACGTGGCTGAGATGCTCACCCAGCAAGGCATTCGATTTCAGCGCAGAAGTGAAAACTGTCCGGTTGCGCCAGACACTCAGGTGGTATTGGGTGATAGTATGGGAGAAATGTTTGCTTATTATGCCGCCTGCGACATTGCCTTCATTGGCGGCAGTTTGCTGCCATTTGGAGGGCAAAACCTCATTGAGGCTTGTTCAGTAGGAAAGCCTGTGTTTATCGGCCCACACACGTACAATTTCGCGCAAGCCAGTCAGCTTGCTGTCGAATGCGGAGCAGCCGTGCGCATACGCAATTCAGCTGACTTAGCGCAAGGTTTACAAAACTTACTTGCCAATCCCGATCAACTGATAAAAATTGGTCACGCCGGACTACATTTTGTCCGCACCCATCGTGGCGCTACAGAACAAGCGTTACGGCATATAAACTATTTTCTTGATAGCCACGTCCAGTAGAATCATGCAAGTTAAAACGACATATTAATCCTCTAAGCCATGAATAAAATCCTTATTACCGGCGGTGCCGGCTTTATTGGCTCCGCAGTTATTCGCCAATTGATCACGGAAACCGACGCTACGGTCATTAACGTCGATAAGCTGACCTATGCAGGCAATTTACAGTCTTTGAAATCGGTAGCAGACAATCCTCGCTATCGCTTCGAACATGTGGATATTTGTGATGCTGCTGCAGTCGCGAGCCTATTTCATGAACATCAGCCGGATGCGGTGATGCATTTGGCTGCGGAATCCCATGTTGATCGATCTATTACCGGCCCAGCAGCCTTTATTGAAACTAATATTATTGGCACTTACACCCTCCTGCAAGCAGCACGGGAATACTGGAGCGAGCTTTCTACGGAACGCAAAAACGCTTTTCGTTTCCACCATATTTCTACAGATGAGGTATATGGTAGCTTAGGTGAAACTGGTTTTTTTACCGAGAATACCGCTTACCAGCCAAACTCACCTTACTCGGCAAGCAAAGCGTCTTCAGATCATTTGGTGCGTGCTTGGTATCATACCTTCGGCTTGCCCGTGATCACTACAAACTGCTCTAATAATTACGGCCCTTATCATTTTCCAGAGAAGCTGATTCCGTTGATCATTCTGAATGCGTGCAATGGTAAGCCACTACCCATTTATGGCAAGGGCGACAACATCCGCGACTGGTTGTATGTGGACGATCATGCGCGTGCCTTGCGTCTGGTCCTAGAGCGGGGCCGAGTGGGGGAAACGTACAATATCGGTGGATGGAATGAAAAATCCAATCTGGAAGTGGTTCATGCAATTTGCGCTATTCTGGATGAGCTCCGTCCTCAAGGTATGCCACATGCATCCCTTATCACATACGTGCAGGACAGGCTCGGACATGATCATCGTTACGCGATAGATGCCGGTAAAATTGCCCATGAACTGGGCTGGAAACCGCTGGAAACTTTTGAAACGGGGTTGCGTAAAACAGTGGAATGGTATCTGACAAATCCAGATTGGGTTGATGCTGTAATTAGTGGAGAATACCAGAATTGGATCCAACAAAATTACGGTGACAGGGGAACATCATGAAAGGCATCATACTCGCCGGTGGCTCCGGCACCCGACTTTACCCAGCTACCCGATCCATCTCCAAGCAATTATTGCCCGTTTATGATAAACCAATGATTTACTATCCGCTGACCACGCTTATGCTGGCCGGCATTCAGGATGTTTTGATCATCTCTACTCCGCAGGATATACCGCGTTTCGAACAGCTGCTAGGAGATGGCTCACAGTGGGGAATGAATTTTTCCTTTGCTATACAGCCTTCACCGGATGGTCTCGCTCAAGCGTTTATTATAGGCGAGTCTTTTATCGGAAATGACTCCTGTTCATTGGTATTGGGAGATAACATTTTTCACGGTCATGACTTTGAAAAAAAACTTTCAGCCGCCAGAACCAAGCTAGAGGGCGGCACCGTATTTGCCTACCATGTCCATGACCCAGAACGATATGGAGTAGTTGAATTTGATGCTACGGGTAGCGCAATCAGCCTGGAAGAAAAGCCTGTAATGCCCAAGTCCAATTATGCCGTGACGGGTCTTTATTTTTACGATACCAACGTAGTTGAGATTGCTAAATCCGTTAAGCCTTCTGCACGTGGTGAATTGGAAATTACAGCCGTCAATCAGATATACCTCGATAACGGAAAGCTGGATGTGCAGGTAATGGGCCGTGGCTACGCATGGTTGGATACCGGGACGCATGATTCGTTGCTGGAGGCTTCACTATTTATTCAAACACTAGAGAAACGTCAAGGCTTGAAAATTGCCTGCCCTGAAGAGGTTGCATATCGCCGAGGTTATATCACGATGGAACAAATGGAACGGTTGGCTGAGCCTTTGGCAAAGAATGGTTATGGCCGGTATCTGCTTGATATTATAAAAGAGAAAGTTTAATAAATATGCAAGTTATACAAACTACAATAGCCGACCTTTTAATAATAGAACCTAAAGTGTTCGGTGATGCGCGTGGGTTTTTTTTCGAGAGTTTCAATCAAAAAGCTTTTGAGGATCTCACTGGACTATCCGTGAACTTCGTCCAGGATAATCACTCCCGATCGGCTCAGCATGTGCTACGTGGACTGCATTATCAAATTAAACAACCACAGGGCAAGTTAGTTCGTGTGGTGGCAGGAGAGGTATTCGATGTGGCAGTGGATATCCGTAAATCATCACCTACCTTCGGTTTATGGGAGGGTGTTATTCTTTCTGCCGAAAACAAACGGATGTTATGGGTGCCGGAAGGGTTTGCCCATGGCTTCATTGTACTTAGCGAGTATGCAGAATTTCTCTATAAAACAACAAATTATTGGGCGCCTGAATATGAGCGATCTATTTTATGGAGCGATCCCGACTTAGCTATTGATTGGCATCTAAACCAGAATGCTCCTATTTTGTCTAAAAAAGATCAAGAGGGTTCGCTTTTTATCAAGGCGGAACTATTCCCTTAAAAATTTTTTGGTCGTGGGCAGTCAAAGTGGGATCATGTGCACTAACTCAATTTTTCTTCGAGCCATCAGCCGAAAAACATTCGGTTGCCCAGCCGTTTAAAAAATGTGGAATCTTTTCGATGTTTGTGCCCTTTGACTCAAAGAGTGGCGCTTTTCCCCTCCGCTAATGCTAAGGCAAGCCTCATCCCTCCGGCTTGCGCAAACCGCATCGAGCATACATTCTCAGCTAATCTAATATGAGGCGCAAAGGCGAATGCATCTGTTCCGGGCGGTGGCGTTGACGTGCCTCAACGTCATGGTCATCATAACGGCCTGTTCATCAGGAAAGTCATCTGTGATGGCGCTGTCTCGCCCGCAGCAGTCAGATTGCTAGGGTAGCTTGAATACAATCTTAGCGCGATGACGCTAACGTCTGCGCGATCAAGCTGAGGGCATTGCAAAGTTGTGACAACCTAAGAATCAAGGTTATGTCCAGGCGTGCCATCATTTTGACCAACGGCATGGTTGGCAAGGTGCTTTTTGACCCTCAATAATAAGAACCATTAAAACCCGTGAAATGGCGCGATGATGCCAGCTCAGCAAAACTGGTTCAAGAAGCTGCCATGCGCAGCTTTAACCGTCTTGCTATGGCAAATAGTAAGTAAGGAACGAATTGCGAACTTTATACACTCAAAATCTGTCCAACCGCTTTTTGAAATATATTCAAGGGGGAAATAGTTACGAAAATTGTTTGTTTAACAGGTGAGCTATTAAATGAAGTTACAAGCCAAACATATTGTTCGAGAATATAGATATGGTTATAGATTGCTGTAGGTGATTGTTTCTAAAAAATACAATTCACCCTCAAAATTATCCTGCAGGTTGTGAACCATTTTTCAATTAGTGGTTCCTGACAATAATGAACTTGACCGTGGTACATTACGCTGCCCATAAACAATGGCGGTATAAGATTTAAAGATGAATAAAATTTTCACCTCAATCATTTTTTGAAACGGAGAAACCATGAAGTTAGTTTATATTTCAACCCTACTAGTCGGTGCCCTCATGGCGTTTTCTGACGTATACGCGGCTGGCTCCACGCTGAGTGTAACCTGCAAAGGTGATGACGTTGGCGCGGATGTGTTGGTTAATGGCAAATTCAAGGGCGAGTGCCCTGTGGATGTGCTAATACAGGAAGGCAAGCTAAAGTTGAAGGTGCAAAAGGAAGTTGATGCTTCCCATGCACGCATATTCGAGCAAGAAATTCGCCTGGGCGAAAACGTGATCAAAACGGTCGAAGTGGTATTGGGTGCGCCGCAAAGTATCGTCGCAGGCTTGCGTCAAGAACCAGCGCAGTCAAGCCCGGGACAGGTTGAGTCGAAGAAGGGGGCATTGCTGAGTGTCATCTGTAAAATTGATGATATCGGTGCTGAAGTGTTTGTCGACAATAAACTTAAGGGTGTATGTTCGCTGGACGTGCAGGTGCCTGAGGGCACGCATAAGTTGCGGGTACAAAAGAAAGTTGATGATTGGAGTGATCGCATATTTGAACAAGAAGTCCGTGCAGGAGATGGTGCGATCAAAAAGATCGAGGTTCAATTAGGTGCGGTGCAACTTAATGCTGCAGGTAAACGACGCGAACCTGAGCAGGTAGAGGTTAAAAAAGGAACGTTCAAAGATTGCCCAACCTGTCCAGAAATGGTTGTCATCCCCGCAGGAAGTTTTGACATGGGATCCGGGCACGGTGATGAAGCTCCTGTTCATCGGGTTACGCTACCGTCTTTTGCCTTAAGTGCAACCGAAGTTACCCGAGCTCAGTATGGTGAATTTGTGAACGAGACTAAATATGAGGCGGGAACATGTTGGGCAGTCAACGAAATGGGCATGGTTGAAGAACGTGTTGGCCGCAATTCGGGTGACTTTAACTTTCGTAAAGGCCTTGAGGGCGACAACCAGTTTGACAACAGCCCAGTTTCTTGTGTTAACTGGCATGATGCAAAAGCCTACGTCAAATGGTTGTCAGAGAAAACCGGAAAGAACTATCGTCTGCCATCAGAAGCGGAATGGGAATATGCAGCCCGCGCCGGTACAACAACCTCCCGCTATTGGGGTAACGAGGTCGGACAAAATAATGCTAATTGTAGCGATTGCGTCACCAAGTGGGATGGGACTGATTCCCCTTGGGTTGGAGGACTAGCTTCCCCGGTCGGCAGTTTCAAGCCCAATGCTTTTGGATTGTACGACATGCTTGGCAATTTATGGGAATGGACGGAGGATACATACCATAATGATTATAAAGGTGCGCCAACGGATGGAAGTGCTTGGGTGCAAATAACGACTGGTCAGGAGAGGTCTGTTGGACGAGTTATTCGCGGCGGAGCTTGGAAAGTCAATTCATTGTTTATGTCTGCAACTTACCGTTTGGGAAGTGCTGAGGTAAGACGTGATGAGCACAAGGTTGGGATCCGGCTCGCTAGAACGCTCCCATAAATAGTATACAAGCTTTTGTTATTTATCCTTTTGCGTAAGGAATACGGGCATTGGGGTAAGAAATGAAAAGTGGTTGTTGGATGTGGGTAGCCTTAGCAAGATATATATCTTGCTAAGGCTCTTTTACCATCAGTTGCTGCATCTGGCAGGCTAATTTTTGATTAGTGATTAGACATATATGGCTGTGCAAAGCAGTTTACGCGTGACATTTTAAACATATTCCAATATGTCGCATGAATTTCAATAGCGAATGATGATTCGCCTTTAATAAAACTTGATTAGCCTCTTTTTTGTATATAGAGAAAGGCGTATCAATTATTTGTCGCAAGCTATAGAGTCGGCTATTGAGTAGTACGATTCGGTTTGCCTGCGAAGGTTTGAATCCGGATATTCTGTCAATCTATTTAATGGTCAATTCTATGGTTTTTGATTCGTTATGGTGAACCTCGAATAATATTCAGAGTGGCAATCCTGTGTTTTTCTAACCTGACAACTATGTTTGAGCCGTGCTTATTCGGTTTCCGCACACAAGCGTATAAGTCGCGCATTGACGACCCACGCGGTCGCTTGGTGCAGCGCATTTTGCGTGGGTGTCAATTCTAGGTTTATGCGAGTAGATTGCATGGCACATTGATTGAACCCTCTGCTCGGAATGAATTGGCATTGTGGGAGTTAACCGGATAAGCAGGGTGTGAGCTTCGTGCTTTGAAATTAAGTTATTGTTGAGGTTTAATTTCATCCTTGATTTTATTTTGACAAATTTATGCTCTAAATGAGAATCTGCACTCCATCAATTCTAAATCCAAATAGGATGCCGAAGGGGTTGTTGCCAAGAAGATATAGAGAGCCCCAAGTTTTGCTATGAAATTTCCTTTTAAAACGGTCGCACTGATTGGAAAATACAAGGCACCGGAAATTACCGAGCCGCTGTTGCGGCTGGCTACGTATCTGTCCGAACAAGATGTTTTTGTGGTGGTGGATAGTCTCACGGCCGAGCACCTAAAACCGCATGACTATAGTGTCATGGCTCTGGACGCGATGGAGGATGTGGTCGATCTGGCAATTGTGCTGGGCGGCGATGGAACCATGTTGAACATTGCGCGTACCTTGGCGCCCCTCGGTATTCCGTTAGTGGGAGTGAATCAAGGGCGGCTAGGTTTTCTTACCGACATTTCGCTTGATACTATGCAGCAAACAATAGCCGCTATGCTGGGTGGCAATTTTGTCATTGAGCAGCGCATGTTGTTGGCTACATGTATCTTGCGCGATGGTGTGCAAGTATTTAATTCATTGGCGTTCAACGAAGTAGTGTTACACCGCGGCAATGCCAGCAGCATGGTTGAATTCGAGGTGCGTATCGACGGTGAGTATCTGTATCTTCAGCGTGCAGATGGTTTAATTGTAGCGACCCCTACGGGCTCAACAGCATATGCGTTATCCGCTGGCGGCCCTATCTTGCATCCTTCACTTGACCTTATTGTTCTGGTTCCTGTCTGTCCGCATACTTTAAGTAATCGTCCTATTGTTGTTAAAAGCGAATCGCTGTTGGAAATTCTGCCGCATCGCATTTCGGATGCGCGCGTACATTTTGATAGTCACGCCTATTTTGACTTGCAGGAAAATGACAAAGTGGTGGTGAGCCGTCATAAACAGCCGGCCTGTCTGTTGCATCCGGTAGGACATAGCTATTACCATACATTGCGTGAAAAATTGTTCTGGAATAAGACATTGTAATGTTGAAATTTCTTAGTATCCGCGATTTTGTCATCGTTGATTTCCTAGAGCTTGATTTTTCTTCCGGCTTCACCGCACTCACTGGCGAGACTGGTGCGGGGAAATCCATCTTGATTGATGCCTTGACGCTGGCATTGGGCGGGCGTGGCGATACGGGCATGGTGCGTAGCGGTTGTGAGCGTGCAGAGATCAGTGCGGAATTCGATATAGCTGACTTGCCTGATGTGCAATCCTGGTTGTGCGAGCAAGAGTTGGTAGGTGATGCAAATGTATGCCTGTTGCGCAGATTGCTGGATGCCAACGGGCGTTC
>Ga0210044_10002293_pt1 | contig 28643 bp, 31 predicted proteins | sample CryGey13umfilter_2_FD_183959 | JGI IMG/M metagenome (GOLD analysis project Ga0210044, IMG submission 183959) | Groundwater microbial communities from aquifer in Utah, USA - Crystal Geyser 4/9/14 3 um filter (SPAdes) (version 2) | ecosystem: Environmental > Aquatic > Deep subsurface >... | reverse complement strand
AATTTGTTTTGTTGCATTGATGTCTTTTTTTGCAAGTTTTGTAAATGATGTTGATAAATCTTCTATTTCTCTTGATTTTGGTGAATTACCAAGGTATTCTTCAAATATATTATTTGGAATTAGGTTTAGAAATCTTCTTAAATTTCTAACATACATTCGCTTTGTTTCTGAGCTTCTCATAGAATCTAAAAAGTTATCATAGACGTTTTCTCCAACGTTTTCTAACTCTATCATATCTGTATTAGGTGATGGGACTATTTGAGTCACTAAATAGTAATGGGATTGGCAGGATTTGAACCTGCGACCACTAGCCCCCCAGGCTAGTATCATACCAAGCTAGACTACAATCCCTCGCTTCAGAAGCATGAAATGAAATTATTAAATCGTCGTATTGATTAGTATAATTTATGAAAATGTGTAATATTTGCCATAAAATTTCTGCCATTGATTAAGATCATCTTGATTGTGTTCATAGAAGAAGCATGGAGATGCAAGATGAAGATTTTAAAAACAGTATTCCTGAAAAATTGAATTTAGTAAAAGATACTCAAAATTTGGATGTTGAAGTTAGAGCTATTTTAGAACATCTTACAAAAAGCAAAGATATAGAAAATAAATCATAACCATTTTGACAATCTTTCTTTTTCAAATTCTAGTTTTTTAGAAAGATTGTCAGCGGTTGCTTCTGTGATATTTGTAGATGGTTGAGGATTTGAAAACATATCAACTTCAATAACAGATGCGGTATTCCTGCCTGATTCGATGAAACAACCACCTTTACCATCAAATAGAATAGATTCTTCTTTAGATTGAATTTTTGAGATGATATTTCGAGCAACCGTAATGCCTTCTCCCTCTGCAAAAATTCCCGCTTTTGGTACTGCCATATTTTCTGTGACTACTAAGTTAGTGACATCACCTACAGCAAACACATTTTCAAAAGGAGTCTTACAATCTCGATCTATTGGAATAAATCCAGGTTCTTTAGCTAATCCAGAATCATAAATTACTTTAGGAGCAATGTGTGGTGGAACAGCCAAAAGTAAATCAAAATCAGCTTCACTGTTTTCAAAAATTAATTTTTTATGTTCTACAGATTTTATTTTAGATAAATTATGAAAGATGATCTTCTCAGAACTTATAATTTCAAGGATTTGTTTACTTACTTCAGTGCCTGCTGCAGGTAATGTAATAGGAGCTGGACTGTAAAAGTCAATTTGTATAGAATCACGTACTCCTAGTTTTCTAAGCATAGAATCTATCAATAAACTAGCTTCAAATGGAGCAGGTGGACATTTGTAAGGCATGCCCATAATTACTATAGCAATTTTTCCAGATTTCATATTACCAAGTCTATCATGAATTTCTGAGAGTTGATTATGATCATACAAATTAAATCCATTTTCTTCTAATCCAGATATTTTTTGAGGAGCTAATATTGCACCCATAGAAATAATCAAGAAATCAAATGAGATGTTTTGAGATTTGGTTTCAATGTTCTTGTTTTCTAGATTAATTGTCATGATTTCATCTTTAATGAAATCAATTTCTTTCTTTTGTAATTCATTTAATGAACCAATTGAGTTTTCAAAAGTACGAGTTCCATTAATGATCCATAGTTTTGCAAATCCTACCATAAACCAATCTTTTTTGTCAATAACAGTGATTTTTATTTGAGATGAAGATAATGAGTTTCTTAGTTCATTGGCTGCAGAAAGTCCACCAAAACCTCCTCCCAAAATTACAACGTGTGGTATTTTTGTCAACTTAACGTTCTTGGGTTGTAGGTCGTATCAGAATTTCATTTACGTTGACATGTGATGGTGAATCAACTGCATATAGAATTGCATTGGCAATATCTTCAGCTTGTAAAGCTTCCATTTTTTTTGTATTTTCAATGAAACCTTGTAAAGATTCATCAGTAATTGTATTATTGAGTTCAGTTGCAACAACGCCAGGTTCAATACTAGTTACTCTAATGTTTGAACGAACACTGAATTCTTGTCTTAATCCTTCACTAAAAGCCGCAACAGCATGCTTTGTTGCACAATAAACACTACCAGCAGGAAAAACAATTCTTCCAGCTACTGATGAGAGATTTACAATATGACCAGATTTTTTTTCTTTCATATGAGAAATTACAGAGCTTGTAGAATACAAAACGCCTTTGATGTTTACATCGATCATTCTATCCCATTCATCAACTTTGAGGTTTTTGAAGAAACTTAGAGGCATTAAACCTGCATTATTTACAAGAATGTCAATAGAACCCCATTTCTCTAACACTGCTTTAGCAAAATTATCACATTCTGATCTTTGTGTTACATCTAATTTTTGATAGAATACTTCTCCACCGTCTGATGAAATTTTTTTAGCAAGCTCTTCTAATTTGTCAACTCTTCTAGCACCGATAGCAACTTTTGCACCTGCTTTGGATAATGCCAAAGCGGTGGCAAATCCTATACCACTACTAGCACCAGTTATTATTACAATTTTATCTTTAATCATTAAATCTCTTACACAAACTTGATTTTGACATCGTAAAAATGTTTAGACAGTAAAAATTTCTGGATTGATATTAACACCTTTATTAAAAGAAAAACAACTGATTAGATTATGCAATCAGAAAAATGTGCATATTGTGGAGATTTAACGGATTTACCATTTCAATGCAATTATTGTAAAGATCCATTCTGTGCAGAACATAGACTTCCAGAAGAACATAGATGTGTAAAATTAAATCAGATTAGAGCTAAAAGATTTGGTGAAAAAAAAGTTATCAGAGATGGTGGACGTAATAGACCAAATATTTTGAAAAGAATTTTTGGAAGATTTTAAAATCAATAAGGGCTTTTATCAGGAGAAATTTTTGCACGTCTTCCTTGATAAATAAGAGCAATTGCAAGTGCAAACATTACCATAGCAGTTAATGGAAAATTTTGAGGTGCGGGTAAAATGAACCAATAATAGATTCCAAAACCAATAGACATGATTGCTTGTGTCCATAATTTTATCCATTTTGGTGCTTTTACTAATCTACTTACAACTTCTATAACAAAAATTCCAATTACAGGATAAATAGTATAAAATAGAAAATCAAATACTTCAACACCTGTGTGAGACATATAGTATTACGATAAAGGGTATAATTTCTATCTAATCTTCCCAATGAACCTTAGTTGCAATGTTTTTAGCAATTAATGCCTGAGCATTTTCATATGGAATTGTAGCTATATCTTCAGTTTTGAAAGGACCGTATTTTTCAAGATCAACACCAATAATTTCATCTACTTCATTAAGAAATCGTATTACAATTTTCTTGGTTTTATGATTCTGAGCTAATGATTCAAGGAATTTAGATTTTCCATTAACTGTTGCAGAAAGAATCATTTCTGTTCTTTCTTTTTGATCTTCTTGTGAATCTAGAATAAATTTTTCTTCATCTAATAGATGGCTAATCTCTAAATCAGTAGATTTTGAGATTTTATCCAATCTAATTTGTATTAACAATGATGTTAGTTCTGTAACCATTTCTATCATAGTATTTTTTATTTTATTTTCTATACCATCAAATTCTTGTTTTCGTAAATTTCCAATAAAATCAGAAAGACTTCTGTAAAAGTTGGGATCAATTTCTAAAAGAGAATCATTTTCAGTTTCGCGTAAAACTATATGATGTAAAGAGTTGATATCAATTGGATTTGTTTCTGACATTTCTTACCTAATCCTTAAATGGCTGATGTATTTGTGTTTGATTGAAGTATAAAATTGCCCTATAAAGTTAGTCATGGAAAAGCAATCCAAGTAACGTATTCACCAGATGAAGTTTTCGCTAGAATTCAACATGAGGGTATTCAGTTTATCGATCTACAGTTTACCGGCCTTACAGGTCATTTTCACCACACTACAATTTCAGCAAATACTTTCACACCTGAACAAATGCGAGATGGATTACCTAAATTAGATGGTTCATCAATTGTTGGTTTTACAACTATTGATGACTCAGATCTACTCCTAAAGCCAGATCCAAATACTTTTGCCATAATTCCTTGGATGACTGAAAATAAAACGGCAAGACTTCTTTGTGATATCTATTGGGGAGAAAATAGAGGAAGATTAAACAGAGATCCTAGAGGCATTTCTCAAAAAGCAGAAGAATATATCAAAACTCAGGGGTTTGATTTTAGTACATGGGGACCAGAAGTTGAATTCTTTGTTTTTGATAAAGTGCATTGGGATGTTTTAACGCCATACAAGGGACAATCTTATTCAATTGAATCAAAAGAAGCTCCATGGAATCAGTCAGGAGATGGATACCCAATGGGATTACAAGAAGGATATTATCCTAGTACACCATCAGACACTCTTACACCATATAGAAATGAATGTGTGAATATTCTTAGTCAAAATTTTGGAATCTTATGTGATAATCATCATCATGAAGTTGCAACCGCAGGACAATGTGAAATTGATATCAAATATGATTTAATGACAAATGCTGCAGATGCTGCACAATCATACAAGTATGTAATTAAAAATGTTGCACAAAAATATGGAAAAGTTGCAACAATGATGCCAAAACCAATTGCGATGGATGCAGGTTCTGGAATGCATGTCAATGTTAGTTTATGGAAAGGAAAGGAAAATGCATTTTTTGACCCAGATGATGAAATTGAATTGAGTCAGATTGGAAGATATTTTTGTGGTGGAATTATTAATCATGCAAAAGCATTATCAGCAATTTGTAATCCTACTACTAATTCATATCATAGATTGGTACCTGGATATGAAGCACCAGCATACATTGCATGGAGTTCTGGTAATCGTTCTGCCATAGTAAGAGTTCCAAAACACCTTACAGGACAACAATATTCACATCTAAAAAGACTTGAATTTAGAGTTCCTGATCCTTCTTCAAATCCATATCTTGTGTTTTCTGCAGTAACTGCAGCTGGAATGGATGGAATCAAAAAGAAGATGGATCCTGGGGAACAGGTTCGAGATGATATTTTCAAGATGACTAAATCAGATAGAGCTAAAAGAGGAATTGGGGTTCTTCCAAAAAGTCTCGGTGAAGCATTAGATGAATTAGAGAGTGATAGAAAATTCCTCAATACAATTTTTGATAATGATGTAATTGATAAAATTATAGAATTAGAAAGAAGAGATCAACGTGAAATAGCTATAAGACCACATCCACATGAATTTTATCTCTACTTTGATGTTTAGGTTCTTCCAGTAAATTGGAAGATATAGTATAATGAAATAGCCATCAAAACAAATCCTCCCCCTAGAAACAACGCTCTTTTACTTTCAGATGTTGCAGATTTGTATAACAAAACACCACCTGCAAGACCTACAAATAATATTAAAACACCACTTATCACTCCATCAAAACCTGTGTGTGTGATAAATGGATAAAAAAAGCCTGAAAGTAATGCAAAAAAAGCAATTAGGTAAATGTATTTGAAACCGGTAAACATTCGAGATGATGTTTTATTCAATATTTTTCGTGAATTTGATCAGCAATTAAAGTTTTGAAATTTCTGGAAAATAATTTACATCATTCCGCCCATGTCAGGCATACCACCCATTCCACCCATTCCACCCATTCCTGGCATACCACCCATTCCGCCCATGTCAGGCATACCGCCACTAGGTGGACCACCAGCAGATTTTTGGGTAGCAATCACATCATCAATTCTAAGAATCATACAAGCAGCTTCGGCGGCGGCAGAAACAATTTGTAGTTTTACCGCAAGAGGTTCAATAATATCACTTGATTTCATATTTGCAATCTTTCCTTTCATAACATCAATTCCAGTCCATTTTTCTCCCTTTTGTTGTTTTGAACGAAGAAGTGTGAGTGTGTCAATTGGATCCATGCCTGCATTTTCAGCAAGCGTAATTGGAATTTCTTCTAATGCATCAGCAAATTTTTCTGCTGCAAGTTGTTCTCTACCTTCTAAAGATTTAGCCCAACTTCTAAGTTTAGTTGCAGCAAATGTTTCAGGAGCACCGCCACCTGCCACAATTTGTGGTTTCAAAATAACATCTTTTACAACCATTAATGCATCATGAACAGAACGTTCAACTTCATCTACTACTCTTTGTGAACCACCACGAAGAAGTAATGTTACAGATTTTGGATGTTTACATCCTTCAACAAAAACCCATTTGTCTTCTTCAATTTTTCTTTCTTCAACAAGATCAGCTATTCCAAGATCTTTTTCAAAAAGATCATCAAGATTTGTAACTATTCTAGCACCTGTAGCTTTTGCAAGTTTGGTAAGATCACTTTCTTTAATTCGTCTAACAGCAATTATTCCAGCTTTTGCTAGATAATGTTGAGCCATATCGTCCAATCCTTTTTGGCACAAAACTACATTTGCGCCAGAGCCAATTACTTTATCAACCATTGTTTTTAACATTCTGTTTTCTTCATCAAGAAATGCTTTTAGTTGTTGAGGATTTGAAATATTAATTTTCGAATCAGTTTCAGTTTTACTGATTTCTAATGCAGTGTTAATTAATGCAATTTTTGCATCAATGATTTTTCTAGGCATGCCTCCATGAACAATTTCTTTATCAAGAACAATGCCTTGGATAATTGTAGAATCTTTAATTGATCCGCCTGCCTTTTTTTCTACTTTAATATCATCAATATCTATATCAAAAGTTTCTCCATCCTTCTCAGCAACAGCAAGAACTGATTTTACAATCATGTCTGCCAATTGATCAGAATCTTTTCTAACAAGTTTTGTTTGCATTGAAGTTTTTGCAATTTTAGTTAGAATGGTTTTGTCATTAGCTGAGATCGTATCTGCAATACTTTCAAGATATTCCTTTGCTTTTTTGGCAGCTTTTCTATAACCGTCAACAATAATGGTTGGATGAACATCTTGATCAATTAATGATTCAGCTTGTGAAAGTAATGCGCCTGCTAAAATAACAGCTGAAGTTGTACCGTCTCCAACTTCATTATCAGTAGTTTTAGAAATTTCAACTAGCATTTTTGCTGCTGGGTGTTGGACATCAATTTCTTTTAAGATGGTAGCACCATCATTTGTAATTGTAACGTCGCCTAATGAGTCAACTAACATTTTATCCATTCCTCTAGGACCTAGACTGGTATGAACAATTTCAGCAATGATTTTAGCTGCTGCAATGTTATTTTTTTGTGCTTCTCGTCCTTTAGTTTCTGTACCGCCTTCTTTTAGTAATACAACAGGCATAGTTCCTTTAGAAGTAGCTTGCATACCCATAGATGCAAAAACCTTCAATTCCCCTTTTATACCTTCCAGATCAAGAGGGAAGTTTTGATATTTATCGGTGTTTTTAAATTGGGAGTACAGAGTGGCAAATTATGGCCAAATCACAAAATAGGAAATCTTACGATAACATTTTCATGAAATTAAAAGAACATCATAAATGGTTTGAAAATTCAATTCCCCTAATTGCAAGTGAAAATATTCCTAGTCCAGCAGTTAGAGAAGCAATAATTTCTGATTTTGGAAATAGATATGCAGAAGGATGGCCAGGTGAGAGAGTTTACGCCGGTTGTGTATACATCGATGATGTTGAGTTTGAATGTATGAAATTAGCCAAGAAATTATACAAAGCTAAATTTGTTGATGTAAGACCAATTTCAGGAGTAGTTGCAAATTTAGCAGTATATTCTGCATTTACGAATCCAGGTGATGTAATGTTAGCACCATCAATTCCAGCTGGTGGACATATTTCTCATGGTAAAAAAGAACACTCTGGAACTGCGGGTTTAGTTCATGGATTAGAAATTGAGTTCTATCCATTTGACGCAGAAGAAATGACAATTGATATAGATAAGACTAAACAAAAAGTAGAGGAACTCAATAAAACCAATCGTCTTCCAAAGATGGCAATGTTTGGTGGTTCATTATTTTTATTTCCACATCCTGTTAAAGAATTATCAGATTTTCTAAAGAATTACGGTATGCATATCAATTATGATGCAGCTCATGTTGCAGGATTGATTGCTGGTGGAAAATTCCAAGATCCACTACGTGAAGGTGCAGATACAATGACTATGAGCACTCATAAGACATTATTTGGACCTCAAGGAGGACTTGTGTTAGGTTCTGAACAACATGAAGAAGTAATTAAAAAAGCAACTTTTCCTGGTCTTACAAGTAGCCACCATATTCATCATATGGCTGGAAAAGCTGTTGCCTTTGCTGAAGCTTTAGAGTTTGGAAAAGATTATGCAATTGAAGTAATAAAAAATGCCAAAATATTTGCAGAAGCCTTGAACAAAATGGGATTCAAAGTGTTAGGAGAGAGTAGAGGATTTACAGAGTCGCACCAAATTGCGGTAAATGTTTTAGACTATTCAGATGGTGGAAAGGTAGAAGCTGATTTAGAAAAAGCAAACATCATTGTAAATAGACAACTAATTCCTGGCGATATTAAAGCTGGAAGAAATTATTTCCATCCTGGTGGAATAAGATTAGGAGTTTCTGAAATAACACGACTTGGAATGAAAAAGAATGAGATGGAAGAAATTGCATCATACATAAAACAAGTTGTAATTGACAAAAAAGATCCAAAGAAAATACTTTCAAAAGTAAAAGCTTTCAGAAAAGATTATCAAAAAGTCAAATTCTGTTTTGATAATAAATTAGGGGCTTACGAATACGTAAAATTGAGATAAATCTTAAGCATAATCAGTAAGTAGAGATTGATCTCCTTGATTTTTTCCAAATACTAATTCAATTTCATCAGATAGAGCGTGAATTCTTCCTCTTTGATATTCACCTACATCATATTTTTCAACTAATCTTTTTGCAAGTTTTAGATATTTCTCTACTGAACCCCTTGTAATTGTTGGAATTAATTTATGCCCACAAACACATGTTTGGATAAGAGGCATACGACGAAATGATTTTCCACATCCTGTACACCTAAAGTTTTGTCTAGCATAAGCTCTAAGATTCCCCATAATATCAGGAACAAGATGTGTTGAAATTACGTTTGAAACAATTTCTGAAGTATCTACAGCATCAATCAATTCAGCATTTTTAACCTGCATATCAAATTTGTCAAGCATAGAACCAAGAGTAGAATATGCACTACGTGATTTTGAAGTAGTTAGAGATGATGTCGAATGTGTAAAGTAATAATCGTAAAATTGTCTTTCAGTTTCTAAACGAGATTTAATAATCTCTATAGATGTTATGTCTGATGCTTCAACCTCTTTGAATGTTGATTCAAAAAATTCTAAGGGTAAAATTTTTGTAACTTCAAGATTATGTGCTTGAGGTTGGGACTCGTGTGGTAAAACAAGGGGTTGAATAAGTAATGGTGCATCCATTAATCCGCCTATTCTGTCTGACAAAAACTGTCTTGAGAAATTTAGTAGACTGTCCATCAAAAGCATTATAGAATCAGCATCCCCATCAGCGTCTCTTCTTTTAGCAGAATGCCAATTTGGTGTTGCAAAACAAACATGAGTTTCAGTGTATCCAATAATTCGTCCAACTATTCCAACAGAGGTGTGAGGAGCTAAACCAATTATTAGATGTCCAATAAGATCTTTAGAGTTTTTTACGTTGTAAAATGATGACTTGCCATAGAATTTTTCTAAAAGAACATCTACGTATTTGCAGATAGAAACAAGATAATTCCCACTTTCATATGGAATAACCACATCTTGCATACGAAGTTCAACTACTTGATCTAAAGATTCAAGTGGATTTCCATCTATGTCATGAGAATATCCAAGAGTTCGTAGTTTTTCAATAGATGTACCAATCCATGATGGTTTGAATTGAGTTAACGGAGAATTTGTTGCGTCAAATCTTACAGTTCCGTCTTTGAAGGTAGTTAAACCAAAGCTTTGTCTTGCGAGACCCTTTTCAAGAGGTTCTGCAATTTTATCCTGATTGATTAATTCCTTTACTCCTTTGAATGGTTCCTTTGCTCTAAGTCCCATCTTTTCTTGAGCTAAAAGTAATCTTGTTTTTAATGGAAATTCTTTATGTGAATATGATGGGGCTTTACGCTTACATTTATCACAAAATGGTTCATTGAGTGTGTCTCGACAGTTAGTGCATCTGTAAGTAATTGATGTCTTGTTACCACACATAGAACATTTTATGCCAATAGAAGGTTGGTTGCATTGAGTGCAATGACGATTAAAAATATTAGCAAAGAAATGCTCGTTTCTGGATGCTTTAAGAAGATCTCTGGTTGGTCCTCCTTTATCACTAATTGGGAATAGTACGTGTGTTGGAGGTTTCATTTGTCTGGCGGCAGCCTTTTCAGGTCTCCCTATTCTAACTCCAATGCTTGTTGAGAATTTATTATTGATTTGAATTCTAGATGATTTTGTTAAAATTTTTGGAACAGATAAATCATTGATGGTTGGTTTTTCTCTAAATAACAGATTGAAGAATATTTTTGCCTCTAGATGTTCTAAAATTATTTTATCATTTTCAATTTTATGTGGAGTTCCTAAATTTTCAAGTATTTTTTTGATTTGGGTTGAGTATTCAATATACTCTTCGTGAATTTTATTTGGTTCTAAAAGTTTAACAAGATCTTCTGAGGATATTTTATCCCAGAAATACAAATAAGTGGGATGCAGTGGGATTTTAAAATCAAGTGAAATTTTTAATGCTTCATCAATTGTAGGGATCCTACTCAAAAATTGATTCAAATATTGATTTTCTGACTTGTGGAGTTTTTGTTTTAATTCTTCTAGCCAAAATTCTTCAACATATCCTGAAGGTATCAATTGAGCATTGTTTTCAAGAAAATCTCCAAATGAGATCAGAATATCGCCCAAATGCAATATTTTTTCTATATTATTTTTAATTTCTAATCCATGTTTAACGTCTCGAATTTTTACTACATTACCATTATTCAGACGTACTGTTGGAGTATCAATTGAATCAACAAAGGCCACAGTTGCCCCTTTACCTGGAATATCAATTTTGATTTGGGTTCCCACAGCTATTGTATGATCAAGAATTTCAGCAACTACTGGATGTATCCCAACTGCTGCAAATCCAGTATTGCATGCTCTTCCGTACCTTAATCGAAACCCACCCAATTTGTTAGGCATAGACAGGACTGATCTGCCTGTAATTACTTCACGCATTCTTTTGGCAGCAGCGTCTTCTTGATTATCACCAGTTTGGACTGCTCCTTTAAGATCATTGAGCCATTCCCAACCATCAAGATTATACAATTCGATTCTTTTAAGGAGTTTTTTGGATCTCCCAATCAATCCGTCGTTTAAAACACGTAAGGCTCCGCCTCTAACTCTATCAGTTTGAATACGAACCATTGATTTGTGATTTACAACCTCAAATGGATCTGTGTCTACTCCAGCTAATTCAACTGGAAGATTAGCGATGACATGTTCAATATCTTCATCTAATATGTGAAATTGAAAACTACTGGCCTCTCTTTCATAAATTCGTAATTCCTCAACAAATCTACCTGTTTCGTCATCAAACGAATTGGCTTGAAATTTTGATAAACCCGCAATTTTTCTTACATGATCTGCTATTAGTAAGGTTACTGCAGATTCTGTTCCACCTGCTGAACGCATTGGTCCTGCAATAGATACCGAAAGATATTCTGTACCATCTTTATTTTTCTTAATTTTTACTTCACTAATACCTTGGAGTGGTGCAATAGTAACTCCTTCTGTAATAATTGCCAGACCCACCCTAACTGCAAGATCTAATTTGGTTTCCAAGGAGGCATCAGGAAGAGAATACTTCCCCAAGGCAATTTCTTTTGCCAAGATTAATGCTGAAAGCTCTTTTCCATTAATCTTTAAAATCTCTCTTAAATGATCAGCAATATCGATTTCGTGCATTTTTGCAACTCGATCAGCCAAATCAAATGCAATTTTTGGTTCAATTATACCAGAAGAATCCACTAGACTTGATTTTGCAAATGCTGCGTGCTCAAATATTGAATATGTGTCAGTTGAGAGATTAGAATAGTAATCAAGATAATAATCAGGCATTGCAATATGACTAATTCTAGAAATTGCATCGTTTTCAGACATGATATATGGTCTATTACTTGCTTCTTTGAATTACTTTTGCTATTTCTTGGAGTTTTTTGATACTTCCACCCTTTTCTAAGAAAGTTCCAATGACCAAAGCGTCAGCGCCTGCTTTGACTAAAGATTGAGCAGTCTTTACATCTTTAATTCCCCCCCCTACTATAAGAAATCCATTAAATGCACGTCTAACAGTTTGAACCATTTCTGGAGTAACATTGGTTTTTGCCCCTGAACCTGCTTCCAAATACACGAATCTCATTCCTAGAAATTGTGCTGCTAAAGCATATGCAGCAGCAATTTTTGGTTTTTCAAATGGAATTCCTCTAGCAGAACCAACAAACCAAGCAGATGTTCCTTCCCCAATCACCAAATAAGCAGTTGGTAGAGGTTCTAATCCAAATTTAAGAACGCTTGGGGCACCTAAAGCCTGTGCCTGAGTGATAAAATATGGATTTTCTGAGTTCATTAAAGAGCTAAACAGAATTGCATCAGCATCAGGTACAACACCTGTAACATTACCTGGAAATAATATAATTGGAATTTTAAGATCTTTCTTAATGCCTTTTACTACCTGAGCCATCTCAATCTGATCAGTAGCTGACGAGCCTCCGACTAAGATTGCAGAGGCTCCTATCTTTTCAACATCTTTAGCAAGCTTGCTTGATGCCTCTAAGTTTGATACTTCTGAATCAATTAACACAAACAACAATGCACTTTTCTTTTTTAATTCTGATTTTAGGAATGTTTCAACTTTGTTTCCAGCCATAATGAAGGATTGTGTATGTCTCTTTAAAGTTTAATTGGGATGTAGAATACAGATTTGTATAGCTATGGATAAGTTAGAAGAATCTAATTTTAACAATATTATTCGTAAAATTATCAAAAAATCACTGTTTACAGAGCGACAAATTGAAATTATTTTAAATCAAAAGAATCTTCTTGAAGTTGATTTTACCATAACAAAAGGTGCGTACTACAGGCAAGTTAAACAATCTAAAGAGAAATTAATTGGATTATTCTATTCAATCATACTTTTTCGTGGTCTAGGCATACTTTTACCTGATGATATTGACGTGATATCCAAACTTTCAGAACAAATTAGTGTGATAAACGAGAGTGATATATTTCCTGAAAGAGAAGATGAAGTGATTAGTGTGATAGACAGGCTCATTCGTCAGGCATGTAATATGTGATGCTTGTGATGTTTGTAGTTTGTTATTCATTGAGTTTGTTGTGATAACATATGTGAGATTGTTAATCTAAAGTGTGAAATAATATTGTTCAATCACGATAAATCACAACATAGGCGTAAAGTTTGTGATGTTAGTAGAGATCCCTGAGCCCGAGGTAATTTTAAGTGTGATTTTAGCATTCATAGGTGGTTTGGTTGGATTGTATCTATACTTCAAAATACGTCCATTTATGAAAACTAGAAGTGAAGTGTTTGATGCATCACAAGCTGAACGTCTAGAATATTATGAAAGACAGTTAATTGATATGAAAATACGCCTAGATGCTTTAGAAATTCAAGGAATTGAACAAAAAATAGAAGATCCTAATCTAGAATTGAAACAATTTCTAGAGAAATTGGCTAAGAATGAGGGTAAAGAGAAGCAGGTTGAACAAACTGTAGTACATGAAGTTGTTCCTGAAAAGCCTATTTCTATGCCTAATACATTTAATATTGAACACATAAACCCAATCGATTATGTATTGCATCTCATCACAAGCAAAGCTATGACATCACGTGACATACAAATCACATTAAAGAAGAGTAGAGAACATACCTCACGACTAATGAAAAAGTTGTTTGAAGAGGGTTATGTTCAAAGAAATACTGATTCTAAACCATATACTTATTCAATAACTGAAAAGGGATTAAATAAGGTAGAGCAAATTCAAACTAGTTCTACAGTAACATAAGAAAATTTTAGGTGTTTTTAGAATTATTTTACACGTGTTTTATTCTAAAACATGAGTATTTTATATTAATTAATTAATTATATAATTTATTAAATTATATATATTATTAAATTATAATAATAATATGTCAGTTCAAGAGAATGAAGTGTTGGTTAAAATCACCTCAGCAGGGACAATTTCAATTCCTAAACAATTTAGAAAATATATGGATTTTCAAAAAGGTGAATATGTTAAAGTAATTCTTGGAAAAGATAGGTTATTGATAAGAAAAGTTACCATTTCTTAATAGATTATTGTTGTTTTTGCCCTACCTTTATGGCCTGATACGTCCATTCTCTGCCAGTTCTAGCCCTATCTATTCTACCTTTAGTAGAAAATCGTGACAAATATGTGGAAATTATACTAAGTTTTACAGGCTCATTGTATTCATCTTCATATTTTTCAAGAATATTAGTGGAAGTGAATTTGCCCATAGGGAAGAACTTATCTACAATATGCCAAATTTTAGAACCTATTGAATCCATGTTTGTGGGTTCTTGTTCTTCTTCAATATTCATCAAATCCATCATTTCAAATATTTTTAGGACTTTTTCTCTTGTAACATTACCCTCTAATTTGATATCATAACGGGCACCGTCTGAATCTTCCATATCTATTCGAATACGTTTCTTAGCCATCTTTAAGATCTAAAGGATCAGGGGTTAACAATTCAAATGATCCAAGAATATTTGTTAACTAACTGGTTTGTTAACATTGACTGCCTAGGATACGCCTAGGGTATTTTTTGTTATTAACAATTATTTTTTTAATTTTAATAGAGATTTGGAAAATATCATGCCTGGAGTGGAAATTATGGGGTTATTTTGAGATATTAACAGTGTTAACACCAATCTTAACGCCTGGAATGGAAATAAAGGGGTCAAAACAGGGTTTTTAGGGTAATTTCTTAACATGACTTTAACAAATTGTTAACTTCACCTAAACTAGGATTAACCCACACACCAATATTTCCACTCTATGTTTTTTTTAATTTTTTTTTAAAAAGAAAATCTAAATCTAACTAAAAATAATTAATTACAAACTAAACTACAATTATTATTCTATACTATACTCTCTTAATTCAGATATGGTTGTGTTAGTATTGAGAAGAAATGAAGGTGTGTGAGTATGTCAGATCCAATAGATAGATTACTTGATGCAGCTGAGTCTGGAAAATCAATTATTAAAAACAGAGATATTCTTCATTTTACTTACATTCCAAATATTATCTTACATAGAGATTCCGAACAAGAACAAGTTACTCAATCATTATTACCCATTCTAAAAAAATCAAGACCATCTAATCTTCTAGTTTATGGAAAACCTGGAACAGGTAAAACATTAGTAGTAAAAAAAATACTGTCAAAAATTCAAGAGAGAGTCGAAAAATCAAATTTCTCAATTAAACTAGTATATTCCAACTCAAAAGATGAGACTACCCTTTATGGATTATTAGTCAGTATAGGTAGGCAATTAGACCTAAATGAGAAGGAATTACCCACGACTGGTTTGGCAACAAGTGAGGTTTTTAAGAGAATATTAAACAAAATCGACGAAGAAAAACTCAATGTCATTATAGTGATAGATGAGATAGACTATCTAGCTCAATTAGTAGCAAAAACAGGTAAAGACATTCTATATCAATTAACTAGAGCAAATGAGCGTCTAAAACAAGGTTCGTTGACTTTGGTGGGAATTTCAAATGATCTTACGTTTAAAGAAAAACTCGATCCTAGAGTAATTAGTAGTCTAGGTGAAGAAGAAATTGTCTTTACAAATTATAATGTTGAACAAATTAAAAAAATACTTGAAGAGAGAATCAACGAATCTTTCGTTAAGGACTCAGTAGATGATCCTGCCCTAAATCTCTGTGCAGCCCTTGCGGGAGGAGAACATGGCGACGCACGTAGAGCAATTGACCTGATTCGTGTAGCAGGCGAAATTGCTGAACGACAACAATCAGATAAAGTTACAACTGATCATGTTAGAGAAGCATCTCAAAAAATTGAAGAAAATAAAGAAGAAACCTCACTTAAATCATTTCCACTACACGAGAAACTCGTACTTATTGCAATAATGAAAGCAAATGGTTCTTCAACTGGCGAGATTTACTCTTCATACAAAAACCTCTGTAAGGCAGTAGGAAAAGATGAGCTTACCCAAAGAAGAATCACACAAATGCTTAGCGAAATTGAATTGTCTGGAATTATCTCTGGAAGATTAATTCATCAAGGAATCCATGGCAGAACAAAGAAATACAAACTTACAATCTCATCAGAAATGATAAAAAAATCATTCAAAGACGAATTAACTTTGCAAGACATTATCTAAATTTGAACTATAATTTTGATGATAAACTTGAAAAGTTTTTAGATTTACCATGATTGCTATTCCTGGATTTGGAGTCATTCCTACACTAGCCTGAAAAGGTGTTTGTTTCTGCCATGAACCAGAATTAACCAATAAAATTCCCTTGTACATATCCAATTGTGCTCTATGAACATGCCCTACATGAAAAATGTCTGGAATATCTTCAATTACCAAAAGATCCTCCATTTCAGGAGCAATAGGTGTCTGACTACCATAAATTGGACTAAGATGTCTTGCTCTAAGTAGATGTTTCATCACATTAGTTGGGTGATCATAGCTTAAGCCTGGTGTTGTCTTTACAATATCATCTATGCTTTGTCCATGAAACATTGTCACCTTGACCCCATTTAATGAAACTACGGCCGGATTTCCAACCATTATCACATTATCTCTTTCCCACAAACCTGAATTGTATTTTTTTGGTATGGCTGGTTGTGGTAGAGCTCTTCTTCCTGGATCGTGATTTCCAGGCATTATGATGATCTTTACATTTTTTGGAATTTTATCAATCAAGTCCTCTGCTTTTTTTAATTGCTCTTGTATGGTCTGACAAACCAATTCTTTATTCTGGTTTGGATATATTCCAACCCCATCAACCACATCTCCACCAATTAATACAAAACGAATTTTTCTTGCAACTGGATCTGGGCTAGATAGCCATAATACAAATTCTGTAAGTTCCTCTTCCATGAAATATTTACTCCCTATGTGTAGATCAGATAGAAAAACTGCATATGCCTCAGTTTCTGATTTATTTTTGGCTTGTTCTGGGATATCAGGAAGAATTAGATCTTTGATAATATACCCTGAATTTTTTGATGAACCTACTCTGGCCATTACAAACTGGTCAATTAGCAGAGTCCCTGCTGTTTTTTGCAATTCCTCATCAAAAATAATGCCCTCAAATGAGCCTGATGGATCTTCTAATACTATTTTTGTTATGTTTCTCTCAGAATTTCTTTCAGTAACAAGACCGCAGACATATGTGTCCTCTTCAATCTTTGCATTTTTTATAGAAGCAGCAGATTTTAATAATTTTGATTCTGGTCTATCTGAAATTATTCGTTTAAGTTTGTTAAACCTGCTAGAAAATAATGCATTATATCCTTTAACACCCTCCCCAGATGTTATCTTGTTAGTAGGCTCAGATAATACTTTGACGTTACTTTGTATTGTTGGGTCATCTTTAATCCCAAGATATGTTTCTAAATCATCTTGATTAATTTGAAATAATTTTTGCTTTGTCTTTTCTCTTACAATTTCTCTTATAATCTTCTCTAATTTTCCCACATCAATATTTTCTAATATTTTAAAAGCATCTGGATGAATTTGGAACCCTTTGTTTAATGCATAGTTTAATGCAAATGAGAGTTCCTTTTTCATATCAAAAAATATAATTTGGTTTAATTAAATCTGCGCCTACACCAACCCTCAAATAATGTTCGTGAGGAACATTAATGTGAATAAAATAAGGGTAATTATTTTTTTTGTATTCTTGGGACTTTTTGCAGTTTCATACCAAATCGGTTCAATGTCTACGGTTAGTGAAGAAGAAGCAAATGCCTTCATGGCAGAATTTAAAGAACTTGTTTTAGACATAGACGCGTTTGGAATATTTCTTCATAACACAACTATTGCATTACCGATGTTTATTCCTGGGTTTGGAGTTGCATGGGGACTTTTTGCTGCTTGGTCAACAGGATTTGCTTTTGCCTCCATTGGTGTTACTGCGCCTCAATTAGGTAATGTTCCACCACTTTCGATTCTTTTCTTATCTCCATTTGGGTTGATGGAGTTAGTTGCATATTCTTTTGGAATTTCTAGAAGTTTTATTTTGATTAGAGCAATTAGCAAGAAGATGGATTTGATACCACTTATCAAACCAACGATGATTGAAATTGGAATTGTAGTGGGTCTTCTTTTAGCAGGTGGCTATCTTGAATTTTACATGATAGAATTGGCTCAAAAAGAAGGGTTAATGGATATGCCTGGATTTTAATTTCAAGCCTCGCCTACGAATTTGCCTATTCAGTCTAAAATAATTCAGTAGTAAATTATAAACCAAATTCGAGGAGTAATTAAGCATGAGAACAAGTATTATTCTATTAGCATTATTTGTTGCTTCATCAGGATATTTTGCTAATGAATCATTTGCTGAAATTTCTGAGAATCAAGCATATCTTTTAGAAGGTTCTGGATTTGCTGTAACTGAGGAACTTATTGTAACATCTGAAATCGATATTGGTGTATATTCTCAGAACAAACAAGGAAGCATGATTAAGTTTCTAACAGAAGATGGTTTTATTACGTTAGGTGAAGAAGAATTCATAATTTCTAATTTAGAAGGAAGTTTCTTACGTGAAGGCCGTTATGTTAGAATTAATGGAGATGTTGAAAGTACAAATGGATTTGATACTTCAATTAGTTTTTTTGGAAGACTAGTCAGTGAAAGTAAAGATGCTGCAGTTTATGGTTTTACAGGTAGAATTACAACTCCTGATGATACATTCAAAGTAATTTACACAACAAAATTATCAACATTATCTAAACTTGATTCAGTTTCCACAAAATCCACAACTCCTGATGCTTCTTCAATTCACATTCTAAAATATTCCTCTACTAAAGGAATTAACCCTGATGCGGCTCCTGGACAACAATCAAGTTCAACAAGATTAGGATTTTTTTCACATGATAGAGTTTCAATTGAACCCAATACTACTATTACAATAATAAATGACGATCTAGCATCTCACACTCTTATCAGTGGAATAGAAAACTACAATGATCGACATAATCCATTTACTCCTGATGGAAAAATTTCAACTGATGTGATTAAACCAGGAGCATCAGTTATGATAACATTTGATGATGCAGGATTTTATAGATTATATGATCCTGATTACCCATGGATGAAAATTGTAGTTTATGTATTTCCAAATACAAATAGTCTGGTTTTAGGTCAAGGACAAAATCCAGGCAACTAGTTTTCCCACTGCCATCTATAATTCATGTATGAATCAAGACTTGCTTGGTTAAACACCATTACAGATAAATCAGAAAATTCTTTCCCTTCCAAATCTTTTACAGTACCCATAAAACTTGTTTCATTTTCAGTAGTTATTGCCTCAAAAACATGAACTTTCATCTTAGATGTGTCAAAATTATTCTCACGAAGATACACTGCTATTTCAGATGGCATGAAATGTTTGTCTGGTTGTTTTGGCCAAGGCCTTGGTACCAAAATCACACTAAAACCATCAACCAATGCTTTTTGTAGTTCTAATTTTTTATCTTCAATTGGTGTTGTAACATGCATTGTAATTGTTTTAGACTTATCAAGAGGTACTTTTGCTCTTGATGCAGCAACTTGAATTGAACTTATCCCAGGAATGATCTCCACCTCACCAAAAATTTCTATTAATCTATCAACAACTTCTGATTCTGAAAAATTCACATCACCAGTAAAAGGAATTACTAGTGTTCTGGTACCAAGTTCTGGAAGAATTTTTTGATAAGACTCTTCTTGATTGTTCATAGTAATCTCATAGATCTCTTTTCCTTTAATCAAATCTTCAATTGTTTTGAGTGTGTATTTGTAACCAATTATGATATCACAATTCTGGATAATTTCTTTTACAATTTCTGTTACATATTTTGGAGAACCAGGTCCAACACCTACAGCGAAAACTTTTCCCAATTTTACTTCGTAAAGTTTTGTCTGTCTTTAATATATTGCACAAAAGGCTCCCAATCCACTTTCATGTATTTTGTAGGCTCTTTTGCAGGATATTTTACCCAATTTTGGGCTATTGAATATTGAAATTTTTCTTCTTTTCCGTCTTTTTGATACTCTAATTGTAATGAACTTCCCCAATCCTTTTCGATATGACTAATACTGGAAATATCATTAAATGACAATTCTATATTTCTATCATCTTCCATATCATTCATTAAATCTTCTTCATCGTAACCATCATGGCGAATCATTGTATTTTTTGATTTAAGGAAATTAACTACTTGTCTTTGTGTAATTGCCTTCCACCAATTTATTTTAGATTCTGTTTTATGTATAAACATCAAGTGTTTGTCAGTTAATACCAACATGCCTTCTTTTCCACCAATAGAAAAGAATTTTTTAGATTCTCTCCACACTGAAACTAAATGTGCCTGAATCTTTTCATCAGGTTGCATATTGGTTGTTTTAATTGACTTTGTTAAAAACTAATACAATTAGCTTTTAAGTAACTATTCTAGAGAAAAATTATTGAATAAAATAATACTAGCTGTAATTGCCTCATTGGTTTTGGTTAGTTTTGGAAATTATTCATTTGCTCAATATGATGATAAATTAGTTGTGTTAGAAACAAATCTTGGAGATTTGGTAATAGAATTTTTCCCTGATGATGCTCCAAATCATGTTGCTAATTTCATAAATTTAACTGAATCAGGATTTTATGATGGAGTACTTTTTCATCGAATTATACCTGGATTTATGATTCAAGGAGGAGATCCAAATACGATTAATGGAGATCCAAATACTTGGGGGACTGGTGGTCCAAGTACAAATGTAAATGCAGAATTTAACACGATTAAGCATAATCGTGGAATTGTTTCAATGGCACGATCACAAGATCCTAACAGCGGAGGATCTCAATTTTTTATTGTACATGGTGATTCTAATTTTCTTGATGAACAATACACTGTATTTGGTAGAATTGTAACTGAAGAAAGTTTTGTAACACTTGATAAAATTGCATCAGTGGATACAAAAAACAAAGGTGTTAAAGACAATCCAGTAGATCCTGAACAAGTCAGAATTACAAAAGCTACAGTAGTTAATCGTTCTGAAATTCCAAATCTTCTTGAATTGCAAGAACCTGAGCGTACTGAATCACCAACAATCACATCTCTAGGTAATCAAAAATATGAAAGTCCAGAACATGAAATTGGGTTTAGTGTACCTGAAGGTTGGTTGTTACAAACACCTAATAAAACAGATTTCAATTCTCCTGATGTAGTTGCAGTTGGACCAAAAACAGGAATAATGAACCCTGTAATCTCTTTAACAGTACAAGAAACTGGTCAAAGAACATTAGATGATCTTATTTCTGAAAAACTCGAAACACTAAAACCTGTAGTTGAAGCAGGAAATCTTAAGATTAGTTCACAAGAAAAAACATCTGTTAATGGTTATGAAGCATATGTAACTGATGCTCAAGGATACTTTTCATCAAATGGAGAAAATTTCAATGTCAGATTCAAAGAAGTTATGATTTATGATACTGAAAAATTCTATACTCTTGCATATAGCAACGGATTAGGAGATTTTAATTCACAACTACCAAGATTTGAAGAAACACTTGATTCTTTTGAAATCTTATCTAAGAATAAACCAAATGATACGTCAACTGAGGGCGGCGGCTGTTTGATTGCTACTGCCACATTTGGTTCGGAACTTGCGCCACAAGTACAACAACTAAGAGAGATCCGAGATAATACAATTTTGTCAACTGAATCTGGAACTGCTTTTATGAGTGGATTTAACCAATTTTATTACTCATTCTCTCCAATTATAGCTGATTTAGAGCGTGAAAATCCTATTTTTAAAGAAGCAGTAAAAATCTCAATTACTCCAATGTTATCATCATTATCTATTCTGAATTTTGTTGATATTAATTCTGAAACAGATATGTTATCTTATGGAATTGGAATAATTTTGATGAATGTTGGAATGTATTTTGCAGTACCGGCAATAATCATCTATAAAATTCGAAAATAATTACCAAACATCATCAACCTCGTCAAGCAATTTGTATTCTTTTTCAGTCTCACGTTTCATTAGTTTTAGTCTTGAGACATCTCTATCGAAAAACATGTCTATTGTCCAATCTAAAAATATACGTGTTTTTTTCTCAAACGTTGTAATTTTTGAAAGATATACATTTCTCCAAATTAACCATGCCCAAAATCCAGAAATATTCATTCCCAAAAATGTAGCAATCCCTGATCTTTTTCCAATAATTGCCATCTGTCCTTTTGAATGATAAACAAATTTTTCTTTCTCAGAATTTTTAATTAACGCTATTAGATTTTTAGCTGCAATTTTTGCTTGCGCCTCAGCAATTTGTGCAGTTGGTGGTATTGGTCTTTGTGTTAAAGGATCTATGTGTAATGCACAATCCCCAATTGCAAATACTCCAGGAAACTCTGAAACCTCAAGATAATCATTTACTATGACTTTTCCTTTATCCGTTTTGAACATTGATCTCTTAATTGTGTTAACTGGGGTAACGCCTGCAGTCCAAATCAAAGTTTTTGTAATTATTGAATCAATTTTTGATTCATCAATAGGATTTTTTTGGTTTTCATCAAGTGATTTTATAGTTACTTCGTTTCCGTCAAAACTAGTTACTGCCGTTTTTAGTCTAATGTCAATTCCTCTTTCTATCATTTTGTCTTTAGCAAAATCTGCAAGTTTTTTATTAAATCCTGGTAAAATCATTCCTAATGCTTCTAAAACAATTACTTTGAGATCTTCTTTGTGAATTGTAGGATAGTGTTTTCTTGCATCTAAAAGTAGATCCATTAATTCACCTGCAGTTTCAATTCCTGCAAAACCGCCTCCTACTACAACAAAATTCAGAAAGCTTTTACGAAGAATAGGATTGGTTTCATTTTCTGCTTGTTCTAACATATCGATAACTCTATTTCTTAACATAACGGCATCGTTGAGTGTCTTCATAGTGTAAGCATTTTTTTCAACGTCAGCCATTCCAAAAAAGTTAGTTTCACTACCAAGTGCAATAATTAAAAAATCATAATGTATTGAAATGCCTCTCTTCTCTCCAGTTCCCCATAATGTTACTAATTTTCCCCAAGGATCGATATTTTTGATTCTTCCTTCATAGAATTTTGTTTTTTTACAAATAGTTCTAATGGGCAAAACAATATGCCTAGTTTCTAGCATTCCAGATGCTACCTGGGGTAACATTGGCGTAAATAATAGAAAATTATCCTCACTTACCATTACTATTTCGATCTCAGAATCATTTCCAAATTTTGATTCTAGTTGCCTAGCACATTCTACCCCTGCAAAACCACCTCCTAGAATCACAATTTTTTTCTTATTTCGCGCCAAACGTGTCCTTTCAACAAACTGGGTGAATATATGCTATAAGAATAACTTTCACTAACATCCTTAGGTTCTCATAATATCTGAATGTAAAATATCATATGCCCTTGATGAATCCTTTTCATTTAAAATTATAATGATATTATCCTGACTGAAAAATGCGTTAACTAATTCAATTCCATTTGCATGTAATACTTCAGCAACATAGGATACTACATCTGATTGATTTTGGGAGGTAGGTATTGAAATTCTAATCTTTGCAAGACCAGTGCTAAATAGATCATCTCGTTCTGAAATACTACTGAATATCTGTCTAATGTCTTCCATATCTTCAGTAAGAAATCTAAACGAATCAGACACTCTAAAAAATTCATAGTTACTAGTAATCTTGGAAAATTTATCTAAAATTACCATTGGATCCATTTCATTTGAATCCTTTATAGAAAATCTAATGTCCATAATTCCATCTGTTAAAGACAACCTTGCATTTTTCAAAACTGATTCCTCTTTGACTTGATCTTTAATTTCAAATGAATCAGCAAATCTTTTGATCGCAACTACTACAGTATTGAGATTGACAGAATTTCCCAAAATCCTTTCTATTTCAGGCTGAATCTTTACAGCTAATGCTGTATAGTTTATCAAATCCATTTTCATGCAATCATAAATTGAACGATTTCTAGTAATGATCTCCCTTACAACTTCAGGAATAGACATACTTGCAAGCCTCATTAAGACTATTATACTGTGTCAGTTATAATAGGATTATGTAAAAATTAATATAATTATCCATAATCTTTATATAATGTCATACCTATTACATACAATAGGTGAATATGACAATGTTCTTTGATAGCGAATTTGATAGAATCTTCAAGCGAATGTCAAACTCTTTTTTCGACATAGATGACATTCTTGAGGAATTCAAGGGAGGTTCTGCACTTGGTCCATATTATTACGGTTATACAATGACTGTTGGTCCAGATGGAAAACCTATTGTAAAGGAGTATGGAAACGTTAAACCTGGTTTACTTCCAACTTCTGATACACGAGAACCACTAGTTGACACAATTGTTGACGAAAAAGAAAAGGTGGTAAAACTCATAGCTGAAATGCCTGGAGTTGAAAAAACTGATGTCAAAATTCTTGTTGAAAACAAGACAGTTAATCTTTCAGCAGAACGTGATAATAAAAAATATCATGTAAAAGTTCCTATACAACACAAAGTAGATGAGAACTCTGCAAAAGCTTCATACACAAATGGAATTCTTCAAATAACTTTCAAGTTAGTTGAAGAAGAAAAACCAAAAGGCAAAAAGGTGGAGGTTGAATAACCTCTCAACTTTTTTGAGATAAAAATATGAGTGAAATTATTTTAAAAATAGATGAAATTCCACAACAACATGTTGGAAAAGGTAGAGCAATTATTGATCCTAAAATTATTGAGGATCAAAAATGGAATACTGGTCAAATTTTAGAGTTAGTATATAACAAAAAAACACATGTAAAATTATGGCCTGGTTCACCAGAGGGATATGGATCAGGAATTATCAAAATAGATGGAATAACAAGGCAAAACATTGGAGCTGGAATTGGTGACAAAATTTCATTAAAATCAGTTGCAGCTGAAAATGCTGAACAGATTGTCTTGTCTCCAACAGAAAAGATTGCAGCCGAAGGATTACAAGAATACATGACTTACAACTATCTTAATCATGTCTTTACTACTGGAGATTCAATTTCTTTAAACACACAGATGGGTGGACGAGTTCAATTTGTAGTAACTAATACTAAACCATCAAAACCAGTAATTGTTACTGAAGAGACAATCTTCAAACTTGGTGCAATTACAAAAGCAATTGATTCATCTGTACCTAGAGTAACTTATGATGAATTAGGAGGCTTGAAGCGCGAGGTTCTAAAAATCCGTGAAATGGTTGAATTACCCATGAGACATCCAGAATTATTTGAGAAAATAGGTGTAGATGCGCCAAAAGGTGTTTTATTATACGGTCCACCTGGTACAGGAAAAACATTACTTGCAAAAGCAGTAGCTGGTGAAACTAATGCTCACTTTATCTCACTTAGTGGTCCTGAAATTATGGGTAAACACTATGGAGAAAGTGAAGAAAGAATCAGGGAAATCTTTTCACAAGCTGAAGAAAATGCACCTAGTATAATTTTCATTGATGAGATTGATTCTATTGCCCCAAAAAGAGATGAAGTATCAGGCGAACTTGAGAAGAGAATAGTTTCTCAATTACTAACATTGATGGATGGTATGAAGTCTAGAGGAAAAGTTGTAGTTATTGCAGCTACTAACAGACCAGACTCTATTGATCCTGCTCTTAGAAGACCAGGCAGATTTGACAGAGAGATTGAAATTGGAATTCCTGATAATGAAGGAAGATTTGATATTTTATCGATTCATACACGTGGTATGCCAATTGAAGAAAAAGTAGATCTTAAACAAATTTCAAAGATTACACATGGATTTGTAGGAGCTGATCTAGAAGTATTAGCCAAAGAAGCTGCAATGAGAGCTCTTCGTAGAATTCTTCCTGAGATTGATCTTGATGAAGAAAAAATCTCCTCAGAGATTCTTCAAAAGATCAAAATCACAAGTGAAGATTTTACTGATGCATTAAAAGAAGTAAGACCAAGCGCGCTACGAGAAGTACAAGTCCAAATTCCAGATATTAGTTGGGATGATGTTGGTGGTTTGGATGAATTAAAAGAAGAGCTTTTAGAAGCAGTTGAATGGCCTTTGAAATACAAAGTGGCATATGATTATGTTGATATAGAAAGTCCAAAGGGAATTTTACTTCACGGTCCACCTGGTACAGGAAAGACTTTGATTGCAAAAGCACTTGCTAAAATGACGGAGTCTAACTTTATCAGTATCAAAGGTCCTGAACTACTCTCAAAATGGGTTGGTGAATCTGAGAAAGGAGTAAGAGAAATTTTCAGAAAAGCACGACAAGCAGCACCATGTATAATCTTCTTAGATGAGGTTGATGCACTTGTACCACGAAGAGGCAGTGGAGATTCAGGCTCACATGTCACAGAAAATGTAGTATCTCAAATTCTAACTGAAATTGATGGATTAGAGGAATTGCATAATGTTTTGATAATTGGAGCAACAAACAGATTAGATATTGTAGATGAAGCACTACTAAGACCGGGTAGATTTGATAGAATCATTAAAGTTACAAATCCTGACGTTAAGGGAAGAAAACATATCTTTGAGATTCATACCAAAAAGAAGCCACTTGCAAGTGATGTAGATATTGCAAAACTAGTAGAGATAACAGATGGCTTTAGTGGTGCAGAGATTGCTGCTGTAGCAAACAGAGCAGCCATTACTGCTCTGAAAAGATATGTTGGCGGTAAATCTGAAAATGTCAAAGAGATCAAAATTACTCAACAAGATCTTCTTGATGCAGTTGATAAGGTAAAGCCTAGAAAGAAAGAGGATCCTCTCATTCAATCCATAAAATAGTCTAAATACTAAGAAAAATGAGGTAAAATTATGAAACTCTATCTAGATTTTGAGCCTTGCAAAGAATGCAATCTCATGATGAATGAATTAAGTAGTCCTGAAATGCTATTTGCTGACGAAAAAACTAGAGCAGATGAATCAGCAAAGTTTCTTAGACACTTAACATACAATCACAACGAGGTAGTTCAAGCTGTTATGGAAGATCTTCCAAAACAAAAAAGAGATCAAGAACCTGATTTCTACAAATAATCTCTTTTTAATTATTAGCAAGTAATCATATTCATATACAAAATTGTCTTAGTATATTTGGGAAATAGATGAAAACAAGTCTTATTTTTAGCATAGCAGTAATATTGCTCTCTTTTAGTTTTATCCAAATTATTTCAGCATTTGAAACAGAACAAGAACCTGAACCTCCACAAATCCCTCAACCAAGTCCTTCACCAGAACCAATTAAAATGCCAGATCCTACACCAACCCCTGATCCTTTTCCAGGAGAATCTGATTCAGATAAAGTACAACGATTAACTGATGAAAATAACAAACTGAAACAAGAAAACAATAACCTTCAAAATCAAATATCATCTCTTAAAAATGAAAAATCAGGACTCAAGGCTGAAATATCAGAACTTAATGATTCTATTCAAAATCTTAAAGAAATAACAATGGAACAAATTCGTGTAATTATGGAATTGGTAAATAAAATGAAAGATGTTTTATTTGAAAAAATATTTACTAATACAATTGATTTGTAATATTTTAAAATAATTTATTCAAGAAAGATTATTTGAATAAATTTAGTTTTATTTCTTGATTGATTCTAAAGAATGTCCACGATTTGTAATCATTTGAGTAACTGCTTCTACAGTATAATCAATTCCATGTTCTTCTTCAAAATGATTTCTTAGTTTCTCTATAAGACCTACAGTTTTTTCTTCATCTAGAATGTAATCACATTCAAAACCATAATCTTCACATCTTAGCTTTAACGTCATTCAGTCTGAGAAAAATATTGAACCTATAAAAACCATTGACATGTATTTCTTAATCGCAATAAATAGATGTAAATGAACCTAAGTTCCTACAATAGCACTAATAATGTCATTTAATCGTAATGAATAGATGAAAGGTTTAGAATTTGTTTTTCTTGCAGCAGGTTCTGTACTTGTGCCTATTTGAGATTCAAAGTCATTGAATCTCCTTTACTTTTCAATACAATACCTGTCAATATTTTGGCAGTTAATGTACTTGGAGCATTTATCCTTGGTGCCTTTATTATAATGTCTCAACAATGGCATCTTGATGGAAAATATTCTCTTTTTACTGCTATAGGATTCTGTGGTTCACTTACCACAATGTCTGGGCTTGCACTTGAATCAAACACATTTCTTGAACACAACCATTATGGAGCATTTGCAATTAACTTGATAGCTAACGTTAGCCTTTCTATTGGAGCACTGATTGGTGGAAAGTCATTAATGAGTGCAATTATTAATAATTAATTAGAAATGGTCTATTCATATCAGGTTGTAAAATTCCAAGCAATTTCTTTTGTTCAAGGAACTCATTGGTCTCAATCAGTAGGTGATAAAGGAATTCTTTACAAATCAATT
>Ga0210044_10002290_pt1 | contig 28657 bp, 23 predicted proteins | sample CryGey13umfilter_2_FD_183959 | JGI IMG/M metagenome (GOLD analysis project Ga0210044, IMG submission 183959) | Groundwater microbial communities from aquifer in Utah, USA - Crystal Geyser 4/9/14 3 um filter (SPAdes) (version 2) | ecosystem: Environmental > Aquatic > Deep subsurface >... | reverse complement strand
GCTCCAGCAGGGCCATGCCCACCAGGATCAGGATCGGCCCCAGGAGCTTGTTCATATACTTCTGGAGCCAGTGGGAGAGGATCGGCGCCGAAAGCAGGCTTGAGACCAGGAGCAGACCCAGGACCATTGTGTCTGCTCCCCGTTTTTCACCTCCGACACGATCAGGGACTTGGTCCTGAGCTCATAGTCCCGGACATAGTGTTCGTTTTCCCGTTCATCCACATTGATCACGCGCCATTCCAGGCGTCCCGAGGCGAGCTCCCCGGGAAATGCGCTCATCAGGGACTCCCCGGCGTAGGCCTCGAACTTCCGGCACGTGGGACAGCGCATGGTCCCGTGGAAGTAATAGACCACCACCCGGTCCGGTATTTCGGGACGATCCTGTAATGTGCCCGGAGCATCGGCCGAAGGCACGGTCTCTTTGACAGGATCCCTGTTCGCAGCCTGTCCGTTATTCGGGTTCCGGGCGACCTCCCCCGCTGCCAGATAGACCAGGCTCCCGGCCACGAAGAGTAAAAGCAGTGTAGTAATGATCCTCTTGGTACTCATATCACTCCCCTTTGACTGGGTTTACTGAAGCACTTCCCTGATTTCGCCTACGGTCGCGACCTTGCCCGAGATCTTGACCTCCCCGTCCACCACCAGGGCCGGGGTCATCATGACGCCGAACCCCATAATGACCTTGATGTCCGAGACCTTTTCGATCTCATACTCCAGGCCGAGTTCCTCCGCGGCCTGACGGGTGTTGGCCTCGAGCTTCTTGCAGTTGGGGCACCCAGGCCCGAGAATCTGAAACTTTTTCATGATTTATTCCTCCTTTGAAATACGTATTGTGAAAGATATAACCAGAGTACACAGAGAAAAGCCTTTACCGCCACAAAGGCGCCAAAAAAACTATTCAGCCACGAATGGGCACAAATAAATAACAACCGTTTCTTTGTGTAGATTTGTGTTCATTCGTGGCAAATCCGATCAATCCACCGGCTTCCTCCCACCTACACCCCCAATCCAGCGCAGATCTCAAGGAGCGCATCTTTGAACCGCTGAAACTCCCCCTCAAAAACGGGCGTGCAGAGTGAGACAGGAAGCTCTCCGGCATGCACTTTCACCGCGAAGGCCAGACACGTGGCCTCGCCGCAGGACCGGCAGTTGGTCCGGGGGAGCCGCTTGTAGATCTCCAGGGCAGGGGGCTTTTTCCGCATCTCGTAGGAGGGTTCGATCTCGTGGCGCCGGGCCCAGGTCTCGTTCACGCGTCGACTGATCATCTCCAACACGCGCCAGGCATCCACGATCTCGTCGGCCTTGGCCACGGCGATCCCCCTCGGTGTGAGGCAGATCATCCGGTAGTCTTCCATGAAGGTCAGCGTCTGGCCCTGGGGATTGTAGAAGACCTCCTTCATCTCAGTGTTCAGATAGGGGAAGACCGCGCCCATGTCGCCCGAGACATCGGCGAGGATACGGATCTTGGTCGGGTCCGCCACACAGGGTGCAAGAAGTGTGATCGCGGCTCGGATAAAAGGCTGCTCCGCGAATCGGGGCGGATCTTCCCCCGGTATCGGGATCTTCGATGGACGGTGCTCCACCCATCCGGAACAGGGGATCTCCACGCCGGCCCGCCGGAAAAGGGCCATCCGGGTCTCCCCGTCCATGACCAGGGCGGGCTCCCCCACCAGGGCATACCCGGGCGCAGGAGAGATCAGCTCATAGGCAAGACCCAAGGCATCGAGCCTCCCTTTCATCTCCCGAAATTCTTTTTCCGACTGAAAGGTCGCGGCCATCTTCATGGGAGATCCCTCATCCGAAAACGCTGCCGTAGACCATTCCCGTGAAGGTGGCCATGATCACCACCAGGGAGACAAAGACCACGGTCTTTTGGGTTCCAAGTATGCTTCGGATCACGAGCATGTTCGGAAGACTCAGCGCCGGTCCCGCGAGCAGAAGGGCCAGGGCCGGTCCCTGCCCCATGCCGTTCCCCAGGAGCCCCTCGAGGATCGGCACCTCGGTCAGGGTGGCGAAATACATGAAGGTCCCGACAAAGGAGGCGAAAAAATTGGAGGCAAAGGAGTTGCCTCCCACGGCCCGGCTCACCCACTCAGACGGGATCAACCCTTCATGGCCCGGTCTTCCGAGCAGGGCGCCCGCGATCAGCACCCCGATCAGGAGAAGGGGCAGGATCTGCTTGGCAAATCCCCATGAGGCCTGGAACCACTCGCCCCCTTCACCCGGATCCCGGGCCGTGATCACCGAGAGTCCCAAGACCCCGGCCACAAAAGGAATCATGGACTCATGAGGGACCAGGAATGCCAGGACCGCGGCAGGCAGGGAGGCAAGCAGCACGGTTCGGGCCTTAAACCCGAACCAGATGACCAGGATCAGGGCCAGCAGTACTGAGAAGAGAGAGGTGATGGCCCACCTGTCCGCGTAGATCGCATGCCAGAGGCCGGTCGTCTCATCGGGTCTTCCCCAGTTGGCAAAGACCAAAATCCCGACCATAACTGCGAAGTAGAGGGCGTTCTGGTAGAGGGGCCGCGCCGGCTCGCCATCGGGCATGACCGCCTCGGCCCCGGCCTTTTCCAGCTCTTCCCCTCGGAAAATGAGGTGCATGAAAAGGCCGATGATCACGCTGAAGAGGATCGCTCCCACGGCGCGCGCTACGCCCAGATGGATTCCCAAAACCCGGGCCGTGAGTACGATGGCCAGGACATTGATGGCCGGCCCCGAATAGAGGAAGGCCGTGGCCGGCCCGAGCCCCGCTCCCATGCGGTAGATCCCGGCAAAAAGGGGAAGGACCGTGCAGGAGCAGACAGCGAGGATCGTGCCCGAGACAGAAGCCACGCCGTAAGCCAGAACCTTGTTGGCCCGGGCCCCCAGGTACCGGATCACCGAGGCCTGGCTCACAAAGACACCGATCGCGCCCGCAATGAAAAAGGCGGGGACCAGGCAGAGAAGCACGTGTTCCCGGGCATACCACTTGGCCAGATAAAACGCTTCGGTCACGGAGTGATCGAAACGCTCAGAGCCCACGGGCAGGTAGTAGAAGCCGAGAAACACGGCGACAATCAGCGCAAGTATCCTTCCTTCCTGTTTCCAATCCATGACGCGCTCCTTTGCTGCGGACCCTACTGAATCATACAGCCTCGGTGCGGGAGCCCCCGGTCCCATCCGGCCTGGCCCAGAGAAGCAGGGTGGAGCTCATGACCACGGTAATGCACCCGCCTTCCTGAAAGATCACCGCCAGGACCGGGGTGAGCAGGCCTATGCTTCCGAGAGTAAGCCCGATAACATTGTAGATAATTGAAAAGAAGATGTTCATCTTGATCCGCCGGATCACCTTTTTGGACATCCAAATGAATTCCGCGACCCGGGAGAGGTCATCGGTCATGAGGGTCACATCCGCGGTATCAATGGCCACGTCCGTGCCCCCGGCGCCCATGGCGATCCCCACATCGGCCAGGGCCAGCGCCGGGGCGTCGTTGATCCCGTCTCCGATCATCCCGACCTTCTGCCCCTCGCTCTGGAGACGCTTGACATACTCCTGCTTCTGCTCCGGCAGAAGCCCGGCCCGGAAATCATCCACACCAATCTCGGCAGCCACGGCCCTGGCCACCCGCGGGTTATCCCCTGTGAGCATGGTGATGTTGCGGATGCCCATGGCCTTCAAGGAAACGATGGACTGTACGGTCTCCGGACGGATCTCGTCGGCAACGGAGATCAGCCCCATGGGATGTGCATTGTCGGCCACCAGGATCACGGTCCTCCCCAGTTCCACATGGTGGGAAATTAGCGAGGCGATCTCTTCTCCCAGGGCAATCCCTTTCCCCTGCAGGAACTCACGGTTCCCGACCAGAAGATCCTTGCCTGCCCAGTGCGCTGTGACGCCCCTTCCGCTTTCAACCCTGAATTTCTCAGGGTCGGGGACCTGGATCTTCTCCTCTCTGGCCCTGTCAAGCACGGCGCGGGCCAGCGGATGTTCCGAGTATTTTTCGGCGATGGATGCGAGCCGGAGCACATCTTCTTTGAGCACCCCGTTCAAGGCCACAACCTCCATGACCCTGGGCCTTCCGAGGGTGAAGGTCCCGGTCTTGTCCACGAGAAGGGTCTCGATCTTTCCGGCCAGCTCCAGAAAGATGCCGCCCTTGATCAGCACGGCACGCCGGGCCATGTTGGCGATCCCCGCGGTCACGGCCGTGGGCGTGGCAATGGCAAAGGCGCACGGGCAGGCCACGAGCAGGATCGAGACCGAGACCTTGATGTCCCCGGAGGTGAAAAAGCCGATCACCGCGAGCACGAGCACCGTGGGTAGGAACCAGACCGTGAACCGGTCGGCCATGTTCTGGATCGGGGCACGGGTCCTCTGCGCCTCTTCCACCAGATGCACGATCCGGGCCAGGGTGGTGTCCTCGCCGGTCTTGGTGGTCTCGATCTCAAGACGGCCTGCCTCGTTCAGGGAACCGGAGAAAACCTCGCTCCCGATGAATTTCTCCACGGGCATGGATTCCCCGGTGATGGGGGCCTGATTCACACTGCTTGCCCCTGCCGTCACCATCCCGTCCACGGGGATCCGTTCCCCGGGCCGTACGATGACGATGTCCCCGACCCGGACCTCGCTCGCGGGCATGGAGATCTCCTCATCCCCGCGGCGGACCGTGGCCATTCTCGGTGCGAGATCGAGCAGGTTCCGGATGTGCAGCCGGTTCTTGTCCAGGGTGTAGGCCTCGAGCGCCCCGGAGACCGACATGATGAAGACGATCAGGGCCGCGGCCCGGAATTCTCCGATGGCGATCGTTGCCGTCAGGGCCACGGCCACAAAGACATTCACGGTGATCCGACGTTTCAGGATATCCCCGAAGCCCTCAACAAACCGGGTGTAGCCGCCGAACAGGGCCGCGGTCAGGGCGATCCCCTTGTGCCAGAAGGGATGCCCGATCTCCCAGAAATCCAGCGCCCAACTGATCAGGATCAGGATCCCGACCATCGCCGGGATAAAGGCAAGAACGGCAATCTCCCGGAACCGGACAGATGTATCCCTATGATTTTCATTCTTCACGTCAGAATGCTCCATTAATAACCCAACCCGGACAAACTCGAACCCGTTTGCCACGAAGACACGAAGGCACGAAAAAACTTATGGGTCTTCGCGCAATTGTGTGGGTACATTTTGAAACACACCATGTCATTCCCCGACTGGATCGGGGAATCCAGATATTAAATCCTCATACAAATCTTTCCAATCCGGATTCGACTTTTCAATTTTACTTTTTTACTTTGTCTGTTCTCTTTTTTTTGTTTTCGGCTTTTTTTTCACCTTCTTCTTTTGCCGGCCCGCAGCAGCTTGACCCCGGCCCGCAGCATCCGCCGCTCCTGGTCATGGACTCCTTGATGAAAGCAAACAACCCTCTTTTCTTTTTTACTTCTTCCATACTTTTCTCCTTTGTTAGATATCGGCCGCTTCCACAGATTCAGAACGGCCATTGAAAAGTGCATGTTCTGTTTTTCTCGCAAACCAGACCAGGACCAGCATGACCGGCACCTCGATCAGCGGGCCGATGACCGTGGCGAGTGCCACGGTCGGATTGAACGCGGTGATCGCAATGGCGATGGCGATCTCGAAATCTCTTCCCGTGGCGTTGAACCCCACGGCCACGGCATCCTTGTAATTGAGCCCCAGTTTCCACCCCGTAAGATAAACGACCACGAACATGATCCAGAAGAAGATCGTCATGGGAATGGCCATCTGGACGATGAGGAACGGTTTTTCAAGAATAAGATCGCCCTTAAGGGCGAACATGACAATTAAGGTAAATAAGAGCCCGATAATTGAAAGGGTATCCAGATAAAACTTGAGATTATGGAACCATTCCTCGCCGAAGCGCTTCACGCCGAGGAACCTCGTAAGCATTCCCGCGACAAGAGGGATGCCGAGATAGAGCAGCACGCTCTCTCCCACCACCCACACATCGAAATGAATCTCTCCGAGGAGCAGCTTTGCATAGACGGGGATCAGCAGCATCTGAATGATGGAGTTCAGCGCCACGAGGATGATGGCCAGAGGACCGTTACCCGCCGAGAGATAGGTGAAGACGATCACCATCGCGATGCAGGGGGCGAGCCCGTACAGCACGAGCCCTGTGTACAGGTCTGGCTCGCCGCTTAAAAATATCTTTGCAAGCAGCAGCATGAAGAATGGGGCGACAGCATAGTTAAAGAATACCACGATCAGGAGCTGTTTCGGCGAGCGTGTTGCCTTACCCAGGTCCTCGAATTTTATGTTCGCCATTGCGGGGTACATCATCATGAAGAGCCCGATGACCACGCCGAGGGCAAGGGTATTTCCTATGCTGAATTCGTAAGTCCCGTGAAAGATGGATTTAATCGCATCGATCGGCGGGGTGAGTTGGAAGTTGGAGATCCCGTACCATTTGCCGATAGCGATCCCGATCACCATGCTGACGATGACGAATACCGGGAGCAGCCGGAAGTTGTGAATTTTCTCAAAAACCTTTCGGAACATGGGCGCCTCCTATCATCATGTTTCAACAAAACTACCGTCCCAGGACATCAGGCAGGGTTTTCACAAACTCCATGATCTCATCCCGCACGCGGCGGTAATGGGCCAGGGCTTCCTCCTCGGTCCGGGCCCCTTGGGCCAGTCTGGGGGGGTCATCAAAGCTGCGATGGATGATTTTCGCATTTCCCGGAAAAAGCGGGCAGCTCTCCCGGGCTTGGTCGCAGACCGTGATCACAAAATCGAACTTGAGATCCTTGAGTTCGCTCACGTGCTTGGAGCGGTGACGGGAGATGTCCACGCCCGCCTCGGCCATGACGGCCACGGCCCTGGGATTCAACCCGTGTATTTCGATCCCCGCCGAATAGGGCTCAATCCGATCACTGAGGAAGCGCCGGGCCCACCCTTCGGCCATCTGGCTGCGGCAGGAGTTCCCCGTGCAGAGGAAGAGGACCTTCAGCTTTTTTGCTGGAGCCTGCATACGGTCTCCGGATCCATTTTCAGGATTTGCTTCAAGTGTTTGGCGTCATCCCGGATCTTCTGATCCTTTGCCACGGTATTGCAGATCCATTCGATGGCGGCCCGCGCCGATGACGGCGCCTCATCTCCGGCCAGACTGTAATGTATCCAGCGGCCGTCTTTGCGGCACTCCACGAGGCGGGCCTGCCTTAGGATCTGCATATGTTTTGAGACCGTAGAGGGCGCCAACCTTAGAAGTTCTATGATCTGGCAGACACAGAGCTCCCGCCCGCGAAGCGCCGCAAGCGCCCGGACCCGGTTCTCATCGGACAGGGCCCTTGTGATGTCCATGAAGTTCCGCATTACCGTCTCCTATAATTCGCCAGATAACGAATTATTACACGCTTTTATTCCGCAGGTCAAGCCTTTTTTCTTCGCCTTTTTCTTCTTCGATTCTTAAGGTTGGTCGTGATTCTTTCTGATGAAGATCGAGGAGGGATGGCTTCTTTTAAGTTATTGTGCCTGGCACTTTGATTATCCTCCAGCTTATGAACACTTTCATTTCTGGTCTCCTTGCATCTACTGTCATTTATTCCTCCTGCCTAACGTTGCTGCTTAGCCGCTGGGCCGAAGCGCGGAGCGGAGAGCGAAGGCCCAGTCGGCTACAGCAGCGTGTTAGGTGGCACTTGATTATTGGTGGCCGATCTTCCCGGCATCTAACTTAGACCATGACGTGCCCACCAGTAATATGCTGCCATTTCTACATCTGCTGGACGCCACAACTTGCTCTGTTTGGTTGCGGCGCAAGTATATGTCACTCCCATGCGATTTAGAGATTTTGCGATCTGGGTAACTACAGGCAAATAGCTATTGATGTATTCGTCGCGATTTCTCTGGTAGTAGCGGGGGTTGTAGATCGCAAGCCGACTATTTGTATGCGCTCCGTTTGCCCATTCTCTTTTGAAGGCAACCGCTTTACGCCATACTTCATGAGCATCCACTACATCGAGTGAGTTGAAGAAATATGACGCGTGACGATCCACTGCCGCGCCGACAGTTGGGCAATAGAACCTGTAAACCTTCGTCGCCATTATCAGCCGCAGGCCGGGCAACTCAGAAAGCCTATCCAGGCCGACTGCGAGGGTGTTGGGGTCACGGATGGCTTGAATTGCAGCCATCATATCTTTCTTGATTGCAGGAGAGGCAAGATCAATATCGGTTTGTGCCCATACATTGTTCCCGCCCCAAATGGAAACCCTTTGGATAAGAGCGTGGGCCTTTGCTGGATCAATCTCTGCTATCCAGTTTCCTGCTTGGGTTTCCAGGTCGAGAATCGTCTGTTGGCTCTTGGATGCACCAGTACTTTCCGGCCAGTCATAACTATTTCGCGACGAAACCAGGAGATCCGCCAATTCAGTCGAGACGATCAATCCGGCGTTTGGATCTTGAACTATATGTACGCCGCGGGGCAGATTTGAGTCATTGGGCGTAGGCATCGGGTTGTCTCACGGTAGTTATTCGACAGTATTCATCTTGTGTCGCCTAACGTATAGCGTTTTATCCGTAGTGCCGAGAGGCATTGCGGATAAAACGTGTTGGACTGGACCGCTCTACTCTACGAGTCGTAGACCTGCAAATAATCGTTAAGTATTCATTTATCAAGTTCTATGGGATTTGTAAAGGGAATTGTGGGGGCGGATCACAGCGGAATCACCTAAAAGGAATCCCGGAACCGTCCCCAGTTGAGTCTACGGGACTTGCATTTCATTCCATGGTCGATCAATTATGCAGTTTCATATTGGAGGACTTTCAGTTGGTCTGGGGTCATCCGCCCGCTCAGATTGAGAATCTCGATCCCCACCACTGTACCTTCCGCGTTGAAATCCAGAACCACGCCAGGCTGTACCTCTTCCGATTCAACGATGGAAGCTTCATCCAATCGGAAATAGAGTGCGTTATTTTCTTTATCCACTTTTAACCTCATGATTTCCTCCTTGCTCGACGGTCAAAGAACGCCGTAACCACTTTCTAACGGGAGGCTACTCGCCGTCTCGTTGAATGGCTTGTTAGATGCTTCTTTATTATTTTTGATTTTAGAGGGTATCTCTCAGGATTTTCGAGGTTGTCAATTTCTAAATCAACATCCAAGTCAGGCCAGTATAAATGATAGCCATGAAGCAATTGAACATTCTGTATGGAATTTAATGTCTGGTCTTTAAAATAAGGGTAATCCTTATAACTCAAAAAGTATTCCTTTTCTTTTTCTTTTACAAAGAGCCAAATTCCAAAGGGTGTTATATTTTCAACGCTTATTGAAATGCCTTTGCCATGCTTTAATGATTTCATTTTTATGCGCCTCAACAATTTTTTGAATTTCGTTCAGCTTTCTCGGGTTCAATCCATGAGATATAGCTAATGATATTATGGGTTCTATCCAAAATTTAGCTTCTCCATCCTCACATGTTACATGGATATGGATTCTATCCTCTTCGTTTAAAAGGAAATAAAATCTATACCCTTTTTCCCTGAAAATTGAAGGACTCATACCAGTTTTATTTTTTTATCAATTGGTTAAGATAAGTCAAATGGTATACTATGCATATACTTGTGTCAATTTAAAAGAATGTCTAACAGGGCGCCTGGCGCCGAGATGCAAATCTGACCGTACGTTCGGCTGATTGTCTTCTTCGATTTGTCATAGAAAAAATACCGTCTCTTTTCCTACGCCGGTTTGAAAAAGACCGCCCCGAGGGGAGGGATCACGATCTCGATGGAACAAGGTTTGCCGTGCCACGGGATCGGCTCGGAGCGGACCCCGCCCCCGTTTCCCAGGTTGCTCCCGCCGTAGAGGCCGGACTCGCTGTTGAAGATCTCACGGTAATAACGGTGTTCCGGCACCCCCACCCGGTAGGACCACCGCGCCACGGGTGTGAAATTGCACACCACCACGATATAGTCATGCCGGTCTCTGGCGAGTCGGATGAACGATACGATGCTGTTTTCCGTGTCATGCAGATCAATCCACTCAAATCCGTGGTGGTCAAAGTCGACCTGGTGAAGGGCCGGCTCCCGGACGTAGAGTCCGTTGAGGTCCCGGACGTAGTTCTGCAGGCGCTTGTGCTCCATGAAGCCGGACAAATGCCAGTCCAGACTCTGATCGTACCTCCATTCGTCCCACTGACCGAACTCTCCGCCCATGAACAGAAGCTTCTTCCCCGGATGGCCGTACATGAACCCGTAGTAGAGTCTGAGATTGGCCATCTTCTGCCAGACGTCGCCCGGCATTTTACTGAGCATCGACCGTTTCCCGTGGACCACCTCGTCGTGGGAGAGGACCAGCACGAAGTTTTCGGTGAAGGCATACAGGAGCCCGAAGGTAAGGTTGTTCTGGTGGTATTTGCGGTGGACCGGATCCCTGGAAATATACGTGAGGGTGTCGTTCATCCACCCCATGTTCCACTTCAGATCGAAGCCCAGACCGCCGAGGTAGACCGGCCTCGACACCGCGGGCCAGGCCGTGGACTCCTCCGCTATGGTGAGGATCCCCGGATAGTACTGGTGAACGACCTCATTGAATTTTTTCAGAAAGCCGATGGCCTCCAGATTCTCATTTCCCCCGAATTCATTCGGAATCCACTCCCCCGGCTTCCTCGAATAGTCCAGGTAGATCATGGAGGCGACGGCATCAACCCTCAGGCCGTCGATATGGTACTTCTCAAACCAGAACAGGGCATTGGAGATGAGAAAGTTTCTCACCTCGTTTCGACCGTAATTGAAAATCAGGGTCCCCCAGTCTCGGTGCTCCCCCCGGCGCCGGTCCTGGTGCTCATAGAGACAGGTCCCGTCAAAGAAGCCGAGCCCATGCCCGTCCTTGGGAAAATGTGCCGGCACCCAGTCGAGAATCACACCGATTCCGCTCTGATGGCACTGGTCGACAAAATACATGAAGTCATCCGGGCTGCCATGCCGGCTGGTCGGCGCAAAATATCCGATGGCCTGATATCCCCAGGAGGCGTCGAGCGGGTGTTCGTTGACGGGGAGGAGTTCAAGATGGGTATAGCCCATCTCCTTGGCATAGGGAACCAGCATCCGGGCCAGTTCCCGATAGGTCAGCATACGGTTATCTTCTTCCGGTTTCCTCGCCCACGAACCGAGGTGAACCTCGTAGATCGCGATGGGTGATTCGAACCAGTTGGTCTGCGGCCGCTTCTCCATCCAGTCCTCGTCCTTCCACGGGTGTTTTCTGATATCACAGACGATGGAGGCGCTCTTGGGCCTCTGCTCGAAACGGAACCCGTAAGGATCGGCCTTGACCGTCTCGAAGTTCTTATACTTCGACCGGACAAAAAACTTGTAGATCTCCCCCTCGCCGAGGCCGGGGATAAAGATCTCCCAGATGCCTGATGAGTTGAGAAAACGCATCGGATGCCTTCGGTTGTCCCAGCGGTTGAAGTCCCCGATCAGACTGACGTAGGTTGCGTTGGGCGCCCAGACGGCGAAATGTACGCCTCGAACCCCGTTCCGTTCGGTGGTGTGGGCGCCGAGTTTCTCATACTTCTGGTAATGGCTCCCTTCGCCGATCAGATAGAGATCGTAGTCCGTGAGCACCTGTCCGAAGGAGTAAGGGTCCTTGAACTCCAACGTCTCCCCTTCCGGGGTTTCCACCCTGAACCTGTAGGGGAAGATCCGGCTCCTGAAATATCGGGCAAGGAAAAATCCCAGGGGATCGATCTTCGCCATGGGATGGCGCACGCCTGTCTCTTCCTCAACCACCCAGGCCTTCGCCGCCTCCGGAAGGAAGGCCGTGACCTCGATGCTCTGCTGCGCTTCCACCCCAATGAGGCGCATCCCGAGCACGGAAAAGGGATCCCCATGCCGGCCCTGGGTAATCAGCGCCAGATCATTTTCCCATGGAATATGGGGTGGATCCACACGTTGCTGCTTCACTTGTCTCCCTTAGTGGCCCTATTCGTAAATACGGTGGCATTCGAATTGCCGAGATGATACAACAAACCATGTTTTTTTTCAAGTGTGAATTGCTCTCTTTGCTGGGACAGAAGAATCTTCCCTCACCGGACGCCATGGGAGAAAGGTTCGCTCATTTCTATCGCGGGATTTGGTTTTGATATGAAGACTTGATCTTTTCCAAGGTTTCGGATAAATTAAGAATTAAGTGGCCCTATTCGTAAATACGGTCGCATTCGAGGGTCGTAGGGCGGCCTCATCTGCGTTCCGCTCCTTGCGGCGTACCAGAGGGTACGCCTCAGTCGCGCGCCTTGATAAGACCGCCCTACGACCCTCTCGGTACGTTACCATATTTACGAACAGGACCACTAAACCGTTCATACCTTGATTTCATCTAAAAAGGAGACGACCATGAGCCGGAAATCAGACTATGGCATTCAAAAAATACTCCCGTGCAGTTATGAGGAGGCCTTACCCAGGGTTAAAGAGGCCCTTTCCAAGCAGGGTTTTGGAGTCTTGACTGAAATTGATGTCCGGGCCGTTTTAAAGAAGAAGCTGGATATTGATTTTAACAAATATGTCATCCTGGGCGCCTGCAATCCCGCCATGGCCCATCAAACCCTCCAGGAAGAAATAGAGATCGGCCTTCTACTCCCGTGCAATGTCATTGTTTATGAAAATGACATGAAACAGACCGTGGTTTCTGCAATCGATCCGGTAAAGATGCTTGAAATCGTAGAGAACCGGAATCTGACCCCGAATGCCGAAAAAGTCAAGCTCATGCTTGAGAAAGTCATATCATCACTATAGATCAAATCAAAATCGAATCAAAATTTTTAATTGACATTTGTATTTATTTATATTAATTTATTATGATATTGAAAAATATGGAGTGATTTTCTGTTTTGGTATTGAGCCGTTTCCCTTCGAACAAAGGATGCCTCGAAATATCTTCCGGATTTTTCAGTAGACAACTTTAAAAATCAAGATGCCGCTATTTCAAAAGAGGATTTTTTCACTTTTCAGGAGATGTTTTAAAAACAAGAGGTAGATAACATGACCAGTACGGATTCAAAGAAACTTCGAAACATCGGTATCAGCGCCCACATAGACTCGGGTAAGACAACCCTGACCGAGAGGATTTTATATTATACAAACCGAATCCATGCGATACACGACGTCAAAGGCAAAGACGGCGTAGGAGCGACCATGGACTTCATGGAATTGGAAAGGGAGCGCGGCATCACCATCACTTCCGCGGCCACGCACTGCACGTGGAAAGACTCCTTCATCAACATCATTGATACCCCCGGACATGTTGATTTTACGATTGAAGTGGAACGCTCCCTCAGGGTGCTGGACGGCGCCATTCTCGTCCTTTGCGCCGTAGGGGGCGTACAATCCCAGACATTGACCGTGGACCGCCAGATGCGGCGTTATCATATCCCCCGCATCGCCTTCATCAACAAGTGCGACCGGTCCGGCGCCAACCCTGAACGGGTGATCCAGCAGCTTAAAGAGAAATTAAATCATACGCCCGTAGCCATTCAGATTCCCATCGGACTTGAAGCCGATCTCAAAGGAGTGGTGGACCTGGTGGCCATGAAGGCCTGCTATTTTGACGGGGCCAATGGAGAAAATCTCCGTATTGAAGATATTCCCGAAGAACTCAAGGACAAGGCCGAGGCAGAGCGCGAGAAGATGCTGGATACGGTTTCACTCTTTTCGGATGAGCTGACCGAAGCTCTTCTGGAAGGACATGTCACGGAAGAAATCATCCATGATGCCATCAGAAAAGGGACCCTCTCTCTTTCGATGATCCCGGTCTGTGTGGGTTCCGCGTATAAAAACAAGGGGGTTCAAACCCTGCTCGATGCCGTTACACGCTACCTTCCGAGTCCGGAAGACATGAACTATACGGTTCTGGACCTGGATCAGGATGAGAAGGAAATCCCGCTGATCCAATCACCGGATGAGGCGGCCGTGGCTCTGGCTTTCAAGATCGAGGACGGCCGGTACGGACAGTTGACCTACATCCGCCTATACCAGGGCAGGATCGCAAAAGGAGACACCTTATATAACAGCCGCAACGGAAAGAAGTTCAAGGTCGGCCGGTTGATCCGCATGCATGCGGACAAAATGGAGGATATTGATCTGGCCTCTTGCGGCGAGATTGTCGCCCTGTTCGGAATTGACTGCGCATCCGGCGACACCTTTACCGCAGACGGCATGAACTATGCTCTATCTTCCATGCATGTCCCTGATCCCGTGATCAGTCTGATGGTGACTCCTAAGGATAATCAATCACAGGAGAACATGTCCAAGGCCCTGAACCGTTTCTGCAAAGAGGATCCCACTTTCAGAAGCCGCGTGGACCCCGAAAGCAATGAGACGGTCATCTCCGGGATGGGAGAACTTCACCTCGATGTCTACATCGAACGCATGAAGCGTGAATACCATGTGGAGGTGGAAACCGGCATGCCTCAGGTGGCATACAGAGAGACCATCACGTGCAGGGCCGATTTCAATTACACGCACAAGAAACAGACAGGCGGCGCCGGGCAGTATGGCCGCGTGGCCGGATACATAGAGCCCTATCCTGACGAAGACTACCATTTCGAGAACCAAATCACCGGAGGGGCCATTCCCAAGGAATTCATTCCGTCCTGTGACAAGGGTTTTCAGGCATGCCTGAAACAGGGTAAACTGATCGGTTTTCCGATCACCCGGATTCAGGCCGTCATCAATGACGGATCCTCACACGCCGTAGACTCCTCGGACATTGCTTTCCAGCAGGCGGCCATCGGCGCTTTCCGTGAAGCCTATGCCAAGGCCAAACCGATCATCCTGGAACCGGTCATGAAGGTCGTGGTGGAGGGGCCTTCCGAATTTCAGGGCTCCATTCTGGCGACACTGAACCAGCGCCGAGGCATCATCTCCTCAGCCACAGAGAACGGAGTCTTTTCGATCATTGAATCCGAGGTCCCCCTCTCCGAGATGTTCGGTTACTCCACGGTACTCCGGTCCGCCACACAAGGGAAGGCCGAATTCACCATGGAGTTCGCCAGATACAAACCCGTTCCCCAGAGCCTTGCCGGGGAACTGATCAAAGAATTTTCATCTCAGAGAAAAACGGCATAGATTCCCCTGTATATTTGTGCTATACTTTCTCACCAGTTTCTTTTTCCTTCCTTCACATGCCGGGAAGGTCCGGAAAGGAACGGGGAAAATGCTGAAACAGGAGTTTATCTTGAAAAGTCCGATACGAATCCTGCAGAAAGCCACCCAAGGGGGATTGGATAAGGGAAATCTGGGTGTCTTCATGGCCCGGCCAGGGGTGGGAAAGACCGCCTGCCTGGTTCACGTCGCCCTGGATTGTCTTTTTAAAAAACAGAAGGTGGCCCATATCGGCATTGGAGAGTCCGTAGAGAAGATCCAGCTCTGGTATTCAGAGATCTTGTCGGATCTCTGCAAAACCTTCGACATGAAGGACCCTAAAAAACTCCATGAGGAAATCGAACAAAACCGGTTGATTCTTTCCTATGCGCCGGCGGCTTTCACGGTGAAAAAACTTGCGCAGGATCTGAAAGAGCTCGCGGAACAGGGCGGCGTGGCGCCGGAGGTCCTTTTAATAGACGGTTTTGATTTTCGAAACCTTGATTCCGGATGGGACACCCTTGCCGCATTTAAATACCTGGCTGCGGAACGGCGCATGGAAATCTGGTTCTCTGCTCAAACTGAACGTGATGCAAACATGGACGGCCATGGAGCCATCCCTGCTCCGTGCCGTGACGTGGAAAACTTTTTTTCAGTCATTCTTTTTCTGGAGCCGACCGGCGACACCATCCACCTGAAACTCCTAAAGGACCATGATCACCCGATCAATCTGAAACTCCCTCTCAAACTCAACCCCAACACGCTTCTGCTGCTGGACGAATAAAAAAAGCCCGGAACCGGGCCGTTTGCCCCCGGTACAGGCCTCCTTCTCGCCCTGCTAAGTGGTCCTGTTCGTAAATAGGGTGACGTACCGACTTGTACTCGGTTTATCGGTAGAGGGTCGTAGGGCGGTCTCATCAAGACGAGCGACCGTATTTACGAATAAGGCCACTAAGTGGTCCTGTTCGTAAATATGGTAACGTACCGAGAGTGCCGTAGGGCGGCCTCATCAAGGCGCGCGACTGAGACGTACCCCCTGCGGTACGTCGCAAGGAGCGGAACGCAGAGGAGGCCGCCCTACGGCACTCGAATGCGGCCGTATTTACGAATAGGACCACTAAGCCTCTGAATCTAATCCTGTGCCATTCTTTCGATGATATCCGTCAGCGTCACATGAATGTCATCACTTGGTATGATCTCTTTTTCATGGAAACTGAAATAGACGTTTCTCCATGTGCTGAAATCCTGAATCGCCGCAAAAATTTGTTCCCTCACCATACTTTGAATACAGTCCGGCTCCACCCTTCCCGTTTCGACAAAGATCTTCCCCAATCTTCTGTTTATGGATTCATTCTTTTGTTTTGCAAGAGAAGCGGCCACATCTTCCCGGGTCAGGAATCCTTTCTGGATCAGCAGGTCTCCCAAAGGGGTGGACGACGGCGCATCCGAATCAACGATGTTGCCATTCAGAAACCGCAGGGTCCCCCTCCCCTTTTCCGCCTCCAACGTCAATTCACCGGTTTTCTTCTGCAAGGAGGTAATCAAGAGAATGTCTTCCAGCGTATACCCATCTGCAAAATGAGCCATGTGACCCTCCCATGCTGTTTTTCAATCTTTTATGTTTTTATTATTTCATTGTTCCCATTGGATGTCAATTTTTTCTTTCAAAACAATGACAATATTACACTTTAATAAAATGATCCGCATCAGGTCTATATCTTGTGGTCAATAATCAATGGCTTCATTTTATTGTATTTTTTTTATTTTTTTTCTTTACACCAAGGGCCTTTTATGATAAATATTCTGAAACATTTCAGGAGAAGGCCCATGCGATTCAAAACTATCGAAATGATTGGATTTAAATCTTTCCCCGACCGGACCAAAGTCGTATTCCAGCCCGGAATCACCTCAATTGTCGGGCCTAACGGATGCGGGAAGAGCAATATTTCCGATGCCATCCGGTGGGTCTTGGGCGAACAAAGCGCCAAACAGATCCGAGGCGAACGCATGGAAGACGTGATTTTCAACGGGACCCGATCCCGCGCCCCCATGGGCATGGCGGAGGTCACGCTGGTCGTCACCGATCTGGGCGCCGGCATCTCCTCGGATTTTGCCGCCTTTGATGAGATCCAGATCACCCGCCGGTACTACCGTTCGGGTGAAAGCGAATACCTGATCAACAGGATTCCGTGCAGACTGGCCGATATTCGTGAACTCTTTATGGATACCGGCATGGGCGCCAAGGCCTATACCATTATCGGTCAGGGGAACATTTCCGCAGTTTTGAACGCAAAACCCAAGGACAGGCGGTTCCTCTTTGAAGAGGCCGCCGGAATTTCCAAATACAAGGCCCGCAAGGATGAAGCCCTGCGCAAGCTCGATCGCACACGGGAAAACCTCTCCCGTGTAAGGGATATCATCGCGGAAGTCAACCAACAGAGAAACTCCCTGAACCGTCAGGCCAAAAAGGCGGAACGATACAAGACGTACAAAGACGAGATCAAGGAGATCGACCTCCATCTCTCTTCCCTCGAGTATGCCGCGATGTCCGGGGAATGGAAGGAATTGGAAGAGACCTATCAGAACCATAAAAAAAGAGAAACGGAACTCCTTGCCGGATCTTCCTCTAAAGAGACGCACATTGAAGAGCTCGAACTCGAGGTCCTGGACAGGGAAAAACGCATCACCGAACTGCAGGACGAGAACCGCCTTATCGAATCCGATATTTCCAGATGTGAAAACCGCATCGAGGTCCTCTCGGCAGAGACGTCGCACCTGAGCAGTCTTGCAGAGGGATCCAACCGTGAGATCCTGCGTCTGCAGGAAGAGATCGCCAAAAATCAGTCGGCCACAGCCATGCTCGATGAAGAATACGCCTCCATCTCCGGAGAAACCGAGGAAAAGAAACATCGGCTTGCGGAACAGGAAACGGAGTTAAGCGGTCTGACCTCAGATCAACAGCAGGAAGAGTCGGAGCTGGAAACGGGAAAAGGGAGACGTTCGGATCTGATGCAGCAGATCGGGATCCAGAAGAGCCGGATCGAAAACCTGGTCCAGCAGAAGGAATCCATCCTAAAAGTCGCCGGCGGCTATGATACAAACCGTATGGAGCTCACGGCCCGTCTTTCAGAGACCCGGAAACTTCTGTCGGAGAAGATGCAGCAGCTCTCTGATCTCCGAAAAACCATGGATGAGATTCGTACCGAGCATGATTCCATCCATACGGTTCTCGATCAAAAACAAGAGGCATTGACAGCCGTCCAGGAACGGTTTTCTCTCCTCCGGGAACAGATCGGGCAGGAAAGTTCCCGCTTCGGCGCCCTGGTTGAACTCCAGGAAAACCTGGAAGGATATGACGATGGAATCCGATCCTTGCTGCACCGGAAGACGGACGGCGATGAATCGGGATCCCTCCCTGAAATTCATATTCTGGTCTCTGAAATCTTTGAGACCGATCCCATGTACGAGACGGCCATAGAATCGGCGATCAACAACCGTTACCAAAGCCTCGTCATCAACAGCCCTGAAGATTCCATCAAGGCCGTGGAATATCTGAAGAAGAATGACATCGGCAGGGGATCCTTTATTCCTCTTCACCCAAAGAATCGGAAGATGGATCCTTTTATCATGAGAGACGGAACCGGCGTGGTCGGCGAGGCCCTGAACCTGGTACAGTACAATCCCCAATATGCCGGTGTCGCAGAATACCTCCTGGGGGATGTCGTGGTCGTGGAATCCTTGGAGCAGGCCATGGCGCTCTACCGCTCAAACGGTTTTCATCGCACGCTGGTGACTTTGAACGGCGACGTGCTGGATCCGTCCGGCATGGTGGAAGGGGGGTCGAGGAAAAAGAATACCAGCGGTTTCATCCGAAGAAAAAGGGAGATACGTGAACTCTCCATATCCATGGATGCCCTGAGGGATCAGCTTGCCCAGGCAGAGGAGCAGAGGGAATCTCTCTCCCGTGAGATCGGGAAGACCAAACAGGAGCTCGGCGGCATAGATGCCAGACTCTCGACCATCGAGGCGGAGAGAGTCGTTCTGGAAAAACAGGCCTCGACCCTGGAAGGGAATGCCGCCCATCTCTCCCAACAGATCGAGGGCCTCTCACACGAAAACCAAAACCGTTCATCGGATCTTCTCATGCTGGAAGAAAGTATGGCTTCAAGCCTTCATGAACTCCGCGGGATGGAAACGGATCTCGAAGAGAAGAACGCATGGATCGCCGCCTGCGCCGAGAGGGTCCAAACCCTGCGGGAACGGGTTGACCAGGGAAGAAGGACCATCACTGAAGGACGTATCCACCTGGCGTCTCTCATGGAGAGACATGCCTCTCTTCTCTCACATATCGAAAAAAATCACGACAACCTGAGCAATCTGAACGCCCTGATTGACGCCCGGCTGCATGAGATTGAAGAGTCCAAGGGGAGGATCCTTCAGGCTGAAGAAGAAAAGACACGGACAGAGACCACGATCCATTCCCTGATCGAACGAAAGGAAGCGCTGCACAGCAGAGTCACCCAGGAGCAGGAGGCCTTCGAATCCAAGCGGGGAAACCTTCAGGAAGAACAAAAGGAATTAAAGGAACTCCGCCGGAATATGGAAAACCTCAACCGCCTGATCAATGACCTGGAAGTCAGGCGTACGGAACTCTCCATCAGGATGGAGCACCTCCAGTCGATGATCAAGGAAAGATACCAGGTTTCAATCCAGGAGGTCTTGCCGAGGTTTCAGGATCGTGAGATCGACAAACAGACTTCTGAGGAACACCTCGCTGAATTGAATCGTAAGATCGAACAGATGGGCCCCGTAAACATTTTGGCCATCGAGGAATACCATGCCCTTCAGAAGCGGTTTGACTTTCTCACGGCTCAAGAGGCGGATCTCCAGGAATCCGTGGAGAGCCTCATGACCGCCATCCGCAAGATCAATCATACATCCAGGGAGCGTTTTGAGGAAGCCTTTGACGCCATCAATGAGAAATTCAAGACCGCCTTCACGGAACTTTTCAACGGGGGTTATGCAGAGCTGAAACTCGAGGAAGGTGAAGACACCCTTGAAGCCGGTGTGGAAATCATTGTTCAGCCTCCCGGGAAAAAACTCCAACACCTCTCCCTCCTTTCCGGAGGCGAGAAGGCCCTCACGGTCGTGGCCCTGATCTTTGCCGGTTTTCTGGTCAAACCGAGTCCCTTCTGTCTCCTCGACGAGGTGGATGCCCCTCTTGATGATGCCAATGTCCTGCGCTACAATCAGATGCTGAGCAAAATGTCCATGAACACCCAGTTTATCGCCATCACCCACAACAAGAACTCCATGGAGTTTGCAAGCTCCTTGTACGGCATCACCATGCAGGAACCCGGTGTTTCCAAGATGGTCTCTGTCCGCTTCAACGATAACCATGAGGCCAGGATGAGCGCATAGTCCATTCCTGATCATCACTTTTTAAGAATAATAGATCATCTCCAAAAGAGTGGGTGAAAACATCAGGGTTCAAGGGGTCAAGGATTCCAGGGTTCAAAGGGGCCTATTCGCAAACGATTAAAAACACCCTCCCTTTAACCCCTCCCCTCCTCCCCTTACTGCAAGGGGAGGTTACTTGACCACCTCACCCCCCTCTTATCCTAAGAGGGGGCAAGGGGGAGTTAGGGGTAAAGCATTTCGGTTAACTGCATACTCCCGGAATGGCCAAACTCTAAGAGTCCCCCGGCAGAGCCAGGGGTTTACCTTAATGCTGATTAATCAACGCGTTTGCGTCAAGGACTCCTCTTGATGAACAAAAGTCTCATTCATCATTTTCAGGAGATCGTGGGGACAGAGAATATGGATGCGTCCGAAGAAGGACGCATCTGCTATGCCTATGATGCAACCCGGATCCAACACAGGCCGGAACTGATCCTCTATCCGAGAAACACGGAACAGGTCTCCCGCATTCTGTCTCTTTGCAGCCGGAACAGGATTCCGGTTTACCCCAGAGGCGCCGGTTCAGGATTTGCCGGAGGGTCGGTCCCTTTAAAAGGGGGTGTCGCTCTGGTCATGACCCGCATGAACAGGATCCTGAGCATTAATCCGGAAGATCTGATGGCTGAAGTCGAACCGGGCGTGGTCAATGGTCAGTTCCAGAAAAAAGTCGAAGAAATAGGACTCATCTATCCGCCGGACCCCGGCAGTATGGCCTTTTGTACCCTGGGGGGAAACGTGTCCACCGGCGCAGGAGGTCTCCGCTCTCTCAAGTATGGGGTCACCCGAGATTATGTCCTGGCGCTTGAAGCCGTCCTCGCTGACGGGGAGGTCTTCCAGACCGGCGTTAAAACGCTTAAAGGAGTGGTCGGATATGATCTCACACGACTCCTGGTAGGGTCCGAAGGGACCCTGGCCGTAGTCACAAAAATCACCCTGAAACTCATCCCTAAACCTGAATCCGTGCAGACCGCTCTGGCCATCTATACCCGGCATGAGGATGCCGGCGCCGCCGTTGCCGATATCATTGCATCAAAGATCATTCCCAGCACCCTTGAATTCATGGATGGAAACTGCATACGCGCCATGGAGGAGACCCTGCATCTTGATCTCCCCACCGATGCGGGGGCTATTCTCCTGATTGAAGTGGACGGCCATCCTGAAACCAATCAGCGCGACATCCTTAAAATTCGGGACATCTGTATAAAGCACCATGCCGGGAATGTCGAGACGGCTCAGGATCAGAGCACCCGAGAACGACTCTGGAAGGCGCGCCGCTCCATTTCCCAGGCCATCAACAAGGTTGGAATCACAAAAATAAACGAAGATATCGCCGTCCCGAGAAGCCGGATCCCGGCGATGCTTGATTTTCTACAAGCCCTATCCGTTGAGAGCCGCCTTTCGATCCTGACCTTCGGCCATGCCGGGGACGGGAATCTTCACGTCAACATTCTGACCGACGACGCCGGCCTTGACCGGGCCAAGGGCTCGGTGGAAAAAATATTCAGAGAAGTTTTACGTCTTGAGGGAACCATTTCAGCGGAACACGGCATAGGGATCACCAAGGCCCCTTACTTAGGTATGGAGATACATCCCCCTGCCCTTTCAATTATGAAACGTATCAAGGAGACCCTGGACCCCGGAGGCATTCTCAATCCCGGAAAGATCTTTGGAGGGTAAATTTCTATTGCCTCGAAGGGCAATAGAAATTTACTGCTCAAAAAGGGCACGAACAAATTCCTCCGGCACGAAATCCCGAAGGTCTTCCATTCCTTCACCAATGCCGATCAGTTTCACCGGCAGACCGAGTTCTCCCACGATAGCCGTGACGATGCCTCCCTTGGCCGTCCCGTCCAATTTGGTCAGGATGATCCCTGTCACACCGACGGCATCATGAAATGCCCTGGCCTGTGAGAGGGCATTCTGCCCCGTGGTTGCATCCAGTACAAGGAGGACGTCATGAGGCGCGCCGGGAATCACCTTGCCCATGACCCGTTTCATCTTCCGAAGCTCCTCCATCAGATTCGTTTTCGTATGAAGCCTTCCGGCTGTATCAGCGATCACCACGTGGGCATCTCTGGATTCCGCTGCTTTTAATGCGTCAAAGACCACGGCTGACGGGTCCGCCCCATTCTGATGCTTCACCACATCCGCCCCGACCCGCTGTCCCCATATTTCCAATTGCTCTATGGCGGCGGCCCTGAAGGTATCCCCGGCAGCCAGCAGGACCCGTTCCCCCTGCTGGATGAACCGCCATGCCAGTTTTGCGATGGTTGTGGTCTTTCCGACCCCGTTGACCCCTATGACCATGATCACATAGGGGCCCTGTTCCGGCCGGTTGAGTCTTTGTCCACCCCTTCCCAGGATTTTCTTGATTTCCTCCTGGATCAATCCCTTGATTCTCTCAGGGTCTTGGAGTTCCTTCCTCTTGAGTCCTTCCTTAATCTTCCGGATGAGCGACAGAGACTGCTGAACCCCGATATCCGACTCGATCAGGATCTGTTCCAGGTCTTCGATGGTTTCCATATCTATCTTGGGTCGAATTGAGAAAAGGTGATCGATCCTTCCTGCCAGACCATCCCTTGTCCTGGAGAGTTTTGAACGCAGCCGCTGAAATAGAGAGGGTTTGGACGTGCTATCTACGGATACAGCGCCGCTTTTTTCCTGTCCGGCTCCGCTCTCATCGGATAATCCACGCTCTGTCTTTTTCCTGAAAAGCCCCATGTGATCTAATCCTTTTCCATAGACGAAATGATCTTCCACTCCATCCTTCTCATTCGTGCCGCATCCTTCTTTGATCTCTCATGGTCGTAGCCCAGGAGGTGCAGCGCCCCATGAACCAGAAGGCGGGTGATCTCGTCTTCAAAAGAATCTCCCGCCTCAACCGCCTGCCTGGCAGCGGTCTCCACGGAGATCACGATATCCCCCCACATCTCAGGCTGCGGATCAGGAAAATCCCCTTGATTCAAGGCAAAGGAGAGCACATCGGTGGGACGTTCGATACCCCGGTATTTCCTGTTGAGTTTCAGAATTCCGTTATCATCAAGAAACAGGATACTGATTTCACCATCTCTATTCTCGCTTTCGAAGACTCTTCTCAAGACTGACGTCACCAGCTTTTTTGAAACCCTTCGACCCCTCTGCCGCTGGTTGAGCCATACCTTCATCCTTTATGCCTCCCCCTTCATCATCAGCAAGCTTGATGGAAGGATAGTCTATCCTGTGATGGTAAATACTGTTCAAGACTGGAACCAGCCTTTTCTTGATCATCCACAAATCCTTGAGCGTCAGGTCGCATTCATCCAACTGCCCGTCAAGATAGATCCGTTCCATGATCTTGTTGACCATCCCTTCGATCCTGGACGGCGTCGGATTGGTCAGGACGCGTGAGGCGGCCTCGAGCACATCCGAAATCATGACGATGGCCGCCTCCTGGGTCTGAGGCTTGGGTCCGGGATAGCGGTAATCCTCTTCCTTGATCGTATGCATATCGGGATCTTCCATTTCCTTGGCTTTCTGGTAAAAAAAAGTAATGAGGCTTGTACCGTGATGTTGCCGGAGTATGTCAAGAATGGCCGGAGGGAGCTTATGTTCTTTTGCAATCTCAGCCCCATCCTTGATATGGGAAATCAATATCAGGGCGCTCATGCTCGGGGCAAGCTTGTCATGAGGGTTCTCAAGATTGATCTGATTTTCCACAAAATATTCCGCCTTCTGAATCTTTCCGATATCATGGTACAAGGAACTCACCCGGGTCAGGAGCGGATTGGCGCCCACCGCCTCGGCCGCCTCTTCTGAAAGGTTCCCTACCATGAGAGAGTGCTGATAGGTGCCCGGAGCATGAACCAGGAGATCCTTCAAAACCTTCTGGTTCGTATCTGAAAGTTCAAGGAGGCGAATGTCCGTCGTGATCCTGAATAATGTCTCGAAGATCGGAACCACCCAGGAAACCAGGATGGAGACCAGGATCCCGCCGATGAATGCAAATAGGGTGTTATCCAGCCCTTTCTGAAATGTAAAATCATTGTGCACCATCAGGATGGTCAGGGCGGTTACGGCATTCACCATTCCGATCCTGAGACCGCCTCTCAAAAGGGCGCTTCGTCTTCGACAGTTCTGGACCGTCATGGCGGCGGTCACGTTCCCGACAAGCGAATAGAGAGCAAAAGAAAGATCTTCATGGATCATGATTCCTGAAAGGATACTGATAATCAGGATGGGGAAAATAAAAATACGGACCTCGAACAGAACACCGATCAGCATCCCGCAGAAGGCATAAGGGATGGCATAGAGTATGGACGTCGGCTCCACGGATTCGAGATTGGACATGACTATCCTGGCTATCCAGTAAAAGATCTTATTGATGGCCAAAGAACTCACAATGATCAGGCCGAGAAGCGAGAGCTTCTGAAAATCCGCGGATATGGACCTTTTAAAGCGGTTGATGTAAAAAAGGAATATATAAAGGAGGATGGCGTTGAAAGCAAGGAGCCCGAGAAAAACCATGGAGAGGTTGCTTCCTTTCTGAGCCGCATTCAGGGCAGAAAGCTTGGCCAGATGTTCTTCGGTGACCTTTTCCCCTTCACGGATGATCATCTCGCCCTTTTTGACCTTGTAGAAGACCGTCTTGACTCCCTCCCTGGCCTGGGCCTTCCTGTACTCGGTATCATGCTTGTTGAAGGTCAGGTTCGGGACCACCAGGATGGAAGCCGATTCCTTGAGCGCTTTGACCTTGTCCTGAGGCAGAGCATCTGCTATCGAATCCGAATATTGCTGTATCAGATCTCGAGCGGTTTTAAGATCAAGAAAGACCGAGGTGTCGTTCATCACCTTCTCAAAACTTTCTCCCACCCCTTTGAGGATGATCCCCCGGTCGGCTTCATTGAGCAGAAGCTCCGGACTGCTGACCACACCCCGGCTCATCACCGTCTTCAACATGGTCCCGATCATGGCGGCGTCTTCAGGAGCAAACCCGTCCCTCTTGAAGACCTTCATGGCGTTTGCAGAGAACTTCACCTTCAGGATCTCCTCAAAGTTTCTCAGGCTCTCCTCGAAGAGCTGCTGTTCCGTCTTCTCTGCCAGGTCGTAACCTGCCGCCGGTATCGCCGCTCCAGTCTTTTTCCGGCTTAAATCCTGTATCCCGGCAGCGTTCTCCTCGCGCAGTTTCTTCCCTGTGTAATAGCGATTCATCTCAGAGAATGCATGGGTCACCTTTTTTTGAAGGGTGTCAACAAGAGAAAGATCGAAATCATAGACCGAACGGGACTCCCGAGTGACCTGCAGACGTTTCTCCTCGGTGGCCTTGATATCGGGCACATCAACGTCCTGAGGGGCCTTGATGTTCACGGGACAGATGGTTCCAATTTGATACCTGGACGGGATAAACTGAATCTCGGGAAGCAGCAACAGACTCAAAAGCAGAACCACTCCGGAAGCCAGTAAACTTTTCTGGAAGATACTGCTCTTATAAAAGGGCACATCCTTGATCTTCCATCCGCCTTGGAAAAATTTCCTGACCGCCTCCCCCTGTTCACGAATACGCAAGGAGAGGGTCTTTTTTTTCTTTCTTTTCTCTGTAACGCCGTTCATCAATCTTCCTTCTTCCTGCCATGGCGTTCGTACGCCCGGATGATGTCCTGTACCAGTTTGTGCCGGATGACATCCTTGTTTGTAAACAGGGCGATATGAATGCCCTTGATCCCCTGAAGGACCTCCTGTGCCTGGATCAAACCGGACTGCTTGTCCTTGGGAAGATCCACCTGCGTAATATCGCCCGTGACCACCACCCTTGAATTAAAGCCGAGCCGGGTGAGAAACATCTTCATCTGCTCCGGTGTCGTATTCTGTGCCTCGTCCAGGATGATAAAAGAGTCGTTTAATGTCCTCCCGCGCATGTAGGCCAGCGGCGCGATCTCTATGGTCCCCCGTTCAACCAGGCCGTTGGCCTTTTCCGGATCCATCATGTCAAAAAGGGCATCGTACAAGGGTCTGAGATAAGGATGAATCTTTTGATAAAGATCCCCCGGCAGGTATCCGAGATGCTCCCCGGCCTCAACCGCAGGGCGCGTCAGGATAATCCTTCCATATTCCTGGTTCGTCAATTGCGAAACGGCCATGGCCATTGCGAGATAGGTTTTGCCTGTTCCTGCAGGACCGATCCCTAATACGATATCGTAGGCGGCGATGGCATCTATGTATCTCTTCTGGGCCGGGGTTTTTGGAACGATCACCTTCTTCCTGGAAGGGACTCGAATCCCGCCGGTGATGAGTTCCTTGAGCATGGCTTGACCGTGGTCGCCCATGGCCCGGATGGAGTACTCGATGTCCTCCGGACGGATGCTCCCATCGGACAACGACCGGTTTAATTCTTCGATCGCAGATCTGGCCTGATCTACTTTACCTGATTCCCCATGAATCTCCAGCATCTTACCGCGGGCCGCGATCTTGATCTTAAAGACATCCTCGATCAGATTTAAATTTTCGTCATTCCGGCCGTAGAGGGCCAACAGATTCTCCGGTTCCACATGTAAAAGGGCCTGACCTCTTTTTTCGGACATTCAATCAACCTGAAAAAAACCGCTGCCTGGCCGGTTCATTAATGATCTTAAAATTATTCTATTATACCTTTGGGGATGGGATGTGACAAGAGAAAAATGGTCAATGATTTCAGGACTTAATGGGAAAGGTAATCTCTTTTCAATACAGCGAACTGCCTTTCAAAACCTGTGGAAACAATCTTGTAGTAATTATAGTTGATCTCTGCATTCGTACCGAGTTCCAGGTGAAGGCCCGGACCGAATAGAGTTTGAGGACTTTTTATTGGATCATAAAGTTGTGTTGAATCAAAAAGAGACGAGGCGACCATTGCGCCGTTGATCTTTGCACCTTGCTGCAGATTGATCCCAATAGGGATAGGTATCGCACTGCTCACGTCATGAGCCGGAAGGATCAGGATCAGTCCCTCAAATGTCACATTCTGATTGAGGGTCAGTCCGATATGATATTGTTTTGTAGCCGTGTCGTAGTAATCTCCTATGATCAAAACCTTGTTCTGTAAATCTTGCGTGATGACAACATTGCCCTGGAGATAGATATTTTCAGGAATATCATGAATCACGTTCACATCATTATTATTATTATTATTACTTGTACCTAATTTAACCGTTGTGCCCGCCTTTCTGAGAGTTGTGTCAGCGGTGAGTAAAGACATAACGTCATGAAAGTCTTTGATGCTCGGATTCACGAGTTGACTCGAACGCTGCACCACCCCATTCGGAGGCGGAAGTACCACCCCATTCGGAAGGACCTGAGCGTTGGGATGCAAAGAAATAATGGCCTGCATATCCGTGGTGACGATCCCATATTTATTAGTTCCGCCATCTACCTTGGCGTTGTCCCCCACGCCAATGAAAACCCTTCCTCCGTTATTATCAATCAGGTTCACGGCCCCGTCATAATTAATCAATACCTGTTCGATCAGAAAGGAGACCTGATCGAACCTCTTTGAAGGATTGTCGCTTTTGTATTTATATGAAATCAGGTTGACTTGATCGTTTATATCATTGTAGGGATCATTCTTTTGAGGCGTTTGAGGCTTTGGAGGCTTTGGAAGCTTTTCTTCGTCATTATCGTCCTCAATACGGACACCATAACGGACACCATAAACATAATCATCCGAAAATTTGTCGTTGGCGGGGTCGGGACGGCAGTAGGTTTTGAAAAAATCAAAATCTTTACTACCATCTGTATATTTTTTGTTAAGAAAACCTGTTATGTCGCAATCTGGTTTCCCGTCGCCATCGCTGTCAGGGTCTCCGTCCTGGTCGCTGTCATAGTGAAGCAGGCTGTTGATATCAATAATATTGGGTATCCCTCCTGAGATCAGGTCTGGCATGGCCGCAAGGGCAAGTTCATTGGCACATTCTGCCGCATAAAACTGCCGGGAGGACTTGTAATCGTTCCCCGCTATCATGGTATTGATGGTTGTGTTAGTCATGGCCGTGACCGCAAGCAGGGTCAGGGCCACAAGGATGAGCAGGGCCGTGACCAGGGCCATGCCTCTTTCATTGGAATGGGGTTGAACAGATTTTATTATACATTTTATATATTGTCTCA
>Ga0210044_10002287_pt1 | contig 28682 bp, 19 predicted proteins | sample CryGey13umfilter_2_FD_183959 | JGI IMG/M metagenome (GOLD analysis project Ga0210044, IMG submission 183959) | Groundwater microbial communities from aquifer in Utah, USA - Crystal Geyser 4/9/14 3 um filter (SPAdes) (version 2) | ecosystem: Environmental > Aquatic > Deep subsurface >... | reverse complement strand
ATACGCATGTGACTTTTATTGCTAAAGATTATAATGCTGGTGCAATAAAGAAACCTGTAACTCTATCTGGAACAGAGTTTTTGCGAAGATTTTGTATGCATATTTTGCCTGAGCGTTTTGTGAAAATTAGGTATTATGGCATTTATAATCATACTACTAAGAGAAATCTTGAACTTCAGTTTGTGCCAAAAACCATTGAAGATATTGAGAAAAAAGCCAAGCCTAAGGAAACGGCTCAGCAGGTTATCAAAAGAATTACGGGTTTTGATGTTCAGAAATGTCCGTTTTGTAAAAAGGGAATAATGCATAAAACCAAGACTCTGCCGCGAATTAGATCGCCCAATAATGACTTGCCTTTTCTGCTGAAAGTTAAATTATTATAATTCTTTTTCTCCCAATTGAAAGCTTCATCTTCATGAGGCTTGGGTTTTTACGGCCTAAAAGGCTCGTTTTTGATGGAAATATTTACTAATAAGATAGTTAAAGATGTTGAAACATCTAAATCTCAAGGTCTGAAGGCTAAAATTCAATCTGTATTTCTCAGCACTCCCTCCAAATTAATAAGCAAACCACTCGTAAAGTACATAGAAGATTTTTCAAACGGCAGCGCATGAAGCGGATGTAGTTCAACATATACTCCTCACTGGGTGCTGCGCACCGCTCAGAGTCCTATTTATTGTAAGCTGGCCTTCTTTCTTTTCAGGTCGTAGTATGTCTCTTCTATATTGGTCATTTTAATTGTCTGTTTTTCTGTCTGGATTGTGCGTTGGCTGTTTTAAAAATTTTAGAGGCAAGGGATTTTAAAAAATAATTTTTCCTTCGGGTGGCAAAGGTGGAAGCTCTTTTGCAATTTTTGGTCTGTGTGTTGGCTTGTGAGAATTGCAAATGTGCTTGCACCTGTGGGCTGACTATTCATGACTATTTTCCGTTGTTTGAATTATTTCTGCCATTAAACCATATAAGTAAAAATGTAATTTAATCTTTACTTTAGAACCAACAGAAAACATATCATAATTTCCCTTAATCAATCTTGCTGTTAACTGGATGTTTGATATTTTAATTGCCTTAAATCTCTGTCCAGGATTTTTGACAACAGTAGCATCAAATAATAAAACCTCACCACTAGGATCTTTCCATTCATAGTGGAATTCGGGATGTAAGTTGTGATATCTACTTTGAATGTTGTTTAAGTAATTTTTACCGTCAAAGTAATTAAAGTTGTATGATTCTGCTATAAATTTGAAATAGTAAAAACGAAGCGGATAATCTTTCTCTAACTGTGTGTTTTCCCTTGCCATACGCAAAAGCTTTACTCTTGTATTCGCTTCATGTAGGTTTCTGCCATAAATTTTAAACAAGAACTTTACTACTTCAAAGTTCTCTTGCATTGATTCCATTTCGGAAATATAGGAATCGCATTTTTCGAACGCTTCTTTTTGTAAATGGTAATTGTGCAATAAAATACAAGCATAAGGTCTCAGCCTTGCATTTTGATAGAGTTCATCCAAATATTGCTTATAATCTTTGTTGTCGGTTCTTTTGTTAAGATAATTAGCGTAAAGAGTTTGCAAACTATCAATTCTAATTATATCATCAGTTACTGTTCTATTTGCTAAATCAAACAAATCTTCAATTAGAATTTGCTTTTGCATTACATCTTCAATGTCGTATTCGATATTTTCAAGCTGCCAAACAATTAATTTGATGTAGTCAACGTAGCTAAAAGCGGAAAATGGGTCAAGAAGCTGTTTTAGTACAAATAAATCTTCAGCTTCCTTGATATAGAAATTCGTGTAGTTAAGTTGATTTTCTTCTACAAAATATAGTTTAGCCAATTCAAAATTTAAGGCTGCTCTCCTGTGAATAAATCTATGATTTCTATAATCTAAAAGACCTTCTGCGTAAAGAATGTAGTCAATTGCTTTCTTTACAGATGCCTTTGTTTTTCTATTTTGTAGATTAATAGCATAGTTTAGAAGAAAATAGGGGTCGTCAGAAAGTTTTGTATATCCAGCATCGTATAGTTTATCTATCTGAGTGTTGTTATATTCACTATTCCTACCAAGTGCCCTTAATAAATTGTTAGCTAAATAGGAACTTGTTTGACCGTGTTCTATTTGCTTTAACATTTGTTCATAAAACTGAAATTGCTTGTCTTTATTTGGTATAAATCGGTTCACAAGTCTTTCTGCAATGAGTGGATGTTTTGTTTTGAAGTATAAATCGGGTTGTGTTCCATGTGACGGAACAAATTCCTGAATCAGTATTCCTTTACCTTCTGCTTTTATAATTTTTGAGATGAATTCATCCCAGTCCATTTTGATGTTTTGTTTTAACCAACTCGCAGGCATTAAGAGTTTATGTTTGTGCAATAAAGCTGTGTACAAAAATGCCTGTTGTGCTTCCTTGGAAAGTTGGTTGTAACAATCAATCAAATCATTTTCATGTCGACCAGATGTAATCGAAGCCATTAAAGCAACAAAGGAATCAGAATTATATTCCTCCATAATTTTGGAAACTAATCTTTTCTTCTCACCAGCATCTCTATATTCAATTAGATTAGCTTTTTTTAGTTTTTCAAGTAAGTCTTCAATTTCTTCTACTGTGAATTCACCTGAAATTTTCAGTTCATGTGAATTCGGAACACTTCGATTTAGTTTGAATTTTTCAAGTATGTTCTCTCTGATAGGAGCAATAAAGAAAATGTTGCAATCCTGAAATTGCTCAATGCTGATATCTCTTTGAATTTCAATTAATGATTTAAAATAGCTTTCAATTTCAATTTCATCACAGAAGAAAATGAAGTTTTTAGCCTTCATTGTTTTAATCAAGTCAATTAAATGTTCCTTTCTAGCCTTATTAAAATCAACTATTTCAAACGCTACTAGGTCTAAATCAGCTTGCTTTTCAAGCTCGTAGATTAAACGTAATGTAAATGTGGATTTTCCGATTCCGAAATCACCACTGATAAAAAAAACAGGTACAAATGTTCCTTTCTTATCATTTACAACTCTTTGAATTTCTTCCGTGAATGTTTGAGTAAATTTTGTTTTGATTACGTCTAAGCCTCTAGTGATTACACCGAAATTAGGTTCGTCACCTTTGTAATATTCTTCTTCTTTGATAAACCGTTCTCTTGTATGTGTATTTAGTTGCTTAACAATTCCATCAAGATTAATAAGTAATTGAGGCGGTGCTGAAATGTGATAATCCTTGCTGTTAGAGAGTGATAAACCTTTCTTTTTTACAACTATGTCTGCATTTTTTGTTTCCCATTCTTTGTACTTCAAAAAGAAATCTTGAAACGAACATTTGATTATACAAATTTTATTCTTCTTATAATAGGCAAGTGCATTCTCATTTGGATATGGGTCAACATTTAAAATCCACCTTTTATCACGGAAATTGTAAGAATCAAACTTATCAAGTAGTTCCTTTCCAAAATCATCAGTAAATGAATAGCCCATGCTTAAAAACTGGATTTCATGGCTAATATTCTTCAAGTCATTTAACACCAATTTATAAAAGCTACCAAGCTTTCTAAAATCATCCGTTGAAAAAGCCAATGGATATAAACTTTTGTCTGAAATACACCCATTTAATTTAATGTACCTAACTTCTGTATTCGATTCACGGTAATTATATTGTTTTTGATTTCTAACTGGTTTTATGTCGTAAATTTTCTGTGATGAGCTGGTTATTTCATCAAAAGCTCTTTCAACTAGCAAATCATAATTTGTAGTTATAATTTCACGCCATGGAATTGCCGCCATTATCTTGTGACCTTCGGTTACAGTATATTTTTGGAGAAGTTCCAAAACGAAATTATCAAAATGCGTCCTACTAAAACTATCATCTGCTGAAAGAATATCAAGCCATTTTGTAATGTTTTGCTCATTTAGTTCCTTTCCGATTTTTGATTCATAATATTCAATAACTTCTTTGCTTAAAAATCGTTTCTCTCCAACAGAAGCACCTGCACCAAGAAATAGTATTGTATTTGATTTTTTAATGTTAAGGAAGATTGCATCTAGTTCTTCCGCTTTTTTTTCAATATCAAGTATGTGTTCCATTGCTTTATTGCTATTTACTTATTTCATTACTCCCAAACATTCACCGTTTTTGCATCAAACAAGCGAACAGGAAGTTTAAATTTCTTTTCTATTGATTTTATGTGTTTCATATCAGCATCCGAATAAACGCCAATGTAGATGCTGTTAAGGAAAGGAAGCCATTTATCATTTTCGTCTTTCCGTTTCTTTGCTGCTTTATTGATTGCTGCAATAATGTGTTCGTCATAATTTCCGAAACCAAAACCGTAACAAATAAGAGAACCACCAATTGAAGAAAGGCTTTCGTAACAATTAGTTAAATATTTGTTGTGGACTATATGCGAAAGTTTTTCATAACCATTTCCTGCTGTAACGAAAATTGGATATTCCTTTTTCTCCATTCGGGCTTTGATATTATCTAACAAGTAATGTTCACTTGTGTATTCCTCTTTGATGACTTCTACGCCTGTGTCAAATAATTGCAATGCACCGTGTAAATAGTGTACGGTTTGAGTGCCTTTGTATTTTCCCCAACGAAGTTCTGAATATTGCCTTTCATCTTCAGGAATCCATTCGTCACTTTCTTCTGCATCTCTGCCAAAACCATCAATTGCATTTTCAATTTCATTTCGCATAAGCACCCAATACAAAAGCAAATCGTAATTGGTTGTAAAGATTTGTCCTTCCTCTGCAAGAAAAGAATTTAAGAAGGCTGCACAGGCTTTGCTTTTTTCTTCGGAAATTGAAAAAACGTGTTCGGGATGCAATTCTTTGATTGCATCAATTAGACTTTCTTTAAGTGTTTCGGTTGCTTTTCTGATATTTTGAACAACCTTTTTATCTGCTCCAAACACTTCTGCAATTTGAGCCACATTGTCTAATTGCTCCATCAACAACTCAAAGTTGCTGGTTTTGATTATCTGAAATAATTTTTGAAGAATATCATTATCAAGGTTTTCTAAAAATTTACTTAAAGCGTTATAAGAGAATATGCCTGAATCATAAGACATACTGAAACCATTACCAAGTAGCAAATGCTTTTGTCGCTTTTTCTTTTTTAGCGAATGGATTATTTCATCATATGTTAGTAACTCGTTTTGTTCCATTTCTAATCGAAATCTTTTTAATCTTGATTTATAAGTTCTTCTTTTTTCTCTTTTACTTCCTTTGGTTTCTCAACCGAACAACATTTTACCAAAGCATTTGCAACGTGCCACATCAAAACTGGTGGAACTGCATTTCCAATTTGTTTGTATGCTTGTGTTTCGCTAACAGGGAAAATAAAGTTTTCAGGAAACGATTGTATGCTTGCTGCTTCTCTTGGTGTAAATCTTCGATAAAGTTCTTGTTCAGGTTTCACCAATAAAACAGGGTCTCTAGAATTTAAACTTGTTTTGGCTAAATGCGATGTAATTGTTAAGCATTGTCCTTCTAAATCTTGGTACAAGCCTCTTTTCATATTATTTCTTGCATTTTTCATTCCCTCCACAGCTCGTTTTGAGAAATAATATTTTTCTTCTTCAATTTCCAATTTTGTAATAACATTTTTTAGAGGAATCCATTTTTTTTCTAAAAATAGATTTGCCTCGGAATGTGTGTTTGTTGGAAAGTGAAATTTTAATTTTAAGTCTTTTCTAGTTCCAATTATGAAAACTCGTTCACGCTTTTGAGGAATACCAAAATTTGATGCTAAAAGAACTTTGTATTTCACATCATAACCCACATTTTCAAATTCAGTAATAACTTTTTTTAATATGGTACCTTTTTGAAGGGTAACCAATCCCTTTACATTTTCTGCTATAAAATATTTCGGTTGTTTGGTTTTTAATATTTTAACCAACTCTTTATAGAGATTTGCTCTATCATCATTTGTATCTTTGGTTGGGTTAACTGTACTGAAAGATTGACAAGGAAAGCCTCCGACTAATAAATCGAAATCAGGAATTTCGTTTATATCAACATTCTTTATATCATCACAGATTGCAGGGTGTTTAAAATTTGCATTGTATGTTTCAACTGCATATTTGTCAAAGTCTAGGGCGTAATTGATTTCAAAAGGCAAAGACTCGTAGTGTTCGTTAAGGAACTTAAAATCTCCAACTATTCCTAAGTCAGAACCGCCACAACCACAAAAAAATGATGCTACTTTTATTCTATTTTCCATAATTAATATTGTTTATCTATACTTTTTGAACCAAAATCCATTCTGTACAAAGTTGGTAAAACCGTAATTATTCCTTGTTCGTTTTTGCTGAAAGGGTCATTAATTTTACGAACAATAGTTGCGTTAGGCGTAAAATAGACTCTATAAATATTATATGCTGAACGATATTGTTTTGCTGCAATCCATTCTTTTCTTGTCAGGTTGATGGTGTCAGTCCAAGTAGTATCGGTTATATCAGGTTCGGTTATCCGTTTTGTTGATTTTACTTCTATAAATCTTGCAAATTCAGGTTCTTCTCTATTTTCGTTCGCTTCTACAGATGAAATATCATAACCTAGTCCTCTTTGTTTTCCTAGAAGCAATACTTTATTAACTAATCGAGGGTGCGTAGCATTTACCCTTTCTTTTTCTATGTTAAAAACGTAATCTTCTCCTTCATCTCCTAAAATTGTTTGGTCAACTCCTTTCTTTACAATTTTTGGTTTTTCTATTTCTTCTCTTTGAAGGGCTTCGATTGATGTTGACAGAATTTCAGGATTTGGAACTGCTATTTTCCCAAAATATTGAGACCAGTCATAATACATTTGTTTCTTTTCATCTTCTTTGTTTAAATTATAATTGAAGATATCGAATTTAAGAGGTTTACTTAGTTCATTAATGAATACTTCAATAATTTGATTTTCTGATTTATTCAGGATTACGTTATTTCCCTCAATGTTTATCAAGTTGGCAAGAGTCAATAAATTTAATTGCTCTCGAATGTGTTGTGTGTGGAAAGAACCTGAATCTAATTTTTTGACGCTGTTATTTGCCCTGTCTTTTAATACTGTGGATAAAACATCTTCAACACTTATTATTCCTTGTAAAACTTGTTTTGCATTTAAAACATAGTATCCTATTTCATCTTTTGTAATTACAACGCCATTTTTTTGAGCAATTGAAAGTAAGGCTAAAACAAATTGAAATGGTTTGAATTTAATCCCATCATTAATTTTGTCTTCAATAGTTTGTATTTTTTGAGTTCCGTTAGGAAACTGAAAGTTCAAACATAAATTCTTGAAAAAAGCTGGTTGGTCATTATCCGCAAGCAATTTTTCGTTGGAAGGACTTTCATAAAAATATTGATTGTCAAAGTAAAAAAGTCCAAATAATTTTCCAGCAATTTCAGTGATATGATTTCTGATAGTCTTTTGATTATTTTCTCCTAAATTATCAAAAGTATCATCATAGATTATTTCAGATAATCTGTCGTTAAATTCTTGGTCAAACACATCTTTAGTACAAGGACAAATTTCAGAAACAATATTAGCATAAGCAGGCAAGAGATTATCTAATTCTTTTTGTGCTTTACCTCTAATAATCGTACACCTGTACTGTATGTCAGGATTAAAAACTTCTTTCATTGATATATTTTTTTGATTCAATTTCTAAATAATATTTTGCAATATTTTGACAATTTTCAACTCCACACAAATACTTATCCAATGGAATGAGCTCATTACAGTTAGCATGGTCAATTTTCTTTGCGCAACTCTCACAAACTTGACTCCATACACCCACATTGTCTTCAATTACGTCCTCTATTTTCAAACCTTTGTAAATCATTTATAAATATTTTTTTATTGATTCTGCTAAAACTTTTGCCAAAATAGGAGGAACAGCATTTCCAATTTGTTTTAATTGACTTGTTTTTCCTCCTAAAAAAACGAATGTGTCAGGAAAAGATTGAATTCTTGCACTTTCTCTTGCAGTTGGTACACGATTAAATTTGTAGTGAAAATGATGATTGTGCCCTGTGTCTATTGTAAAACTTGGCTTTTTGCTGTTCAGTCTAGTCCAAGCAATATTTACATTTCGAGTTTTCTGAAGATGTTCAGGTAAGTTTTTATAATTACCACCATCAGGAACTTGTGAAATGATTTCAATAGTTTGGTCGTTGTGATTGGTAATTTCGTGATTAAATAAACCTTTTGAACCTTCACGAATCTTTTTTTGATATTCAGATTTGGCTTTTAACGAATATTTTGCTCCGTCTGAAATTGATTTTTCAGGTAAATCAGAAATTGCTTCACAGGATGTAACAAATTTAGGGTTTTTAATTTCAGGAAATTTGAAAACCTCTTTTCCTTTTGTTCCAATGAAAAAAGCTCTTCTTCTGTTTTGCGGAACACCAAATTCAGATGCTAAAAGTACTTTGTAAACTACATTGTAGCCCAATTTTTCAAAATCTTCAATGATGTTGTCTTTAACAACACCTTTGCCCATTGATACGATATTTGGTACATTTTCCATTAAAAAAACTTGTGGTTTGTAAAACTCCACAAAACTCACAAATGATTTGTATAGCTTGTTTCGTTCATCATCTACAATTCTTTTTCCAGCAATAGAAAAACCTTGACAAGGTGGACCACCAATAATTATGTCAGCTTTTTTGATTCCTGTTTTCTTGCTTATTTCTTTTGGTGTTTCATTAAATAAGTCAGCAACCAAACCTTTTGAACCTTTGTGATTGTGTTCAAATGTTTTTATGGCGTCTTGCCAATGGTCAATGCCAAGCACAACATCATAACCAGCCTCAATAAAGCCGTGCGAAAGTCCTCCGCAACCACAAAATAAATCTATGACTGTTGGTTTCACTTTACTCATTCGTGTTAAACTTTATTTCTCCTTGTTTTACATTCTTGCTTTTTAGGTAGTTTACTTTTTCCTCTGCTACCATCAGAGTTTCCATTGAGCAATTGTTTTCGTAAATCTTTTTTGCGAAAAGGTCGCTGAAAAATTCTGTTTTGATGTCGTCAAGTTTTAGACTGAAAACTGTTGCAAGTTTTTCAAGTCGTTTTTCGTCAAACTCTCTCTTTCCGTTCTCAATCTTGCTCAAATTAGCTGAGTCCAATTCCAGTTGAGCGGCTAACTGTGTTAAAGTCATTCCGTTCTCTGTCCTTAATTTCCTGATATATTCTCCAAAACTGGTTTTCATTCGACTTGTTAATTTAGACTTGTCAATATTTGACAAATATAATACATTTTTCTGAACGTAAAACAAGTTATCGTTATTTTTTTGTGTGTCGGCAAAATTGCACTCTTTGACAGAGCTTTGGTTTTAGCGCAGGCTCGTGGGGCTTTGGCAATGTGTGCAATGCGTGTCGGCAATTGTTTTAAAAAATGTGCGATGGGCAAAAAATAAAAAACATTGGGTCGACTTGTGTGTCGGCTTACTCGTCTTGTCAATATTTCCTTTTCTTGTCCTTTCACAATGGTTTACTTTTCTATTTATCGTTGTCTCTCTTTTTTTTCTACACTTGGTGCTAACTAGTGTGTATCTCAGGTTTTTATCAGATTTACTTTACAAAAGTAATTTATTTTTTTACTAAGCAGATGACAAAAATTTATTGAATTTACAAAAAGTTGGTAAGTCGTATTATTAATAATATTAGCTATTGCATTTAATTCATATTTAAAAAAGCTATAAGCTTTCCTTCCATGTTTTCCGGTCTTAATTGGAATCAACATCTCAGTGCGCGCAATAGTGGCGTGTATATTTGCCTTAGGCGCAATTTGGCGAATATCTTTATCTACTGTAAAACAATGACTTAACGATATTTTTGAGTTATTCATAAGGCTCGTATTTCTTTTGAGTTGTGATTTTTTATAATTTAATTTTTCAAAGGTAAAAATAATATTCTTGCTGCAATATTTATTTTTAAAAAAATCTAATCAAAACCTTTGATGGTAAGATGGATTTGAATCTCTGTGGTTTTGCTGTTGGCACGGTTTCAACAATCAGCTATTTAACAAAATAAATATTCTTTAAATGCTGTTTAAACTACATTTTAACTTTACTCAGTATGGCTTGAGTTTATTGCTAAAGTCTTAGTAATCATACAAATTAAAGTGTAGAATAAGATGGAAACTATTTTGGCAAGGGTCGCGTTTTTTTAAAATCCGAAGTGATTTATCGTAACAAAAATATTGATTAATTTTTTCTCATCTTCGATTACGATAAATATTAGTTAAGCTGCTTTACTTGGGCAACTTATTTGTTGTACATTTGTCATCTGTAAATCAATACCGAACATATTTCCACAATTATGAAAATATTTTTTACTCTAATTTTCGTTGCTCTATACTTCGTAAGTTTTGCTCAGCCTATTTCAATATTAAAAGGCAAAAATATAGCAAGTATAGAAAATTCAAAACTCACAGGGTTTGACATTTCTTTAAACACACAAAATATACAATTTCAAAGCATTAAGACTGCTGAAGGAATTTTTTTCAAAGCTTTTTCTGATGATTTTGGAGTTTCATTAGAAGTTGGCAATCCCGAATTGCCAGTTTTCAATCGCCTTATAGAAATACCAGCGAATGCTGAAATTGAAATTTCGGTGGTAAATAAAAAGGAGGAAATAATCAATCTTTCTAAATTTGAAATCACAAGTTATTTATTTCCTCATCAAAATTCTGTAATGAAAAATGAAACTGCTGAGCCAGATTTTATTTTTAACAAAGATGAGTATAAGAAAGATAAATTCTATTCGCTACCAGTGGCCAGCGTGCAATATCTTGGCGAAATGAGAGGAATAAAGTTGGCCCGGCTAAGTATAAGTCCATTTTCATACAACCCAATAAGCAATGAACTAAAAATTATTAGCTCTATAAGCTTACAAGTCAGATTTTTAAATGCTGATATTGAAGCCACGCGCCTATTAAAGCAGAAGACTTACTCTTCATCATTTCAATTTTCTCCATCAGAAATTCTAAATGCCGAAACTTTTTATTTAGTTACTCCTACGTTTCAGCAATACGCCGAGAAGTATGTTATTGTTGCCGATTCTGCATTTGGCCAAACGCTAAAGCCTTTTGTAAAGATGAAAAGTCGCCAAGGCTTTAAAGTTATTGAAGCATATTTACAAGACAGCGCTGTAGGCAGCACTAAAAGTTCCATAAAAGCATATCTTCAGGGGCTTTATAATGGAGCCACCGCTTTCGACCCAGCGCCAGCTTATGTGCTTTTTGTTGGCGATGTAACACAAATTCAGCCTTTTACTGGCGTTGCTGCCATCACTCATATCACCGATTTGTATTTTTGCGAATTCACTGGCGATGCGTTTCCAGAAATGCTCTATGGAAGATTTTCTTGTGAAGATACTCTTGAACTTCACAATATTATTTCGAAAACTATTGAAGTAGAAGATTATCTAATGCCAAGCACATCATATTTAGATACTTCACTTTTAGTTGCTGGCACCGATGCTACTTATGGAGCCACTTATGGAAATGGCCAGATAAATTATGGGACATCGAATTATTATAATTTATCCCATGGAATCGTTGCCAAAGCATATCTTCATCCTGCTTCTTCCAATGCTGCACCACAGATAAAAAGCGATGTTAATCATGGAGTTACATTCTTGAATTACACTGCTCATGGAAATTTCAATGGTTTTTCCGGACCAGAGTTTAAAAATGCCGATGTTGCAAATATGACCAACATTCACAAGTATCCAATATTTGTTGGTAATGCTTGTCTCACTGGAAAATTTGACGCTAACGACTGCTTTGGTGAAGTACTTACCAACGCTGCCAACAAAGGAACTGTGGGATATATAGGAGCTTCGGATAATACTTATTGGGACGAAGATTATTATTGGGCAGTAGGTTATTCAACAGTTTCGGCAAATCCTACATTTGCAAATAGCGGTCCAGGAATTTTTGATGGAATATTTCATGACCATGGCGAAGCTTTTCCTGCCTGGTCGATAAATATGGGACAAATAGCTCGAAAAGGGAACCTTGCAGTAACACAAGGAGGCACAAGAGTTCAATATTATTGGGAAGTTTATCATGTTTTTGGCGACCCCAGCTTGATGCATTATTCAAAAGTACCCTCGGTAATTTCTGCCATTTTTAATCCAATTTTGGCCATCGGAATGGATTCGTACAATGTGCAAACTGTTCCTTATTCTTTGGTTGCTTTATCTTTGAACGATTCACTCGTAAGCTCTTCTTACGCCGATTCCACTGGTTATGCTACCCTGCACTTCACAGCCTTCAGCCAAATATCTCAAGTGCTTCTAAAAATTACAGCTCAAAATAAACAGCCATTTTCCTCTTTTATAACTGTTACTTCACCCAACGGACCTTACCTCAATTTTAGCGAATTTACGGTAAATGATAGCCTAGGAAATAATAACCAAAAGGCTAATAATGCTGAGCAGATAAAATTGAATGTAACAATTAGAAATCTCACTAATTTTATTTCTGGTGGCGTGCTGTTAAAACTTTCAACTAATGATAGTTCGGTTCTTATAACTGATAGCCTCGAAAATATAGCTTTATTTCAAGGCAATGATACCGTGAGCCTTCTCAACGCATTTTCTTTGAATATAAAAACTGTGGTTGATGATGGTAGGCAAGTGAAATTTAAACTTGATATTTCTGATACCGCCAATGGAAACTGGATTTCTACTTTTTATATGCCACTTTTTGCTCCAAAACTTACTGTAGGAAATATTACTGTTACTGATGCTTTAGGAAATGGAATTGCTGAGCCTGGGGAATCAATAATTTATTATATTGAAATAAAAAATATAGGCAACAATTATAGCCAAAATGGTATATGCCAGTTGAACCCTCAATCTGCCGTTATCAGTGGCAATTCTACAGCAAATTATAGTATTTTGAAGGCCGATTCTTCCTATAAAGCTGCCTTCTCTCGTCAGATTAGCCCAAATGCAAAGGTTGGTGATATATGCAAACTCAATTTCGATTTATTAAGCTCAGGTTATCATCTTCAGAAGGAATTTTACCAAGTTGTTGGTTTGGTTGATGAAGATTTTGAAACAGGAGATTTCTCTAAATTCAAATGGGATATTTCAAAGAGTAAAAGTTGGAAGATTACTTCCACAGAAAAATTTGAAGGCAACTTTTCATCACAATCCGACTCAATTGGAAATAGCGATACATCCAGCTTAATGCTCAATATGAATGTATTAGTTGATGATTCTATTTCCTTTTACCGCAAAGTTTCTTCAGAATATACCTATGATTTTCTAAATTTTTACATAGATAATATCGTTGCTGGCAAGTGGTCGGGAAATGCAAATTGGCAAAAAGTAGTGTTCCCTATTTCTAAAGGAATGCATACTTTAAAATGGGAATATGTGAAAGATTATTTCGATCAATCGGGCTCCGATGCTGCTTGGATTGATTATATACTTTTCCCACCAACCGATGCTTGGACAAATATTAGCGAAGCCAAATCCATTTTTGAAAAAGCTAACTTATACCCAAATCCCGCTACAGTATTTGTAAATCTCAATTTTAACCTTAAAGAAAATTCGGATGTGGCCGTTGATATTTATTCTATCGATGGGCTTTTGATAAGCAATATTCAAAGCTCAAAATCATATTTCAAAGGTTATAACTCGATGATTATCAGCACCGAAAACATCTCTTCGGGAAATTATCTTGTGGTATTGAAAACTAAATATCAGATTTATACTTTAAAAATGATAATTTTGGGTCGTTAAACACAACCATTATTTATGAAATTAATTTTACTTGCTTTAGTATTTACTTTCTTTTCTTTGTCTGCTCAACAAACAGTAAATCTGAACAATAACAGTTATCGTCAAAACACTGAAATCCAAATTATTAACACTAATGCTTCAAACATTTCATTGAGATTAAAGACGGCATTTTTCTCCCTTAAATATCATCAGATTGCAGGAGAGACAGCAGTTTCATTAAGCTTAAATGGGGCTGTACCTATTTTAAAAATTGGCGCTCCTGAAGTCCTTAGCATTTCTAAATCGGTGATAATTTCCGATTTGGCTAATATGAAAGTGAAGGTTATTTCGTCCTCATTTGTGGATTATCAGAATATAAATTTGTTGCCCTCAAAAGGAAATCTTACGAGAGATATCGACCCAGCAAATGTGCCTTATGTAAAAGGGCAGCAATATCTTGAGAATAAATTTTTCCCAGAAAATATTATAAATCTGCGTGCTCCGTATATCCTGCGAGATTACCGCGCTCAGACAGTGGTTTTTTATCCCTTTCAATATAATCCAGTAACAAAAGTTTTAAGGGTTTATGATGAGATTGAGGTGGAAGTTAAAAAAATTGATGATTCTGTGGTAAATCCTTTCCTCCGCCAAAAAGTAAATTCTTCTATTGATGAAGATTTTTCTGAAATTTATCAAACTCAGTTTCTAAACTATAATCAAAATAAATATACTCCAACGCAGGAATCAGGAAACATGCTAATAATTTGCCATCAGCCTTATATGGCTGCCATGAATGATTTTGTGGCATGGAAAAATCGAATTGGAAGACATACAAAAATGGTAAGTGTTCAAAGCATAGGAAATAATTCAGACTCCATAAAAAACTATATTTCAAACTATTACACCAATCATGGATTAACTTATGTGCTTCTTGTTGGCGACGCACAATATGTAACGCCAAAAATGCTGACGGCTTCCACTGCCTCCGACAATTGGTATGGCTATTTAACAGGCAATGACGCATATTCTGAAGTATTTGTAGGCAGATTTTCAGCAGAATCTGTTGCCGACGTTCAGACTCAAGTGCTTAGAACTATCAATTATGAATTGAATGTTGACACTAATGACAATTTTTATAGAAAAAATATAGGAATAGCTTCAGACCAAGGTCCAGGTGATGACAATGAATATGATTATCAACATATTAGAAATATTCAAACAGATTTGCTTGCTTATAACTATCAAACTTGCAGCGAGCTTTTTGATGGCAGTCAAGGGAATAATGATGCCACTGGAAACCCAACGCAAACAATGGTTTCTAATGAGTTAAACGATGGAAAAGGCTCATTAGTTTATTGTGGACATGGCAGCGCCACCAGCTTTGGAACTTCGGGCTTTAACAACAGCAAAGTTAATCTTCTTACCAATGCCGGAAAACTTCCCTTCATATTCGCTGTTGCTTGTGTCAATGGTGAATTTGTAAATCAAACATGCTTTGCCGAAGCATGGTTAAGAGCAAAAAATGCTGCAAATCAACCTACTGGAGCTGTAGCAACTATCATGAGCACTATCAATCAAAGCTGGAATCCTCCTATGGATGGTGAAGATGAAATGGTGGATATCCTTGTAGAATCTTATACTTCTAACATAAAAAGAACCTTTGCAGGAATTACAATAAATGGCTGTATGCACATGAACGACCAATATGGTAGCAATGGTGTTGAAATGACCAACACATGGAATATTTTTGGTGACCCTTCTTTGATGCTTAGAACAAACACACCAGCAGCCTTGACAGTTATTCATCAACCAACTGTTAGCCTCGGCGATTCTTCCTTGGGAATTTATGTAAACGATAACAAAGCCTTTGTTTCATTAAGCATACATGATTCCATAGTAGCAACTTCTTATGTAAATCTTGGCATCGCCACATTAAACTTCAACCCAATCTCAGCTTTAGATACCTTTTTGATAGCTGTAACTTCTTATAATAAAATACCCTACTTAGGTAATATTTATACTTCTTCCTCGGCACAAGCATTTATAGTACAAAGTGCTCATTCAATAAATGACTCTCTTGGAAATAACAATCAGGCTTTGGATTATGGCGAAAATGTGAAATTGAATATCTGTCTAAAAAATATTGGAATGGCCAATGGAAATTCGCTTACAGCAATTCTTCATTGTTCAGATAATCAAATTATTATCAACGATAGCAGCGAAAATATTGGCTCATTAAACTTTGGTGACAGCCTAAATGTAATGAACGCTTTTAGCTTCAGCATTTCTAATTCGGTGGTGGATCAAAAAGAAATACATTTCACTATTTCTATCAGCGACACCAACGGCAATTTTTGGAATTCACCCTTGACAATTATAGCAAGAGCTCCCAAATTAGAGCTAACAGCTTATCATTTTGAGGAAATTTCGGGTAATGCAAATGGACTTCCTGACCCTGGAGAAACTTTTAAATTGAAGTTGATTCTAAAAAATTCTGGTCATAGTAAAATACAAAATGTGAGCAATATCTTAGCAATAATTTCTAATTTTATTAGCCTCAATCAGGCTTCAATTATTCTACCAGTTTTAGATTTTGATAGCTCCACAAATATTGAATATCAGTTTGTTATAAGCCCAATCACGCCTTTGGGACAAAGATTTTCGTTTGCCTTTACCAGCAATTCAGGCGTATATTATACCACAGCAAATATTCCGCTAAGAGTAGGTATAGTAGATGAAAATTATGAAACTGGCGATTTTACAAAATATAATTGGCAACTTGGCGGCGACAAAAATTGGATTATCGACGACAGTACATTTTATGAGGGAGGAAATTCAGCAAGATCTGGCCTAACATCCAACGATGATAACATGAATTCTTCCATGCTTCTTACTATAAAAGTTCAAACAAACGATTCAATTTCATTTTACAAAAAAGTAAGTTGCGAAGATGGCTCATCAGTAAATCAATTTTGGGATTATCTGGAATTTAAAATTGATAACCAGAGCAAGGGAAAATGGCAGGGAGAAATTGATTGGTCGAGCGAAACTTTTGCTATAAGCAGCGGTTCGCATTTGCTCAATTGGACTTATTCAAAAGACCCCGTTGCATCTTCTGGCAGCGACTGTGCTTGGATAGATTATATTGTGTTTCCACCTTTAATCGACGACACAAAAATTAACAACACCAGCAACAGCGTAGCATTGAACTTATATCCTAATCCAGCTGATGACAAAATAAAAATTAGCATAAAAACAACTGTGGCTGCCAATTTTAAATTGCAAATATTCTCTTCTACTGGATTATTAATAAGAACATTATCCGACAGTTATTTTGCCGCAGGCGATAACAATCTAAGCCTTGATACAAAGGATTTGGCTGCTGGACTTTATTATATTTCTTTGCAATCCGAAAGTTTTAAAATCGTTCGTAAGTTTATTAAATTTTAGTACGATTTATAGATATTAGCTCTGCCGATAGTCATCAATATTTTTTTAGGGCTTCGCATTTTTTGGGTCGAAATCGTTGGTTCATTATCTATTGAAGCCACAGATTTTTATGAATTTAGATAAAAAATTCACTCGCTATCCCATCGGCAAATTTCTTTCCCTCTTTGCTAAGTATGTAGCAATTATTTACGATTTTCATTTTGCCTTCTGAAAGAAATTTTACTGCTTTTGCCTTAAAAATATCGGAGTTTTTTCTTCCGAAATCTCTCTGAAGCTTTTCAATATTCATTCCCCAAATAGTTCTTAATGAAAGCATTATATATTCGTTATGTCTATTTTCTGTAGTCAAAACTTCATTTTCCACCGCTGGCAAATCCGAATTAATTCCATCAATATATTTGTTGATATTGGCAATATTCCACTGCCGTGAAGTTAAGTTATACGAATGTGCCGATGGTCCGAAGCCAAGATATTTTTCTTGCTTCCAATAATTGCTGTTATGCAAAGAATATCTTTGATTTTTGGCAAAATTACTTATCTCATAATGCTCGAAATCAGCTTTTTGCAACTCATATAAAAGAATCTCAAAATGTTCAAGACTTTGAGTTTCGTCCAACTTAGGATACTTATGTTTATTTATCAAAATATCCAAGGCAGTACCAGATTCAACTGTAAGATTATAAGCAGATATATGATTTATTTCCATGCTTATAGCCTTAAGAATATTGGCTTTCCATTGCTCGTTAGAAAGGCCAGGAATACCATAAATAAGGTCAATAGAAATATCTTTGAAGCCTACTTCTTTGGCAAATTGTACCGATTTCACTGCTGCTTCAGCAGTATGCCGTCTGTTGAGTTTTTTTAAAATATCATCATCAAAAGACTGTGTTCCGATGCTCAATCTATTAAACGCTAAAGAAAATATTTCTTCCAATTTTTTTTGATGAAGATCATCAGGATTAGCTTCCATGGTTTTTTCGGCATCAGAAGAAATATTGAAATTATCTTCTAAAATATTAACAATAGATTTTAACTCATTGAAATCCAACATAGAAGGCGTGCCTCCACCCCAATATATTGTGTTAATAGTTTCATCGCCAAGATAATTTTTCATTATGACAATTTCCTTTTTCAAGGCTTTTAGAACTTCATCCTTATGTTTGAGACTTACAGTGCTAAAGAAATTGCAATAATGACATTTTGTTGAGCAAAACGGTATGTGTAAATATATTCCTGCCATGCTGCAAAAGTATGATTTTTGAATCTATTGAAGTGTTATTTTCTACAGTACTGGAAGAGTCTTTTATTCATTGACTGCAAGCATATTTTTTTTAGAATATTTGAAATTAATTTTATAATACTTTCACAATAGCAGATGAGGTTTTTCTCTGAAAAATTCTTTAAAAAATGAAAGGAATCAAGCGCCATGTTGATTTCATATAAACTTTATAAGGCTTAAAAAACTCTTTCAAAAGAGACTCTTCGAAGAGTAATTTGAAAATTAAGTTTAAATAAAGAACTATAATAATTGCAAGTCTAAAATAATCGAAATGAGTGATAATCAGCGGAGTAAAGGTTATTATTATAGCTGAATACATTGGGTGGCGAATTACTTTATAAGGTCCCGACTCGACTAAGATAGCGCCATGTTTGGGCTGAGGTGTGATGTTGAGTTTGCTTTTGCTCATAACAAATATTGACCAGACGCCAAGAATAAATCCAGAAAATTCTATTCCTTGCCACCATATACCAGAGGCAGTTAGTGGGCTTAAAATCAAGAATAGAAAAAGACATGCATATTGAATTATAGTCAGCCATAAATTCCTGAGGTTTTGTTGTTTTGTAAGTTTCATAAGTGATTTTTTTAAGTTTTATTCTTTGTTTTTGGTATCAATTATAATAGTAACAGGGCCGTCGTTTACAAGCTGCACCGACATATTTGCGCCAAATTCGCCACAGACCAAGGCTCCGCTAAGCTGTGATTTTAACACGGCAATAAAGCTCTGATAAATTGGAATAGCCACCTCTGCTTTGGCAGCATGAATATACGATGGGCGGTTTCCTTTTTTAGTTTTGGCATGCAAAGTAAATTGAGAAATTAGCATTATATTACCATGAACCTCCTGAATAGATTTATTCATAACACCCTTTTCATCATCGAAAAGTCGTAGGCTTATAATTTTTTTTGACAACCAATTAATATCATCTTCATTATCAGCATTCTCGATGCCAATAAATACTACATAACCATGCTGTATTTCGCGACTTTCAAGTTCATTTATTGAAACAATTGCATTTTTAACTCTCTGAATTATGGCTCTCATGATAAATAAATTTTATTGTTACTCTGTCGATGGTTTTGTCCTCTTACATTTGGATAATAGTTTTTATTTCAACGTATCTTAATACCATTTTGCATGATTGTTTATGATATAATTGGATATTTTCATATACGATTGTTCATTACGAATAATGTGTTCATAATAATTACATTGCCATAATTTTTTATTGAATGTTCGCCAATTATTGGTTTTTAACCCACAACAATATTAATAATTCTACCATGAACAATAATGATTTTTCTCACTGCTAATCCTTCTATATATTTTTGAAGTTCAGGAGTTTTAATAATAGCTTGCTCTATTTCTTCCTTCGACATCGAAATAGGATATTCCTTTTTGAAGCGCAACTTTCCGTTTATCGATACTGGATATTCAAAGGAATTTTCCACAAGATATTTCTCTTCAAAAGCTGGAAATATTGCTTTTGTTATAGATTCATTATGACCGAGAAGAAGCCAAATTTCTTCTGCAATATGTGGAGAATATGATGAAATCAAAATATTTAATGGTTCCAAAATATCTCTCTTATTACACTTTAAATCAGAAAGTTCATTTACACAAATCATAAATTGACTTACGGAAGTATTAAAGCTAAAGCGCTCTGTATCTTCGATAATTTTCTTTATAGTTTTATGTAAAATTTTGAACTCATTATCGTTTGCTTTTTCGTTAGAGACATCAAAATTTCCATCGCCATTAAAAAATAGTCTCCAGTATTTTTTTACAAAACGTGATACTCCTTCTATGCCATTTGTATCCCAAGGTTTCGATTGTTCCAATGGGCCAAGAAACATCTCATAAAGTCTTAAAGTATCGGCGCCATATTTTGCCACAAGCTCATCAGGATTTTGAACATTATAGAGCGATTTCGACATTTTTTCAACTTCCCATCCACAAATATATTTGCCTTCTTCGAGAATAAATTCGGCCTCAGCAAATTCTGGCTGCCATTTTTTAAATGCTTCCAAATTCAAGATATCATTACTTACCATGTTGATATCCACATGAATAGTCTGAGTGTCAAATTTGTTTCTTAAATTATAAGAGACGAATTTATTGGTGCTTTTAATTCTATAAACAAGGCTGCTGCGTCCTTGAATCATTCCCTGGTTAATTAATTTTTTGAAAGGCTCTTCTTTTAATCCTATTCCCAAATCTACAAGAAATTTATTCCAAAAGCGCGAATAAATGAGATGTCCGGTGGCGTGTTCAGCTCCGCCGATATATAAATCCACATCTTGCCAATAGTTGATAGATGCTTGTGAAAAATATTGTTTTTCGTTGTTAGGATCCATATACCTAAGGTAATAACCACTGCTACCAGCAAAGCCAGGCATAGTATCAACTTCGAGAGGAAATCCTTCGTCAGTTTTCCAATTTTCGGCTCTTGCCAAAGGGGGTTCTCCTTTTTCCGTAGGCAAAAATTTATCGACTTTTGGCAGCTCCAATGGCAGTTGATTTATGTTCAATGCATAAGGCATCCCATCTTTGTAATATATTGGAAAAGGCTCTCCCCAATAGCGTTGCCGTGAAAAGATAGCATCTCGCAATCGGTAGTTAATCATCTTTTCACCAATGCCCAAGTCTGTAATTTTATGAATTGCTGCGCTGATTGCTTGCTTAACTTCCAGTCCATTCAAAAAATCAGAATTTATCATTTTACCTTCTTTGGCATCAAAAGACTCAATGCTGATATCTCCACCATCAACCACCTGAATAATAGGCAAATTGAAATGTTTGGCAAAAGCATAATCACGACTATCGTGCGCTGGTACAGCCATTATTGCACCAGTGCCGTAGCCCATAAGAACATAATCGGCAATATAAATTGGAATTTCATTGTGAGACAGCGGATTTATAGCAAATGAGCCAGTGAAAACGCCAGTAACTTTTTTCACTTCTGTCATGCGCGCTCTTTCCGAACGGTTTTTTGCCCAGAGCAAATAATTGGCAACCTCATGCTGATGATTTGCCTCGGTAAGTTCAGCTACCATTGGATGTTCTGGGGCAATAACCATAAAAGTAGAGCCATAAAGTGTGTCGGGACGGGTAGTAAATACTTCCAATTTTTGTGTGCTATTTTTCAGTTCGAAAAACACTTTTGCTCCTACAGATTTTCCTATCCAGTTGCGCTGCATCTCTTTTAGCGAATCCGACCATTCAACTATTTCAAGCCCATTTAAAAGTCTTTCGGCATAAGCAGTAACTCTTAACGACCATTGCTTCATGGACTTACGCTCGACAGCATGACCACCTCGCACCGAGAGGCCATCTTTAACTTCATCGTTGGCAAGTACAGTTCCAAGCTCTGGACACCAATTTACTAAAGTTTTGGAAAGGAATGCCAAACGGTAATTCATAAGAATTTCTTGTTGCTCATGAGTGCTCATAGCTTTCCATTGAGCGTTAGTAAAAATTTCTTGAAAGGTTGTGGCAGCATTAATTTTTTTGTTACCAGCAATTTCAAAAATCTGCACTAACAAATTTATAGGCTCTGCTTTTTTTGTGGCATTATTATACCAATAAGAAAATAACTTAGTAAAAACCCATTGGGTCCATTTATAATATTTAGGATCAGAGGTTTGAACTTCGCGCGACCAGTCGAAAGAAAAACCCAGATTATCTAATTGTTCTTTATATCTTTTAATATTTTCAGCGGTTGTTATTGCAGGATGTTGTCCAGTTTTAATTGCATATTGTTCGGCTGGCAGTCCGAAAGCATCAAAACCCATGGGATGCAGCACGTTGAAACCATTGAGACGCTTATAACGTGAATAAATATCTGATGCAATGTAACCGAGAGGATGCCCCACATGTAAACCTGCTCCTGAAGGGTAAGGGAACATATCAAGCACATAAAATTTTGGCTTATCAAGCTCTATTTCAACTTTATAAATCTTTTTCTCTTTCCAGTATTGCTGCCATTTTTTCTCTATTTCACTAAAATTATATTCCATCAAGTCTCAAGGTTATTTGCGTTATAAAATTCAAGTTGCGAAAATAAATAATTTAATGTTGTAAAAATTCCTTGTTTTCTTATGATAAAATTAGAATGTTGCTAAACGGGAGTTTTAAATATATCTCGATGAATTTATTTGTTTAATATTAATTTTAAAAACAGAACAAATATTATTATTTGATGAAGAATTTATTTTATTATTTTTGCCGCAGTAAGTGGAAAGATTTGATTGATTGCAACCACGGGAAAAAATGCTAAACCAAAAATCCCTATCAATCAAAATTTTTTCAAAGTATTATTTGAATTTTATAAATGATATTCATTTGAATATCAATTTTTTAACAAAATAAATTAAAGATATGGGATATTTATTTACATCGGAATCAGTATCAGAAGGGCATCCAGATAAAGTTGCCGACCAAATTTCTGATGCCTTAATTGATAATTTTTTGGCATTTGATGCAAAATCAAAAGTTGCTTGTGAAACCTTGGTAACCACTGGGCAAGTTATTCTTGCTGGTGAAGTAAAATCATCGGCATATTTAGATGTTCAAACCATCGCTCGTGATGTAATCAAAAAAATTGGCTATACCAAAAGTGAGTATATGTTTGAAGCTGATTCTTGCGGTGTGCTCTCGGCTATTCACGAACAATCTTCTGACATTAACCAAGGAGTTGTAAGACAGAAAAAAGAAGAACAAGGTGCTGGCGACCAAGGAATGATGTTTGGCTATGCCACCAGCGAAACAGACAATTACATGCCGCTGCCATTAGATTTGGCGCATTTATTATTGTTAGAATTGGCGGCAATTCGCAAAGAAGGTAAACAAATGTTATATCTTCGTCCTGACGCAAAATCTCAAGTTACTATTGAATATGATGATAACAATAAACCCATAAGAATAGATACCATTGTAATTTCTACTCAGCATGATGATTTTACAAAAGGCGATCAAAAGAAAATGCAGGTTCAGATAACCAAAGATGTAAAAGCCATACTAATTCCTCGTGTAAAAAAACACTTAAAGACATCATTGCAAAAGCTATTTAATGACCAAATTATTTACCATGTGAATCCAACAGGAAACTTTGTAATTGGCGGTCCTCATGGTGATACTGGTCTTACTGGCAGAAAAATTATTGTAGATACTTATGGTGGAAAAGGTGCTCATGGTGGTGGTGCTTTTTCGGGCAAAGACCCAAGTAAAGTTGACCGTTCGGCAGCCTATGCAACAAGACATATTGCCAAAAATATGGTGGCTGCTGGCGTATGTTCCGAAATTTTAGTACAAGTTTCTTATGCCATTGGCGTTGCCAAACCTATGGGAATTTATGTTAATACTTATGGTACAGCAAAAGTGAAGATGAGTGACGGGGAGATTGCAAAAGTTGTGGAAAAAGTTTTTGATATGCGCCCATACTTTATTGAACAACGCCTTAAACTGCGTAATCCAATTTATAGCGAAACAGCTGCTTACGGTCACATGGGCAGAAAAAATGAAGTTATAACCAAAACTTTTAAAACCCCCGATGGAAAGGAGAAAAAGATTACAGTTGAACTATTTACATGGGAGAAACTCGACTTTGTAGATAAAGTAAAAAAAGCTTTTGGCATGTAAAAAAGTGATTTTTTTATAATTGCAAAAAAGGAGGTTAATAAAAAATTAATCTCCTTTTTTTCTATCAAGCTTTTTGAAAATTTCCCAAATCATGATGCCAGCAGAGATTGAAATATTAAGTGAATGCTTTGTTCCAAACTGAGGAATCTCTACACAATCATCAACAATCGACATCACTTCTTCGCTCACCCCTTTCACCTCATTGCCAAAAACCAAGGCTAAATCCTTTTTTGGCAAATCGAAACTATTTGCCCATAATTTTTCTTCTGCTTGCTCAACCGCCCAAACCACTGTGCCTTTTGATTGTAACTCTTTCACCGCATCAAATGTTGATTCAAAATATCGCCAATCTACTGAATCTGTAGCTCCTAATGCAGTCTTCTGAATCTCTTTCTGCGGAGGCTTTGCCGTGATACCACAAAGAATTATTTCCTTAACAAGAAAAGCATCGGAAGTTCTAAATACTGAACCAACATTGCTTAAACTCCTAATGTTGTCCAAAATTATTGTCAGTGGAATTTTCTTTGATTTTTTAAACTCATCAACGTCCATTCTATTTAATTCAATATTTTCAAGCTTCCTCATAATTTTGTATATTTCAGGCTGCGAAACTATGAAAATCAGATTTATCTAAGCCAAAATTTTCTTTATCGTTTGCATAATTTATTTCTCGAAAATCAATCTCAAGATTTATTTTATTTAAGATTGAAAATATTATCTTTGCTAAACTAAATCAACCAAATTAAAGTTCTATGAAAAACTATATTCCAATAATAATTATTGTATTTTTAAGTCTATCTTTTAGCGTAAAAGATCTACTATTAGATAATTATAATATGCCTGTAGATGAAAAAACTGGAAAAATAACCTATCAACAAGTTATAAATGAGCAGGGGAAACCAGACGTACTTTACGATAGAGCTTACGCTTGGGCAAAAAAATATTTTGTAAATATTTCGAGCTCGGTAAACGTCAGAAATAAGGAAGAAGGCTTGATTAGCGGAGCTACAAGATTTAAAGTCCATACCACCGACAAAAAAGGTGTGCAAGTAGATGCCGGAGTTATCATTTATGATTTTAGTATAGAGCTAAAGGAAAATAAATTCAGAATTACTGAAACGAATTTCAAGCAAGCCAACAACTCAGGCAACGCTGTAGAAGAATGGTTTGACGACACAAATGAAGCTGCGAAACCAATGCATAAAGAAATTTTTGAACAAATTGATAATGAAGCCAAGGCAATGATTACCAGTCTTGTAGCTGGTATGAAACCAACTAAAGAAAGCTCTGATGAGTGGTAAATATTTTTGTGAATTATTAGAAACACCTAAAATTATATTATGTACGAATCGCTAAAAGAGCTTGATAATATTAGGCTTAATTTTAACAATGGGGGATTGCTCGTATTAAACATTTCTCTTGGAGTAATCATGTTTGGAGTGGCTTTAGGAATAAAGTTTAAGAACTTTAAAACTCTTTTTATGAAACCAAAGCCAGTGATTATTGGATTTTTAAGTCAATTTTTAATTCTGCCTGCTGCAACTTTTCTGCTGGTGATTTTACTAAAAAACCAAATTACTGTTGGCGTAGCCTTGGGAATGATTCTCATATCGGCTTGTCCAGGGGGGAATATATCCAATTTTATGTCGTCACTTTCGAAAGCAAATGTGGAACTTTCAATAAGTTTGACGGCCATAGCAACCATGTCAGCGGTAATTTTGACGCCATTTAATTTTGCTTTTTGGGGAAATTTATATATCTCTTATTTTCAACATGCCAACGCAAATGGCTTACTTCAACCTTTGCAAATTGATTCTTTTGAAATGTTTAAAACTGTTTTTATTCTCCTTGGAATTCCAGTAATTTTAGGAATGCTCACCGCATGGAAACTTCCAAAAATAACTTCAAAAATCATCAAGCCCTTACAAACCTTTTCAATTATTCTATTCATGATAATTGTAGTTTTGGCTTTTTCCAAAAATTACAACTATTTTATTTTATACATAAAATATATTATGATAATAGTGCTTATTCATAATGGTTTAGCCTTTTTTTCTGGATATCTTACTTCCTCAATTTTTAAATTACAACCCGATGTACGACGCACCATAACAATAGAAACTGGAATTCAAAACTCTGGTTTAGGTTTGGTTTTACTATTCAACGACAAGATTTTTCCAAGTGATCTGCCTATTGGCGGAATGCTTTTTATTGCAGGTTGGTGGGGAATTTGGCATATAATTTCAGGTCTTAGCCTTGCTACAGTTTGGTCTCGAATACCAATAAAAAAATCTCAGACTCATTGATTAAAAATATTTTAATAGTATGCCCTACTGAGCTGGAAGCCAAGTTTTTAATAAAGGATAAATCGCCTTACATTGAGAATCCACTTTTATATTCTTTAGATGAAATACATCTTCACGCCGACATATTAATTAGCGGCATTGGACAAATACAAACAGCTTATAATCTATTAAAAACTTTATCCGAAAAAGATTATTCTTTGGTGCTTCACATTGGAATTTGTGGAGCTTTCAGCAAAAAACTTTCTTTAGGTCAAATTGTGAATATAAACTCCGAATGTTTTGCTGATTTAGGGGTTGAAACAAAGGGTGGAATGACTTCAATATTTGAAATGGGTTTGATAGAAAAAAATAAATTCCCTTTCTCTAATTCCAAATTAATTAACACAAAAGCCAGTTTATCATTTTTTGATAAATATGTGAATGTTAAAGGTATAAGCGTAAATTCCATTTCTTTAGATAAGGAAAAAAATCGTAAAAAAGAAATTCAATTTGCGGCAGAAGTAGAATCTATGGAAGGAGCTACAGTTTTTTACATTTGCCTTCGAGAGAATATTAATTTTGCCGAACTTAGAGCAGTTTCAAATTTTGTGGGTGAAAGCGACAAATCTTTATGGAAAACTGAAGAATCCATTGCAAATCTTAATAAAGCAACAATTGAGTTTTTAAGTGAGATATAGCTTGAAAAAATTGAATATAAATTTGTTTTTAATTCAATAATTTGGCTGAAACGTACAAAATTTTGACTATGAAAATGTGTGTTAGTAAAATTGGGTGAGGTAAATAGCAAGAAATAATATCGCTCTTGGGACAAAAACTTTAGAATGAAAATTAAAGATAAATATCAGGACAGAAAATTTGTAATCTATGCCTTTATTGCTGGCATCGGATTAATTATTGTCATAAGGCTGATAATCTTGCAATTAATAGATAAAAATTATCGCTTTCTTGCTGAAAATAATTCCCTCAGAAATATTACAGTGCATCCACCACGCGGGCTTGTTTACGATAGAAATGGCAAAATATTGGTTTATAATGAAGCTGTTTACGACTTGATGGTGATACCAAACAGAGTTAAAAATATTGATACTGTGGCTCTTTGCAAATTACTCGACATCGACAAAGAAGGGTTCAATGAAAGGATGAACAAAGCCATTAAGCAATCGTGTTACCAAGCATCACTATTTGAAAAACAAATTTCAAAAGAAAACGCCGCTTATCTTCGTGAGAAACTTTACAAATATATAGGATTTTATATTGTTCCTCGAACTTTGCGCTCTTATCCGAAACCAATTGCTGCACATTTGGTTGGTTATATTGGCGAGGTAAACGACCGTGATTTGGAGAAAGACAGCTTCTATTCCTCTCGCGATTATATTGGCATTAGCGGATTAGAACGCACTTATGAAACGGTTTTGAGAGGCAGAAAAGGAGTGAAGAAATTGTTAGTAGATAATCTAAACCGAGAAAAAGGAAGTTTCTACGATGGCAAATATGATGTTGAGGCTGTAAATGGAAGCGATATTACTCTTGGTATAGACATGGATTTGCAAGAATATGGAGAGAAACTTATGGCTAATAAAAAAGGCGGATTAGTAGCCATTGACCCAAGTACTGGTGAGATTTTAGCGATAATTTCGAGCCCAACTTATGACCCAAATATGCTTGTGGGAAGAATCAGGTCTAAAAATTATAATGACCTTTTGAAAGACCTTCGAAAACCACTTCTAAATAGAGCCTTGATATCCTCATATCCTCCAGGTTCTACTTTTAAAACTATAAACGCTCTTATTGGAGAGCAAGAAAAAGTGCTTTTCCAAAATACACTTTACTCCTGCAATATGGGAATTAATTTTAGCGGCTTACATATCGACTGCCATGAACACCCATCACCATTGAATCTGGAACAATCAATTAGCCAATCATGCAATGCATATTATTGCAATGTTTATAGGTCGATAATAGAAAATAGAAGATATAAAAATTCGGAACAAGGCTACAGAAAATGGAGATATTATACTCAACAGATGGGCTTTGGAAAAGTATATCCTACCGATTTGCCTTATGAAAAATCTGGTAATATTCCGTCGCCAGAATATTACGATAGATATTATGGCAAAGGACATTGGAATGCTATCACCACAATATCACTCGCAATTGGACAAGGTGAAATATTAGTAACGCCACTTCAACTTGCTAACCAAGCAGCATTTATAGCCAACAGAGGCTATTATTTTATTCCTCATATTATAAAAAAAATTGAAGGACAGAAATCTATAGATGCC
>Ga0210044_10002285_pt1 | contig 28691 bp, 24 predicted proteins | sample CryGey13umfilter_2_FD_183959 | JGI IMG/M metagenome (GOLD analysis project Ga0210044, IMG submission 183959) | Groundwater microbial communities from aquifer in Utah, USA - Crystal Geyser 4/9/14 3 um filter (SPAdes) (version 2) | ecosystem: Environmental > Aquatic > Deep subsurface >... | reverse complement strand
AGACCATCGGCGCGGCCGGCGGCGTGGTGGCCAGCGCCGACGGCCACCTCGTGCTGACGGTCCCGGCCGGAGCGCTGACGCAGGACCGGGTCTTCACGATCACGCCCGCGACCTACACCCCCACCTTCTTGACCGAGGTGCCCTCGACGGTGGACTCGACCGCGGGCACCGTCTCGGCCCAGACCACTCACACCTCCACCTGGTGCCTGTACGACAAGGCCACGGGCTTCATCGCCTGCTGCTACACCGTGGACCCGGACACGCAGTTCTCCATCGCGGTCGCGCTGACGGCCCTGTACACGGACTGTGCCGCCATGTCCTCGGTCCCCCTGAGCGTGATCGTGCTGGGGTACGAGCAGCCGGGGAGTTGACCGTCAGAACGCGCCGCTGGCGGCGTCGAGCGTGGCGATGAAGTGCCCGGGGGGGGACGACAGCGTCTTGCTGCCGAAGGTGACATTCCCGCTGAAGTTCCCGGTGATGTGGGCGGTGGTGCCGCCGCTGCCCAGCGCGATGCTCTCGCCCGAGCCCGAGCCGCAGGGCGGCGCTGTCGGCACCGGGGGAAAGACCGCCCAGGTGAACGAGCCGGCGGTGTCCAGCCGGGCGAGGTAGATCCGGCTCGAGGTGGTGACGGTGGCGCTGCCGATCTGCGTGTACGAGCCCGAGCCGGTGATGTGGCTGTTCCCCGCGCTGTCCACCGCGATCCCCGTGAGCGTGTTGCTCCCGTTGGTGCTCTTGGAGGTCTGGACCCAGGCGAAGGCTCCGGACGAGGTCAGCCTGGCCACGAAGATCTCGTTGCGGTTGAGGGTCACGCTCTGTGTGCCGAAGATCGCTGGACCCGAGATGGGCTTCTTCACGACCCCGGCCAGGTAGCTGCCACCCGAGCCGTCCACGCCGATGGAGGGAAACGAATCGATGTCGGCGCCGCTGGTGGCCCAGACGAACGCCCCGCTGCTCGAGATCTTGGCCACGATGGCGCACTGACCCCAGCTGCAGCTCACGGTCGTGCTGCCGAGGGTGGCGTTCCCTTTGTGGAACCCGCCGAGGTAGGTGTTGCCCGCCGCGTCGGCGGCGATGTCCGAGGCGTGGACGTTCATCGGCCCCTGGGCGACCCAGACGAAGGTCCCGCTCGCGTCGAGCTTGGCCACGAAGATCTTCGTCGTGACGGTGAACGTCCCCAGCGTGGCCGTGCCGGTCCAGGCCCCCCCCGTCACGTAGCTGTTGCCCGCGCCGTCCACGGCGACGCCCCGGAGGTAGTCGTACGGGCCCAGCCCGCCCACCGGGGTGGCCCAGGCGACGGCGCCAGCGGTGCTGACCTTGGCCACGTACCCGCCGGCGGCGAGGCTCTTGCTGCCGAAGGTCGTGGTCCCCTCCAGCAGCCCGCTGATGAAGCAGGTCCCGCCGCCGTCCACGGTGAAGTCGTCGAGTGTCACGTTGCCCGCCGAGGTGGCCGGGCTCTTGACCCAGAGGAAGGCCCCCTTGTCGTCCAGCTTGGCGAGGTAGAGGCTGGTCTTGCCAGCGGGGCCGGTCAGCGTGGTGGTGCCGAAGGTCGCGGTGCCCGTGAAGGTCCCCGCGATGTAGGTGTTGCCCGCGGTGTCGGCGCCGATCTTGTGGCTGTTGCCCAGCTGCAGCGCCCAGGTACCCGTGGGGGAGCCAGCATCCGCCGGGGACGCGTCGCTGATTGCCTGATCGGGCGTACCGGGCAGATCCAGACCTGTGCTGTCGCTGGCCGCCTGGTCGACGGCAGGGCCGTCGACCTTCAGCCCGTCGACCTTCGGCCCATCGACCACCGGACCGTCGGCGACCGGGCCGTCGGCGACCGGGCCGTCGGTGGTCGAGGTGTCGGTCCGCGCGTCCGGCGTGGGCGAGCCGTCGTCGGAACAGCCAGACGGCGACAGGACGACCGGGATGAAGATGATGAAAAAGAAGAGAGCAAGGATGGTTGTTCGTGTCATCGTCGCACCTGACTCCTGTGTTGCTGTACGAAGGTGTTGTTCCGTCGCCTATTTGAGGATCACGCGGCCGGCGGCGAGGCGGAAAAAGGAGGAGTAGGCCGCGTCCTTGTAGCACAAGCCAGCGGAGGAGACCGTCGTGCCGTTCTTGTCCTTGCAGCCGGTCACCGTCTTCGAGGCGCTGAGCACCAGCGTGTAGGGCGGTCCGGCGCCCGCGACGGGAACGTCGGGGTCCTCGCCGTCGGGCTGCGTCGGCTTGATCGCCTGGAACCCATAGGCCGTGCACCCACCGACGATGACGTCCAGCATGTTGGCGGTGCTCAGGTACCCCTCCGAGCACATCCCCGTCAGGGCGGGCGGGGCGGGGATCAACCTGAGCGAGTCGGCCGTCATGTCACCGCACATGCTGCCGGCCCCGGCGGCGGTGGGCAGGCCCGCCTTCTCCACCGCGGTCAGCGTCGGATCCAGGTGCTCCGACGGCAAGTGCCCCGGACAGGCTGTGCCGGTCTTGATCGTTGGCTTGGAGGTGGCGCCGAGGGTAATCTGGATCTTCGTGTTGGCCATGATGATGTTCGCGGGTGTGCAATACACCGCGCAGACCACAAACGGCAGCATGGCCCGGCCTGGACCGGCGGTCAGGACGTGGGAGGTGATCGACGCGGAAAGCTGGTTCTTCGGCACCCGGTTGGCGTCGTAGCCCAGGTTGCCCGCGACGTGGGGCCAGTCGAGGTCGCTGGTGCCGTTGTAGCCCGAGGTGCAGGTGGGCGGGTCGGCCGTCAGCATCCCGAGCTTCAGCGAGGGATCGCTGGTCCCCGACAGATCGTCCAGCCCCAGCGCGTGCATCAGGAGGTTGACCGATCCGTCGGCGATGGCCGCGTCCAGGCCCGGCTGCACCAGCCCCAGCGCCGTCGCGTTGAAGGCGCCGCCGAAGGCGTTCTTGGTGCAGAAGCTGCTGGTGGCAGCCTGGAGCTTGAGGTAGGTGGCGCGCATGCTCAGCTCGAACCGGCAGCTGGCGTCGCAGCCGTCGAGGTTCTGCGTATTGCCGTCGTCGCACTGTTCGATCCCCTCACGCACGCCGTTGCCACAGCCCGGCGGGGAGCCGCTGTCCAGAGCAGGGGCGCTGTCCGGAGTCGGCCCGCTGTCCGGGAGGGGCCCGCTGTCCGGAGTCGGACCGCTGTCCGGGATCGGGCCGCCGTCGGTCAGGGGACCGTCGGTCAGGGGGCCATCGGCAACGGGGCCATCACCAACGGGACTGTCCGCAATCGGACCGTCGGCAGCGGGACCATCGGCAGCGCCGTCGGCCACGGGAAGATCCGCCATCGGCCCGTCCACGGAAGGACCATCCACGCCGCCATCGAGGATGGTCTGGTCGGTCTGCGCGTCCGGTGTGGGGGTCACGTCATCCGAGCACCCGGGCGCCGAGATGGTGAAAATGGCACACAGGAGGGCTGCGGTCGTCAAGCACCACGGCTTCATCATCATTCGAGATCGGCATGTCATGCTGAGTCCTTTGTTTGCCCACTGCAGCGGTTAGCAACCTTCGTGCCCCCCCTTTGGGGCGGTGCAAGCACGCGCGATCTGGGACGGCGCATGGGAGAGTGCGCGTTGGCGAGGGCAAGGGGTGGCTCCCCGGGGCAATGGGTTGCCCCCCTCCCTGGCCCTCCGGGTTGCGCCGGCAGGGGGTCCTGGGGCACTGTATCTGTGCTCAACAACCGAGTGACCGGCGATGAAGGACCCTCTCAGCGAGACCACCCGCACCCTGGCTGGCGGCGAGCAACAGCGCGAGCTGTCCGAGCTGTTCCAGGCGACCCTGGCCGGCCGACGGAGGGTCTCGCTGCTGCTCTATCACCGCGACGGTGCGGCCGTGGCGCCGCTCGAGCCGGGCGAGGCGCTGGTGGTGGGCCGGGGGAGAGAGGCGGACCTCTGCGTGCCGGACCGCACGCTGTCCCGCCTGCACGCCCGCGTCAGCCTCGACGAGAACGGACAGGTGTGGCTCGAGGACCTGGGCTCCAAGAACGGCACGCGTGTCAACGGCCAGCCCGTCACGCGCTGCGAGGTCAGCCCGGTGGACCGCATCTCGCTGGGCCTGCTCGCCCTGACGCTCAACAGCCTGGACCCGGCTCAGGAGCAGCTCTACTTCCTGGAGAGCCACGACAGCCTTCGCGCCGAGATGGAGCGCGAGCTGGCGCGAGCGCGGGCCTTTGACCGGCCGCTGGCGCTGCTGCTCCTGGCGGAGCAGGATGCAGAGCAGCAGCGCATGCACCGCTGGTGCCCGGACCTGCACCGCCTGCTCCGGCCCTTCGACCGCGTGGGGCTCTACGACCGCCACACCGTCGAGGTGCTGATCCCCGAGGCCACGGCCGAGGAGCTCGAGGAGTTCTGCCGCCGTGCCGTGAGAGCGGGCGAGGCGGCCGGGGTGCCCCTGCGCTGCGGCCTGGCCCTGTTCCCGGAGGCGGCCACCTCGGCCGAGGCGTTGCTGGAGGCGGCGCGTGCAGCCCTGAACCTGGCCGCGCCCGTCGGGGGGGTGGGACGCGCCCCGCACCTGGGCACGCGCAGCCTGCCGGCGGCCCCACTGGCCGCGCTGGAGCCCGCGCCGGTGCTGCGCAGCCCGCTGATGCAGCAGGTGTTCGAGATCGCGGCGCGCGTGGCCGACCGGAACATGCCGGTGCTGATCCTGGGTGAGTCGGGCAGCGGCAAGGAGGTGGTGGCTCGAGCCATCCACCAGCTCGGAGCGCGGCGTGACCGGCAGCTGTGCTGTGTGAACTGCGGCGCGCTGCCACCCACGCTGCTCGAGTCCGCCCTCTTCGGGCACGAGAGAGGTGCCTTCACCGGCGCGCACCGGCGGCAGGTCGGCTTCTTCGAGGCGGCTCAGGGCGGCACCGTGCTGCTCGACGAGATCGGTGACCTGTCGCTCGTCGGTCAGGCAGCGCTGCTGCGGGTGCTGGAGAATGGCCGCCTGTGCCGCCTGGGCTCCACCGAGGAGATCGCGGTGGACGTGCGGGTGCTGGCCGCCACCCATCGTGACCTGCGCGCCATGGTCAAGGAGGGCGCCTTCCGCGAGGATCTGCTCTACCGGCTGGACGTGGTCGAGATCCGCGTGCCGCCGCTGCGCGAGCGGCCCGAGGAGATCGTCCCGCTGGCCTGCCGCTTCATCGAGGCGGCCGACGGCGGCGCGGATCGGGTGACGGCCCTGGACGACGCGGCGCTCGAGCTGCTGCGTGCCTATCCCTGGCCGGGCAACGTGCGCGAGCTGCGCAACGCGGTCGAGCGCGGCGCGGCCATCGCCCGAGGGCAGGTCATCACCGCCGAGGACCTGCCCGAGCGGATACGTCGCGCCGGTGGGCTGCGCCTGGCGGTTTGCGACGACGAGCCGCGTCAGCGGTCGCTGCGCGACCTGTTACAGGAGTACGAGACGGCCCTCATCCGGCGCGCTCTGGAGCAAAGCCGTGATCGGCGCCGGGCAGCCCGGCTGCTCGGCCTGCCGCTGCGCACCCTGTCGCACAAGATGAGTCAGTACGGGGTGCGGCTGAAGGACCTGTGAGCGGTGCGCCTGGATCTACGGGCAGCCTGTGCTCGAGACGACTGGCAGGACCGTGCTGAACAGCTTGAGGTAGGACGGCGCGCCGCAGTGACGCGCGTCGTGGGCCGTGACGGTCAGGGCCTTGACGTCCACCAGCAACGGATCGGTGCGGGCCAGACCGCCAGGCTCGTCGGCGTGCCGCAGCACATGCGCCCAGTGCAGCGTCAACCCGGGCGCACCGGGTAGCGCGGGGAGCATGGGGTCGGCGCCCACCACCACCCACGCCTTGCTCGCGCCGTCGGCGGCCAGGACCCGGCTCTTGCCGCTCGTCGGGTCGCGCAGCACCACCTGCTCATGCGCCCCGCCCAGCAGGTTGGCCACGCTGACCTGCTCGCCAGCGGCGACCAGGCCCGGCGCCGAAGCGATCTGCAGCACCCAGGAGGTCTCGCCAACCACCGTGCCGCTGGCCACCACCAGCTCCAGGCGACCGGTGGTTGGCTCGTGGAGCACGAGGTCATCCCTGGCCCCCTGGCCAGGGGGGTCGTACAGGTTGCCGGCCAGCACCAGGCGGCCGGGGAACTTCTGCTGGGCAAAGACCCCGGCGCTGCCGCCCGCATCCTGGAACTGGCTGCTCCCTTGCTCCTCCTGCAGGCGGAAGTTGCCCTCGGAGGCGCGGTAGAACATCAGCTCGTCCTTGCCGTCCTCGTCGTAGTCACCGGTGATGAACTCGAGCCCGCTGTTGCCGAAGGGTTGGGTCCAGGCGTAGTCCATGGAGTTGCCCGCCGCGTTGTAGCCATGGCAACGCAGGGTGGCGGTGCTCAGGATGGAGCAGACCAGCACCGGCTTGCCAGGCACAGGCTTGTAGCGACCAACCAGCACCCGCTCCACCACGGTGCCTGGCGGGTCGGGGCTGCTGGTGCCGGCTTTCCAGATGACGAGCTTGTGGATCAGGCAGGCGCCCGAGGCGTCCAGACGCGCGGTCAGCACGTGCTCGCTGTCGTGCGTGATCCACTCGCTCAGCCCGTCATCGTCGAGGTCCACGGCCTGCACGTTGCCGGACAGCTTGATCGCGGTGTTGTGCCGCACCCGGCCGGGCGGACCGGCGCCCGCGTCGCCCGGGCCACCGGGGCTGCAGATGTCCAGGCCTGTCGCGTCCCGGGCGCCGTCGCCGCCCAGATCATCCGGCGAGAACGCGTCGTCGGCCGGAGCGTCGGCTCCAACGTCGGTGCCGATCGCGACGCAGCGCCCCTCGAAGCAGCGCTGCCCCGCCCCGCAGACTGGCTCGCAGCGGTAGGGGTCGTACGGGTTGTCCTTGTTCCAGCCACATCCGCCCGCGAGGCACGCACCGAGGGCGAGCAGCACTGCAGATGATCCATGATCGACGATGCTCAAAAGCTCCCTCCCAGGGACAGGGCCGCGCCGCCGGGCAATGGGGCGACGCCAGCCGCCACATCGCGGGCGACCCCGCCGCGTGCGGGCTCCGCGGGGCGCGTGAACAGGTGGTAGGCGCCCAGAGCCGCGACCGCCACGGCGGCACCAGCCAGCACTGCGCCCGCCACCTGCCGCTTCCGGGCCTCGGACATCGCCGCTCGCTCCTCGCGGAAGCTGGCGTCCGGATCCGTGGCGCTGAGCTGAGAGTAGGCCTGGTACGCCCTCTCCCCCTGCGCCGTGCCCAAACCCAGGAGCACGGCAGCACCCACGGCCAGGGCCGCCCCTGTCCCCAGCGCGGTCCAGGCGACGATGGTCTTGCGGCGGCGCAGGCTGGCGCGGACGCCGAGGTCGCGCGCCGGACGGTTAGCCGCAACTCGAGCTCGCGGCCGCCCGAAGGAGACCGCCAGCACACGCTGCTCCCCGGCGACCAGGCTCAGGCGGCGGTGCGCCTCGCGGGGGGAAACATGTTTCGCACTCCGGGGAGACGCGTGCAGCACCAGCACATGCTCCCCCGGCAGCAGGTACAGGGCCGTGTCGAGCGGGGTACGCCCCACCTCATGGCCATCGACCAGCACCCGGGCTCTGGCCTCGTCACAGGTGAGCTCCACCCGCGCCACGCGGCGCAGGAGCTGCTGGTAGCGGCGGCGCGCGGCGGCCGTGATCGCCATGGGTGATTGGGCGGCACCCTCGGCGAAGAAGCGTTCGTAGAGCGCACCGGCCTCCTCGAGCTGCCCCAGCTCGAAGAGCACAGTGGCCAGGTTCAGATGTGTCTTGTAGGAGGGATGCAGGACGTGGGCCCGGCGGAAGCGGGACAGCGCCCCCTCCAGGTCGCCGGCACGGCGCAGCGCAATCCCCTCGCTGAAGAGCCGCCGGGCCTCAGCAAGTGGTTCCTTGGCCGGAAAACTGGCGGCAGGACGACTGGCAGGCGGCCCCAGGGCGAGCGGCTCCCCGCCCCACGCCGCCATGACGAGGAGCGACAGCAGGAGCGTCAGCAGTAGTGGCGCTCGTCGAAACCAACCGGCGTCACAGGTCGGTGAAGACATCCGACTCTCCCGAGGGCCGCGGCCTTGCTGCCGCACCGAGAGCAGGCCGCTTGCCAGGGGCTGTGGGTGGTCCGCCGGGGGCCGCGGGTGGCTCGCCGGGGGCCGCGGGCGACTCGTCGGACGCAGCGTGCTCGCCGGTCGTCGCTGGTGGTGCCTGGGCCGAGGACCGCCGCCGAGCTGGTCGGCGCCTGGCCGGGGTTGAGGAAGCGGGCATCGGCGCAGTGGCGGGCAAGACCGGTGGGCCAGATGTGGTCGAGGGTCCGGGTGAAGCCTCGTTTCGCCCCGCTCGGTGCGCCGAAGTCTTCTGGGCGCCTCGCTCCGCACGCGAGCGCGGCTCCCCCGCTCGGCGCCGAGTCTTGGCCATCTCGCGTGTCGCAGCGCCGCTCGCCGACATGGTGGCCCGAGGTGTATCCGATGCGCCGCGCAGCACCAGGGCCACGCCCCCCACCAGCAGGCCCAGTCCAAGCGCGGCGATCCAAACCCACCCGCGAGTCGACCCTGACGACGACACACCAGGCGCATCGGTCGCACCCTCGACCGCCTCGGTGAAAGCCCGCAGCAGCGCCATGGCGCCGGCCGGTCGCGCGCCGGGATCCTTTTCCAGGCAGTGGTGCACCACGCGGGCCACGGCCGGTGGTACCTGTGGCGCCACCTCCAGCAGCGAGACGGGCGGCGCGGTGACCTGCTTGAAGAGCAGCGCGGTGGGACTGTCCGCCTCGATGGGCAGCCGTCCGCTCAACAGCTGGTAGCAGATCACACCCACCGCGTACAGATCCGTCGCTGGACCCACGGCCGCGCTGTGGCCCGCAGCCTGCTCCGGGGCCATGAACTGCGGCGTGCCCAGCGTCAGGCCCGGACCCGTGACATCGCGCCCCACCGCGCTCTCCTCGAGCAGCTTGGCGATGCCGAAATCCAGCACCTTGAGCCGCAGCGGCTCCTCGCTCACGGCGAAGATGTTGGAGGGCTTCAGGTCGCGGTGCACCACGCCTCGATCATGCGCCTGCTGCAGGGCCGGACAGAGCTGCTCCAGGCACGCAAGCACCCACGCCGGCGAGAAGGGACCTCGCAGCTCGGCCAGGCTCCGGCCCGCCAGCGCCTCCATCACGTAGTAGGAGCCGCCCTCGGGGAATCGTCCGAAGTCGTGGATCCGGACCACGCCCGGGTGGGCGAGGCGCGCGGCGGCGCGGGCCTCGTCGAGGAAGCGGCGCGCCGCGTCCTCGCACGCCACGAGCGGCGACGGCAGCACTTTGATCGCAACCTGCAGATCCAGCTCCGGATGCCGCGCCAGATACACCACACCCATCCCGCCGCACCCCAGAAGGTCCGAGATCACATAGTTGCCCACCCTCCGGCCCAGGTAGCGCGCCGGGTCGAACTCGTGCGAGGTCCCCATCGTGCTCCGTCGTCGTCCGTACTGCTCGCAAGGAACGCCCCGATGGTACCACGGTCCCCGCCATCCTGTCGTGGTTGCCCGAGCTCCACGCCGTCACGCCCGCCCCATCCCGACGCCGAACAGCACCAGCCCCACGAGCACCAGCGCCAGCAGCGGCCAGAACCGCCGCGGGACCAGGGTCAGGTCGGGCCTGAGCCCCTGCAGCGCCAGCAGCGCGCCGCCCGCGACCCACAGTACGAAGCCGAGCAGGCCCACCGCGGTCCACAGCGGCTCCGGCCGGGGTGGATGCTGCAGCCGCGCGAGGTCGGCCTGCCGCAGGGCGACAGACGCGCCGCTGTCCTGCAGCCGCACGATGGCGCGGTTCACCTCGGGCAGCGTCTCGGCGTAGGGCGAGGTGATCCCGCGCAGCGCGAGGATCGCCGAGCGCAGCTCGCGGTACGCCTCCAGCGCCGGTGCGCGCTGCCCGGCAACCTCCGTCCGGCGCGCCAGCTGCAGCAGCTCATTGTGGGCCCGGCGGACGTAGGGGTTGCCCGGCAGGTAGTGCGCCATGGCCCGGCGCAGGTGGACCACGCGGCCGGTGAGGTCGCTCGCGCCACGGGCCAGCGCCAGCTCCTCGCGCGCCGACAGCAGCATGCGCGCCGTGAGCGCGGCGAGCACGAGCAACACCGCCGCCAGCACCAGTCTTGTTTCGCGCGCTCCGCTCCGCACGCGAGCGCGGCTCCCCCGCTCCGCGCGCTGAAGTCTTGCGCTCTGGCCCATGGCCCGTCCGCTCAGATGAAGTCGCGGCGCGAGAAGAGCAGCATCGCCAGCATCAGCACCACCGCCACGTACAGCAGCGCCAGCAGCGTCGCCACGCCGACGTAGCTCCAGTCGGGGAACACGCCGTGCACCGACAGGTGGCCCCCCGGGGTCTCCACGCCGGTGACGTAGAAGTAGCGCAGGTCGGGGACGATGCTGGCCACGGTCTTGAGCAGCGCCGAAAGCGGCGCGCTGTCCACCCTGGATGCCACCAGCTTGATGTCCGGCACGCTGCGCCCCACGAGGAAGATGCCGATGGTGAACAGCCCCGACAGAAAGGGCGTGGAGAACGAGGAGAAGAACACGGCGATGGCCGTGATCACCATCACCTCGAGGAAGATCAGCACCACCATCCGCAGCACCGCCCCGCTGAAGCTCGCCCCCTGCAGCCCCAGGACCACGGCCAGCACGGCGGTCATCACCGCCACCTGCACCGCCAGGGTCAGCACCATCCCGATGTACTTGCCAGCGATGAACTGGTAGCGGTGGATCGGCTTGGGGATCAGCGAGTAGATCGTCTTGCGCTCCAGCTCCTTGTACACCAGGTTCACGCCGATGAAGACGGCGATCACCACCGAGAACAGGCTCATCCCGGCCAGCCCCAGGTCCACGGTGAGGCGCGTCTCCTCGTGCACCGACAGCGCCCCGAAGGCCAGGGAAGCCACGATCACGATCACGGCGAAGAACAGCAGGCTGTAGAGCACCTTGTTGCGCACCGCCTCACGGAAGGTGTTGAGCCCGATGGCGAGGATCCGACCCATGCTAGCGGCCTCCCTCCTCGTGCACCATCCGCACCACCAGGTCCTCCAGCGACTCCTTGCGCGGGATCACCGCCTGCACCCGTCCACCCGTGGCGCGCACCCGATCCACCAGGGCGTCCACCGGCTGGTCGCCCTGGAGCGTGACCTGCACCGTCTCCCCCACCCGCAGCAGCACGCGTCCTTCCTGCTCCATCTGCTGCAGCAGCACGTCCGAGGCGCCGCCGATCACCACGTCGGTGCTCACCACCCGCGCGTCCAGCAGCTGCTGAAGCGGGCCGGTGTTCACCGTCTTGCCCTTGATCACGATGGCCACGCGGTCGGCCAGCAGCTCGACGTCGGACAGGATGTGCGACGACAGCACCACCGTCTTGCCCTGCTGCCGCAGGTCGGCGATGAGCTCGCGCAGATCCTTGCGCCCCAGGGGATCGAGCCCCGTCAGCGGCTCGTCCAGCACCACCAGCTCGGGGTCGTTCACCAGCGCCTGGGCGATACCCACGCGCTGGAGCATGCCCTTGCTGTAGCGACGCAGCGCCATGCTGGCCGCGTCCTGCGACAGGCCCACCCGCTCCAGCAGGCGGTCCGCCCGGCGCCGCGCCTCGGCCCGGGACAGCCCGAACAGCTTGGCCATGAAGATCAGCAGCTCGCGCCCGGTGAGGTAGTCGTAGAAGTAGGGTGTCTCGGGGAGGTACCCCAGCCGGTGCTTGGCGCGCACGTCTCCCGCCGGCAGGCCCAGCAGCTCGGCCTTGCCCGCCGAGGGCCGCACCAGCCCCAGCAGCGCCTTGATCGTGGTGGTCTTGCCCGCGCCGTTGGGGCCCAGCAGGCCGAAGATCTCCCCCGGCTCCACCTGCAGGTTGACGTCCACGATGGCCCGCACCTTGCGCCGCACGAAACCCAGGACGTAGGTCTTGGCCAGGTGCTCGGTGCGCAGCGCGGCGGTCATGAATCCCTCGACTGCTGCTTCCGGTACCACGCGATGGTGCGCAGCAGCCCCTGATCCAGGTCGACGTGCGGCGCGTAGCCCAGCAGGTCGCGGGCCTTGTCGATGTTCGGGATCCGCAGCTCGACGTCGGCGAAGGGCCAGCGCACGAACTCCACCGCCGAGGACGATCCGCTGAGCCGAACGATCTCCCGGGCCAGGTTGTAGATCGTGACCGTGGATCGCGGGTTGCCGATGTTGAACGCGTGCCCCACGGCGTCGGGGTGCGACAGCGCCAGCAGCGTTCCGGCCAGGATGTCGTCGACGTAGCACCAGGCCCGGATCTGCCCGCCGTCGTTGTGCACCTGCAGCGGCTCCCCCCGCAGGGCGCGCACGATGAAGTGGTGCACCGCCCCCTCGCCGATCTGCATCGGACCGTAGATGTTGAACGGCCGCACGGAGCAGGTGGGCAGACCGAACTGCCTGTAGTAGTTGAAGCACATGTGCTCCGTCGCCAGCTTGCTCACGGCGTAGGTCCAGCGCGCCTCGCCCACCGCGCCGAGGCTGGTGACGTCCCCCTCGGTGACGTTGAACGCGTGGCGGCCGAAGACCTCGGAGGTGGAGAAGTCCACCAGCCGCTCCAGCGCCGGCAGCTGCTGCGCCGCCTCCAGCACGTTGATCGTCCCCAGCAGGTTGGTGCGCATGGTGGTCACCGGCAGCTTCATCACCGTGTCCACGCCGGCGATGGCGGCCAGATGCACCACGTGGGTGCAGCCCTGGATCGCCTCGGCCACGGCGGTGGGATCCATCACGTCCCCCACCCGCAACTCGACGCTGGGCAGCCGGTCCAGCCCCGCCGGCTGCAGCGCGTTGCGCTTCAGGTTGTCCAGCACGACCACCTCGTTCTGCGCGCTCAGGGCGCGACACAGGTGGGTGCCGATGAAGCCCGCACCGCCGGTGATCAGAATGCGCTTGTCGGTGAGCATGACTCAGGTTCCGCGGGCTTCGATGTCGTACTTGCGAATCAACTCGCGCAGGTGCTTGCGGTCGATCTGGGCCTCCCGGGCGGCTGAGGAGAGGTTCATCTTGTGGCGCCGCATCAGATCCACGATGTACTCGCGCTCGAAGAACTCCACCAGCTGGCCCTTGGCCTCCTTGAACGGCAGATCGGTGCGGATCCCCAGCGACGAGGGCGCCTCGCTCGTGCTGAACGCGTCGTCGAGGTTGATGCAGTCGCCCCGGGACAGCACGCAGGCGCGCTCGATCACGTTGCGCAGCTCACGCACGTTGCCCGGCCAGCTGTGACGCTGCAGCCGGGCCATCTCCTCGGGCGGAACCCGCAGCCGCTGGCCCCGCGGCGAGAACTGGGCCACGAAGTGGTCGCTCAGGTACGGGATGTCCATCCCGCGCTCGCGCAGCGGCGGGAGCGTGATACGGATCACGGCCAGCCGGTAGTACAGGTCCTCGCGGAAGTTGCGGCGCACGACCTCCTCGCGCAGGTCGCGGTTGGTCGCCGCCAACACCCGCACGTCCACCTGCTCGTAGTGATTGCCCCCCACTCGCCGCACAGCGCGCTTGTCCAGCGCCCGGAGCAGCGAGGGCTGCAGATCGGTGCTCAGCTCTCCGATCTCGTCGAGGAAGATCGTGCCCCCGTGAGCCTCGGAGAAGGCGCCCTTGCGCTCCGCCACGGCGCCGGTGAACGAACCCTTCACGTGCCCGAACAGCGCGCTCTCGATCAACTCGTGCGGCACGGCCCCGCAGTCGAAGACCACGAACGGCCCCTTGGCCCGCAGGCTGTGCTTGTGGATCTCCTCGGCCACCAGCTCCTTGCCCGTCCCGGTCTCGCCCTCGATGATCACCGTCGCGTCGGTCACCGCGATGTCGCCGAGCAGCGCGAACAGCCGGCGGATCTTCGGGTCCTGGCCCTTGATCTGGCCGAAGTTGTCCGACTCGCTGATCTCGGGCTCGACCACCTCCTCCTCGGGCAGGAACTTGACCACCGTGCGGCCCAGCTTGAACTCGGCGCCGAACCCGATGGTGATCTCCTTGAACCGCGAGCCCTGGAAGAAGGTGCCGTTGGTGGAGTCCAGGTCCCGCAGCACCACGCCCCCGCTGTCGGACCACAGCGCCTCCATGTGCTGGCGCGAGACCGTCTTGTCGGTCAACACCATGCCACACGCCGGACTCGAGCCGAAGACCATCGGATCCCGGGTGAGGATCGCCGCTTCACCCCGATCGGGCCCCTTGATCACCAGGAAGCTGCCGCCCCGCTGCCTCGTGAACGCGGGGACTTCGTCCAGCAGGCTGGTTACCTGGTTCTTTCGCGGTCGCATCGAAACTCTTGAAAATTACGGCATTAAGATAGCCGTACCACCGTTTTGGGTCAACGCATTACCCATCCCTATACCACAGGCGGCCCGTCTTGCGCAGTGGGTAGTGGCGGTCTATGGTACAGGGAGCATTTCCAAGGAGCGCCGTTGTCCTCCCTCGATGTGTTGCTCGTTTCCGCCGTGACCCTGGGGCTGGTGCACACCATCGTGGGTCCCGACCACTACCTGCCGTTCATCGTCCTTGGTCGCGCCGAGGGCTGGCCCCTGCGCAAGACCCTGATGTGGACCTTCATCTGCGGCCTGGGCCACGTGCTCTCGTCGGTGGTGGTGGGGGCGCTGGGGGTCGCGCTGGGCTGGGCCGTGTCCGGAATGGAGCAGTTCGAGGGCATCCGCGGCAACCTCGCCGGCTGGGCTCTGGTGGGTTTCGGCCTGCTCTACTTCGTATGGGGCGCGTGGCGCGGCTGGCGTGGCGACCATGTCCACGTCCACCACCACAGCGACGGCACGGTGCACTGGCACCGCCACGATCACCCAGAGGCGGTGGATCCCACGACGCCGCTGACGAGCTTCACGCCCTCCAAGGAGACATCCCCCCTCGGCCCACGCCACGAGCTGGCCGTGCACGAGGAGCCGGCGCACGTCCGCGCCCACCGGCGGACGGTGTGGACCCTGTTCATCATCTTCGTCCTCGGTCCCTGCGAGCCGCTGATCCCGCTGCTGATCGTCCCCGCGGCGCGGCACAGCTGGTGGGGCCTGGCCCTGGTGGCCACGGTGTTCGGTGTGGCCACCATCGGCATGATGATGACCATCGTGACCCTGGGCCACCTGGGCCTGAAGTCGCTGCGCGTCGCCTTCCTCGAGCGCTACGTCCACGCCGTGGCCGGTGCCACCCTGCTGCTGGCGGGGCTGGCGATGCAGTTGCTGGGGCTGTAGTTGGAACCTATTCGGTCCTGAGTCGTACTCCCTGACGGACCCATCACCCGAAAGGATGTGCCATGCCCGGCAACTGTCTAGTTTCATTGACCATCGTTTCTCTACTGGTGCTCAGCCCCGGCTGCGACAACGAGACAGGCGGGGCGAGCCCGGGTGACGGGGACGGGTCCGGCAGCGGCCTCTTCGACGGCGGCCACAAGACCGATCTGCCGTTCAAGTCCTGCGCCTCCGTGACCGAGACGGCGCAGAACACCTACCAGCCGGTGGACATCGTCATCACCATCGACAACTCCCCCAGCCTGCTGGACGAGATCAACGCCACCCGCGCCAACATGAACAAGTTCTCCAAGGCCATTGGCGCCAGCGGACTGGACTACCACATCGTGCTCGTCTCCTGCTTGCCGGGGGACTGCGAAAACGACAAGTTCCACGGCATCTGCATCGATCCCCCGCTGGGCAAGACCGGGGGCTGCACGGCCGTGCCGCCCTCGGACACCAACCCGCCCAACTACCTGCACGTCAGCACCAAGGTGCCCAGCACCAAGACGCTGGAGCGCATGATCTCGACCTACCCCACGTGGAAGTCGATGATGCGCGCCGGCGCAGCGCGGCACGTGGTGGTCATCTCCGACGACACCGACGAGACCACTGCGGCCCAGTTCAACACGTCGCTGCTGGCGCTGGATCCGGTGGGGTTCAAGGGCTACAAGTTCCACGGCATCTTCGCCTTCAAGAGCAAGGAGGACGCCTGCGCCATCAGCAACTCCGAGCCCTGCTGCACCTACGCCGCGCCGGGGGGCGAGGGCGTGCCGTACAAGGATCTGGTCCAGCTCACCGGCGGGGTCCAGGCCGACCTGTGCCTGCAGTCCTTCGACCCGGTGTTCAGCCAGATCGCCACCAGCGTGATCAAGAGCGCCAAGCTCAGCTGCTCCTGGCCGCTGCCCGCCCCCCCTGACGGCAAGCAGCTCGATCCGACCCAGATCAACGTGGAGTACATCGACGGCAACAACGTCTCCACCGTGTTCGGCAAGGTGGCCTCGGCGGCGGACTGCACCAAGATCAAGGGCGACGGCTGGTACTACGACAACGAGACCAAGCCGACCAAGGTGCTGGTGTGCCCCCAGACCTGCACCAAGATCCAGGGCCAGACCTCGGCCCAGATCGTGATCCACTTCGGCTGCAAGACCGAGCTGGCCCCCATCGAGTAGGGGGCTGCGCTACGTCGACACCTCGCAGCTCCATCGCTGACCCTGCGGGTGTTCACATGCGCGCGGGCAAGCCGATGAACGCGCCATAGCGCGCGGCCGCGTCGCGCACCGCCACCAGCTGCTGGCGGGACAGCGGTGCGAAGGGGCTCAGGGCCACATCCACGGCGCGGGCGCGGACGGTGCGCTTCCAGGTGCCGACCACCACACCGTCCACGACGATGGTGGGCAGGAACATCCCGTTGCCACCGGGGCAGATCGCCTGTTCGTGCGGTGGGGCCAGCGCGCCGCGCCGGTCCTTGAAGCCCAGCATGTACTCGTCGAACCCCGGCAGCAGGTGCGCCCTCGGCGCCGGGCGGCCGCGGGGAGCCGGCCCCGCCGCCATCCAGTGCGGCGCGTCGTCCACCGTGTCTTGCACCAGGCGGTGGGCGTTGGCCGCCAGCCCCACCCGGGTGTCGGCCACCGTCAGCCCGGTCCACCGCGTGAAGTCCTGGATCGTGGCCGGTCCGTGGCTCGAGAAGTAGCGCCACACGATCTCGGCCAGCGCCTCCTCGCGCTCGAGGTGCACGGGATCGGGGGCCCACGCGTGGAGCCCGGCGAAGGTCGGCTGCTTGCCGCGCGGCACGCCGAAGCACAGCACCCCGAGCTCACCCAGCCGCCGGATGATGTGGTTGCCGCGCTGCCCCTCGGTGTCCACGCCCTGCGCCTCCAGCGCCTGGCGCAGCTCGTCGCGGGTGAGCTGCTTGCCGCCGCGCAGGGCGCGCCGAAGCACCCCCGCGCAGCGCGCGAAGTCGGCCTCCTCGAGCCCCAGCTGCCGGCTGCGTCCCATGGCGCCGGCCGCGGCCCGCGACGCCATGAGCTCCAGCATCCAGCGCGCGTCACGGGCCGGCACCAGGTGCAGCGTGCCGCGCATGGGCCAGGTGCGCACCAGCTCGTGCCGGGCGATGGCCTGCTCCACCTCGGCCAGCGTGGAACCCGGCCGCCGCAACCCCACGGCCCACAGCACGCCAGCGGCGTCCTGCGCCTGGAGCGCGCCCAGCGCGGCGACGACCTGGACCACGCTGGCGGGCTCGGGGTGGGACAGGCGCAGGTTCGCCAGGCGACGGGCGATGAGCGTGGTACGATTCATGGTCGTGCTAGCGTGATCGATCCACCGGGGTCGGCAAGCCGGATCCGCCCCGGCGCACCTGGAGCCAGCGTGAGCGACCCGAGCGAAATCCTCTCCCCCTTCTTCCTGTCCGACGACTCCGACGCCGTCGTCGCCGCGGCCGCCCGGGCGCTGGCGCTCAGCAGCGGCGAGGTGAAGAACCCCGAGGGGCTCAACCCACGCACCGGCAAACCCGAGCGCGGCGGCCTGCAGTGCGCCCGGATCTTCGGCCCGGTACAGGACCACCGCTGCTCGTGCGGCAAACTGGCGTCGGTCGAGCGCGCCGGCGAGATCTGCGACACGTGCGGCGTGCTGTGTGGAGAGAGCCGCCTGCGGCAGGAGCGCTGGGGCCACATCCCCTCCCCCGTCGGGCTGCTGCACCCGACGCTGATGCTCGATGCGGCCCGCGTGCTGGGCTGCACCCCACAGGAGCTGCGCAAGGTGCTCGACGAGCAGGCCAACCTGAACGACGACGGTACGGTGGTGGTGGCCCGGCGCGAGCAGGGCGCCTGGACCTTCCCCAGCGAGGCCGAGGACCAGCGCATGGCCCGCGGCCTGGAGTACATCGAGCAGCGCCTGGGTCCCGCCGCCGCGCGCATCATGCCCCGCACGATCCCTGTCACGCCATCCGGCTGGCGCGGCCGACAGCGGGACGCGCAGGACGTGGCCTACGCCCGGATCGTGAATCGTGGCAACCGGCTGACGCGGCTGATCGAGCTCGACGCGCCCCCGATCATCCTGCGCAACGAGGCGCACATGCTGCAGCAGGCGTTCGAGAAGCTGTGCCGCGTCGTGCGCCAGGAGCTGAACGCCCGCCAGCGGTCACCCGCCGTCGTGGTGCCCTCCGCGCTGACGGAGCGGCTGCTGCAGGCGGTGTGGGCGCGCCCCGAGGAGGACGGACCGCGGGCGGTGTACGGCGATCACCTCGCCGAGCGTGAGGACCCCCGGGGGGAGTTCATCGCGCTGCAGCTGAAGAACGCCCACCTGTCGCGGATGACCCGCCGCGAAGCCGACCTGCTCAACCGCCACCTGGAGCAGTGGCTGGGGCCCATGGCCCACCTGGTGGACTACGTCGTGTTCCGCCGCGGGTTCCTCGCCCGCTGTCGGGCCATGGGACCGGGCGCCTCGGCGCTGGTGGGCCGGCCCGAGTGGGCCACGGTGGAGCGGCTGGAGACCGATCAGGTGGCGCTGATGACCCAGCCCGGGATGTGTCAGCTGCGGGAGCTGCGCACCAACTTCCGCGCGCTGCACACGCTGTGCCGCGGGTCCATCGCGCTGCCTCGCATCCAGCGCCTGATGCTGCGCATGACGGCGGCGCGTCCGAAGGGGTGGGAGGAGGTCGCGGCCACCGAGCTGCTGCCCGGGCTCGAGGAGCTGGTGCTGCTGCACCAGTCGAGGCAGGGCGCGATGGACTTCGGCTGGCTGCCCGGCACCAGCCTCATACGCTCACTGCGGCGGCTGACCCTGGCCGGGGCCATGGAGCGCGTCCTGGAGCTGGCCCCCATGGCGTGGCTCGACGTGCTGCGCGACCACGCGCACCTCCAGGAGCTGACGCTGTCCTACGGCAAGCAGGCGCTGGAGCTGGTGCTGCGGTCCGACGGCAGGGCGTGCCAGGTGCGGCTCCTCACCCGGCCGCGGTTCCTGGAGTGGTGCATGTTCCAGGAGGAGCGGGGGATCGGCCGCGCGCTGGGCGCCGTGCTCACGCAGCTGAACCCCCGGCGCGTGTCGCGCTTCGAGGTGCAGAGCCCGCCCTGGTTCGGCGAGGATCTGCAGGGGCTGGCCCGGACACTGCAAGCTCACTTCCGCGGCAAGGCGGCGCAGCTGCCCGAGGTCGTGGTGTGATCCGGCCCTCCGCCGCGTGATACACTGCGAAAACGGAGAGGCCGATGACCCGACACCGACGCTTCGTGCTTCTGCTGCCCCTGCTCGCGAGCTGCGCCACCGCGTCCCCCGGGACCACCGGGACCACCGGATCCGGCGGCAGCCCCGTGCCGAAGAAGACCTGCATGACCGAGGCCGAGCTGGGGCAGGTCACCCAGATGGGGAGCCTCACGTCCGAGGACCTGCAGGCCGTGGCCCGGGCCATCGCCGCCGGCTGCGTCGCCGCCGGCTGGGTCGCCCGGTTCGCCAAACCGGACCACGTACCGCTGATCCGCATGAACCCCATGCGCAACCGCACGGCCCAGATGATCAACACCCGGGGCCTGATCAGCATGCTCGAGGCCGAGCTGGTCCGCACCGGCAAGGTCAAGCTGCTGGCCGACCTCGAGCAGGCCCAGGCGCGCCGCGTGGCTGCCGACCCGCCGGCCGCGGAGAAGTCGCCCGACGTCATCGCGGGCGGCTGGATCACCGAGATGACCGACGCGGTGAGCGAGCGGGAGACGGTCCACGTCTACACCATCGCGTTCGAGCTGCTCAACGCCGAGACCAACGAGAAGGTGTGGATCGACAACCAGTCGGTGAAGAAAATCGTCGAGGTGCTGCCGCCCTGCGGGGCCAAGGACAAGCCGTAGATCAGGGCAGGCTCAACCCTTCATCGAACCCGTGCGCTGGTAGCGCAGGTGCCAGGCGAAGGCCTCATCCAGCAGGTGCGGGGTGTGCTTGCCGGGGGAGTGCATGTTGGCCCGGCGGTGGTAGTCGCGCAGCTGGTCGCGGTAGGCCAGGTGCACGCAGTTGTCGATGATCCGCGGCGCGCGCTGCTTGGGCGAGCACCCGCGCAGGTCGGCCACCCCCTGCTCGGTGATGATCACGTCCACGTCGTGCTCCACGTGGTCCACGTGGGACACCATGGGCACGATGCAGGAGATGTCGCCCCCCGCCGCCATGGAGGGGGTGGTGAAGATCGACATGAAGCCGTTGCGCGCGAAGTCCCCGGAGCCGCCGATGCCGTTGATGATGCGCGTGCCCATCGCGTGCGTCGAGTTGACGTTGCCGTAGATGTCCACCTCCACGCAGCCGTTCATCGCGATCACTCCCAGGCGCTTGATCACCTCGGCGTTGTTGCTGATGGACTGCGGTCTGAGGATGATCCGGTCGCGGTACGAGGCGGCGTTGTCCTTGAACCGCTGGACCCACTCGGGGGAGAGGGAGAACGCGGTGGCCGAGGCCACGCTGATCTTGCCCGAGTCCAGCATCCCCATCATCCCGTCCTGGATCACCTCGGTGTACACCGTCAACCCCTCGAACCGCGAGTCCTGCAGGCCATACAGCACCGCGTTGGCCACGTTGCCCACGCCGGACTGCAGCGGCAGCAGGTGCTCCGGCAGCCGGCCGTGCTTCACCTCGTGCTCGAAGAAGTCCAGGATGTGTCCCGCGATGCGGCGGCTATCCTCGTCGGGGTCCTTGAACTTGTTCGTCCGGTCGGGGTGGTTGGTCTCGACGATGGCCTTGATCTTGTCCGCCGGGCAGGTGAGGTAGGGCGAGCCGATGCGGTCCCCCGGGTGGCACAGCTGCAGCGGGGTCCGGTGGGGCGGCATGGGCAGCTCGTAGACATCGTGCATCCCCTCCAGCGCCAGGCTCTGGAAGTTGTTGACCTCCAGCACCACCTCGCGCGCGTTGTCGATGAAGGACTGGTTGTTGCCGACGGAGGTTGACGGGATCAGCCTGCCGTCCTCGGTGATGCCCGCGACCTCGATGATCGCCATGTCCAGCTGACCCAGGAAGCCCGAGGCCAGCACCTGGCTCACCAGCCCCAGATGCAAGTCGACGTACTCGATCTTGCCGAAGTTGATCTTCTCGCGGCACACCGGGTCGGAGTTGTATCCGACGTATTGACCGCCGAGGCGCGCGCGGCGCTGGAGGCGTTCCTGCCCATGGACGAGCTGCTCACGCGGTTCTCGCCGGCGCGACGTGTCTCGCTGCCGGCCTTCGACATCGCCGGTGAGCCGCTGGCGGCCGAGGAGCTGCTCGACGGGGTCGACGACTCGGTGGTGGACGCCATCGAGTCCCTCGCGGCGCTGTGCGACCTGCTCGACGACCGGCTCGCCCCGCGATCCCTGCGGCTGCCCACCGAGGACGAGCTCGAGGCGGCCTTCGCCGGGACCCTTTTTCCCTGGGGCGACCACATCCCGGACGGCATCCCCCATGGCTCGCAGACCGCGTTTCGCGGACACCTCGAGCCCGACTCTCGCGGCCTGCGCCTGCTGGGTGATCCATACCAGGTGGAGATCACCCGGACGGCCGTGAAGCTCGGCGACGGCGGCGAGGCGCTGTGTGGCTCCTACCCCTGGCCCGTGCCGTGGCTCTCGTTCAGCCCCAGCTTCCGCCTCGCTGGCGACTTCGTGGAGAACCTGTTGTTCGAGTTCCTCGAGACGGCCCATGTGCGGCCGGTGCGCATGGACTAGACGTCGCGCTGAGCCCGGCGCGGCGCGCTCTGGAAGGCAGGCCGACCTCGCGTCGTATGAGGTGCTCGGTGTGATTACCCACGACCCGGAGAGAGCCGATGAAATCGAACAGCGGTTTTGCCCCTTCCATCCTCGAAACGCCCGACAAGGCCATGGAGCTGGTCTTCGACGCGTCGGGGCGCTTCCTGGTAGCCAATGACATGGTCTTCGAGGCCGGAAATCCCGAGCCTGCACCGCTGGGCGTGGAGCCTGGCTTTTTGGTTGCCCACCCCACGAAGCCGATGGTGGCGGTTCTGGAGGACGGCAAGCATGGTCGGGTGGACTTCGTCGAGCTCGGCGGGAAGCGGCGCGTGACTCACGTGGCCATGGCCGAGGTCCACCAAGGGGCATTCGACGCCGCAGGAAAAACGTTCGTGGTCTCGCGCTGGCACAGCCACGAACTGAGCGTGTTCTCGCTCGAGGGCAAGCTGCTGCGGACTGTACCGATGCCGAACCCGGAGGACACGGCGCCCGCCGTGGTCTTCGGTCCCAAGGATGCCTCGCTGGTGGCGTTTACTGACGCCCAGAAGATGGTCACCCTGCCTCTGGACGGGACCCCTGTGGAGCGACCGCTGGCCAAGGTCAAGGTCCTGACCGGACATGCGTTGAAGGTCGGGATGGACAGGGTCCTGTTCCACGACATGGCGAACTCCGCGATGGTGTCCTACCAGGGAGAGGTGCTCTGGACGTCCAGGGTGGGGAAGGAAGCCGTGGCACTCGTACCAGGCACCGAGGCGATCGCCTTCGTTCGCCTCAGCAAGGGCGCCATCGGCTTCTTCTCGGCAACAGACAGACGGGAAGGAGGTCGCGTCCGTGAAGATCAAGATTCAGTCCTCCCCACTCGGCTTCGCGTGCAGCCGGGAGGTCGCCGCCTGGGCGCGCGACGGGGCCGTCGAGTTGGTGGCCCTGCCGAACCTCGCCTGACCCTCACCTGACCCTCACCAACCTGCGACCAGGCATCAGAATTCTGAGGTCCCTTCGCCAGATCCTTTGGTTTTGTCGGTGGCCTGGTTCGGCACGCAGCGTGCAGCGAGCCGGCGCCATGCGTTCCACCATTCCCTGCATCGTGCTTCTTCTGACTGAGCCTCACCAGCTGCGGCGGGCGGTCCATCGGCCTCACCGATCTTGGATCAAGCGATGGCCAGGCCGTGGACTCGGCGGCCCTCAAGCCCGGCGAGTGTCGCGTGAACGCCGACTGCCGGGCTGGCGAGTACTGCCGCTTGCCGAGCTGCAGCGCAGCCACGGGCCAGTGCGAGGAGCGGCCCGACCCCTGCCCGCTGGCGGCTGTCCCTCCGCCCATGGTCTGTGGCTGCGGTCCCTCCGCCCATGGTCTGTGGCTGCGACGGCACGACCTACGCCGATGCCTGCGAGGCGGCGCGCGCCGGGGTGAGCGTGGCCCGCGTGGGCGCGTGCACCGACGATCCGGCCTGCGAGAACGTGCGCTGCAGCGTGGTCAACACCTGCTGCGAGTGTAGCGCCCGCGACACGACCAGCCCACATCCAACACCGGGATGCCCGGCCATCTGCGAGGCGCCCCTGTGTGACGGGGCGGGGATCGCGAATCCCTTCGCCTACTGCCTGAGCGGGCTGTGTCTCCTCGGGGGCGGTGCCGGCTGCGCCTCGGACACGGACTGCCAGCTGGTCAACGACTGCTGTCGCTGCATGGCCGCGCCCGCGGCCCTGGCCAAGAACCTGTTCATCAGCTGCCCGGTCGACTGCTTCCAGGGCGCCTGCAGCGCCATGGGCCTCGCCGGCGCCAAGGCGCGCTGCGTCCAGGGCCACTGCCGCCTCGGTTACTGACTGATTCCCGGCACCAGGCGCACGTCCCGCTTTGTCCAGGACCCGGCACGCACGCTACCCGCGGCGCCGTGATCGCCGGAGCAAGAACAGAGCAAGGCCGAGGGCGAGCCCCAGGGCCATCTCCCGCGGCGGGCTGACCACCCGGCAGCCGCATCCGTCGTCCCCGTCCTTGGCTCCGACATCGCACACACCATCGCCGTCGCTGTCAGGGCCGTCGTTGGCGGGGTCGAAGGAGCCCTGGCTACAATCGTCACAGCCGTCCTGGTCCGAGTCGCCGCAGCGCCTGCGATCGTCCGGAAAGGGGTCGCTGTCGTCGGAGACGCCGTCGCCGTCGCTGTCCTTGACGACCTTGATCGTCACCGTCCTGGGCGTGGCCTGGAGGTCGGACGCCCCGACGCGGTAGCCGAGACCCAGCGTGACCGTGACGTCGCCCCACGCGGAGAAGCTCAGCGTGGACGTGCGCGACCCGGAACTGGGAGGGTCGCCGGCGGGGGTGGGGACGCCGCTGATCGATCCGATGGTCCACTGGGCGCCTGGCGCCGCGATGGTCCCCCCGCTGCCCGCCTTGGTCACCGTCACACCGGTCGGGACCCCCAGGCTCAGCACCGCCAACAGCGCCGACCCGGCCCCGCTGTTGGCATAGCCGACCTGGTACTCCCCGGTCGCCGGCAGGGACTTCGCCGCCACGACCAGATCACCGGTCAACGTGAGGTCGATCTTGGGCTGCCCGGAGGTGGTGACGCAGTCCGCCTCGAACAGGGCGTTGAGGAACAGGCGCGCCCCCTGGCTGTCGGCGTTGGCGCTGAGCGGCACCTTCGTCCCGTACGAATGCCCGCCGAGGTAGCTCACCTTGCCGCCGGTGGCGCAGTCCTTGTTCTTCTGGAAGCACTCCTCGCCCGGCTTGCAGTTGATGTCGCAGACGCCGTCGATGTAACCCGTCATCCAGACATCCTGCTCCCCCGGACCGGCGGGACCGGTGATGAACGTGACCTCGCGGTTGTTCTTGTACTTCGTCCCGAGGTAGGTGCTCAGATTGTAGGCGGGCTCGCTGCCGCCCACCGTGCCGAAGGCCCCGTCGAGCTGGTTGTAGGGCACGCTCGGCCGCAGCACCTGGACGGTCTTCTCGTCCGGTTGCGCCGCGATCAAAAAGCCGGCGCCCTGCTCCTTGACGTCCTTGGGCAAACAGCAGTCAGCGCCGGCGCAGCCGCCGGTGACGCATTCGAAGTCGGCGTCGGTGCAGGGACACGGGGGCGGCGCGCCCTGGGTGGTGAGGAAGTGGCCGTCGCGCCCGGCGTCGTCGAGAAACGGCCAGGCCGAGTTCGGCAGGCTGTTCTCGTACGCGTTGACGGCCTGACACTCGGCGAAGAAGTGCGTGGGGTACTTGAGGAACGCCCGGACCTCGGCGACCACCTCGTGACCGTGATAGGTGATCTTCTTGCCGCTGCACGCCGCCTGGGTCGCGGGACAGGCGCCGCCGTCGCACTCGACGGTCTCGCGGTCCTTCACGCCCCAGTGCATGCTCATGATCTGGCAGTAGGCCGGCAGGCCGTCCTTGTTGAACAGCGCGCCGTTCTTGTGGTCGGTGTTGGCCGCGTCGCAGGTGCCCATCTCCCCCATGATGCTCTGCACCGTCAGCATGTCGGGGTTCGCGGTGCCGGGACCGCAGGCGCCGCTTCCGCACTTGTTCGTGGGATACTCGGCACCGTTGGATTGAGGAATGCCGGCGGCCCGGAGGTACGCGGTCGCGATGTCCTCGTTGCCGTCGGAGAACACGGCGATCGTGGGTGCGGCGACCATGTCCTTGACCACGTCGCCCGGAAACGACGCCGTCGCCTCGTGCACCGAGACCACCTGGAACACGGTGCGCTTGGCCCACGGGTTCGCCGCCCAGAGCGACTTGTCGTTCCAGGCATCGATGATGGCGAGCGCCGCCTTGCCATCGGCCGCGGCGATGACAAACGGACCGCCGCGATAGCCGTGTTTGGAGATCGCGGTACCGGCGGCGAGCTGCCCCTGGTCGTCCCACAGCACCTTGGAGCCCACGACGAAGTCCGGGCTGGCGGTGGGGTACGAGCACTTCTGGCCCGAGCCCTCGATGGCGCAGTCCCAGGAGCAGGTGTCGCCCACCGTGTCGCAGGGGGCCGCGTGCCAGGTCTTGTCGGGATCGATGACCCACGCCACCGGCACGCCCTGCTGGAGCAACTGGAACAGCAGGCCGTAGGCCTGGAACATCCCCCGGTCCTGGTAGGCGAGGTCCATGGGGATGATGAGGCTGCCGGACGCGAAGGTTCGGGGGGTGGCACCAGCGGTGGGAGCAATGGACAGCAAGAGGGCCAACACGACGCAGGACCCGAGCTTCATCACCGCCTCCTTGGAAGTTGTGCGTTAGCTGATCGTAAGGCCGAATGCTCGACGACATCAAGGACGGTGCCGGGCCACGCGACCGCAGCCTCACCCCCGACGACGCACGAGCCACAGCGCCGCGAGGAGCCCGAGCACCAGGGGCAGTCCGTCCACCGCGGGTTCGAGCACCCGACAGCCACACCCTCCGTCGGCCGAACTGCCAGGCTGCGCGTCTCCGGCGCCGTCCTGAACCCCGCCGCCGTCTGACCGGGGTCCGTCCCCCGCCCCGAGGTCGCCGGAGCCGAGATCGCCTCCGCCGCCGTCAGCCGCCGGGGCCCCGCTCTCGAAGGCGCCTACGTCGGGCCCCGCGCCGTGGAAGTCGGTGAACACGCCGGCGTTGGCGCTCCAGGTGATGGATCGATCCACGGTGAGCTGGTTCGCGGTGTAGTCCACCTTGACGATGGTCACCCGCTCCAAGCCGACGACGATCACGTCCGCGTCGACGATCCCGTAGCCGTCGCTGAAGAACAGCGCGTCCTTCACCGGCACCTGGGTCCCGCTGCCCGCCGTGGTGGTGGTCGTCAGCGGTGCGCCGGCGTCGATGCACTGGCTGCCGACCCCGAGGTGAAAGTCCCCTCCGGCGGCGTCGACGAACGACGGATCGTGCTCGGTGTTGCCAGCGTAGCTCTGCGGGTATGCGGCCTCGATCTCGGCCAGCGTGAAGTAGTCGTCCGCTCCGGGCTTGTCCAGCCACCAGAACACGTCCTGGCCGGGAGCGCCCTGGCGGATGGTGTTGCTCTCGAAGACCAGATCCCCGGGCACCGCGTCCCAGTCGATGCCCACCTGACCCGGCTTGCTCCCGATGATGATGTTGTTGATCATCACGTTGTCGCTGAACAGCTCAGATCGCACGGCCCGAAGCGGTTGTCCTCGATCACGTTGAGCTCGCTCTTGCGCGGCGGGCCGTAGACGCCGCGCATGGAGAACACCTCCATGCACTTCTCCTGCATCGCGTTGGGCAGCGTGTTGTGGCGCACCACCGAGCGGTGCACGCCCATCAGCACCAGACAGGTGTGGCTGGCGTCGACGAAGGTGTTGTTCTCCACCAGGTGGTTCTCGCCGTCGCGGATGTGCAGGCTGTCGGTGCCACCATCGAACCGGCAGCCGCTGACGGTGATGTGGCTCACGGAGCCGCGGAAGCGCGCGCTCTCCCAGCCGCTGGATTGCTTGAAGTTGCAGTCGCGGATGGTGATGTGGTGCTGACCGCCCTCGGCCAGGACCCAGCGGGCGACGTTCACCGATTCGATCCCGTCGACGACGATGTACGACCGGCCGGTCAGGAGCACCGCCGGCGACGAGCTCGTCCAGCCGCTGAACCTGGCCTGGTGCGCGGCGGCCGCGCGATAGGTGATGGGCATGCCCGCCGTCCCGCTCTGGCTCGGTGCGATGGACGTGGTGTAGCTTCCGTCGAGGAGGATGATCGTGTCGCCGGCCTTGGCGGTGGTGTTCGCGTGGCCCAGCGACCACGGATCGACCTGCGTCCCCGCGCCGCCCGCCGTCCCGGCCGCCGAGACGTAGTACGTGCCGGCCGCGGCCAACCGCGGGTGCGCCGCGACGGACATCAGGGCGAGCAGGACCAATCGTCGTGACATGGCGGGCTCCTTCGGCCTGGCGGTCGAGATCCGAGAATAGCCGCTGCGGCCCGGGCGGTACATCCCGCTGTGATCCCGGAGCGAGCGGACCGATCGATGTGGAGTGATAGGCCACCCGGGGCCGATTGGTCCGCTTTCGAGGATCGACCGACGGGGGGTGAGGCCCACCTACCCCCGAATGGTCCGCCCCGGATTGCAGGCGGCGTCGGGGTCGGGGCCAAACCTGGCCCGCAAGCCTGTTCTCGTGTTCGACGCAGGCCGCTGGTGGATCCGCCGGGTCTGGATCGCGCGCTCCGCTCCGCGCTGCGGGCGAGGCCGCCCCGCCCATCCGCGTAGATCGCCGGACACCTCCGCGAGCCAGCGCAGCACATCCCGCATGGCGACCAGCCCCACCAGCTTCCCGCTCCGCAGTTCGATGACGGGCAACACCTGGATGCCGGCGAGGACCATGAGCGCCACGGCCTGCCCCACCGATGCCCGAGGGTCGACGCTGCCCCAGAACCCACCCACCAGATCACCGGCGGTCAGCGACCCGTCGTCGAAGCGCTGGTCGAAATCCGCCTGAGTGACCTTTCCCTGGAAGCGTCCCTCGTCGTCGAGAACGGCCACGGCCATCGTCTCGTCGTTGATGAAGAAGGTCCAGAGATCCTCGAGAGCGGTCATCGAGCGCACCGTACGCGGTGGTCCCATGAGCTCGGCCACCCGGACGCGACGCCGCTGTTGCCTGAGCGTGGCCGTCCGGGTCCGCCGCCGCCGTCCATCCCGATTGAAGGTCTTTGGTTGCAACAGCGGGCTACCTCTTTGCATGACATCTCCTGTGGGTTCGTGGACTGATGAACGTCCAACGCAAGGTTCGTGCCCGACAGGAGTTGGCGCCGCTCGCTGTGATATCCGCCCTCTTGATCCAGCGGCACCTCGTGATCGTGCCAGGATTGCAGCACGAACGACGCCGACGTGCCGTCCTGACGCGACAACAGGCAGATCGGCGGTAACCCGGGGACCTTCTCGACAGGTAGGGGAGTTACCGCCGTTTCTGGCCTCGAGAGCGGCGGTAACCCGGGGACCTTCTCGACAGGTGGGGGAGTTAC
>Ga0210044_10002281_pt1 | contig 28734 bp, 25 predicted proteins | sample CryGey13umfilter_2_FD_183959 | JGI IMG/M metagenome (GOLD analysis project Ga0210044, IMG submission 183959) | Groundwater microbial communities from aquifer in Utah, USA - Crystal Geyser 4/9/14 3 um filter (SPAdes) (version 2) | ecosystem: Environmental > Aquatic > Deep subsurface >... | reverse complement strand
GCGTGGACCTTGTACCGCCGAGCGATCTGGGCCACGGACTCCTGCTCGCGCACGGCTTCGAGCGCGACCTTGGCCTTGAACGCTGGGCTGTGCTTCGTTCGGGTCTTCTTCATTGTTCCTGCTCCTTTCATGGGTGGAGCAGGCTCCATTTTGCACCTTAACCCCTGGTCTGAAAATCGGGGTCCACTTCAGAGAGACACCCAGACATGCCGAGCTCCGTGCGGTTTGCCGTCTGCTGCATGCTTCTTCTCGCCCCCAGTTGCGACCGGCGGGTGCCGTTGGGCGATGGAGGACGTGATGAAGCAACGCCGCCGAGCGACCTGTTCTTTCCCGTGACGCCGCTCAAGGACGTTGACGTGCTGTTCGTGATCGACAACTCCGATGCGATGTGGGAGGTGCAGAAGGCCATCTCGCGCGACTTCCTCGGGTTCGTCGACGGCCTGCGCAGCCCATCGCTGAACAACGGCATCCCGAATGTCCACATCGGTGTCATCACGACGGACCTTGGGGCCGGCAGCTATAGCGTGGGCAACTGCAAGGCAGGTGGTGATGGCGGCAAGCTCCAGGCGAAACCGCGCTTCCCGGGTTGCACGCCGCCATCCGAGCCCTTCATCAGCCACGTCGACGGTGTGACCAACGTCAACAGCAGCACCACAGACCCCCTGACGCAGGTGAAGGAAGCGTTCCAGTGCATCGCCCAGCTGGGATCCGGTGGCTGTGGGTTCGAACACCACCTGGAATCCGCCCGGCGGGCGCTGGACCCGACGTTGAACGTCAATCCAGGCTTCGTACGCAAGGACGCCTTGCTCGCGGTGGTGTTCTTCACCGACGAGGACGATTGCTCGGCCGAGAAGCCTCAGCTGTTCGACCCGGCGGACGATAATACGCTCGGTCCGCTGACCTCGTTCCGCTGCTTCCAGTTCGGCATCCAGTGCGACGAAAACCAGCCACCTCCCGTTCCGGGGCCGCAGACGAACTGCACACCGGCCCACGACTGGCTCTACAAGGTCGACAGCTACGTCCAGTTCTTCAGCGGCCTGAAGCCACCGGGGCACGTGATTCTGTTCGCCGTGGCGGGTCCAACCGACACGGTCACGGTCAGGATGGATGCTCACAACTGGACTGTCATGCCGACCTGCACCAGCACCAAAGGAAGGGCTGATCCGGCCATTCGCCTGCGAGCCGTGGTGGACGGGGTTCGGGCCACGGGCAATCGCGGTTACTTCAATGAAGGGGACAGCGGCCCGATCGATGTCTGCAGCACGGACTACGGGCCGGCCATGCGCAAGCTGGCGCGCGTGATCAGGGACGCGCTTGGACGATAGGCTTAAGCTGCTCTGCCGGTTCTTCAGCACTACCTTTTACGGCCGCGCCTTGTTCACGGATGACGTGATGTTCACGTTTCCGTGAACGTAGGCCATGTCGTTGTCGTGAACATGAGCCAGTGCTGGACTTGCCCGTGCTCACGTAATTGGCTATGTTCACGATATCGTGAACGAGGCCCGATTCGTGAACAAGAGCAGGTTCCCCATCTCCAACCTGGAGCGCTCTCTCTTGGCCACCCTCGAAGATATCCTCCGCGATGTCGGGTGGCTCGGCGAAACACAGACGAGCGCCACCAATCAGCCCGCTGCCGACAGCGCCGATGCGGTGGTGCACCTGGTGCTGAAGAGGCAGCCCAAGATGACTTCGGCGCGCGGAGCGGCGGAGCCTCGCTCGAGAGCGGAGCAGAGCGCGCGAAACAAGACTGTCGTTCCCGTCCTTGCGATGCCGTTCGTCTCGTCGCGGCTCGCCGATCTTTGCCGGGTGGCGGGGTGGAGCTGGTACGACCTGGCCGGCAACTCCCCGATGACTCGGGCGTCTTCGTCTCGTTCGAGGCGGACACGCACGTCGGCGAGCAGCGAATGCACTGCACCGATCCGGTACAGACCTGTGTCGACCTCATGCACTGCGGCGGGCGCAGTGAAGAAGCGGCCAAGGCCGTGCCGGAACAAGGCGTCCTCCCCCCATGGAAATTGGCGCACACATGACAGACGAGCCTCGCACACAGAACGACTACGAGGCCCGCGGCGTTGAGGCTGCGCGCCGGGTTCTCGTTGATCTCGGACAGGTGCTCGGTTCCTGGTTCGAGGGCAGCATCGTGATCGGCTGACGGTCATGCCCGCCTCGCTTCGCTACGACAGCGGAACCCTCCTCCTCGAGGGGACAGACGAGCAGACGATTGTCACGATCTTCGGTCAGGGTCCCTGGACCTGGGACGGCCGGGTGTCTGCCTGGCGATGCGAGGCGGTCTACTATGCGGCGGTGCGCGCCGCGCTTCGCGCTCATCCAGATCACCAGGTCATCGACGAGGTCCCGCCGCCACCCCGCGTCGGCTGGAAGCAGGTCAATCTTCCCGAGCTGCGGCCGGAGCAGAAGCAAGCGATCGAGGCGTGGCAGACCGCGGGCAGCCGCGGCGTGGTCGTGATGCCCACCGGGACGGGCAAGACGGAGGTGGCGCTCGCGGCGATGGCCGAGGCGCGCGTCAGCACGCTCGTCGTCGCTCCCGTCCGCGATCTCATGTACCAGTGGCATCGGCGCATCCTCGCCGCCTTCGACTACGACGCGGGCATCATCGGCGACAACACGTTCAATCTGCGATCGATCACCGTCACCACCTACGACAGCGCCTACATCCACATGCCGGTGCTGGGTACGCTGTTCGGGCTGGTGGTCTTCGACGAGGTCCACCACCTGCCCGGCAAGTGCCGCCGCGAGGCCGCGCTGCTCTGCGTTGCGCCGCTCCGCCTCGGGCTCACCGCTACGCCGGAGCGGTCCGACGGACGCCACCAGGATCTCGACCAGTTGATCGGGCCGACGGTCTTTCGCATGAGCGTCGCCGAGGCGAAGGGCCGGACGCTCGCCGACTACAACGTGGTGCGAGTCCCGGTGGCGCTGATTCCCGAGGAGCAGGCTCGCTACGAGGAGGCGAGCCAGCAGGTCCGGCTGTTCATGATGGCCAGACAGAAGGAGCAGAGAGGCTACGCATGGGAGGACCTGTGTGCGGAGTCGGGCAAGGACCCCGAGGCCCGCGGGGTGCAGAAGTGCTACTTCCTGATGAAGTCGATCGAGGACCGGGCAGCAGAGAAGCTTCGCGTGCTCGAGGATATCTTCCGGCTGCACGCGGGCGAGCGGGTCATCGTCTTCGCCGGCTCGAACGCCATGGCCAGGGACGTCTCGCTGCGCTTCTTGGTGCCGACGTTGCTCTCGCACTCGCGCAAGAACGAGCGGCTGAAGGTCCTCGAGGGGTTCGCCGCCCACCGCTTCCCGATCATCGTCGCCAATCAGGTCCTTGACGAGGGCGTGGACGTGCCCGAGGCCAAGGTGGCGGTGGTCATCGGCGGCCACGCCTCGACCCGGCAGGCCAAGCAGCGCCTGGGGAGGATCCTGCGCCGCTCGGGTCAGGCGCGGGCCACGCTCTACGAGGTCGTATGCGAAGACACACACGACGTGAAACGCTCCCAGCAGCGGCGGAGAAGCGATGCTTACGGGCGACCTCGCCATCGTCGTCTATGAGCGGGGTCGGGCCCTGCCAGATCGGCTGACGCGCCGGACCCACGCCCACTACGTTGGGTTCACGGAGCGGATGCTCGCCGCCTACCGCGACGGCGCGGGGCAGCGGCGCCGCGACCTGCATCGCGCCGTCGAGACGATCTTCGCCGATGAGCCGGACTGCGACGCGCGCCGCGTCCGGGCCTTCTGCAAGCTCCTCGATGACGAGTGCGACTACGACACCGACCGCACCGGCCGGGCGGCCAAGCTCCGCCTGCGCGTCTTCTCCGCGGCGGCGCCCTACCAGCCGCTCGTTCGCGAACCCGACCGCCTCTTCGAGCGCAGCGCGACCGAGGTCAAGACGACCATCGCCCGCGAGCTTGGCCGGCCCTGGGAGGAGATCGAGGCGGCGCTCTACGCCGATGTCATCGACCAGCAACGGCTCAAGAGTTTCCAGGGCGGCGCGGATCCGCTGGCGCTCCTGGCCCGCTACAACGTGTCGCAGGTGCAGGCTTGCCTGTACCGGGCCGAGCGCCTGACCATCACGGCCGCCTCGGACTTCAAGACCATCCTGCGCCAGGCCAAGCTCGCGCGGCTGCTGCACGAGATCGAACGGCGCGGTCCGACCAGCTACCACATCCGGCTTACCGGTCCGGCCTCGGTGCTCAAGGGAACGCGGCGGTACGGGGTGAGCATGGCTCGCTTCCTCCCCTCGCTCCTCGCGTGCAAGGGCTGGAGCCTCGAGGCCAGCCTGCAGGCGCCCTGGGGACAGGCCGTCAAGCTCCTGCTCTCGCACAGGGACGGCCTCAAGAGCCACCTCGAGGACCCGCCGGCCTTCGACTCCCTGCTCGAGGAGAAGTTCGCCGAGCGGTTCGGCACCGAGCGGGAGGGCTGGCGCCTGGTGCGCGAGGGCAGCGTGATCCACCAGGACCAGCACGTCTTCGTCCCGGACTTCACCTTCCAGCACGAGGACGGCACCGAGGTGCTCTTCGAGATCGTCGGCTTCTGGACGCCGGAGTACCTCGAGCAGAAGCGCACCACGCTGCGCCGGTTCCGCCGCCATCAGATCCTCGTCGCCGTGCCCGAACGCTCGCTCCACGACAACGCAACCGTGCCGGAGGGCTACCTGGTCTACAAGACGGCCATCAAGCCGAACGCGGTGCTGGAGGCGCTGGAGCGGGTCCGTGAGGGAGGGGGCGTCACCCGCACCACCGATTAACTGGCCGCGCGCCGGGCCCAACGCTAAGCTCCAGCTGTGCAGCAGCAGCTCGAACAGTTCATGCGCAGCCTGGAGCACGAGCGCCACGCCTCGGCCCACACGATCCGCGCCTACCGGTGCGACATCGAGGAGTTCATCGGCTTCGTCCACGATCGGACGGGCCGTGACCCTCGCTGTGGCGACCTTGACATGCCCCAGGTGCGTGGTTACCTTGCCTCGCTGTTCGGGAGGAACTCGGCTTCCACCATCGGGCGCAAGCTGAGCAGCCTTCGAAGTTTCGGGGAGTTCCTCGTGAGGCGGGGCGTTCGGGAGGACAACCCGGCGCGGCTGGTCGCGATGCCCAAGCGCCCCCAGACCCTGCCCAGATTCCTCACGGTGGACGAGGCGTTTCGACTGATGGACGTCCCCGATCCCGAGACGCCGGCGGGCGCCCGGGATGCGGCGATGCTGGAGTTGCTGTACGGCGGAGGGCTTCGTGTGTCCGAGGTCTGTGGGCTGGACCTGCAGGACATGGAGCTTTCGGAGGCCACGGTGCGAGTGCGAGCAGGCAAAGGCAACAAGGATCGCATCGTGCCCCTGGGGCAGCCCGCGGTGGAGGCGCTCACGGGCTATCTCGACCGGCGTCCACGGCTGTGCCGCCGTGGCGGACATCAGGATCCGCGGGCGCTGTTCCTCAACACGCGCGGCGGGCGCCTCACCACCCGCTCGGTGGCGCGGATCGTGGATCGTGACTCGGCGCTGGCCGGGACCCGCGCCCGGGTCAGCCCCCACGCCCTGCGGCACTCCTGCGCCACGCACATGCTCGACGAGGGCGCCGATCTGCGGGCGATCCAGGAGCTGCTGGGCCACGCGAGCCTGCAGACCACCCAGCGCTACACCCACGTGAGCATCGACCACCTGATGCGGGTCTACGACGACGCTCATCCCCGGGCGCGAGACGTGGGGAAGCCTCACCCCCGAGCGAGACAGGTGCCATCGCACGACCCGGAGCCGCCAGGGAAGGACGACGACAATGCGTAACAAGGTACGGAGCACCACCATCCTCGCCCTGCGCCACAAGGGCCGCACGGTGATCGCCGGAGACGGCCAGGTGACGCTGAACCAGACCGTGGTCAAGGGCACGGCGCAGAAGGTGCGGCGCATGGGAGATGGCAAGGTCGTGGCCGGATTCGCGGGGTCGGCGGCGGACGGGATCACGCTGTTCGACCGCTTCGAGGGCAAGCTGAAGGAGTACGGGGGCAATCTCACGCGCGCGGTGGTGGAGCTGGCCAAGGACTGGCGCACCGATCGGGTGCTGCGGCGCCTGGAGGCGTTGATGGTCGTGGCCGACCGCGAGCGGATCTTCCTGCTGTCCGGTACCGGAGACGTGATCGAGCCGGACCAGGGCGTGATCGGCATCGGTTCGGGCGGCGGCTACGCCCAGGCCGCGGCGCGGGCGCTGGTACAGCACACGGAGCTGGATGCGCGCGCCATCGCCGAGGAGAGCCTGAAGGTCGCGGCCGAGATCTGCATCTACACCAACGATCGAGTAACCATCGAGGAGCTACAGTGAAGCGCGAACTGGACCAGCAGACACTGGGGCGGACCCTGACACCGAGGACCATCGTCCAGGAACTGGATCGATTCATCATCGGCCAGAAGGAGGCCAAGCGCTCGGTGGCAATCGCGTTGCGCAACCGCTGGCGGAGACAACAGGTCGACGACGATCTGCGTGACGAGATCGTGCCGAAGAACATCATCATGATGGGCCCCACGGGGGTGGGGAAGACCGAGATCGCCCGCCGCCTGGCGCGGCTGGCCCAGGCGCCGTTCGTCAAGGTCGAGGCCTCGAAGTTCACCGAGGTGGGATACGTCGGGCGCGACGTGGAGGCCATGATCCGGGACCTGACCGAGATCGGGATCAACCTGGTGAAGGCCGAGGAGCGCGACGTGGTGCAGGTCCGGGCGAGAGAGCTGGCGGAGGGCCGGCTGCTGGAGCTGCTGCTGCCGGCGGCGCCGCGCGCCGGGAACGCATCGTTTGGCGATCGAGACGACGAGCAGGATCCAGAGGGACGGACGGAGGCCACCCGCGAGAAGCTGCGGGGGATGCTGCGCGCCGGCAAGCTCGACGACCGCGAGGTGGAGGTGGAGTCCCAGGACCGGACGATGCCGGTGTTCGAGAACTTCAGCCAGCAGGGGATGGAGGAGATGGTGGTCAACATCTCCGACATGTTTGGCAACGCGTTCCCCCGCCGGACGCGCAAGCGACGGGTGAAGGTGCCCGAGGCACTGGAGCTTCTCGAGGAGGAGGAGGCCAACAAGCTGATCGACTCGGACAAGGTGATCCGCGAGGCGATCTGGCGCGTGGAGAACTCCGGGATCGTGTTCATCGACGAGCTGGACAAGGTCTCCAGCCGGGAGAGCGGACATGGTCCAGAGGTGAGCCGGGAGGGCGTGCAGCGGGACCTGCTGCCGATCATCGAGGGGTCCACGGTCACCACCAAGTATGGACCGGTCCGCACCGACCATGTCCTGTTCATCGCGGCCGGGGCGTTTCATGTGACCAAGCCCTCGGATCTGATCCCCGAACTGCAGGGGCGGTTTCCGATCCGGGTCGAGCTGTCGGCGCTGACGCGGGAGGATTTCGTACGGATCCTGACCGAGCCCGAGAATGCGCTGTGTCGCCAGTACAGCGCGTTGATGGCCACGGAGGCGATCACGGTGGAGTTCAGGCCCGATGCGGTGGACGAGATCGCCCACATCGCGGCCGACGTGAACCAGCGGATGGAGAACATCGGGGCGCGGCGGCTGCATACCATCATGGAGAAGCTGCTCGAGGAGCTGAGCTTCGAGGCGCCCGACATCGGACCCCAGACGGTGGTGGTGACGTCGGGTTACGTCAAGGAACGGCTGAGCGAGGTTCTGGCACAGGAAGATCTGTCGCGCTACATTCTGTAGGCGTGTTTTGACTGGCCATCCGCCGGAAGAAGTTGTAACTTCACAGCTTTGTTGAACGTTCCACAGACGCGATGGCTGTTCTGGTGCCGATCATGACGGCCGAAGGTTACCGCCGGCTGGGTCCGCCGGACGCCGTGGTGCGACTCGTGCCGGGCGCTGACCTACGGTCGGCCGGTCTCACCGCCGCGGAGGGTTTTGTGCTGTCCCGTGTGGATGGCAAGAGCTCGCTCCAGACCATCTGCCTCCTGACTGGAATGGGTGAAGACCAGACGCTGACCATGCTGCTGGGGCTGCAGCAGAAGAATTTGATCGTGGTGGGGGACGACGAACCCGCGACCCCCGTGGAACCGACCACCCCGCCTCGGGTGTTTGGAGGTGGGCTGGGTGCGGTGGACACGCTGGTCGACCCCACGCCGGCGCTCGAGGAGCAGAGCACTGCATCCGAGGGGGAGTGGAAGGACTCCGACACCGACGAGGAGTGCGAGCTCAAGCCGGAGTTGAGGAAGGAGGTCGGAGCGTTGCACGCTAGACTCGGCGAGCTCAACATCTTCGATCTGCTCGGCGTGCCGCCGCAGGCGGAGATCAAGGAGATCCGCAAGGGCTTCTTCAGCATGAGCAAGCTGTACCACCCGGATCGGTACTTCGGGAAGAAGCTCGGCCCCTACAGCGGGATGCTGCACGAGATCTTCAAGCAGATGAACGCCGGCTACAAGCTGCTGTGCGACCAGTCGAGTCGGGAGGAGTACCGACGGATGGTCCTGCACCAGCTGGAGCAGGAGCGTCTGACCCGGCAGATGGAGCAGATGGAGCAGGATCCGGAGAGTCTGGAGCGGGCCGAATCCGCCGGGGAGTACCAGATCACGGGGAAGGCGGGAGACGAGACGCCCCGGCGCCAGCGCCGGACCAGCACGTTCCGCGTGCATCGAGCCAAGGCGCTGATGGATCTGGTGGGGCAGCGGAAGCCGACGCCGACCAACACGCCGGCTGTCCCACCGCCGCCCGTCGATCCCGAGCGACAGAACCGGCGACAGACCGATCATCGCATCCGCGCCGACCGGGTGACCGGGGCGCTGTTCTCTCGGGCCAAGAAGGCCGTGCAGTTCTATACCCAGGGCAAGCAGCAGCTGGAGCGCGGCCAGTACCTGGCGGCCACCGCCAGCCTGAAGCTGGCCAGCACCTACAACCCCGAGGAGAAGGAATACGCCGCGCTGTTCCAGATCGCAGCGAGCCGGTCGGGGGAGCTGACCTCGGAGAACTACTACAAGTGCGGAATGATGGAGGAGTCGGTGGGGCGATTCGACGCCGCCGCGGTCTCCTTCGAGAAGGCCGCCCGCCAAAATCCCAAGCCGCGATACCTGGCGAAGGCGGCGGAGGCCATGCTCTGGAGCCACAACAGCGGGGATTTGATAAAGGCCAAGGACTATGTTACAAAAGCTGTCCAGGCTGACCCCAATTCCGTCGACGTTTGCCTAGTTGCCGCGAAAGTTTACAAGGCTGCAGGAATGAAGCGAAACGCACGCCGGGAGCTGCAGCAGGCACTCAAGATCGAGCCCAACAACCAAGAAGCCAGAGAGCTCCTCAAGCGGATATGACCAACCCACCGCAATGGGAATCGCAATGGACAAGGTAATCGGGATTGACCTCGGTACAACCAACTCGTGTGTCGCCATCGTTGAGGATGGGACTCCGCTGGTGATCCCCAATCGGGGGGGATACAAGACCACGCCGTCGATGATTGCGGTGGCGGAGAATGGCAAGCGGCTGGTGGGCCACATCGCCAAGCGGCAGGCGATCACCAACTCCGAGAACACGGTCTTCGCCATCAAGCGCCTCATGGGGCGGCGGTTCAACTCGCCGGCGGTGAAGGCCAGCATGGAGACGGTGCCCTACAACCTGATCGAGGGGCCCAATGGAGACGTCCGGGTTCGCCTACGCGACCGGGAGTACTCGCCAGCGGAGATCTCGAGCCACATCCTGCAGGAGATGCGGGTCATCGCCGAGGAGTACCTGGGCGAGGACGTGCAGAAGGCCGTGGTCACCGTCCCGGCCTACTTCAACGACGGCCAGCGCCAGGCGACCAAGGACTCGGGCCGTATCGCCGGCCTGGACGTGATCCGCATCATCAACGAGCCCACGGCCGCGGCCCTGGCCTACGGCTTCGGCAAGAACATCGAGCGCAAGGTGGCCGTTTACGACCTGGGCGGCGGCACGTTCGACATCTCGATCCTCGAGATTGGCAACGGCGTGTTCGAGGTCATCAGCACGGCAGGTGACACGTTCCTCGGGGGAGAAGACTTCGACAAGCGCATCATCGACTGGCTGGTGTTCGGGTTCGCCAAGGAGCACAAGATCGATCTGCGCAAGGACAAGATGGCGCTGCAGCGGCTGAAGGACGTGGCGGAGAAGGCCAAGTGTGAGCTGAGCGCGGTGAAGGAGACGGAGGTCAACCTGCCCTTCATCATCAGCACCTCGCGCAACGACGCGCTGCACCTGCAGCGAACGTTGACCCGGGAGAAGCTCGAGGAGCTCACCGTGGACCTGGTGGAGCGCACGCTGCTGATCTGCAAGAAAACGCTGCGCGAAGCGGACATCGACAAGTCGGAGCTGGAAGACGTGATCCTGGTGGGCGGCCAGACTCGCATGCCCAAGGTGCAGGAGATGGTGGCGGAGTTCTTCGGGCTGGAGCCGTGCAAGGGCGTGCACCCGGACGAGGTGGTGGCGCTGGGAGCGGCGATCCAGGGCTCCGCGCTGGTGGACGAGGAGAGCGACATGCTGCTCCTCGACGTCACCCCGCACTCGCTGGGGATCATGATCGTGGGCGGCTACTTCCACAAGCTGATCGAGCAGAACACCACGGTGCCCACCAACAAGAGCCATGTGTTCACCACGATCAAGGACAACCAGACATCGGTGAAGATCCTCGTGCTGCAGGGGGAGGCGGAGCGCGCCGAGGAGAACGAGCTGCTGGGCGAGTTCATCCTCACCGGTCTGAGGCGGGCGCCCAAGGGCGAGGTCGAGGTCGAGGTCACGTTCGACATCAGCGCGGACGGCATCGTCTCCGTCTCGGCCAAGGACATGGAGACCGGGCAGGAGCAGAGCATCACCGTCACCGCCACCAGCGGCCTGACCGAGGACGAGATCCGGCGGATGATCCAGGAGAACAAGGACTACCTGCTGGAGTTGAAGGAGAGCGAGGAGTTCGAGCGGGAGAAGCAGGCGGTGGAGCGTGTGGTGGAGGAGGTGCAGAAGCTGTTCCCCGAGGTGGAGCAGACCATCGCGGCCAGCGATTTTGGCCAGGACGCCGTGAACAAGGCGCGCATCGTGCTGGACCGGGCCAAGGCCGCGATCACGGCCCGCGACCGACAGGGGGTGGCAGACTCCAAGGAAGCGCTGAATCGTACGCTCAACATGTTCAAGGGAGTCGTGGCCAAGACGCGTCTGGGATAGTCATGACCACCGCCCATGGCTGACAACACCAACAGCGCCGCCGAGACCCTGGTCGAGCAAGGGCTTCAGCTCTACAGCCAGGGTCGCCTGGACGAGGCCATCGCCCGGTGGCGGGAGGTGATCGGCCAGGTCCCGGATCACCCCCGAGCCCGGGACTACATCCAGTACGTCGAGGACAACCGAGCCGCGCTGGAGGCCAGCTTCAAGCTGACGTCGGCCTCCTCGACTTCACTCGAAGCTGCACCTCCGGAAGGATCGGCCGAGGAGGAACCCCCGGCGGAACCCGAGGCGAACGTCGAGTTCGTGGTGTCTCCCGCCGCGGACGGCTCCAAACAGGATCTGGTGCAGGTGCTGGAGGAGGGCGATCCACGGCGGACGCTGCCCCTGCCCGGACTGGGGCCGGTGGAGTCCACCGCGAGGATGGATGTCTCCGACCTGCAACACAAGGTGGACCAGACCAAGATGTCGGCTGCCTCGCGTCTCACCCCCGCCATGGATTCCCCGGTGGTCAGAGAGGTGGAACGCAGCCGGCGCCCGACGCCGCTGGTGCTGGTCCCCGGCGAAGGGAAGCCGCGGGAGGATGGCTTCGAGCCGCAGGAGAACACTCCGGTGGCGGTGGGGCTGCCCCAGCCGTCACGCGTGATGACGGGTGAGGTGGAGCACGAAGAGGACGAGGAACAGGACGGGTTCGGCGAGCTGCAGAAGACGCCGGTGATCATGCTTCCCCCTGATCTGTTCGAGGAGTCGGCGCCGCCCGTCCGTGCCGTGGGCGAGGGGGCGGAACGGGTGGAGAGCATGCTCACCGGGGCCCGCCAGCTTCACGACCAGGGGACCTACGAGGGTTCCTTGTGGCTGTGCAAGCGCGTGCTCTCCATCGACGCCAGCAACGACGACGCACGGGAGTTGCTGGAGACGAACCGCAAGGTCCTGCTGGAACAGAGCCGGAAGCAGATCGGGGACCTGGAACAGGTTCCGGTGATCCAGATCCCGCAGCACGAGATCATGTGGCACAAGCTGGACCATCGCGCAGGGTTCCTGCTGTCGCGGATCGACGGTCAGCTGAGCTTCGAGGACATCATCGACGTCAGCGGGATGGGCGAGTTCGAGGCGAGCCGGATCCTGTCTCAGCTGCTGAATCTGGGGGTCATCGGGCCGCGAGGCTAGCACCCCGTGGGGCGAGGGCGACGCTTCAGCAGCCCCGGTTCCATCAGGGCATCCTGAGCAGCGCCTCTCGAACCCTCGCCACCGACTCCGCCTCGTGCACGCTCACCACCGCCGGGGGCGGCTGGAGGCCCTGGCTCCGCCGCGCGGCGGCGAAGCGCTGTGTCTTGTTCAGCTTGTCCGCCTTGGTCAGCACCAGCTGCACCTGCAGCCCTCGAGACCCGGCCCAGCGCATCAGGTCATGCTCTTCCTGCGCCAGCTCCCGGCGGATGTCGCACAGGAGCAGCATCCCCCGCAGCGTGGGTCGATGCTCGATGTAGCCGTTGACCAGTGTGGCCCAGCCGCGCTGCTCCGACTTCGAGACCCGCGCGTAGCCGTAGCCTGGCAGATCCACCAGGTGGAACGGCTCGCCAGCGTCGGGCTCGACGACGAAGAACACGATCTGCCGCGTTCGGCCGGGAGTCGAGCTGGTGCGCGCGAGCTTGCTCTTGCCGGTCACCGCGTTGATCAGGGATGACTTGCCGCAGTTGGACCGCCCCACCACGGCCACCTCGTTCAGAGACGGGGCGGGCAGGTGGTCCAGGCTCGGGGCGGCAGCGAGGAAGCGAGCGTCCATGGACCATCTTTAGCCGGGGAGACGTGAAAAAGCCAGGTGCGTCCCCACACCGCCGGATGTACGGTTCAGGGATGAAGCTGCTGATCGTCGGGCTCACCGGGGGTATCGGGGCGGGCAAGTCCGCGGTGGCGCGGATGTTCGGTGAGCTGGGGGCCGCCACGGTGGACGCCGATCAGCTGGCCCGGGAGGTGGAGCGCGAGACCCTGCCCTGGATCGTGGGGCAGTTCGGGGCGCGGGTGCTGGACCCGCGGGGCAACCTCGACCGGCGGGCGCTGGGGCAGATCGTCTTCGCCCACGCCGAGGCGCGGAAGCTGCTGGAGGCCATCACGCACCCGGCCATCGTGGCCGCGGCGCAGCGGCGGTTCGAGGAGCTCCAGCGGCAGGGGCACGCGCTGGTGGTCTACGAGGCGACGCTGCTGGTGGAGACCGGTCGGGACCGTGAGATGGACCGCCTGGTGGTGGTGGTGGCGCAGGATGCGCTGCGGATCCAGCGCATGATGCAGCGCAGCGCGATGACCCTGGAGCAGGCAGCGGCGCGCATGGCGGCGCAGCTGCCCCAGCAGCGCAAGGCCGAGCTGGCGGACTATGTGATCGACAATTCGGGGACGCTGGAGGAAACTCGCCTGCAGGTCAGCGACGTCTGGTGCGAGTTGCAGGCCATCGCCCACACGACCACGAAGGATGGGGTGCAGGAGAAACGATGATGCGAAAGGCATCGTTCGTCGACAGCACGCTGGTGACGGGGTTTCCATCATACACCGCCCGGCGGATGGTGCTGAAGCTCCTCGACTCGGATCCCCGGGAGCAGGTGTTCCTGCTGACGCGCGACAAGAACGCGGCGGAGGCCGAGGAGTTCGTCGGTGGTCTGGCCCCCGCGCTGCGCAAGCGCGTGCGCATGCTGGTGGGCGACGTGTCGAGCATGGACCTCGGGCTGTCGGGCAAGGAGTACCGCACGCTGGCCTCCGAGCTGACCAACATCCACCACATGGCGGCGCATCTGCACCTGGGCGCGCGCAAGGAGGTGGTGCAGCAGGTCAACGTGGGTGGTACGCGGGGTGTGCTGGAGCTGGCCCTGGAGTGCCGCCGGCTCCGACGCTTCAACTTCTGGAGCACGGTGGCGGTCTCGGGGGATCGCCAGGGTGTGATCATGGAGGACGAGCTGGTCTGCGACCAGCGCTTCAACAACCACTACGAGCACAGCAAGTACGCCGCGGAGAAGATTGTCCGATCCATGTCGCGCCGGGTTCCCTCCACGATCTACCGTCCGGGTGTGATCGTTGGTGACTCCAGGACGGGAGAGATCGATCGGTTCGACGGTCCATACCACCTGATGGTGCTGATCGTGGATTCGCCGGTGGATGTTCATCTGCCCCTGCCGGGCAAGGGAAACGCCCCGCTGCACCTGGTGCCGGTGGACCACGTGATCGACGCGGCCCACCTGCTGTCGCGCATGGAACAGACCGTGTCCAAGACGTTCCACCTGGTGGACCCCTGCCCGCTGTCCGCCAGCAGCATCTACCAGCTGGTGGCGGAGCGCGCGCATCGCAAGCCTCCCCGGGGCGTGATCCCGGCCGGCCTGGCCCGCACCCTGCTCCGGCTGCCGGGGCTGTCCAAGATCGGGGCCAGCGGAACACGGTCGTTTCTGGAGGGGTTCGAGCGCGACGTGTACTACAACTGCCGCAACACGCTGGAGGCGCTGCGAGGCACCGACGTCTGGTGCCCGGCCTTCGAGACCTACGTCGACAACCTGGTGCGGTACGTCAAGGACGTGCGAGCCGCTCGACGCCGGCGGCTGGACGACGACGTCACGGACCCCCTGGACTGACGCGCGCGCGCAAGATGTGACTGCGCCTCAGTCCAGCTCCAGCGTCATGATCAGGGCATCCTCGCCGTTTTCGTAGTACCCCTCGCGGACACCGACCACGACGAAGCCCAGCTTGAGGTACATCGTGTGCGCGGCCGCGTTGGATCGGCGCACCTCCAGCGTCACGAGCTGCGCCGAGCGCCCGGTGCCGACCTCGATGGCGTGCTGCATCAGCAGCTGGCCCAGGCCCCGGCGCCTCCACTCGGGATGGGTCGCCACGTTCAGCACGTGGATCTCGTCGTGCACGATCCAGTAGTTGATGAAGCCCAGCATGCGACGGCTCTCGGCGTGGCGCAGCGTCATGATCCAGGAGAAGTCCTGCTGCAGCTCCTCGACGAACACCTGGCGCGACCAGGGGCTGGCGAAGCACAGCCGCTCCAGCTCCATGATCTCGTCCAGGTCACGGGCCCGGGCCTTGCTCAGCTGGTACAGGGGTTGACGCTTGCGCGCCATCTCAGGGGTTCCGTGGATCCGACTTGGTGACCGGCGTGGTCATCCCGGGCTCGATCCAGATGCGTCTGAGCTGGGGCATCTCCTGCCGCAGCCGGGCCTCGATGTCGTCGATGGTGGCCTCGATCTGCTGGGTGGTCATGTCGCCGTGGAACTCGATCTTCAGCACCGCCAGCACATCGCTCGGACCGAGGTGCATCGTGCAATGTGACACCAGGGACTTGACCTGGCGGAAGGTGGTGACCAGCTGCGCCAGCCGCTCGTTGTCAGCATGGGGCATGCTCTCCCCCAGGAGCAGGTCCTTGGTCTCGCGGGCGAGGAAGAAGGCGGCCGAGGCCAGCACCGCGCCCACCACTATCGAGGCGATGCCGTCGAACAGCATGTTGCCGGTGGCCCACGCGGCGCACAGGCCGGCCAGCGCCACGAGTAGGCCGATCATCGCTGCCGAGTCCTCGAACAGCACGGTGATCAACACCGGATCCCGGGCGTCCCGCAGCACCTGCAGCGTGGACCGGTGGCCCTTGTCCTGAATGAACTGGCGCATGGCGATGACCCACGACACGCCCTCCAGCACGAGGCTCACCAGCAGCACCCCCAGGGCCCACAGCGGGTGCTGCAGCGACTGTCCGGGGTCGCGGTAGTGGACCAGCTTGTGTATGCCCTCGTAGCACGAGAAGGCGGCGCCCACGGTGAAGATGCTGATGGCGACGATGAAGGCCCAGAAGTAGCGCTCCTGGGCGTACCCGAACGGGTGCTTGCGGTCCTCGGGCCGCGCCGAGAGCTTGATCCCCAGCAGCAGGAACACCTGGTTCACGGTGTCGGCCAGCGAGTGGAACGCCTCGGCCAGCATCGCCGAGCTGCGAGTGAAGACGGCGGCGGTGAACTTGGCCACCGCGATCAGCAGGTTGGCCCCCAGGGCCGCGACCACCACCGACGTCGATTCTCCGTGGGCCATGGGTCACTGTCCCTGGTCGAGCCAGGCCGAGACGCTCTCCGGCTTGCGCGTCAGGCTGACCACCGCCACGGTGGTGGCGGTGGTGGCGACCACCCCGCCGACGAGGGCCCAGACCCACCAGTGCTGGTACCACTTCATGGGGCGGGTGCGGGCGGAGAGCGTGGGCGTGACCTCCACCGAGGCGTCAGGCAGCACGTCCAGCCGGGTCACGAACGCGGCGTGGCCCGGGCGCGTGACCTTGACCTCGTAGCGCGTGGGGGCCGAGACGCGCAGCGGCGGCAGCGGACAGCGCCCCTGGGACACCCCGTCGACGAACACCGCGTCGCCGTCGCGGGCACAGTGGATGATGATCTGGCCATAGCGCTTGAAGTCGGTGGGCGGCAGCAGCCGCCGGAGGTAGGACACCAGGGCCTGCTCCTCGATCTGTCGCCGGGGATGCAGCGAGTCCGCCAGCCGCGCGAGCACCTTGCCGGTGCGGGTGTCGATGCGCTGGATGGCGACGATCAGATCGCCCAGCGTGCTCAGACCGACGAGGATCACCTCGTCGCAGCCGAGCTGCTGCCCGACCCGGGCGATGCAGGGGGCGCTGCCCGAGCAGCGGGCCACCGCGGCGTCCACGCCGGGACCCAGCCGGCGCCGGGCCTCCGCCACGGAGATCACGGTGTTCGACGTCAGGCGCTGCAGCTGCTCCGCCATCCCGGCGGAGATCTGGGCCGCGGCGCTGACCCCCCCGCGATACTCCAGCACGGCGATGCTGCGGCCGGCGGCCTCCGCCGGGGCCGAGACAGTCAGCAGCACGAAGGCCGCAAGTTGACACGGGATCGGGGTCATTCTGGACGGCCACACCGTAGCATTTCCCCTCGGGGCTGGCAACGCGAGGTGCCTCCCGCTCTGCCTTGAGTGCCACGGTGAGTTGGGGCGAAGCTACCGGGGGCACACGTCGCCGAGTTTGGCGGCCCGCCTCCACGTCTTTCTGTTCATGGCGTCCCCCGCTCACGGCATGGGGACCGCAAAGGCCCCCACCCCGATGTCCATCCCGACGTTGTCGCGCATGGTCCCCCCGATCTCAAGCGCCCCCTTGAAGGTAAGGCCGTACGCCACGCCAAAGTGCTCGCCGCTCGGAGTCATGGCGTTGGGCTTCTTCTGTTTCACCACCGAGGCCCCGGTGATGGTCAGCGTCCCGGTCAGGCCCGCCATGCCAGACTCGAGGGAGTAGGTCTGCCAGTTTGGGTCGCCTGGAGTAGGTGTGTTCGGGTATGGCGACCTCTCCGTGATGGTGATCGAGGAGTCGACCGACAGGTCGAAGCTGGTTTCCTTGTCAGGCGCGGGCAGTGCCGTGTTCGGGACTTCCAGGCGGTGCCAGGGCTCAGCGAGCGGGACGCCGGCCAGGACGTCCTTGAGCAGCTGGCTCAACTCGGGCGCTGTGTCGCGATGGGCGAGGAAGACCGTGGTTCGGGTCCCGTCCTGCGGCACGGGAAGCACGATGCCGAGGAGCTTGCTACCGGTCGCTGGTGTGCTGTTATCGCTGGCGCAGCCAGCGATGGTGAGGGCTGCCGCTGCGATCAACGCTCGGCACAGAGTGCTGCGCAGAATTCTTGTGTTCATCATTGATCAGCATGCTAGCGAACGGGCACGGCTGCAGCAAGCACGATGTCGGATTGCCAGATACCGAGGCAGAGCGGAGCAGGTTGTCGGAAAGGCAGAACGGAGTTCCACGAGGCGCCCCCATTGAACTGGCGCTTTCGGTTGTCATATGGTCAATACTCATGGAGCGCGAGCCCGAAGAGCGAGCTGGATGTCCATCGACACCATGAAGCTGCCGGCGGTGTTTGGCCGCTACATCCTGCTGCGTCGCATGAGCCGCGGCGGAATGGGGGAGATCTTCCTCGGCAAGCTGGGGGAGATCCAGGGCTTCGAGAAGCCCATCGTGATCAAGAAGATCCTGCCGGACCTGGCCCAGGACCGGGAGTTCCTGCAGCGCTTCATCGAGGAGGCGCAGATCGCGATCAAGCTCACCCACGGCAACATCGTCCCGGTGTACGAGGTGGGGATGGTGGACGGGGACTACTTCCTGGCCCTGCAGTACATCGAGGGCCGGGACCTGCGCTCGCTGATCAACCGGGCCCACGAGCGGAAGCGGCGAATTCCGCCGGATCTGTGCCTGTACCTCGTGCGCGAGATCGCCAACGGCCTGGCCTACGCCCACCGCAAGACCGACGAGGTGGGCAACCCGCTGGAGCTGGTGCACTGCGACATCAGCCCGCCCAACGTCCTCGTCTCCTGGGAGGGGGAGGTGAAGATCATCGACTTTGGCATCGCCAAGAGCGCGATCCAGCGGGCCCAGGCGGACGAGAGCATCGGCTTCGGCAAGTTTGGCTACATGGCTGCCGAGCAGCTGCTGCGCGGCGGGGTGGTGGATCGCCGGACCGATATCTACTCCACCGGGGTGCTGCTGTTCGAGCTGCTCACCGGGGAGCGGTTGTTCCGGTTTCCCCCGGGGACCGATTACCGCCGGGTGGCCCGGGAGGTGACCGCCGGGAAGATCGACGCGCCCTCCGAGCGCGACGTGCACCTCACCGACAGCTTCGACGTGCTGGTGACCCGGGCGCTGCGGACGGAGAAGGACGAGCGCTACCAGAGCGCGGAGGAGCTGCGGGACGCGGTGCAGCAGAAGCTGTATGGCATGAACCCCACCATCAGCGCCGACGCGCTGGGGGCGTTCCTGCAGGAGCTGTTCGTCGAGGAGATCGACACCGATCGGCAGATGCTCAGCTCCCTGTCCCAGACCGACGTGGAGCCGTTTCGGACGGAGCTCAACGACGGGTCGAGCCACACCGTGTCCTACGCTCTGGCCGGGACCTGGACCGGCGGGGGGAGTGTGCTCCCCGCGCAGCCGCCGGAGGTCCAGGTCAGGGCGGCGCAGATCACCCCCACCGGACAGGCCGGGGGCACACGCCGGCTGGACGGCCAGGAGCCGTCGACCTACACCGTGCTGGTGCAGCAGCGTCGCCGGATGCTGGTGCTGGCTGGTGCGGTGCTGTTGGTGCTCGTCGGCATCGGTGTCGGGCTGGGGATGATGCTGCGGCGCGATGGTTCTCCTCGAATGGCGGATTCCACACCGGTGGGGCTGCCCGGCGTCGCGGCCGGAGCGCCGGATGCGGCCCAGGTGCGGGTGACGCCGCTGCCGCCCGGACCCGACGCCGGCCCCGCGCGCTCCCACGAGACCGCGCACGACGCCGCGGTGGCCCTGGTGTTCGCCCCGGATCCGGTGCGCCAGAGCGACGCCGGCATGACCACGACCAAGGTCCGGGCCAGGCCCATCCGGATCCGCCGCCCCCGCCGCCGCCGGCCGCGCCCCGTCAAGCCGCGCGCCGCCTCGCCGGAGATGATGCAGCGCACGTTTCGCCAGGTGAGTCGAGAGTACTCCGAGTTCAAGCGATCGTACGGCGGGGTGCTGGACGACGCGTGGCAGAAGATCCTGTTCGCCAGCACCTACGACGGCAACATGGACGAGGGGCGGTACCAGCGATTGAAAGCGATGCTCGACGACATGCGGCGCAAGATGAAGCACGTTCGAGAGCGCGACCGCTGACCTCGGGGAGCGGATCTCAGCTGTCTGTCCCCCTGGCGTGTGCTATACAATCGCCCATCCACCATGCCCCGAGAGTACTTCACCGCCCACCTGACTGACAGCCGCGAGCTGGGGGTCGGGTACCGCCTGTTGACGCTCGGCGGGTGCGCCGCCCTGGCCGCCTCGCGCCCCGGGCAGTTCGTGATGCTGCGCGGGCCCTGGGGCCGGGACCCCGTCCTGCCGCGGGCCTACAGCATCCTCTCGGCCGACGGTGAGCGCGCCCGGTTCCTGGTCCAGCGCGTGGGGCGCGGGAGCAACCTGCTGGCGGATGCCGCGGTGGGTGAACCGATCACGGTGCTGGGTCCGCTGGGCAACGGCTTTCCAGAGCCCGAGGCGTCGGACACGGTCAGTCTGCTGGTGGCGGGGGGGTGCGGGCTGCCACCGCTGCACCTGGCCGCCACGCGGGCCGCCGAGGTGCGGCGTGGCGCGCAGATCGAGCTGCTGCAGGGGACGCGCTCGTCCGGGCAGCTGCTCTCGCCGCTCCTGGACGAGCTGCGGGCCCGAGAGCTGCGGCTGTGGATCGCCACCGAGGACGGATCGGCGGGTGAACGCGGCCTCGTGACGCAGCTGCTGCAGCGTCGCCTGGAGCACCTGCACCCCGGACCGTGCCGCGTGCTGGCCTGCGGCCCGACGGCGATGCTGCGCGCCGTGCGTGAGGTGGCGCGCCAGCACGGGGTGCAGTGTCTGCTCTCGCTGGAGGCCGAGATGGCCTGTGGGCTCGGCGCCTGCCTCGGCTGCGCCGTCGAAGCCCCGGGCTCGGGCTACGTTCACGTCTGCTCCGACGGCCCGGTGTTCGACGGCGAGGAGGTCTGGCCATGAGCGGCGCCCCCTCGATGGAGGTCCGCGCCATGGGGCTGTCGTTCAACAGCCCCGTGCTGTGCGCGTCGGGGACCTTCGGCTATGGCCGGGAGTTCGCCGGACTGTGTGACTTCTCGCGCCTGGGGGGGCTGGTGACCAAGGGCGTCTCGCTGGAGCCGCGGGCCGGGAACCCGCCACCCCGCATCTGTGAGACCGCCTCGGGCATGCTCAACAGCATCGGCCTTCAGAACGTGGGGCTCGCCGCGTTCATCGCCGACAAGCTCCCGTTCCTTCGCGACTGTGGCACGCGGGTGCTGGTCAACATCTTCGGCGAGACGCCCGAGGACTACGTGCGGTGCGCCGAGGGGCTCGGCGGCCAGCGCGGAGTGGACGCGCTGGAGGTGAACATCTCGTGCCCCAACGTCGAAGCTGGCGGCATCGAGTTCGGCGTCGAGCCCCAGATGGCCGGTGAGCTGGTGCGCCAGATCTGCGGCGCCACAGACTTGCCGGTGGTGGTCAAGCTGACCCCCAACGTCACGGACATCGTCCCCATCGCCCGGGCCTGCGTCGAGGCCGGCGCGGACGGTCTGTCCCTGATCAATACGCTGAAGGGGATGGCCATCGACGCCAGGACGGGACGGCCACGACTGGCTCGCCGCTTTGGCGGGCTGTCGGGACCGGCGATCAAGCCCGTGGCCCTGCGGATGGTGTGGCAGGTGGCGCAGGCTGGGCTGGGCGTGCCGGTGCTGGGCATCGGTGGGATCTGCACCGGAGAGGACGCGGCCGAGTTTCTGCTGGCGGGCGCGACGCTGGTGCAGGTGGGCACGGCCAACTTCATTGGCCCGGATGCTGCGGCCCGGACAGCCATGGAGCTGGAGCGGTTCTGCGACGAGCACTGGCCCGATCTGCCGTCGGTTGCCGGGCTCGCCGGCCGGCTGGCTTGAGCAACAGAAGGAGGGCGCGTGAAAAAAGTCGAGGCCATCATCAGACCCTTCAAGCTTGACGAGGTGAAGGAGAGCCTGGCTGACATCGGGGTGCAGGGGATGACGGTGACGGAGGTCAAGGGGTTCGGGCGCACGGGCGGCAAGAAGGAGGTCTACCGTGGCTCGGCGTATGTGGTGGACTTCGTACCCAAGGTCAAGGTCGAGGTGGTGGTGCCGGACGATCTCGTGGGACAGGTGATCGACGGGATCAAGACCGCGGCCCAGACGGGCCGCATCGGCGACGGGAAGATATTCGTTTCTCCGGTGGACGAGGCGATTCGTATCCGAACCGGTGATACCGGGGACGGTGCGCTCTGAGGCATGACGTGACAGACAACCCAACAAGGGGAGTGTGATGAAACCTGCTGACGTGATTGCGTTTGCCAAGAAGCACGGCGCGAAGATGGTGGACGTGAAGTTCCTGGATTTCCCCGGGCTGTGGCAGCACTTCGGCGTGCCGATCCATCACCTGGACCAGGGGCTGTTCGAGGACGGTCTTGGCTTCGATGGGTCGTCCATTCGGGGGTGGCAGCCGATCCATGCGTCGGACATGCTGGTGATTCCCGATCCGAACACGGCCTGCATCGACCCCTTCATCAAGGTCCCGACGCTGAGCCTGATCGGCAACATCGTCGACCCCATCACTCGCGAGCCCTACACCCGGGACCCGCGTAACATCGCCCAGAAGGCGGCCAACTACCTCAAGTCCACCGGCCTGGCGGACGTCGCCCACTTTGGCCCCGAGGCCGAGTTCTTCGTGTTCGACAACATCCAGTACGACCAGACGGCCAACCGCGGATTCTATGTCATCGATTCCATCGAGGGGCAGTGGAACACCGGCCGGGACGAGCAGCCCAACCTGGGCTACAAGCCGCGCTACAAGGAGGGGTACTTCCCGGTGTCCCCCACCGACAGCCTCAACGACCTGCGCAACGAGATGGTGCTGGAGCTGGAGCAGATGGGGATCCAGATCGAGGCTCAGCATCACGAGGTCGCCACCGCCGGGCAGTGCGAGATCGACATGAAGTTCGCGCCCCTGGTGCAGATGGGGGACAACCTGATGTGGTTCAAGCACATCGTGAAGAACGTCGCCCATCGCAACAACCGCACCGCGACCTTCATGCCCAAGCCCGTGTTCGGCGACAACGGGTCGGGGATGCACGTCCACATCAGCCTGTGGAAGGGGGACACGCCGCTGTTCGCCGGAGACCGCTACGCCGGCCTGAGCGAGATGGGCCTGCACTTCGTGGGCGGCATCCTCAAGCACGCCCGCGCGATCTGCGCCTTCTCCAACGCCAGCACCAACAGCTACCGCCGGCTGGTGCCGGGCTTCGAGGCGCCGATCAACCTGGCGTACTCCAGCCGCAACCGATCGGCGGCGCTCCGGATCCCGATGTACTCGGTCTCTCCCAAGGCCAAGCGCATCGAGTTCCGCACCCCCGATCCCTCGTGCAACCCGTACCTCGCGTTCTCCGCCCTGCTGATGGCCGGACTGGACGGAGTCCAGAATCGCATCGACCCGGGCGCACCGCTGGACAAGGACATCTATGCGCTCTCGCCGCAGGAGCTGAAGGATGTGCCCAAGACGCCGTTTGCGCTGAACGAGGCGCTGGACGCGCTCGTCGAGGACCACGAGTTCCTGCTGCGAGGCGACGTCTTCACCCCGGACGTCATCTCGGAGTGGGTCAGCTACAAGATGGAGCGGGAGGTCAAGGCGATGCTGCTGCGGCCCGTACCCTACGAGTTTGCCCTGTACTTCGACTGCTGACCCACGGCAGGTCTCCCAGCTCATGTTGGTGCACGTTGGAACAGTCCCCCCGATAGCACCATCAGTAGTTTGACCCTCTGGCCGTCAGTCGCCTATAATGACCAGGCTTTTTGAGTGAGGCTGCCTTGCCGCAAACCGTGTCCGGTTGGGCCGAGCGGGCGTGGATTGGCCTGATCCAAGTTGCGCCCTTGAGGGCCTATACGCGCCTGATCCGCGTGGTATCGGGAATTCCGTTGCCACGGAAGCTCCGTGGACCGATCTTTGGCGGCATCGGTCAGCGCATGGGCATGGACCTCTCGGAAGCAGCAGGCGAGCTCAGCGAGTATCGTTGTTTTGCGGAGCTGTTCGCCCGATCGCTGCGAGATGGGCTCCGACCCGTGGAGCAGACGGCCGAGGTGCTGGTGAGCCCCGTCGACGGCGCGGTGAGCGGAATGGGGCAGATCAGCCAGGATTCGCTGATCCAGGCCAAGGGCATCCACTATCCGCTGTCGGAGCTGGTCGCCAGCCCGCCGCTGGCCCGGGCGCTGGATGGAGGCACCTACCTCACGCTGTACCTCCAGCCGAGCGACTACCATCGGATCCATGCTCCGGTGGCGGGCCGGGTGGTGCGGATGACACGCGTGAGCGGGTCGCTGTTCCCAGTCAAGCCCTATGCCGTTCGAGGGGTGCACGGGCTGTATGTCCGCAACGAGCGCGTGGTGTTCGAGCTCGCCACCCCGCTCGGGCCGTTGGCCATGGTCTGCGTTGCAGCTGCAGGGGTGGGCAACATCACCACGCGCTATGACGGCGTGGCGCTGGGCCCAGACGCTGTCCTGGATGCACCCGTCGAGAAGGGGGAGGAGATGGCGCGCTTCAACCTGGGATCGACGGTAATCGTCGTCTGTCCCGCGGGTGCGGTGGAGTTGAGGCCGCTGAGCCCGGGACAGCATGTTCGCATGGGTCAGAGGGTGGCTGACGTTCGGGTCGCACCGAAGCCGTGAGGATGTTCCCCATGGCCTTCAGAAGAGGCGTACTTGAGTACTGACGACCGCAAGAACGATCTGGAGTTCTCCGAGGAGGAGCTGTCGGCGCTGGAACAGAGCCGGCAGAACCGGAGCACCCTAACGGGGGGTCGCCCCAGACGGAAGTCTCATCACAAGGGACTCCGCGTGCCGGCCGATGTGGTCCCGCGCCACAGCCCACCGCTGAATCCGCAGGTCCCCGCTCCGCGCAGTCCGAGCACCAAGACGTTGCCGCTGGGAGTTCCCATCCCGACGCTGGATGCGCCGGCATCGTTGGCCCCCGGGCAGCGTTCGGTGGACGACACGGACCGGGTGTCGATCAAGGATCTGTCATCGCCCGCGCCCGAACCCCACGCCGAGCCCACCTCGTCGTTCGAGCCCGAGGACGCCCCCACCGAGCCGTTCCTCAGCGCCATGCCGCTGCAGCCGCTGAGCAGCGCGGAGGTGCCGATCTCCGTGGTAGAGCCCGAGGAGGAAGAACCGGAGCCATGCCAGACCATCCCCATCCCCTCGCTGTTTCCGCCGCAGGTGTTGCAGGCCGAGGTGGACCCGGGACCGCCCGATCCCTCCGACCCCGGGCTGGAGATGGACCACGAGCCCGAAGCCATCGTCGAGGCCAGCGCGACCGAGGCCAGCGCGACCGAGGCCGCCAGCGTGACCGAGGCCGCCAGCGTGACCGAGGCCGCCAGCGTGACCGAGGAGGAGGAGGAGGAGGGGGACACGGTGGAGATCCCGCCGCAGGCGGTGCAGAAGGCGGTGCAGGACGCGATCAAGGCTGCCTCCGAGGTTGTGACCGGGGCTCCACAGATCCAGGCCAGCGGCATCGCGTTCGACGTCGAGGAGATCACCATGCCCGGGGCGTCCGAGGCGATGGAGGAGCTGGCTGCACGGCAGATGCCGGGGGCGGTGGACAGTCCGGTGGAGGAGGAGGGGGAGCGCGCGAACCGTGTGGCGATCCTGCTCTCCGCGCTGCAGAGTCCGGCCAGGAAATCACACCCGGCAGAGGAGGTGTCGGACGATCCGTCGTTCGACGTGAACACCGTGCCGCTCCGGCCAGTGCGCCAGCACCCCGAGGCAGCGCCGGATCCCGTGTCCCCGTTTCCTCTGGCCCGCGATCTGGTGCCCCCCCCGGAGCCGAGTGAGCTGGAGGAGCTGTCGGGCGAGGATCTCGAGGAGGTCTCCACCGATCCCAGCGACGATCTGGATCAACGTACGCCGCCTCCGCCGCCCATACCGGACCCATCGCCCCTCTCTCCGTTCGTGGACAACGCGGATGTCGAGGAGCAGGTCGTCCACGTCCCGCTGCGTGAGTCCGAGGCCGCAACCGAGGACGACATCATGACCTCGGCCATGCCCGTGGAAGACGCGGCAGAGGCAGAACCGGCGCCCGACCCACAGCTGTCCGCCGAGACTCGGGATCTGGCTCCGAGTCACGCGCCGGAGCCCCAGGTGGTCCCGGCGGCGGATCCGCCCGTGCCGGTGGTTCCAGCGACCCCGCCGACGCCCTCCGCGGCCCAGGCACAGGCGCCGGCCGGGCCGCCCGCGGTGCCCACTCCTGCGTTGGAAGTTCCACGGCTGGCGCTGGCACGGGGCCGGAAGCGGAAGAAGGCGTGGTTCGAGGAGATCTTCGACGAGGACTGGCTGCGAACGCTCAAGCCCGTGGATCAGAAGCGGACGGGTAGGGAGGCAGATTTCCTCGAGGAGAGTCTGCAGCCCTCCCCGGACTCGGAGATCCTGGATCTCGGCTGCGGCAGCGGCAGACACACCATCGAGCTCGCCGGACGGGGCTACAAGGTCACGGGATACGACCTCTCGCTTCCGCTGTTGATCCGCGCCGCGGACGAGGCTCAGCGGCGCAACCTGCAGGTGAACTTCGTCCACGGGGACTTCCGGGAGCTCGCGATCAAGGAGCAGTTCGACGCGGTGTTCTGTCTGGGCACGACCTTCGGATACTTCGACGACGATTCCAACCGCAAGATGATCCACGCGGTGAACCAGGCGCTGCGAGTGGGCGGGAGGTTCTTGCTCGACGTGGTGAACCGGGACTACGGGATCCGTGATCTGCCGGCCCGGATCTGGTGGGAGGGAGAGGGCAGCGTGGTGCTGGAGGAGGTGGACTTCAACTACTTCACCAGCCGCATTGTCAGCAAGCGCTCGGTGGTGTTCGAGGATGGGCGGCACCTGGAGCAGGAGTTCTCCATTCGCTCCTACAGCTTGCACGAGCTGGGCAAGATCCTGCACCACGCGGGGTTCAGGGTCCTCGAGGTGTCGGGCCACGTTGCCCACCGTGCACGGTTCTTTGGCAACAACTCGCGAAGCCTCGTGCTGCTGGCCGAGAAGCGGGCACAGTGATGTTTGCTCCCGGACGCTGTTGACGTCGGGTGATGCCCCCCCAAAGAACCATGCCCGCACCTGCCGGCCGTTCGTGGTCGCTCGCGATCTACGATCTCGCGGTCCGCGCCGCCGTGCCGCTGACCCTGCCGCTGCTGGCGTTTCACCCGCGACTGCGTGGCGGACTGGGCCAGCGGCTCGGCAGATGGCCCGCGCGCGAAGTGGGGGAGCCGCGCTCGGGTGCGGAGCGAAGCGCGCAAGATGACACTGCACCGGAAGGCAAACCCATCTGGCTTCACGGGTCCAGCGCCGGCGACATGGCGGCGTTGTTGCCGCTGGGCCGGCATCTGCCCCACCCCGTGGTGCTGTCCAGCTGGACCCGGTCGGGGCAAGAGCTGGTCCAGCGACGGCTGGGACCGGGGGCTCCGGTATACCGCGCTCCGCTGGATGCGGGGTCCACGGTGCGTCATGTGCTGGATCGATTGCAGCCCCGGCTGCTGGTGCTGGAGTGTCTGGAGCTGTGGCCAAACCTGGTCCTGACCTGTGCATCCCGAGGCGTGCGTGTGGCGGTGGTGAACGGCCGACTCTCGGCCCGCAGCCTGCGGCGCTACCTGTGGGCCGCAGGGCTGTTTCGGCCGGCGTTCGCCGCCCTGTCGCTGGTCACCGCGCTGACGGCCCAGGACGCGCTCAGGTTTGCACGGGCCGGTGTGCCCGAGCATCGGATCGTCGTCGAGACCAGCAGCAAGCACGCTGTCGAACATCTCGACGGGGTCCCGCCGGCCGGCCGCAGGCTGGTGCTGGGCAGCATACATCGGGCGGAGGAGGCGCTGCTGCTGGACCCCGTCCCGTTGCTGCTGCAGCGGTTTCCGGACCTCGAGCTGGTTGTGGCACCCCGATACCCGCACCGCGCCGCATCGATCCGCAGACGGCTGGCACGGCTCGGTGTCTCGTGCCAGCGGCTGTCGGCCGGCGGCGGGGGCCGATCGGGTGTGACCATCGTGGACAGCATGGGAGCGCTGGCGGATCAGTACGACGGAGCAACGGTGGCGTTCGTCGGGGGGAGCCTGGTGGACAGGGGCGGACACAACCCGGTGGAGCCCGCCGGGCGCGGCGTCCCGGTGTTGACCGGCCCACACGTCAGCCACTGCGCGCGGGAGGTGGCGATGCTGCGGGAGGGGGGAGGGGCGAGGCTGGTGCAGGTGGACAGCGTGTACCCCGAGGTGGTGCGGTTGCTCGCCGACACGACCGCCGCGCGGCAGATGGGTCAGCGGGCCCGCCGCGTCGCCGAGCAGCTCGCGGGAGCGGCCCCTCGCATCGCTCGCCGATTGATCGACCTCGTGGGGCCCGTATGTTGAGGGCGGCGCTGACCCCCGTGGCGTGGGCCTACGGCGGTCTGACGGCGGCTCGCGGCTGGGCCTATGACCGGGGGCTGCTGGCGGCCCGTCCCTTGCCGGTGCCGGTGATCTCCGTCGGGTCGGTGGTGATGGGGGGGACGGGCAAGACTCCGGTCACGCGCTGGATTGCCCAGCGGATGGCAAACGAGGGGCTGCAGGTCGGGGTGGTCTGTGGGGCCTACGGTGGCGCGACGCGCGACATACCATCGGTGATCCGTGGTGCTGATCGCGAGATCGTGCGACGACACGGGGACGAGGCGGGGCTGCTGGCCGGGTGGCTGCCCGACGCGCTGGTGGTTGGAGGGCGAGACAAGCTGGCGGCGGCGTGGCTGGCCGTGAGACGTGGGGCGGAGGTGGTGGTGGTGGACGACGGGTTCCAGCACCGTCGGTTGGCTCGCGCCGTCGACATCGTGGTGCACCGAGGCCCGATACCTCCGATGTTCCCGGTGGGCTGGGCCCGCGAGTCGGCCGCCGCGATCCGTCGTGCCCATCTGCGGTGGCACCACAACCGCGACATGTCCTCCCGCCTCGCACCCAACGCGGATGTGGTGAGCAGAAACCACCCCGCTGGGCTGCGCGACGTCGCCGGGAACATCGTCGGGAACCCACAAATGCTGGCGGGTCGGAGGGTCTGTCTCATGGCGGCGG
>Ga0210044_10002278_pt1 | contig 28751 bp, 27 predicted proteins | sample CryGey13umfilter_2_FD_183959 | JGI IMG/M metagenome (GOLD analysis project Ga0210044, IMG submission 183959) | Groundwater microbial communities from aquifer in Utah, USA - Crystal Geyser 4/9/14 3 um filter (SPAdes) (version 2) | ecosystem: Environmental > Aquatic > Deep subsurface >... | reverse complement strand
TATTGCGGGTTGCCGCTACCGCTGTGTCCGTTTTTTACAATATTTTCGCTACCACAATGTCGACATGTATATAATTTTGCAATCATGCTTGAAATATATCATAAATCACTACGACTTTACCACTACCCGTTTTTTTTAGCCAACTCTTGTAACGAAAGTTTCGCCCAAGGGACGTACTTTTCCATATCCATGCCCAGTTTCTTGGCCACACCGCGCCCATACTCCGGGTCGGCTTTGTAGAAGTGAACCAACTGGCGGGCGATGATCCACTCCGGCACGCCCTGCATGGCTTCGGCGAAATTGCTGAACAACTGCTCCTTCTGGCTGACGTTCATTAGGCGGAATAGGTTACCGGGCTGAATGTAATCACTCGCGCCTTCACGCGGTTAGGCGAGGTCGAAGCGGTCGAGGTTCATGACCTTGTTCCAGGCCGCGACGAAGTCACGCACGAACTTTTCCTTCGCATCGTCTTGCGCATAAACCTCGGCGAGAGCGCGCAACTGCGAGTTCGAGCCAAAGACCAAGTCCACACGGGTACCAGTCCACTTCAAGTCGCCAGTTTTGCGGTCGCGGCCTTCGAAGGTGTCAGCCGCCTCGGATGTCGGCTTCCAGACGGCGCTCATATCCGTCAGGTTGACAAAGAAGTCGTTGGACAGCTTGTCGGGCTGTTTGGTGAACACGCCATGCTGTGACCCGCCGACGTTGGCGCCGAGCACACGCAAGCCGCCGACGAGCACGGTCATCTCGGGCGCGCTCAGGGTCAGCAGTTGCGCCTTATCCACCAGCATCTCCTCAGCGGAGACGGTGAAGGTTGCCTTCTGGTAGTTGCGGAATCCGTCCGCTTCGGGTTCGATCACGGCGAACGATTCCACATCGGTCTGGTCTTGCGAGGCGTCGGTGCGCCCCGGGGTGAAGGGAACTTCCACTGCGTGACCAGCCGCCTTGGCCGCGGCTTCGACCGCCGCGCAGCCGCCGAGTACGATCAAATCAGCCAAAGAGACTTTCTTGCCGTCCTTCTGGGCGCTGTTGAAAGCCTGCTGAATGCCTTCGAGCGTGGAAAGCACTTTGGCGAGTTGCGCGGGCTGGTTGACTTCCCAATCCTTTTGCGGAGCCAGGCGGATGCGCGCACCGTTGGCGCCACCGCGCTTGTCTGAACCGCGGAAGATGGAGGCCGAAGCCCAGGCAGTTGAGACCAGTTCCGACACCGACAAGCCCGAAGCTAGGACCTTGGCTTTCAGGTCGGCGATGTCTTTGGCATTGATCAGGGGATGATCCACAGCGGGGAGCGGGTCCTGCCAGATCAGGTCTTCGGCGGGGACTTCCGGCCCGAGGTAGCGGGCTTTGGGACCCATATCGCGATGAGTCAGCTTGAACCAGGCGCGGGCGAAAGCATCCGCGAATGCTTGCGGATCCTGGTGGAAGCGGCGCGCGATGGGTTCGTAGATCGGGTCGAAGCGCAGCGACAGGTCGGCGGTGGTCATCATCGGGCGATGCTTCTTCGACGGGTCGTGGGCATCCGGGATCATGTGCTCTTCGCGCACGCCTGCGGCCAGCCACTGCCAGGCGCCGGCGGGGCTCTTGACCAGAGTCCACTCGTAGCCAAAGAGCATGTCGAAGTAGCCCATGTCCCACTGGGTGGGGTTGGGTTTCCAGGCGCCTTCGATGCCGCTGGATGTGGTGTGAACACCCTTGCCGCTGCCGAGGCTATTCTTCCAGCCCAAGCCCATTTCTTCCAGCGGGGCGGCTTCGGGTTCGCGTCCGACCAGTTTGGGGTCGCCCGCGCCGTGCGCCTTGCCGAAAGTGTGTCCGCCAGCGACGAGCGCGACGGTTTCTTCATCGTTCATGCCCATGCGGGCGAAGGTCTCGCGCACATCGCGTCCCGATGCCACCGGATCCGGTGCGCCGTTGGGACCTTCGGGGTTGACGTAGATCAGTCCCATCTGCACGGCGGCCAGCGGGTTCTCCAGATTGCGGTCACCGCTGTAGCGCTTGTCGCCCAGCCAGGTGTTTTCATTGCCCCAGTAGATGTCTTCTTCGGGCTGCCAGATGTCGGCGCGTCCGCCGCCAAAACCGAAGGTTTTGAATCCCATGGATTCAAGCGCCACGTTGCCCGCCAGAATCATCAGGTCGGCCCAGGAGATTTTGTTGCCATATTTGCGTTTGATGGGCCAGAGCAGGCGGCGCGCCTTGTCGAGGCTGATGTTGTCGGGCCAACTGTTGACCGGCGCAAAACGCTGGTTGCCGGTGCCGCCGCCACCGCGTCCATCCGCGGTGCGATAGGTGCCGGCGCTGTGCCAGGCCATACGAATCATTAGTCCGCCGTAGTGACCCCAGTCAGCGGGCCACCATTCCTGCGAGCTAGTCATCAGATCGGCAAGGTCTTTTTTGACCGCCGCCAGATTCAATTTCTTGAATTCTTTGGCATAGTTGAAATCATGTCCTAGGGGGTTGGATGCGGGCGCGTGCTGGTGCAGGATGTTCAGATTCAGTTGATTAGGCCACCAATTGCGGTTGGATGTGCCGCGGCTGGCAGATGTCATGCCAGCGTGTCCAGGTACAGGGCATTTGCTTTCTTCGCTCATTTTTATTCTCCTTATGACTTTTTGGGGTTGTAATTGGTAACTACGTTTCGTCTTAACTCTTGTTCTGACAATCTGGACAGATTCCATAAAAATCCAGTTGATGCTTTAGAATTTGAAAACCAAAGTTTTGTTCAATCTCTTGAACAATATTTTCTACAGCGCTGTCAAGTTCCCCATCCATGATCTTCTGACATTTTGTGCAGATCAAATGCGGGTGCGGATAAGGCTTATTGCCATCATAATGGCTGTCGTCGCGCAAACCGATCTCAAGCACTTCGCCCAATTCTTTCAGAAGGTCAAGAGTCTTATAAACGGTTGCCAGACTCATCGTGGAAAACTGAACTTTTATCTGAGCATAAAGACGGGATGCGCTTGGATGCCCCTCACTTGATGCGATTAAGCGAATCAACTCCACTCGTTGTGGAGTTAGCCGATATTTGCTCTCTCTCAGATTGGCAATCAATTGTTCAAACCGGGCTTGCGAATCTGTCATACTTACTCGCTATGGATAATTATTCTCTGTAAATTATTATTATCTATTATAACCCTCTTGCCTGATGAAGTCAAACTCATAATCCAAGTGACATCTTGTAAACAGGTATTTAGAATCCTGAAATTCTACTTCAGGGTTGGCATTACGTGCTCCGAAAGCAGCCTGCTGAAGGTGGCGGTCAAGCCAGGGAACTTTCGAAACCCTTTGTTCAATTTTTGGTACAACCACAGTTGGTGGGTGATAACAAAACCGCGCCATTTTGGCGCGGTTTTTGCGTGAAAAGGGCTGTCCCAGCGCAAAAGTTACTGGAGTCGGGGCGGATTTTGCGGAGATGCCCTTCCCTTTGATCAACTTTGCTCCGTTAGGGGAGCGAATAACTGATCAGTTGTATTCCAAAAGAGCCGGGACTTGTACTGACCACCGCTGGGTTGTTGCCGGCATCCAAATCAATGACGCGCAGGACACGGTCTATGTGGCCGTCTCGGCAGATTTGACCGCGCTCTTCCCGTCCATCACGCCGCAAATCCAGGTGACGGAAACGGGGACGGCCCAGGTGCGGGAAAAGTGAAACTGAATGAGCCGGCCACTGATTAGGCGCGCTATAATAGGGTCATGGTTGTGCGGGGGCGGTCGGGTAACTGGCCCATCCATCCATCCATCCACCCGCGCCGAGCGAGTTCCTTCACGTCCCTCGCGTGGACTTCCTCCGTCACGCCGCGCCTGCTGGTTTTATCGTGAAGTTCGTCGAATGTCAACGTTTCGCCGCGCGAAAGTAAATCAAGTGCATCCCACGTGTGACCTTCGACTCGATGTGTCCCCCAGGCCTCAATGTAGCAGTCGTCGCGGTGTCCCTCCAGTTCGAGGCAGTGCGCGACAAAGCCTGCCAGCGACTCTATCATTCCCATTCGCCGATACAGTTCCCGTTTGTGCGTCAAAATAAAATGCGACAGCGGTTCGGGCATTCCAAACGATACGTTCGACAGGTGGGCAAGAAGATTGACCAATCTCTGCAATGCCTCTTTGGGCATGGGACGCAAGGGAGCGATGCCATCGTTTTGCAGAAAAGAAACGCTTCTCATTCGCCCGTGAAAGTCCGTATGGAAATATCCGCATGTATTGTGCGATGGTGAACGGCTCCGCCGAATAGCCAGATTGCCGCCACCCATATGAAAAAATCTGGCGGGAGCGCCAGTTCCTCGGCGATTTTGTCCATGGCGGGATAGGCGTAGTTGTCGCCCAAAATTTCCGAACTTTCTTCGAGCGCGGACCAGATGGAATTGAGGCGCATAGGAGGACTCCTTATCGTGGATCGTCAACTCCCGCTGAACAGTTTGCGTCAACGAAAATGAGATTCCACCTCAAGCGGAGAGCGATTCCATTCGACCTGTGGGAGGGTTTGTTCGACCGAGGCGTAATAGCCGCCCCAGGCGCAGGCGCGGCAGAGGAGACGTCCATCTAAAATGACTTCGCGTTCGTTGATGATTTCTTCCCCACATTGTTCACAATTGACGCGCACGCCCGCGCGGCTGATGATGTCCGTGATGGGCGCGGTCAATGTGACAGGTTGGATGGTCAACAACTCGTCATCGGGCATGGATTGGTAGGCTTGCAGTTGCGCGAAGTAGGGACGGGATTCGCCGTCGGCGTAGGCGAAAGCCCGTTGACGCAGATCAGGCTGGGGGGCGATGCGAAGCGTCCGCTCGGTTTCCACATCCGCAAAGGTCGCGGCGATCTTGCCGTAGTCTTCGATCCGCAGGGTGCGATGTCCAACCGCGCAGGCTGTGGCAGCTTCGATGCCGTCGGCGAAACAGCCGTCGCTTTCGAGGATGACCAGCAGGCGTTTGTCGCGGCGACCAGGCTCAAGTCCGAGGAGGGACGCGCCCGTCAGCCCGATGCGCGCGCCGAGAACTTGTCGCGGGCAGAGATGGGTGTGACGGGCGGAGGAGGTTTCGAGCAGACGAGTCAGGACGGCGTTCATTGACCTGTCAATGTGCGGCTTGCGGGACGAGGGCTTTGGTGTGGGAACGTTGCAGGATAAACGCCAGCCCCAGCGAGAGCAGGGCGAGGACGATGTAGGTCACGAAACCTATGGCATAGCCGCCCTCTCCCTGCCAGCGGACGAAGGCGCTCATCAGCGGCGGGATGGCGAAGCCGCCGAAGGCGCCCAATCCGCCCACCCAACCCGAGGCGCCGCCCACCGCCTGTGGCACTTCCTTTGGCACGAGTTTGAAGACCGCCGCGTTCGCCACGCCCATGCCGAGCGCCATGACAATTTCCGCCGCCAGCGAAAGCCCGAAGGAATGCGAGAGGGTCAACATCAGCCCGCCGACCAGCATGACCGTCAGGGCGAGCATGGCAGTGCGTTCGCCGCCGAGTCGGTCGGAGAGCGAGCCGCCCCACACGCGCACGAGCGAGGTCAGGATGGAATAGGTGGCGGTGAGTATGCCCGCCGTCACCGCCGAGGCGCCGAGGAAGGATTTCCAATAGGTCGGCAGCCAGGCGGTCATGGCAAGGAAACCGCCGAAGGAGGCGAAGTAAATCGCGGTCAGCGCCCAGGTCTTCCAGACTTTGGCGGAGAGGAACAGGCTGTCTTTGATATTTCCCGCAGGGAAAATTTCCTGCCCAAGTTTGGCGGCGGCTGGACGCGCCTGTTCGGGCGACATTCCATTTGCACGCAGTTGAAAGTAGGGCGCGTTGAGTCCCGTGAAGTAATAGCCGACTGTTCCGAGAATCAGCAGAAAAAGCCAGATGAGATACGCGCCCGCCAGCCCCGCCGCAGTCAGCGCGAGCGGCAGGATGAGGGTGAAGATGCCAGGCGCGAGGTTGCCTACGCCGCCGTAGATTCCCAGCGCGCTGCCCTGCTTCGCTTTGGGCGACCAATATGAAGCCTGGCTGATACCGACAGAAAACGTGGCAATGCCGCAGCCGCTCAATGCGCCGAGCAGGAGAATCAGCGGATACATTCCAGGCGTCAGGCGGTCAGGGTAAAAACTGTAAATGGTCAGCGTCAGTCCCAACATGCCGAGAATGGAGAGTCCAAGCAAAATCAGCATGGGTTTGCGTCCGCCGGTAGTATCCACCCAGGCGGCAAAGGGGATGCGTAATAGCGAACCTGTCAGCGAGGGAATCGCCACCAGGAAACCGACCATGACGGGCGTCAACCCCATGACGTCTTTGAGTTTTTGGGCGGTCGTGCCGAACAACGCCACCGCCGCAAAGCCGATGAAAAAACCGAGCGTCGCGCCAAACAATCCGCGCTGAGGGGTGCCTTTGATGTTCATGTTCATTGTTTCCATGTTACGTCCGCGTCTTTCTCAGCCAGATGACAATTTGCCACGGGCGCAGCAGGTATCCCAGCGGCCAGGCAATGATGTGAACCAGGCGCGAGAAGGCGAACGCCATCGCGAGCAGGAAGAAGTTGAAGACATGTAGTTTGATAGTGAACGGCAGGGGAATCAACGACGCGGCATTCGGGCGGAAAGTCAGGATGCCCATGATGTAGGGCGTGAAGATGCCCGTGAACCAATACGAGCCCCAGCGGTAGTACGAAGCAATGATAACGCCCGTCACCAGTGAGACCAGAATCAGCGCGATGACCACGTAATCCATCGGTGTGCTGACGGCTTGCACGCGCGGATGCGTCAGCCGCCGCCAGAGCAGGACGGTCATGCCGAGCGTCGCCCACAGTCCCAGCCCGATGCCGCTCAGTTCGAGCAGGTAAAGCCGCAGCGGATGCGCGTTCCACAGCACGATACTCTGCGGGATGAAGATGGCAATCAGGTGTCCCGTCAGGATGATGGTGACTCCCCAGTGAAAGGGAATCGAACCCCAGAACAGTTGCTGGCGTTCCAGCAGTTGCGAAGAGAGGCTCGAAATGCTGAACGGGCGATAGACCGAACGATAGATGGTGACGATGGTGGCGGTGAACAACGCCACGTAGGGAAAGATGACGAAGAGGAGAGTGTTCCAATCCATGGTGCCTCCGAAATTATGAATGTGGGGCAAATCTCCGATTTGCCCGCTACGCCGCAGGTTGCGAAATAAATTTCGCGGTACTTTTTGCGGACTCGAACAAATGGACGTACGGGTTGCCCTTGTCCTTCTCGCGCAGGACGGCAATCATGCGATTCACCGCCATCTCGAAATTTTCGGTCAGTTCAGGGATGGGCGGGTCGGCGACAGCCAGGTAGCGCAAAATCGGGACGAGATGGTCGGGCAGTTCGCCTTCGGGGTCAATGTCGAGGTCTGCCATGGCGCGGTTCAACTTCGCCATGAACTCGCCGCGCTGATAACTCTCGCCCCAGATTTGAAAGCCGACGTAGGGCGCGGCGGCGGGACTCAGGTCGAGCGTGCGCGTGGCGAGTTCCTCCCATTCGGCGAGGGACAGCGCGCCGATTTTTTTAACGAAGGCTGCCAATCCGTTGCGCGCGGGACTTTGGGCGGATTCCGCCAAACCAGCCTCCAACTGCTCGAGCAGGCCTGGGCGCGGATAGCGAAAGGCTTCGGCAAGTAATAGGTTGATATTCATCACTCGCCTCGTTGGGGCGGCTGCATGTAACCCACGCCGACTTCGCCCTTGTGCGCCAGCGGGTCTTTCCACGTTTCGACGGACATCTCGCGGTGGTAGGGCGGGAGGACGAATCGCTCGGCGACGGTGGGGAGGGTGGTCAACTTGTAGATGGCTTCCGCCTCCTCGGGGCCGCACCCCGCCTGGGTCAGGGCTTGAAGCGTGGCTTCGTCAATATTTTTGTCCACTGTCTTGCGTCGCATGTAAATCCGCACGGCGTAAATCTTGCGTAAAATCCTGCGGATAGTTTCTTCATTGCCCGCGCTGAATAAATTTGCGAGATACTTAACGGGGATGCGCGCCTTGTCGAGGTTGTCGAATAGTTCGAATTCGTGCTGCGGGTCGTCATCCAGGTCGAGGCGCACACTGCCATCCTGCAACCTGCTCATCACGGGCGAAAGCGGCGGAATGTAGAACATCATCGCCATCGTGCGGTATTCGAGATGCAGGGGCAGGGCAATCTTCCAGACTTTGACAAACTTGTAGATGGGGCTTTCCTGCGCGGACTTAATCCAGCCGTCGTCAATGTCGTTGGCTTTGGCGGCGGCAATCACTTCGGGGTCGAAGGGGTCGAGGATGGTGTCCATGAACGAGTCCACTAATTCATTGTCGGGGACGTTCGCGGCGGCGGGGATGCGGTCGGCATCGTAGAGCAGAACGCCCATGTAGCGGATGCGTCCGACGCAGGAGTGCGCGCAGGCGGGGGCTTGTCCCGTTTCCATGCGCGGGAAGCACAGGATACATTTTTCGGATTTGCCCGTGTTCCAGTTGTAATAAACTTTCTTGTACGGGCAGGCGGCGACGCACATACGCCAGGCGCGGCATTGATTCTCATTGACCAGCACGATGCCGTCTTCGGCGCGTTTGTAGATCGCGCCCGATGGACAAGCCGCCACGCAAGCGGGGTTGAGACAGTGGTTGCAGATGCGCGGCATGTAGTTGAAGACCACGCGGTCCACTTCGTCGAGCGAGGCTTTGACTTCGTCCGAGAGACCTTCGCGGTTGGGGTCGTTGCGGGCGTACAGGTTCGAGCCGCCCAGGTCGTCGTCCCAGTTGGGTCCCGATTCGATGTGCAGCGGTTTGTTCGTCACCATCGAGATGGGGATGGCGGTCGGCTGGTCTTTGCCTTCGGGGGCGGTGAACAAATCCGAATAGCGGAAGGTAAAGGGTTCGTAATAATCTTCCAGGCTGGGCAGGTCGGGGTTGTAATACAGTTTTGCCAGCGCGCCCGTGCGGGTGTGCAGGCGCAACTCCAGTTTGTTCTTTTCGCCGTAGCCGCTGGCTTTGGTGAATTTCCAGCCGCCTTTGAAATGCTTCTGGTTTTCCCATTGGGTGGGATAGCCCGTTCCAGGGCGCGTCTCGACGTTGTTCCACCACATGTATTCCGCGCCTTTGCGGTCGGTCCATAAATTTTTGCAGGCGATGGAACAGGTGTGACAGCCGATACATTTATCTAAATGAAAGAGCATACTCATATGTGCGCGTACATTCATGGTTTTGGTCTCCTTTGACCTAACCCTGCACCCCTTCCCTTTTAGGGAAGGGGACGGGGGATAGGTTAAAACTCCACGTTTTCCACTTTCCTCACGAACACATTCGTGTCGCGGTTGACGCCCGTCGGACCCCAGTAATTGAAGGCATAAGTAAATTGGGCATAGCCGCCCGCCATCAGCACGGGCTTGAGACGCGTGCGGGTGATGGAGTTGTTCATGCCCGCGCGCTTGCCGCGCAGCGGCGAGATGGGGACTCCAATCGTGCGTTCGGTGGCGTGATAGACAAACACCGCTCCGCTGGGAATGCGCGCCGAGACGTTGCAGCGCTGGACGAACACGCCGTTGTCGTTGAACAGTTCAACCCAGTCGTTATCTTTAATCCCAAGTTCCTCAGCGTCCTTGTTGTTCAACCAAATCGGATAGCCGCCGCGCGAGAGCGTCATCATGCGGTGATTATCGGAGTAGGTGGAATGGATGCTCCACTTGCCGTGCGGGGTGATGTAATTCATCAACTTGCCCTGCGCTTCGGCTTGCGTGATTTGGGTCTCGTCCAACATGGTGTGGTCGGGACGCGGCTTGTAGGTGGGCAGGTGTTCGCCCCATTGCAGATAAAGTTCGTGATCGAGATAGAAGTGCTGGCGGCCTGTCAGCGTGCGCCAGGGAATCAACTCTTCGACGTTGATGGTGAAGGGCGAGTAAGCGCGTCCCTTGTTGATGCTTCCAGACCAGGTTGGGGTGGTCAGGACGCGGCGCGGCTGGGCGATTAAATCGGCGAAGTTGTATTTCACCGAGCGCGTCCCTTCAGCAAGATGAGTCAGATTGCGGCCCGTCTTGTGTTCTTCCTGCTCGAAGGCGCGGTACGCCAGTTCGCCGTTGGTGACGGGGTCGAGCCGCAGGATGGTATCCGCCACTTCGCGCGACTCTTCCAAACTGGGATAGGACTTGCCGTTGAAGGTTCGCCCCTGTTCCTGGACGAGAGCCTGATACTCGTCCGCGACGGGAATCTTCAACCCGTGTGCGGCGACGCCGTTCTCTTCCACGCCCGAGCCGAGGCTGACCATGCGCTCATAGAGCAGAGTGTAATCGCGCTCGACGACGCGGAACTTGGGCATGCTCTTGCCAGGCACGGGTTCACATTCGCCGTTCTTCCAATCCAGAACCGTGGGCTGGGAAATTTCGTCGGCAGTGTCGTGTTGGAGCGGAATCATCACCACGTCGCGCACAGGTTCGGGCAAATGGACTTTCGCCAATTCGCTGACCTTCTTTGCGACAGCCTTGAAAATATCCCAATCGTTTTTGGATTCCCACGAAGGCGGCACGGCGGCTTGCATGGGATTAACAAACGTGTGCAGGTCGGTGGAGTTCAAATCAGTTTTTTCGTACCAAGTCGCGGCGGGCAGGATGATGTCCGAGTAAAGCGCTGAAGTGTCCATGCGGAAATTCATGTCCACTACCAAATCCAGTTTGCCCGTCGGCGCTTCCTCGCGGTATTCCACTTCGTTAACGTAGCCCTTCGCCATCTCGCTCGCCACTTTGTTGGTGTGCGTGCCGAGATAATGCTTGAGCATGTACTCGTGTCCCTTCATGCTCGTGCCGATGGCGTTGCCGCGCCAGATGAACCAGACGCGCGGCCAGTTTTCGGGCGCGTCGGGGTCGTCCATGGCAAACTTGAGTTCGCCGCTTTTGAGTTGTGCGACGACATACTGAATAATCTCCGCTTCGGATTTTGCGCCCGCGGCTTCCGCGTCCTTGACCACCTCCAGCGGACTCTTGTTGAACTGCGGGAAGAAAGGCAGCGCTCCCTGGCGGACCGCGCGCGCCTGATAGTCAATCGTGTGTTCTTTTTTCTTTTCTCCGGGCAGGCTGTCGTAGGCGGTGAAGCCGCGCTCGTAACGCCACTGGTCGGTGTGGACGTAGTGGAACGAAGGCGTGTTCTGCTGGCGGCTGGGAAGTTTCCAATCGCCCGCGAAGGCGATCGCGCCCCACGAAGCGTGGTTGGCGAGTTTTTCCTGTCCCACGTAATGCGCCAGTCCGCCGCCGTTGACTCCCACCGAACCTGTCAGCATCAGGGCGGTGATGGCAGAACGGTAGAGCAGGTTGTTGTGATACCAATGATTCGCGCCCGCGCCGATGATGACCAAATTTTTGCCGTTGGTCTTTTCGGCGTTGACCGCCCATTCGCGCGCATAGCGCAGGCAGGTGTCGCGGTGAATGCCGCTGTATTTTTCCTGCCAGGCGGGGGTATAGCAGGCTTCGTCATCGTAGGACTTGGGATAGTCGCCCGCCAGTCCGCGTCCCACGCCGAACTGCGCCATCATCAAATCGAAGACGGTGGCGACGGTAATTTTTCCGCGGCTGGTTTCAATCGTTCGCGTCGGGACCCCGCGCCTGCTGACCGTTCCCCCAGCGAAATCGTCGAACTCGACCTGCGCGACCGAATCGTGCTGGTCGAGGAAGGACAGTTCGGGGTCAAGGTCTTCGTCCGTCACGCCGTCCTTCATTTCGAGATTCCATTTGCCCTTTTCGGTTTGCCAGCGATAGCCAATTGTCCCTTTGGGCATGCGCGGGCGGCCTGAAGTTTTGTCCCAGACCAGCATTTTCCAATCGCCGTTTTCCTGGTCGGCGTAGGGCTGGAGCAGGTTGGCGCGCAGATACTTGCCAGGATGTTTTCCATCTATCTGCACTAAGAACGGTGAGTCGGTATATTTTTTGACATAGTTCATAAAGTATGGAACTTGCCGATCCACGTAATATTCTTTCAGGATAACGTGATTGACCGCCATCCAGAAAGCCGTGTCCTGCCCGGCGTGGACGGGAATCCAGTAGTCGGCGTATTTGGCGGCTTGCGAAAAGTCGGGCGAGAAGACGGTCAGTTTCGCGCCCGAATGCCGCACCTCGGAAATGAAATGCGTGTCGGGTGTGCGCGTCATGTTGATGTTCGAGCCCATAATGGCGATAAAGCGGGCGTTGTACCAGTCCGCCGATTCATGCACATCGGTCTGCTCGCCCCAGACTTCGGGACTGGCAGGCGGCAGGTCACAGTACCAATCGTAGAACGACATCGGCACGCCGCCCATCAGGGTCAGGAAGCGCGAGCCCGCCGCGTAGGAAATCTGCGACATGGCGGGGATGGGAGAAAAACCGTTGACGCGGTCGGGGCCGTATTTTTTGGTGGTGTGAATGACCGAGGCGGAAATCATCTCCAGCGCTTCGTCCCACTGGATGCGGCGGAAGCCACCCTTGCCGCGCGCCTGCTGATAACGGGCGCGCTGTTCGGGGTCATCCACGATGGACGCCCACGCCTCGACGGGGTCGCTGAACTTCTGGCGCGCCGCCCGCCACAGGTCGAGCAATGCGCCGCGCCCGTACGGATACTTGACGCGAATGGGGCTGTAGAGATACCACGAATACGAAATCCCGCGCTGACAGCCGCGCGGTTCGTAGGGCGGCAAGCCTTCTTCCAAAAGCGGGTAGTCGGTGGCCTGCAGTTCCCAGGTCACAATGCCGTCTTTGACGAACACTTCCCAAGAGCAGGAGCCTGTGCAGTTGACGCCGTGCGTGGTGCGGACGCGCTTGTCGTGCGCGAAGCGGTTGCGATAGAACTCTTCCCACTTGCGCTCGACGGGTTGAACTGATTCCTTAATCCATTTTTCCATTGCTGCTTCCTCCGTTTAGAGTTTTCCATTCTTTCGCAGGCGTTGCGCCAGGCTCAGACGCTGGCGCGGCCAGAAGAAAAGCATCCCGACCAACAAAACCACAGTGATGCCAGAGCCTGCCCCCAGCAGAGTGTATAAATTCGTCTGGGCGCTCGGCTCGCCCTGTCCATCTGCCCTGGCGAAGAAGGCTCGTAAATCGGCTTGTTCGTCCTCGGTCAGCAGTTTATTCGCAAAGATGCCCTGCATGGTCGGGAAGGGCAGAGTAGCGAGTACGCCCGCCAGCCCTGCTTCTCCGCCATAGCGCGTGTACACATGCGTCTGGTCTGGACCTAATGCTCCGCCACCAACGATGCCCACGCCCTCGACGCTGTGACAGGCGATGCAAGCCGTGCCGCCATTCGCCAGGGGAATCTCGCCCGTGAAGAGTTTCTCCCCATAATCGGGATCGCCCTTCATTGCCAACACCAGTTCCATGCCAGCCAGCGGCTGGTTGGCAGACTGCGCGGTCGGCGCGGCGGCCTGGGTGGGCGCGGCCCCAGCCTGGGTCGGCGCGGGTGCGGGCGCGCCGTCCACGCTTTGGAAGTAGGCGATCAAATCCGCCACATCGGCGTCACTCAATGCCATGTTCGGCATGGGGATGTTGTTGTTTTCCGCCAACAGTTTTGTTGCGATAGGGTCGCCCGAAGCCATGACTTTATCGGGCGCTTTAATCCAGCCCGAAAGCCACGCGATGTCTTGGCGCGTGGTCACGCCCTTTAAATCGGGACCGACCAGTTTTCCCCCGCCGATGGTGTGACAAGAGGCGCACTTGGCTTTGAAAATCGCCTCGCCGTTCGCCGCGTCTTGTGGCGGCGCGGCTTGCGCCAGCGTGACTGTCCCTGCCAGCAACAGCAAAAGCGCGCCGACTGAAATGAACAGATATGTCAGGCGGGACAAAGATAGGGTTTGATGTTTCATCATAGGTAATGCCTCCTCATCGAGAAGATTTGATTTTTGATTTAAGTGAGTTTCCATTGAAATTCGTTGGGGGCAAATTTCGAATGGTTTCAAGTAGGTCTGCTCCGCGAGCAGGCAGGCTGTGGGTGGAAAAAATACGGAATACATTTTCATCCAAGCCTGCGCGGATGACGGATAGTTCGGGATACCGCTCGAGGATCGCGGCGGTGAGATGGGCGACCGCCTCATCTTGCGCCTCCTCGTCTGCAATCACCACAACGTTTGGGCGGGTCTCTTCGATTCGTTGGCAGACCTCCCCGCCCAGTTCCCACGGCCCGACCAGTTCCACATCCTCGGCGGCGCGCAAAACCGTCTCCATGCTTTCGCCGAAGAGATGTCCCGAACAGACCAGCAGAACGCGTTGTTTTGGCATAATCTTCTTGTGAAATTTGCGGAATAAATTCCGCATTACCCAGAATACTGGAAAACACGGCGCAATCGAATCCCTCCCTATCCCGCGTTAAGAATGAAAAAAGAGCGATTCCCAAGTCGCTCTTTTACAAAAAGAATTAGTTCTTATGTTCGCGCGCGATGGAGAAAACTTCCTAGAGAAATTCCGCCGCCGTGACAACCTGGATTTCCCGGGGCAGTTGGAAGGCTTCCGATCTTTCCATGGTTATAAGATTGAGGTTGGAACAGTTAAGCGTCGTTCCCGCTTTGATCAGCGAGCGTATTTCACGGGCGCGCGTTTCCTCGTCCGTTAAATCAAAACACACCTGGTAAAGAGCGGCGGCGTTCCCGCCTTCAAGGATGGCAAAATCCACCTCGTTTCCCTTATCGTCTTTGTAGTAATACATCGTTTCATGGCTGCGCGCCAACTTACGGAACGCCAGGTTTTCGAACAATCTCCCCATATTGCTTGAAAATTTGGTTGACAAGGCAGTCATGAACCCGGTGTCTATGAAGTACACTTTTCGCGGATATTGCAGTTGGTTGATCACTGCCGGGCTGTAAATATAAAGTTCATTGAGGAAATACGAAGCCTCGATGTAAGCAAGATAATTGTCCACTGTGGATTTGCCGACGGCGATGCCCATACTTTTCAGGTTGTTGTGAAGTTTGGAAATGGTAATGTAACTTGAGTTCAAAAGCAATTTTAAAAGCGTCCTCAAAGCAGCGTCGTTCTCTATTTTATGCCTCTCCGCTATATCTCTTTGCACCACTGCCCTAAAGTAGGATTGCAAAAGTTCCTGTTTTTTCTCTGCGGGCGTGAGCGCCACGGCAGGCAATGCTCCGTGCAGCAGGTATTCGTTAAAGAGAAAACGGAAGCGGGCCGCTTCCTCTTTTACGTAGTCCAATCGATCGAAATCAATGGCGGTATTTTTGAAGCGCAGAAACTCCCTGAATGTGAGCGGCTCGACTCGTACTTCCCATGCCCTTCCGCGCAGTTCTGTGGGCAGTTCGGCGCTGCTCATTTTGGAGGAAGAACCAGTGATAAACATCTGTATGGATTCGCTGTCAAGAATCCGCCGCGCCCATTTCGACCAGTTGGGTATCAGTTGCAGTTCGTCTAAAAACAGATATTTGGGCTTCTTGCCATACAACGCCTGAATTTCCGGGATCAGGTCGGTGAGCAAGTCTGTCGTCAGGCTGATGATACGCTCGTCTTCAAAATTGATATAGACCACATCCTCGCGTGTATTGGTTTTTAGCAGCCTTTGGATGGTTTCGTAAAGTAGGTAGGTTTTTCCCACCCGCCGAAATCCAGTGATGACCGTCGCATTATTCGTCCCTGGTTGCGGCGAGACATCCAAATGGGTATCCCTCTCGATGACGGCGGGCAATTTCCTGTCTTTCCATTCGTATAGAAGCATTCTCAATACTGCATTCATGGGACGATATTACCACGTTATCGTCCTGTATACAAGACAATAGTCCCAAAAACGTTCTTCACTTACACCAGCCCCCTGCCTCTCGCCACCCTAGCCGCCTCGCGCCGCGTGCGAACGTGCAGTTTCGCCAGGATGTTGCGGACGTGCGTCTTGACCGTGTTCAGGCTGATGGTCAACGCTTCGGCGATTTCTTTGTCGCTCGCGCCCTGGGAGGCTTGCAACAGCACCTGCTGTTCGCGCTCGGTCAGGCCGCTGTCGTCTTCTTGCTCTGGTATTCCGCCTTTGCTCAAACGACGGAATTCAGAAAGCATCCTGCCAGCCAGCGCGGATGATAGCGCCGCTTCGCCCTTCAGCGCGCTACGCAGCATGGCGAGCATTTCCCTCGATTGAATATCCTTGAGCAAATATCCCTGCGCGCCGTTCTTGAGCGCCTCGAAAAGTTTTTCATCATCGTCGCGCACGGTCAGCATGACGATGACGGTCTCCGGCAAAACCTGTTTGATCTGGCGCGTGGCCTCCAGCCCGTCCATGCCAGGCATTTGCACGTCCATCAGAATCAGGTCGGGCTTGAGTTCCTGCGCTTTGACAAAGGCTTCCAATCCATCGTTGGCTTCACCGACTACTTGCAGGTCGGGCTGGGCGTTGATGATGCCCGCCAGCCCCTCGCGGAAGAGGGCGTGGTCGTCTGCCAGTAAAACGCGATAACGGATCATGGGTTTTGATCTCCTTCCAGCAATCGCCGCAGATTCTCATAGGTCAACAGCCTCACATCCGCGCTCGGTTCGAGGAAGGGACGCACATCTTCCCTGGCTCGACTCCAGTCCGCCGTCTTCAGGCGCAAAAGGATAACGCCGCGCCAGTTCTCTTCGGTCAACGAATCACCTTGCCATCCCGTTTGCCGCAGGGCGTTGTTGAGCAGAATCAGGTTCGGAGGCGGCCAATTCGGGTCGCTGAGATACCAGAGCAAATCGTACAGGTCGCGCCCTTTCACGTACGAACGCTGCAGGATGGCATGGAGTTTGCCCGCCAGCAGGGAGGCGCGGTCGTGATGTTGCATTTGCAATGTGACGTGACGCCGAATCACCGTCGTCGTCAGTTGCGCGCCATCGGGAGGGCGGGTATCCACCTCGATTTTTACTGCCAGCATTTCGTCCTTGTGCGGAGAAAGTTCCAATTCGTACAGCAAGCCAGGGAAGCGAACAAACGCGCTATGGACGGTCTTCCTGTCATTGACTTTGAAATCAAGAGCATAGCCCTCCACGCTTAATTCACGGCGGATGGCTTGCAGATAGGCGCGGAAGTCGTAGCGTTCTGTTTCTCTCTCGAGAGCGAAATCCAGGTCTTCGGAATAACGGGCGGCGGCATAAAGAAAACGCAGCGCAGTGCCGCCGTGAAAGGCGAGCGGAATCATCGCCCCCGCACGCTGCAACGCGGACAAAATGCGGGCTTGCAAATATTCACGCGCGGTGTTGCGCGCCTGATGAGGCGATTGCGCTGCGCGCGTCAGTTCCGCCAGATACGCTTTCATAACGTTTCGTACTCCTCCGCCTCGGCGCGCGCCAATTCCACCACCACGCGAACGGCGCGCTTTAATTTGGGACTGTCCATGCGTTCCGCCAGTTGCCGCAACTCCTCCAGATTCAACCGCTCCAGATTTTGCAGACGCAACTCGCGCAGATAGTCGGGCGAATCGGCGCCAGGGGTGAGATGGATCAAATCCAGCAGGGCTTTCTCCGCTGAAGCGACAAATGCCTTTTGCCCGCCGCCCAAATCCAGCAGACGATAACCGAATAACCAGGCAGGCTTGATCGTGCGGAACTCGAAACTCCCCAGCGGCGTCTCCCAGCGCGCGCCTCGCCCCGCGCCGACGCTGGTCACGCGCGGCACGCTTTCGGGAATCAGCCCATAGTGCGCCAGCGCCGACTGACAACTGACATACGAGCCGCGCGCCAGACGGTTGGCAACCAGAAAGGGATGCGGAGCGGCCTTCTGAAAAGGCGGAGCGAGTGCATACACCCCGCGCCGCAACTGATACAGCCGCCCCGCCTTGATCCAGCGCCAAAGTTGCACGCGCACGCTGCGCGGTTTCACCCCGCCCGCAAGCAGGAAGGCGCTGTCAAAAACCGTTTCCTTGTCAACTAACTGGAGCAATTGACTGAATTCCATACAGATAAGATAACATAAATGATAACTTACTGCAATGGATTTTCGGCGGAAATCGTCCAAGTCAGCATGAGGCGCGTCCCCTGCCCTGAATTGGATTTGATCTCGACTTTTCCGCCGATGTGCGCGGCGCGCGCCTGCATAATTTGCAGACCGAAATGTCCACTCGGCGCGGCTTGCGAAGAATCGAATCCGCGCCCATCATCCTGGATGGATACAAAATTATCACCGTCTGTTTTTCCCATCCGCACCGTCACCTGGCGCGCCGCCGCGTGACGAACAATATTGTTGAGCGCCTCGCGCGTGATGTTCAAGACCTGTTCGGCGATCTGCGGGGAACATTCGGGCGCAGACTCCACGTCAGATTGCCACGCCGCTTTCAGGTCATGTTCTGAGTCGAATTCATCCACCAACTCGCGCAGGCGGGCGCGCAAATCCAGCGAAGCGGGCGGCTCATCCATCAGGCTGTTAATCGCGCGGCGCACTTCGCTCGTGGCTTTGCCAATCGTCTCGCGCGTTTTTTGCAGGCGTTGAAGCGCATCCTCATCTTTTCCATCCGACAGAAACTCCACCACCTGGTCGGTCATCAAGCCGAGATAACTGAGCGTCTGCCCCAGCCCATCGTGCATCTCCGCCGCCACGCGATGACGCTCTTCCAGCGTTGCCACGCGCTCGGCTTGCGCGTACAAGCGGGCGTTTTCCAATGCGATGGCGGCGGCGTTGGCTAGTTTGGTGAGCATACCCGCCGACTCGCCCACGAAGCGATTCTGCGCCGCGCTGCCAATGCACAACGCGCCGATGACGCGCTCGCCAATTCGCAGGGGCGCAGCCAGATGGCTGACGCGGTACGGCTCAGACAACATGCGGCAGCCGCCCCGACACGCGCCCACGCCGCATATCAAAGCCTGGTCGCCCGCCATCACTGCCTGCGCCAGGTCTTCGTCGGCGCGCACCGCCCGCCCATTGACCGCATCGCGCGGGCCGCTGACCGCTTGCAATTTCATCCAATGCCGGTTCTCGTCCACCAGGCACAACGAAGCCACCTCGCCGCCCAACAGCGCCCGCGCTTTTTCGGTGACCGAGTCCAGCACCTGCTGAAGTTCGAGCCGCGACGAAATCTCGCGGCTGACCTCGTTGAGCGTTTCCAACTCGCGCGTGCGTTGGGCGACGCGCTCTTCGAGGCTTTCATTCAACTCGACCAATTCCTGATGCGACGAACGCAAACTGAGACGCATGGACTCGAAGGCTTGCGCCAACTTTCGCATCTCTTGCGGACCTTCGGGCTGGATTGCCGTTTCGAGGTCGTTTTCTCCCAGACGGTTTGCCGCGCGCGCCAACTGGCGCAGGGGAGTCAACGCCGAGCGGCGCGTGACCCACACGCCCGCGCCCAACAGAATCAGCGCGCAGAGAAAGAAGCCAATTTGAATAACGCGCAGGCGATTCATTTTTGAAACAGAGTCCGCCTCGTACAAACGCACAACATCATCCGCTTGCGCCGCGAGCGTGGACGATTTTTCTTCGATGGCTTGGAGGGTGACTGTAAACGATGGAGCGCCGCGCGGCGTTTGTTGCAATTCGTCGAGCAGGGCGCGGAAGTCGCTCCAGGTGAGTTCAACCTGATTCAACGCGGAACGAATCCCAGGGTCACGCGTGAACGGGAGCGTGACGGTTGTGTCGGAAAGATAAGGAGCCGTCCCGCCGTCGCGTAATGCTTGCAAGGTCTGGTCGAAGGTTTGTTCTGTATCCCGCAAAGCGGCATTGGCGGCCTCTTCCCCCACACCCGATTCGAATGCCAGCCGCGCCATCTGCTGGGTCAACATGCGCTGACGTCCCGCGAGATTAATCACCAGCGCGTCCTGCCGCTGTGTCTCCACGCCCCACACCGTCGCGCCCACAGAAATCAGCACGAGCAAGGCAAAGGCAACGAACAGGAGGGTCAATCTTCCTTGAAGGCTTTTCAGCATCATCGTTGCCCATTATACAGCCAGAAGTAGGACGAAATTAATTTCGTCCTACGGCGCGGTAAAATAAAGCCATGAAATCACTCCCCAATCGCTTCCCAATTCCATTCCTCCTTCTCGCCATCCTCGCATTGCTCGCCGCGCTCTGGGCTGGGTTGATGCGGCTCGGCTGGGGACTACCCGCATTGACTCCCTCGCTGGCGCTGGCGCACGGTCCCTTGATGATTTCTGGATTTTTGGGGACTCTCATCCCGCTCGAACGCGCCGTGGCGATGAAACAAAAGTGGATGTACCTGCCTCCGCTTCTTGCGGGACTGGGCTGGCTGGTCACGCTGCTGATGCGGACTCTGCCCCTCGGGCCTTTCCTGCTCACGCTCGCCAGTTTGGGCGGGGTCGCCATCCTGATTGAAATGACGCGCCGCGAGTTCGCCTTGCACACCGTCACCATGCTGCTCGGAATGTTATCGTGGTTTGTTGGCAACCTGCTCTGGCTGTTTGGCTGGCAAATCTTTCAGGTAATCTTCTTCTGGCAGGCGTTTTTGGTATTGACCATCGCGGGCGAACGGCTGGAGTTGAGCCGCGTGTTGCGTCCCTCGCGCCAGAGTCAAATTTTGTTCGGCGCGATTATCGTTATCTATCTCGCGGGAATTATCAGCGCAACTTTCAACTTGCAACTTGGAACACGATTAAACGGCGCGGCGTTGCTTCTTCTGTCGCTCTGGTCAGTGCGGAATGACATTGCATGGCGGAACCTCAAACACAAACTCCCGCTCACGCGCTACATCGCGTGGTGCCTGGCGCTTGGGCTGGCGTGGCTCGGCGTCGGCGGCGGATTAAACCTCATTTTTGGCGCGCAGGTCGCAGGTCCAAGATACGACGCGGCGCTGCATGTCGTCTTCGTCGGCTTCGTCATCTCGATGATCTTCGGTCACGCGCCGATTATCTTCCCCGCTATTTTGGGCGTGCCGATTAATTTCCATCCCGCATTTTATGTTCAATTGATTTTGTTGCACGCCTCGCTCGCGCTGCGCGTGGTTGCCGATTACGCCAACTGGCATACGCTCCGCATGTGGGGCGGATTGTTGAATGAGGTCGCGATCCTGTTGTTTATTGGCATGACGGTCTATTCTGTTCGCAAGAGTATCTCAGGAAAATAACCATGCCATTGCTCACGCGCACATTCATCAAAACTGCCATGGTCTGTCTCGCGTTCGCGCTCGTGCTTGGCATTCTGTTGACATCAGGTGTGACGAACGGTTTGTTTCCTGTGTATATTCATCTGCTTGTCTTTGGCTGGCTGACGCAATTGATCTTCGGCGTGATTTACTGGATGTTCCCCAAATAGTATCTTCTCAAAAACTTGGGGCAGGGCAAGTTTGGCCCAAGCCAAGCGAGTTGGCTACCTGAGTTACGAGTTCTGCCAAAGGCGGAATGGTGCCAGCCCCGGTCGTCCAGACCCACACTTCCGCACCGCTGCGCTTCACGTGACCCCACAACTCATCCAACTGAACATGATCTAGCAGCAAATTGCGAAAGAAACGGTCATGTAACTTGCGCCCATGCTTACCACCGCGCGCCAACCAGGTACGAATGGTGTTCTCGCGCACCTGATAAACTTCTTCCAGCACCGCAGTTTCCACGCCGTGGGCTTCGAGTAGCATGACTTTTTCCACAACTTTGGACGGAGTTTTGAGCCGATAGGGCAAAGTATTGCGGCGACGAGAAAACCCTGCCTGACACGCCTGGCAAGTCAGATCCCCAATTTTTTCTCTCGTCCCAGCGACCCATTTGCTACCAGCGCATGAATCGTCTGGTCGGTGATACCGTAGTAGTAGCAATCTGGTTCCAAACAGGCAGGCCCCTCGGTGCGGCTTTGCTTCGGACGCCCGCCTTTGCCCTTTTTCATCTCGCTCCTCAGCACTGGTTTCTGAAAGCGCCTATCCTACCATATTATCCCTGCCCAAGTAGTTATCCCGAGCTAATTGCGGTTAGACCTATGCGCGACCGAATTACCGGGGCTGACAGCCTTCCGCCTTTGGCAGAATTGGTTACGTAGGCGGCTACTAAACTCTGTCTGGGACAACCTTGCCCTGCCCCAAGTTTTTGAGAAGATACTAAAACGTGATGACCTGATAGCCTTGCGAGACGCGAGTCCGCAGGCTGGGATGTTTTTCGTATTCGTCCAACAGCGGAATGTTCAGCGCTTGCGCCTTTTCATAAACGCCGAAGGCTTTGGCGCAAAAGGCGCACACACCGCTGACTTTATCCTGCACGGCGGCATACATGCGGTGACGCTTGTTTTCAGGGTCGGCAAACGCCACCGCCGAAGTGACTCCGCCGCCGTCGAAGATGAGTTCAATTTCATCGCCGCCTTCTTTGAATTCTTTGGCAACTTCCAGTGCATTGACAACCCGCGCCAAATCGGAATGAGATTCGGATTCGGCGAAGACGACCAGGGCAACTTTGTTCATTTCATTTTTTCCTTTTTGTTTTGCGCGCTAATAGCGAAATGAATTTCGCGTTACGCTTTCAGCAGTCAAGCGAGCGGAGTCAAAAGTCAGGAGACTTTGCAGTCCGTAAATTTACGAATGAAAGATTTTTTCGCCCGCGCAGATGGGGACTTTGAGGCGATTCTCGGCGGGCGTGATTGGGCATGACCACTGCTCGTTGTACGCGCAGTAGGGGTTGTATGCTAGGTTGAAATCCACAAGGAATTTTCCATTGGGAAGTTGCTCTGGTTCGAGATAACGCCCTGCGGGATAGGTTTCACTGCCTGCGAGATTATCCACGAATGGCAGGAAATATCCGTTCTGGTTTTTGTAAATGGTGAGTTGAGCGGGCTGCCCATCAACCAGAAACTTGAATCTGCCGAAGCGTTGATAGGGCTGCGGCTGTCCGCCGGTGGTTTGAATCTGGATATTTTCGGGTGCGGAGGAAACTTCCACATCCACTTCCAAACGCAACGCGGCGTTTTCGGGAAAGTAATTCAGGCCTTTGAACTCGCGCTTCTGGGCGGCGGTCAGCGGGCTTTGCGGGTGACGCGCGTAAAAGTCGTCTTTTTCTGCGCGGGAGGTTTGTAAATTGGACATATTTTATCTCTTTGCGCTTTCAGATAGCAGAGCAGATAAATTTCTTACCTGGCGCGCGGATGTGTCAGATGTTCAATCACCTGTTGCGCGCCGGGGCATTGCAGGGGCAGAAGAATATCCAGCGCTTCGGGCGCGTAGCGGCGCGTCCCTCGCCGCGCCGAAAAACAGGCGGCATCATCGAAGAGAATCACTATGGAAGACGACATGGAACTCATACCACAACAATCTCACCTGTTTACCCTGCGAGTCTGGATGGTCAACGGCGACCACGCCGCGCCAACTTGGCGCGCCCGCTTGCAGAATATTCAAAGCGGCGAGGTCAACTATTGCAGGGATTGGAATGCCCTGATTGCTTGCATCGAGGAGGCGCTGCGCGAACAGAACCACAAATCTGTTTCAGATTGATTTCGTTTTCGCCAAAGGGGTAAAGAATGAACGCTAAATTTCACAGGCCGTTATCCTTTTTTCTGATACTGACCATCGTGCTGACTTTGATCGGCGCGACTGGTTTCGCGCCTGCTTTCGGGCAGGCCAACAAGTCCGCCAGTTTTGTTGGGCTGCATCTACCAGCCCCGTCTGGCGTGGCAACCGTTACGGTAAGCAACTGCTCTACGTCCAGCGGCGCCGCCGAGCGGTTAGTGGATGTCATCACCGCCGCGGCAGCGGGATAACGAGACCCGGCGGGATAGCAAAGTGTAACTCACCTCCGCGGAGAAACCCCGGTTTTCGATGAAGAAATTCATCGCAGAGGCGAACGCAATCAGACAATGGCTTGCTATGTACCTACACGAAATTAAATCCAGACTACCAGATGGCTGTTTGCCTATTTTAAATAGTGAAAACACTTGCCTGTCCGCGACTCAGGGATGGTTCAGACCAGCCAACCGCGATTTTCCACAAAAAACACGCCAAAATCGGCGCGTTTGAATTATCTTTAGCGGGTTGGGGCTAGATCAAGAAATGCTCGCCGAAGTGACGGCCGATATCCGCAAGGTGTTCAATGCCCCCGACTTGCTGACAGCAGAATCCTGCCTGAAACAACTTGTCCCAAGATATTCCCAAAGCGCTTCCCGCCTGGCTGATTGGATGGAACACAACCTGCCCGAAGGCTTGGCCATCTTTGCTTTCCCTGAAGCGCATCACCGCAAAATCCGCACCAACAACTGTTTGGAACGTTTGAATTGTGAAATCGGACGCCGGACCGACGTCATGGGCATCTTCCCCAATGAAAATGCCTGCTTGCGTTTGGTCAGCGCGCTCTTGATGGAACAGGACGAAACCTGGCAGACTGGGCGCATTTATCTAACTATGGAGAAAGGCTAAACCAGAAACAACTCCCCCAAATGAAAACGAAAACAGCCTCTGCATGAGCGCTACTCCCGTTTCGTTTGGGGGGTGAGATTGTTTTACCTGAACTTTGTCTGTTCACAGGAATTCTTTTTTTTTAAATTATTTCCAGAAAACACCAACTAATTTTTACAGAAAAATTCTTGCTTTATCGAGCAGTGTGTCAAATTCGTCCAGTATGCTAGACACGCGTCACATTGCAACCTGTCCGGACTCAGATCGCTTACCGCAGGATCAACGGCAGGAATAAGTTGTACACCACGGTGATGGTGAAGGAATCGTTGGCGACATTTCCCATATCATCGGTGGCGGTGCAGTCCACGGTGTTCAGGCCCAGAGCGAAGGTGGAACCTGAGGCGGGTGCACAGGCCACAACTGGGTTCGGGTCAACCACATCGGTCGCGGTTGCGTTGAAGGTCACGGCAGCACCAGCCGCGCTGGTGGCTCCCACTGTCATGTCCGCGGGGACAGTGAGGATCGGATCGGTGGTGTCCACCACGGTGATAGTGAAGGAGTTCATGCCCACGTTGCCCGCTGTATCGGTAGCCGAGCAGTTCACCGTAGTGGTTCCAAGCGGGAAGGTGGAACCGGAGACTGGACTGCAGGTCACCACCGGATTCGCAGGTGCCGTTTCGTCAGTGGCGGTAGCCGCTGGATAGTTAACAATTGCGCCGGTCGGACTGGTGGCCTCCACGCCCGGGATGTCTGTGGGAACAGTGATGACTGGCGCTGTCAGGTCCACGGTCCAGGTGTAGGAGGCGGGGGACGGGTCGATCATCCCAAGGTAGTTGATCGCGCGGATTTGGAAGGTGTGTGCGTCTTCCGCCAGACTGGTGTAGCTCTTTGGGCTGGTGCAGGCTGTGAAGCTGTCGCCATCGAGGTTGCATTCAAAGGATCGGATACCCGAGTCAGCGTCGGTGCCGCTGAAAGTGAAGGAGATCGAAGTGCTGTTGGTGGGAGTTACGGCTGGCGTTTTACTGTCAATGGAAGTATCGGGTGCGGTAGTATCCACTAATTCAAATGCGCCGATGTCACAATGCGCACCTTGCGGACGGGCGATGCCGCGCTGGTCGGTGGCGGGACAGACTCCGACTCCATCATTGCCCGTGTCAATCGCCGATGAATTCGCTTGGAGCGGGATGGTCTGGGTGAAGCCTCCATAATCCCCGAGCGCGCCGAGCATGGGGTCGGTGGTGATGATGTTTGTGCAAGTGTTTCCTGCAGGACACCCGTCCTGCACGACACTATCTGCCACGTTAGAAGTACCGCCAGTGTCGTTGAAAATCTGCGCTCCCAGCCAGGAAGCCGTATTACCCCAGAAAATCGTGTTGCGGATTTGTGGATTGCTGCTATATCTATTGGCCATCCCGCCCCCGTCGGTAGCGTGGTTGTTGGAAAAGGTGACGTTCGTCAACAGCGGATCACTACTGGCATAGTTGAGCATCCCGCCGCCAATTTGCGCCGAGTTACCGCTGAAGGTGACGTTCGTCAATGTTGGATTGCTGGTATGGTTAAACATCCCACCGCCGTCAGTGACTGCCGAATTGCCAGTGAATGTGGCGTTCGTCAACATTGGACTGCCGCTTTCAGTGTACATGCCACCGGCGAATTGCGCCGAGTTGCTGTTGAAGGTGACGTTCGTCAATATTGGACTGCTGCCCACATTGTGCATTCCGCCGCCATAGATCGCCGAGTTACCGCTGAAGGTGGCGTTCGTCAATGTTGGATTACCGGTATGGTTATACACTCCACCGCCGGAATTATTCGCCGAATTACCGCTGAAGGTGACGTTTGTCAATGTTGGGCTGCTGCCTTCGTTGTACATCCCGCCGCCATAGTACTTCGCCGAGTTGTTGCTAAACGTGATGTTCGCTAACGTCGGACTGCTGGACATATTGTACATTCCACCACCATCGTATTTATTATCAGTGCCATTGGCATTACCCGCTGTGATGGTGAAGCCATCCAGGGTCGCGCCAGTTGCGCCGATAACGATGTTAGACGAATTGTCGGCTCGGGTCGGCTCATCCCATTGCACATTGCTGTTGTCGTCCCCGTTCAGGTCGCCACTAAGAATGGTGATGTTGGTCGCGGGGTTGCGTTGATCGCGCGCCGTCTCCGTCCCGGCGAATCCGCCATAGACTCCCACGCCGTCCTTGAGTTGGAAGGTGGCGGTGCGGTCGTTGTCTGCTTGGCTTCCGCCCTCGTCAGGATAATACACCCCTTCTGCCACCCAGATCTCGCAGGCTTCGCTCACCTGCAACGCATCCTGAAGGGTGAGCAAAGCATCCGCCCAGGAGTCGCCAGTCTGCGGACCGGAGGCGGCCTGATCCACGTACAAAATACCGCCCGCCGGGCAAAGGAAGGTCTGGTTTTCGTACGCGCCCAGGTCCACGAACACACGCACGAAGCGGGGATTGCTGTCAAGGTCTTGGGTGATTGTCTGGATGGTAGCCGTCAGGGGGCCAGTGCCGCCCAGATCGGCAGCGTTGTCGCCCATGTTGATCGCCGGGGAAGCATCTTGAAGGCGATAATCGCCTGCTGTTGTGGGGGCACTGCTGGCAGGTTCGGGGGCGACGAAGAGCGGGTCGGTGTCGGCCAGGTTGTTCCCGCCATCCGTGCCGCAGAGGCTGTTCCAGGCTCCACCCGGGTTGCAGCCGCCCACCAGACTGTAACGAATGATGGGGCCGCTGGACCCACTATTGAACAGATTATCACCACCTGAGCCGCTTTGATTGCCCCAGATGAGCGTATTTTGAATGTACGGGTCGCTGCCATCATTGTAGATTCCCCCGCCTTGTCCGGTGGCCAGGTTACCTGCCATGTTGATATTGGTCATCGTAACGCTGCTCTGAAAATTGTGCATGGCCCCCCCGTTCACCCCTTTGTTGCCGGAGAAGAGCACCTGAGTCAGCACCATGATGTTGTCCTGGATAAAATACCCACTGCCATCATTGTAGATTCCGCCGCCTTCACCGGTAGCCACGTTGCCTGCGATGGTGATATTGGTCATCGTAACACTGCTCTGGAAATTGTGCATGGCCCCGCCGTTCACCCCTTGGTTGCCAGAGAAGAGCACCTGGGTCAGCGCCACCGCGCTGGTGTTGTTGTACATTCCTCCGCCACTGTTAGCCTGGTTGTCACTGAAAGTGACATTCGTCAGCGTTGGGCTACAGCCAACGTAATTGTTCATCCCACCGCCGGTACCAGATATGTTGCCACTGAAAACAACATCCGTCAGCATTGGGCTACTTTGATTGAAATTATACATCCCGCCGCCTGAGTCATACCCCAGGTTGCCATTAAAGGTGACATTGCTCAGCGTAGGGTTGCTGGAGTCCCTGTTAGACATCCCACCGCCGAGGGTAGCCTGGTTGCCGCTGAAAGTGACATTCATCAGCGTTGAGTGGTTGTTAGGCTGGTTGCCCATCCCACCGCCGAATAAATGCGCCCAGTTATCATAGAAGGCGACATTGGTCAGCGCTGGACTGCTATCGCTGTTGAACATCCCGCCGCCATCTCCGGCAACGGATGTGTTACTGCTAAAGGTCACCGTATTCAGCGTTGGGCTGCTGTTATCGTTGTACATTCCGCCGCCCATATGTTCAGCCGAATTACCGCTAAAGGTGATGTTTGTTAACGTTGGACTGCTGTTATCGTTGAACATCCCGCCGCCACAATTTAGGCCGTTGCATTCTTCATCATAAGGATCATTGGCCAGCCCGGCGGTGATGAAGAAACCATTCAATACTGCTGTCTCGGTCACGCTGCTGCTGATGACTACGTGGTAGCTGTTTGCGCCGATGATATTGGCAGGATCGGTTACCACACCGGTAGGGTCGGTGATATCGTTGCCATCAATATCGCCGCTCAGCACGGTAATGTTGATCTCCCAATCGCGTTCCTCACGGGTCGTCTCCGTTCCGGTGAAGCCGCCGTAGACTCCAACACCGTCTTTGAGTTGGAAGGTGGCAGCGCGGTCTGTTCCCGCGGTGGGTTTGTACACACCAGCCGCGACCCACACTTCGGTGCAGGGCGAGTCGCCCAGTGCCGATTGCAGGTTGGTATAGGCATCCGCCCAGGAGGTGCCGTCATTGGCTCCAACGGCATCCGCGTCGACATAGCACGTCCCAGCCGCAGAGACCGAGGTCGCGGGCAGAGTCGCCAGCGTCAGTGCGAGAAAAACGAAAAGGGTGGAAATGGTGCGTAGATGTTTCATGGCTGTCTCTCCTGTTCATCAAGATGATCATTTTTCGGTGAAAACAAAAATGGTCAACCTCTCCTCGATGTTTCTTCGAGGAAGATTGACCGGTACTGTCGTTGCGCCGCGCGCAGAATTCTCATGGTTTCCTTACGAGAATCAAGGAAGTTCGCTGATCCATCGGAGTCAACCGTTAAGTTTTTTTCCACACAACGTGTGAGCTATGTCACAAATTCATTATATCGTATCATCCCAAAAGCTTGGGGTAGAACAAAAGGACAAGAGCGAGTAAACTTCGAGCCATGTTAGAAGGCGTTGAGTTAAGCGCCATTCACGAAGAAAACGCCAGGCAACTGATTCGGCGCTTGCTG
>Ga0210044_10002276_pt1 | contig 28755 bp, 18 predicted proteins | sample CryGey13umfilter_2_FD_183959 | JGI IMG/M metagenome (GOLD analysis project Ga0210044, IMG submission 183959) | Groundwater microbial communities from aquifer in Utah, USA - Crystal Geyser 4/9/14 3 um filter (SPAdes) (version 2) | ecosystem: Environmental > Aquatic > Deep subsurface >... | reverse complement strand
GTCACGGCGGTCTCAGCGATGCCCCCTTTGCGAATGATGATGTCCGCCACCAGCTTGGCCCGTGCGAGCCCGATCTTCTCGTTCATCTCTTGCGGCCCAGTCGGCGAGGTGTGGCCTCGGACGACGACGGAGTCGCACTTCCTGAGCTCGAGGATCAGTCGGCGCTCCGCGTGGCGATCCCTTTCGGTCGGCCAGGGGCTCGAGTCCACGAAAGTGCTGGGGTAGTCGACCTCACCTTTCGCCGGTGTCGCTTTGGCCTTCGCGGCATCCGCGGCTTTTTGCGCCTCAGCGGCCTTCAACGCTTCGGCAGCCTTCTTCGCCTCGGCGGCCTTCTTCGCCTCGGCGGCTTCAGCGGCCTTCAACGCTTCGGCAGCCTTCTTGGCCTCAGCGGCCTTCAACGCTTCGGCAGCCTTCTTGGCCTCGGCAGCCTTCTTCGCCTCGGCGGCTTCAGCAGCCTTCAACGCTTCGGCAGCCTTCTTGGCCTCGGCGGCCTTCTTCGCCTCAGCAGCCTTCAACGCTTCGGCAGCCTTCTTGGCCTCGGCGGCCTTCTTCGCCTCAGCAGCCTTGAACGCTTCGGCAGCCTTCTTGGCCTCAGCGGCCTGTAGAGCTAGAGCAGCCTTCTGAGCTTCGGCGGCCTTCTTGGCCTCGGCGGCCTGTAGAGCTAGAGCAGCCTTCTGAGCTTCCGCAGTCTTCTTGGCCTCAGCGGCCTGTAGAGCTAGAGCGGCCTTTTGCTCCTCGGCCGTCTTGAGCGCGTCGGCTGCTTTCTGCGCTTCCGCGGCCTTCTGGGCTTCGGCGGCCCTCAACGCTTCTGCTGCTTTCGGGTCCACTGGGTTCCCGGCGGCACTGTTCTCGTCGTCATTGGTCTCCCCGACGAAGTCGAACTCGCCGGTCTCCTCCCCGGTCAACTTCTCGTTCTCGTTGGTCGCGCCCTTCGCTTTGTCTTCTGGCAGACCTTTCTCCCCTGCGTTCAGCGCCACTTTCTGTCTTGCTCCCTCGATGGGTATGGGCTTCTCGGTGTCTTCGGACTCGGCGGTCTCGGTTTTGGACTGTGGGCTCGTCTCGGCGTGCTCGCGAGTCAGGAAGTAAGCGACGATGGCGATGCTGATGACCGCGATGACGGCGAGGACAATGGGCCAGTGGCGTGACCGCGTGGCGCTCGTCTCGTCCGTTTCGGGGACATTGTCGAACATCGCCTCGCGTTCTTGGGGAGTGTTCGGGTGGAGCATAGGAGAGGGACTCTCCCGAGTGCTCGACGCAGCAAACTCTGCCTCGACTGGTGCCGTGCCGGCGGACGCGGAGAGCGGCGCCACGGGCGCACTTTTGGGCCGCGTCGTAGGCAGCTGGAAGACGCCCGAATTGGCCTGAGCCGTCGCCTCTTCGAGCGACAGGATCATGGTGGGTTCGAAGTCCCCATCATCGTCGTCGACCTCTGGCTCAGGAGGCGGGGGCACAGGGGCCTTAGCCATGGGTTTGGGCTCGACCAAAGGGGCCTTGGGCGTGAGCATTTGCGTGCTCTTTTTCGCCTTGATGGGCTCCGTCGTCGAAACTGGGCTCCTGGAGGTTGGCATCGTCAGGGGCGCTTTGCCGCCGTCAGTGTCTTTGCGCCGCGCTACCGGCTTCTTGAGGCGTCCAGCGGGCTCGACGGCCTCGTTTTTCTTTGTCTCTTCCTTGAGGTCGAGTGCGGCCCACTCGACTCCGGTGCTGCCGGCCTTTGTTGGAGGTGCGGGGGCTTCGCTGGAGAGGTTTGGTGCTTCCGACTCGTCGGCCCAGATGGGCCACTCGACGCCGGTCGTTTCCTTGACCACAGGTCCTTGCAAGTCCTCACCACTGATCCACTTTCCGCCCGTCTTATCGCGAGGATCTTTGGCGGACGGACCATGGGACTCATCGGTCCAAGCTTTCCATTCGACGCCAGTGGTGTCCTTCTTTTTGGCTTCGGATTTGTCCTCGAGTTTTGGCCCCACAGAGCTGTCGCGCTGGGTCCAACGACCCCCGGTTTGTTCCCGCTCATCGTCCAGCGGAAGCTGCGAATCGCCGCTCCAGTTGGTGTTCCACTTCTCATCGGCCGCGCTCTTGCGCGCCTTTGCGGCATCCGTTGCGTTGGGAATGCCGCTGGCTTCTGCTTGTTTGGCGAGGGCCTCTGCCTGCTCCTTAGTCCACCGCCACTCGAGCCCAGTCTGTCGCTTTGGATTCGGACGGCGGCGCCCCTTTTCATCGAGGTCTTCGACCATGGCCCGTGCCCGAGCGACGTCGTCCTCGGTGACCTGCGAGGTGATGGGAGGTTCTTCTTTGAGGACGTCCAGCAGAGCGTGGGTGAGAGAGGCCTTGGGAGTGCCCGACGAGGTGTCTGGGCGTTTCGCCTTCTCATCCTCGTCGAACTTCACGCCGAGTCCGGAGAGCACATCTTTGGCGGCCTCGACGAGCTCGAGCGGGGGCTCTGTGGCATCGAGCGGCTGGGGTGGCGTCCGGTCCTTGTCCCCCAACTGTGAGTCGCTCAGGCCGGCTGAGGAGTCTCCGAAGCCGACGGAGGAGTCTCCCCTTCCCAAGGAAGAGAGCGAGGTTCTCGGTCCGAGACCGGCGAGGGCCGCGGCGCGGGCTTTGCCGAGCGACTTCGTGGGGGCCTCGTCGAGCGCGACTTCTTGATTGACGAACTGCTCCCAGGCGTCATCGGTGTCGAGGGCCGAGTCGGCGGTCGTCAAATTATCGCTGTTTTTGTCTTTGGGATCCTCAGGGAATGTCACGCCAACCCCCTGTCCACCGAAGTCTGAGAGACTCATTACGGGTTCTTTCAGCGGTGTCAGATGTCTGTTTCTTGGAAAACATCAATCCTATCAAAAGCTTTCTGTCTCAGTAAGAGGAGAGTGCCGACACTCGCACCGCGCGAGAACGATCGTCTTCTCATGTGTCTTGACGGACGACCTTCGACGCGGTGCTACAGGCCATCGGCGATCGGAGTGTAGTCGTCGATGAGCACAAAGGGAAAAAGCGAACTTGTTGCGCGCATCCTGCGCGCAACCCTTCGGACTTGCACGACTCTCGGCCACCCCTGGCGGCGAGGCCGCCAAGAAATGGCGCTCATGGCCTCAGCGGAAGTCCCAGGGACGCCGAGCGACCTCGACGACGGCTTCGGCATAGGCCTCGGCCGCGGCCTGACACTCTGTCAGAATTCCAGTCAGCCAAGCGGCGGCGTAGTTGGTCTGGGTCGGCGGAGTGAACGCCCTCACGAGGCGGACGTCCGCGGCTTTCATGGCGGCATCGAAGGCGATGGTCGCCTCGATGGGAGGGGCCACGAGATAGGCCATGGAGTCCCCTGGTTGAAGCCCCGCCTCCTCGGAGAGGTAGTACCCGAGGGAGGTGATGACGTGAGGGAAGACCGCAATCGTCGCACCATCGTCAGCCGAGTAGAAGCAAGCGTCGTGCTCGAGGCATCTCACGAGGGCCATCAACCCTTCCTCGACGGTGTCGGGGTCTGGGCCCGCGATGACCCCCAAGATCTCGCCGCTGAGTCGACCGGAAGCGTGGTTGGCGCCCGCATAGAAGGAGCGGGCGAACACCACGTCGATGGGCGCGTGTTTGGTGGCCTCGTCCAGCGCGACGTAGGTCGAATCGTCCTGATCGCAGGTCACCAGACCGAGCGAGGTGTGCTTGCTCGGGTCCGCGCCGTAGGAACGCAGGACGGACTCGTGGGCAGCGTGGATGCGACGTACGGAGAGGATGGTCGGGGGGATGGCTTCGAGGATCAACGGTCTGTCTCCACCAGTCGGACTCGGCGTTGGGGTTCTCTGTAGCCACCGCTCGCCGCTTGGCCGAGCTCGGCCGTGAGACCGCTGAGATCGAGGGAGACCCCCGAGGTCTTCTGGTCCAACATGGCCCCAGCCATCATCGCCAGTTGCCGCCCGGCAAGTTCGGGCACGATGCCGCGGGCGTGGATATTCGAAATCATGTTCCGGTCGCTGTCCGTTTTGCCCATCCGTGGCTCGTAGACCATGTAAGCCGACAGCCCGTCGCCGGTGCCGAGCCCTGGCCTCTCTCCTAGAAGGATGCAGGCCACCCGCGCGCCAACGGTCTCGCCGATCTCGTCTTGCAGCCAGACGCGGGCGTACTTTGCACACATTGGGGTGCCGACGGTCCAGCCCCTGAAGCGACACTCGTTGGAGAACGTTTCCAAGAGGCGTATCCCCGAACCCATGGTCGCCACCGCAGACAATCCATCGGCGAGTATGGGTTGAATATCAACATCTTGAATGGCATTTCCTCGAAGTCGCTCGAGGGACTCTTCGTCGAGTCGACGCCCCAGATCGGGCCGCAGCAAGAACTGATGGTGATCCTCCACCCGAGACTTCAAAGGGAGCAGGCCTTGGGACTGCGCCCAGTCGTCGGGGAGCACGGTGTGCACGGCGTCGTGGGCGACGGCGAGCTCGGCTTGGAACTGCAGCACGACGTCCGTCGCGTAGCGAGTCCCGACGTGGCCAATGCCCAAGATGGCGGCGGTGTGGGCGGCGGCTTGCTCGGCGTAGCAAGAGCGGGTGCGGGCGGTTGGGAAGACGCGCGTTGGCGGCGCCTGAATCCGAGGGATGGCCGGCGGACTGGGGAGCGGGTCGGCTTGGCCGAGACGCTCCCGCAGCGCTTCGATGAGCTTTCGGGTGGTACTCATCGGATCACCCCCGGATCGCCGAACCGAGGTCCAGGCTTTAATCCATCCATGATGCCCATCTCGTGCAGCCAGGCGTCGAACTCCGGGGTCGGACGGCGCTGGACCAGGCCCCGCACGGACGGGATGTCGTGGAACGACGTGGACTGGTAGTTCAGCATGATGTCGTCGCCCACCGGCAGAGACATCAGATAGGAGCAACCGGCGGCGCCGAGGAGGACCTTCAGGCACTCGAGCTCGTTCTGTCCCATGGCGGAGTGGTAGGTGAAACAGGCGTCGCAGCCCATGGGCAAGCCGAGGAGCTTGCCCATGAAATGGTCTTCGAGGGCGGCGCGGGTGATCTGCGCGCCGTCTTCGAGGTACTCGGGGCCGATGAAGCCCACGACGGTGTTGACCAGAAACGGCTTGTAGCGCCGCGCGAAGCCGTAGCAGCGCGCCTCGAGGGTGACTTGATCGGCGCCATGGTGCGCGTCGGAAGAGAGGGCCGAGCCTTGTCCCGTCTCGAAGTACATGAAATTGGGGCCGTGGCTGCTGCGCAGCTCGCTCATCATGGCGTAGGCCTCGTCCATCAAGGCGACCGAGATGCCAAACGCCCGATTCCCCTTCTCGGACCCAGAGAAGGACTGAAACATCAAGTCCATGGGGACATCGCCCAGTCGCAACGCGTCCATCTGCACGGTGACGTGCGAGAGGACGCAGTTCTGCGTGGGGATGTTGTTGCGCGTCGTGACGCCGTTGAGCGCCCGCAGGATCTCCGCCGTCGACTCGGCACTCTCGGTGGCCGGATTGACACCGATCACCGCGTCTCCGCAGCCATAGGAGAGGCCCTCTCGGGTGCTGAACAAGATGCCTTCGACGTTGTCGGTGGGGTGGTTGGGCTGCAGCCGCGCCGAGAGCCGGCCCGGCAGGCCCAACGTGTTGTTTGCCCGGACCACCACCTCGCACTTGGCGCCCACGATCATGAGGTCCATGTTGGACATCAACTTCGAGGCTGCAGCGGCCATCTCGGGGGTCAATCCTCGGGAGATCGAGCGGATGAGCGGCCCCGTCGTGCTGGTCTCGAGAAGCCACTCGCGGAACTGGCCCACCGTCAGCGAGCGGATCGCTTGATAGGCGTCGGCATGCAGGGTGTCCTCGACGAGCCTCGTGAGCTCGTCGAGCTCATAGGGAACAACGGGGTTCTCGCGAAGGTCATGGAGGGTCAGTTCGGCCAAGACGGCGCGTGCGGCCACCCGTTCGACGGGATCGCGCGCCGAGATCCCCGCCTGGTCGTCGCCCGACTTCGGTGGGTTTGCTTTGGCGAGCACCTCTTTGATCGAGTCGAAGCGGTACTTTGTCCCTCTGATTGTGGCCGCGAGCTGCAAACCGCCTCCCGTTTCACGAATCTCCGAACACCAGAATCGACCTGCTACAACGCACCTGCTTCAACTACCCCAACTGGCCTGCGCACTCAAGATCGGGGAAGCCATCGGTTTGCGCTCGCTTCCCAGCACGGCGCTCGCTCGAAGTGAGCCCAGGTCGCTCGGACGAGGGATTCGCCTGGCTTCGCAGACGCCCGACAAGAAACAGAAAAACTATTCATTTCGAACCGTTGGGATTTTCTTGCGGGTTGCCCTTAACATCCCTCGGCTGGGTCGAGTCTTGACGGCGCACCTTACGAAAAGGCGCACCAGAACGACACCCCCCATCGTACTCAGGAGAAAGCCATGTCATCGACCCTCAAAGACAAACGTTTCGCGCTCATTCTCTCACTGCTCGCCGCTCTGGCGCTCGTGCTCTCGACTGCCGGCGTCGCCTTCGCCAAGGGCAAAGGGGACAAGCAGGACAAACCGTGCAAGGCTGACATCGAGCGGCTCTGCGGCGACGTCGAGTTGGGCGGTGGACGCATCGCGCAGTGCCTCGTCGAGCACGAGAGCGAGCTCTCGACGCAGTGCCAGGAGCGGGTCAGCAAGGGGAAGGAGAAGTTGCAGAAGCTGCGCGAGGCTTGTGAGTCGGACTTGCAGCAGTTCTGCGCCTCGGCGTCGACAAAGAAAGAGATCCGCAGCTGCCTCAAAGAGCACCGCGACGAGCTCTCGGAGTCCTGCAAGGCCGTCGGCGCGAAGGGCAAGAAGGGGGGAAATGGCAAGAAGGGTGGCCCTCTCCTCGACGCCTGCCAGGCGGACATCCAATCGCTGTGCAGCGGCTCGACGGGACGCAAGGAGATCCGAACCTGCATGCAGTCCAACCGAGAGAAGCTCTCTGCTGAGTGCACGGCGCAAGTCGAGAAGATGGAAACCAAGGGCGCTGCCGCCATCTCGGCCTGTGGAGAGGACGCCAAGGAGTTCTGCGCCGACGTCGAAGGACGCAAGGCCATCCGCGACTGCTTGGCTGACCACGAGAGCGAGCTCTCTCTGAGCTGCACGACCTTCATCGAGAAGAAGAAGGAGGCGAGACGCGCCAAGAAGGGCAAAGGCAAACGCTCAAAGGACTCCAAGTAAGTCGTCGCCCTCTGTGAACCGAGGCCGTCCCCTTCGGGGTACGGCCTCTGTCGTTGCGCGCATCCTGTGCGCAACCCTTCGGGATTACACGGCTCTCCGCCATCCCTGGCTGCGAGTTCTGTCTTGGCCCTAACCTAAATGTTCGACCAGGATCTTGACGCCGATGCCGATCAGCACGAGCCCGCCGAGGAGCTCCATGCGGCTCCCAAAACGGGCGCTGGCGAGGCGCCCTATCTCGATACCCAAGGCGCTCATCAACCCCGCAACAATGCCGATGACTACGGCGGGGGTCCAGATGCTGATGCCCAGCATCGACAGGCTCAGACCGACCGCCAGCGCGTCGATGCTGGTCGCGACCGAGACAACGACCAGCTTCCAGCCGCGCGTCGGGTCGTCGCGCTCGGAGTCCTCGTGGCCGAACGCGTCGATGACCATCTTGCCACCGACGAACGCCAAGAGGGTGAACGCGATCCAGTGATCGTAGGCCTCGATGTGTTCACGCACCGTCAGCCCGGCAGCCCAGCCGACGACGGGCATGAGGAACTGGAACAAGCCGAGGTGGAAAGCTAGGCGTAGACGGGTTCGCAGCGTGATCCGGGGGATCACGATGCCGGCCGCGATGGAGACCGCGAAGGCGTCCATCGCCAAACCCAGAGCCAACGCCAGCGACATGAACAGACTCATGCGTCCCCTGCTTTCCCTGCGACACCCAAAGACAAGTGCGCTCGCGAACGGGCTTGCCTACTCGATCTTCGTGCGGCGACGCAATCAGATTTTGCTCGCTTCCTGGCGCGGCGCTCGCTCGCGGCGTTCAGGTGGTGCGCCTGCGCGGGCGCCCGCGCGATCAGACTCGGCACCGAGGGCATCTTGTGTTATGACCACACTCCTCCACGAACCAAGGAGACTCCATGCGCCCACTCACTCGACTCGCCCTGCTCCTCATTAGCCTGAACCTATTTGCCTTTGCGGGCTGCGATGACGGCAAGGGCAGCGCCGCGGACATGGGCTCGGAGGTCCTCTCGGATGCGACGACCCCGGACACCACGACGACGGATGTTGCTGTAGGCGACGTCCCAGCCGACGTCCCAGCCGACCAAACTTCACCGGCGGACCTGACCTCGACGAATGATGGCACCGTTGCCGATGGAACCACGGCGGACACCGCTGGCGACACCGTCGTCACCGGGTCACTCTGCGACCGCATCGGGCGCGGCCCCAACGCTGACCTGCGCAACGCGAAGCTGCTCCCCTCCAACTCCTATTGGTACGAGTCGGTCGCCAACGCCGAGGTCGATCCCAACTCGGCCGCGATTGTCGCGCACATCGGCAGCGACACCGGCCTGCACCCCGATTTTGGCTGCTGCTGGCCCGACAGCCCCTTCGGCATCCCTTACATCGTGGTCGACGGCAACGTCGCGCCCGTCAACGTCGCCTTCGATTACGACACCGAGAGCGACCCAGGCCCCTACCCCATCCCCGTCGACGCGCCCATCGAGGGTGGCCCCGACGCCAGCGGCGATCGCCACGTGCTCGTCATCGACTGCGCTGCCGAGAAGCTCTACGAGCTCTTCTCGGCCTACCCGCAGACGGACGGCAGCTGGACCGCTGGCTCTGGTTCCATCTGGGATCTTTCCCAGAACGACATCCGCGAGGTCTACTGCACCTCTGCAGACGCCGCCGGTCTCCCGATCCTGCCGGGCCTGGTGCGCTACGACGAGGTCGCCGCCGGCGAGATCCACCACGCGATTCGCTTCACAGTCTCACAATCCCGTCGCGCCTTCCTCTACCCGCCGGCGACCCACTGGGCCTCCTCGGACACCAGCCCCGACGCTCCGCCCATGGGCATGCGAATGCGTCTCAAGAGCGACGCAGAGCTGCTCGCCGACGGCGTCGACGTCTCCACCTTCGACCCTCAAGTCCGTGTCATTCTTCGCGCGTTGCAGACCTACGGGCTGATTCTCGCGGACAACGGCTCGGACTTTTACATGAGCGGCATGCCGAGCGCCTCGTGGAACGACGACGCGCTGGTCAGCGAGCTGCGGCAAGTCCGCGGCCGACACTTCGACGTCATCAAGATGGAAGGGCTGGTCGACGACACCGGCATCGCCCCCGGCGACTGCGTCTTGCCCTGACCTGCGACCGCGCGTCAAGACCGTAAAGCCCTCTTGCCCAAAGAGAACCGAGATGCCCTCGAGAGTCCTCCCTTTTTTCGTTTTGCTCGCTGCCCTCGGCCTCTTCGCTGGGTCCTGTGACGATGAGAAGACGAAGGGCGCCCCCCTAGATACTGGCGCCGAGGTCGACCAGACCGACGAGACCTCGCCGCCCGGCGACGTCGACGAGACCTCGCAGCCTGGCGACGTCGAGGAGGTGAGCGCCGATCCCTGCTCCCCAAACCCCTGCGCGTCCCCCCATCAGAGCGTCTGCACCGCGGTCGGCGAGGTTTTTCAATGCGCCTGCGATGCGGGCTTCCTTTTCGAGGGGGGCTTGTGTGTTCCCGGGGCCACATGCGACGGGATGCTCTGCCCGGACGACGGCGCCTGCGTGCTTCGGGCTGGAGCGGCCCAATGCGAGTGCGATACGGGCTATCACCTGGACGGCGAGCTCTGTTGTGCGCTGCACGCCAGCGCGTCCGCTGGCAGCTGCCTCTGCGACCTGGGCTACTCCGAGGTTTCAGGGGCCTGTGAGGCCGACCCCGGCAACCCGTGCTTGGCCGAGCCCTGTGCGGCCGAACCCGACCACCGCAACACCTGCGTCGTAGACGCCACGTCGCAGGGTTATCACTGCGACTGCAACACGGGCTACCACGACAACCAGGGCAGCTGCACGCTCGAAGTGGTCAGCGCCTGTGCCACCGGCCTGGTCTGCCGAGCGGGTTACTGCGTCGCTCCGGGCAGCACCAACGAGCAGTGCTTGGCCGACTTCGACTGCCACACCCTCAACCCCGACGCGCCGACGCTCTGCAATGCGGCCGCGGCCGGCGGCATCTGCATGAGCTGCGGACAGGATCTCGATTGTCCTGGAAGCGCCGTATGCAACGAGTTCTCGACCTGTGCCACGCCGTGCTCGAGCAACTCGGACTGTCCGTATGGGACCTGCTACAGGACCCAAGGGCTGTGCGGTCAACGCTTCTGCAACAGCGACGCCGACTGCTTCTCAGGGACCGTCTGCATCGATGAAAACGGAGATGGCTCGGGGCTCTGCATGCGTGTTCCCTGTGTCGAGACCCAGTGCTCGCCGTACCTCCCTAACGGCACTTGCGAAGCTGGAGCGACCTGCCTCGGCGGAGCTTGTGTGACGAGCTGCACGCCGAACCCGTGCAGCGAGCTCAACAAGGGGCAGTGCGTCGTTGGCTCCTCGGGTGTTCTTTGCCTCTGCGACACTGGGTTCGAGCTCGACACCAGCGGCAACTGCGTCCCCTCAGCGGGGAGCTGCCCCACTGGCTTCACCTGCGAGGCTGGCGTCTGCGTCGATCGCGGAGACGTCGGCTTCAACTGCGCCCTCGACGGCGATTGCGGCAGCGGTTTGACCTGCTCTTCGGTGCTCCCCAGCGGGACCTGCAGCGGCTGCGGCGTGTGCCCGACGGGTCAGACTTGCCTCGCCGGCTATTGCCTGCGGCCCTGTGTCGATGCTTCGGACTGCGCCGGCGACATGGTCTGTCGCAACCACTACTGTGGGCGAAAAGACTGCGCGTCTGGTGCGGACTGCGGCACAGGCGCCACCTGCGTTCTCAATAGCCAAGGCGCAGGAACTTGCAACCGTTTGCCCTGCCTCTAAGGGATTGTCACTCCAGGTCCGCAGTCCTACACTTGGCCGCTGCCCCATTCCCTTTTGACTCAAAAGCCGACACTGGTCTGCTGAGGAGGTTCCCCTGATCACCATCGACACCACACGTTACGAGCGCAACATCCTCATTCCTGAGATCGGCCTCGAGGGACAGCGCGCGCTGAACCAAGCGAAGGTCGCGGTCGTCGGGCTTGGAGGCCTCGGGAGTCCCGTCACCTTCTACCTCACCGCAGGGGGGATCGGCACCATTGGGCTCTTCGACTACGACGTCGTCGAGCTTTCCAACCTACAGCGACAGATCCTGCACAACAGCGACCGGCTCGGAGTCGGGAAGACGGAGTCCGCGGCGGCGACCCTCCTCGCGCTCAACCCCGACACCAGCTTTCGCCTGTCCAACGAGCGAATCACCGCCGACAACGCGCCAGGTTTGCTCGACGACTATGACGTCATCGTCGAGGCCACGGACAACTTCCGCGCCAAGTATTTGCTCAACGACTATTGCGTCGAGCGCCGCAAGCCTTTGGCTACAGCCGGGATTCTCGGGCTATCCGGACAGATGATGTTCATCGTGCCAGGGTCGACCCCATGCCTGCGATGCCTGGTGCCCGAGCCGCCATTGGACGTGCCCTCGACCTCCCAGTTGGGGGTTCTCGGCGCCGTTCCCGGTCTCCTCGGCAGCCTGGAGACGCTGGCGGTCATCCGCTGGCTCGTTGGCATGCGGGACGACCCACTCGCCGGACGGGGTCGCTTGCACAGCTTCGATGGGAGCGCTATGCGGCTTCGCACTCTGAACGTGGAGCGCCGGGTCGGTTGTCTGTGTGACGCTGCAGTTCAGAAGGTCAAAGAGGGAGCGCAATGACAGAAGCCAAACCGGACGCGTTGGTCATCGCCGGGCGGACCTTTCGCTCGCGGCTCATGGTCGGAACCGGGAAGTTCCCATCTTCGCAAGCGTTGATGGAGACGCTCACGGCCTGTGACGCCGAGATCGTGACCGTCGCACTGCGGCGCGTCGACCTGTCGAAGCCCACGACCGACAGCATCATGCGCGCCATCGACCGCGAGCGTCACCTGCTCCTGCCCAACACCTCGGGCGCGCGCAACGCGGACGAGGCGGTGCGCCTGGCCAGGATGGCCAGGGCCGCAGGGCTGGAGCCGTGGGTGAAGCTCGAGATCACGCCCGAACCCCGCTACTTGATTCCCGATCCCATCGAGACACTGAGGGCCACCGAGCGCCTCGTTGCCGAGGGGTTCATCGTGCTGCCCTACATGCAGGCGGACCCGCTCCTGGCCAAGCGACTCGAGGAGGCCGGCGCCGCCACGGTGATGCCGCTGGGTGCTCCCATCGGGAGCAACCGCGGCATCAAGACGCGCGAGATGATCCTGATCATCATCGAGCAGTCGAACATTCCGGTCGTCATCGACGCCGGGCTGGGCGCCCCTTCCCACGTCGCCGAGGCCATGGAGATGGGCGCCGACGCCGTGTTGATGAACACCGCGTTGGCGGACGCCCGCGATCACCGAGGAATGGGCGAGGCCGTCGCCTTGGCGATTCGAGCGGGCCGGCTGGCCTACCTCTCCGGGCTTGGCCCGGTGCGAGAGCTTGCGGCCGCCTCCTCGCCGCTCACGGGGTTCCTCTCATGACCGTCCGGAGCATCAAGGAGCTCATCGAGAGCTGGCCTGCAGAGCGCATCATCGAGGCGTTCGACGCGGTCACCGAGGAGCGGGTCCTGGTCGCCATCGGCAACGAGCAACGAGACGTCTACGATCTCGTGGCCTTGCTCTCGCCCAAAGCCTGGCCACACCTCGAGCGCATCGCCATGCGCTCGCAAGCCGGAACTCGCCGATATTTCGGCCGCACCATCGGCCAATACGCGCCGATCTACCTCTCGAATCTTTGCGCTGCGGACTGCATCTACTGTGGCTTCGCCGCGCAATCGGGGAACACGGAGCGGCGCAAGACCCTGTCGATGGACGAGCTCGAGGTCGAGTGCAAGGCCTTGACGTCGCAGGGGCTGCAGAGTCTCCTCATCGTCACCGGTGAGGCGCCCAAGAAGGTCGACGTGCACCGCATCGCTGAAGCGGTGCGGGTGGCGCGCCGGCATTTCCCCTCGGTTTCCGTCGAGATCTACGCCTTGGACGACGCTGGCTACGAGGTCCTGGTCGAGGCTGGCGTAGAGGGGGTCACCCTCTACATGGAGACCTATCACCGGCCGACCTACCAGCAGGTGCACCTGCTCGGCGAGAAGACCGTCTACGACTACCGACTCGACGCCCTCACGCGCGCTGGGCGCGCGGGAGTGCGTCGGCTCAACCTCGGCGCCCTGTTGGGGCTCTACGACTGGCGCGCCGAGGTGGTGTGGGCCGCCTTGCACGCCAAGGCCTTGCAGAAAACCTGCTGGCAGAGCGCCGTGTCGCTGTCCTTCCCGCGGCTGAGGCACACGCCCGAACGTTTCGAGATCCCCAGCCCAGTCGACGACCGCAGCTTTGTCCAGCTCATGCTGGCGCTGAGGCTGTTCCTGCCCGAGGTCGGTTTCAACCTCTCGACCCGAGAGCCGCCGGCCCTCAGGGATCGACTGATTCCGCTCGGCATCACGATGATGAGCGCCGGCTCCTCGACGCGGCCAGGGGGCTACGCCAGCACCGGAGAAGAGACCCTGCAACAGTTTGCCCTGGAGGACACCCGCAGCCCGGCGGAGGTCGCTCAGGCGGTCCGTCGAGCCGGCTACGAGCCCGTCTGGAAGGACTTCGACGAGGCCTTTCACTCCAGCTGATCACCAAGATTCGAGCGCGGTGGGACGCCGCCTGCGTCGAACGACAGGATAACGCTTTTCCCAAGGAGGACCCGTGCAGATCACCATCAACGGCGAGTCGAGAACCGTCGAAGGCTCCCCTAACCTCTCCGAACTCGTGCAGTCCCTCGGGCTGCAAGTGAGTGCGACCGTCATCGAGCGCAATGGGGAGATCGTGGACAAGAGCCAATTCGAGCAAATCCAGGTCGAGCCTGGCGACCAGCTCGAGCTCGTGCGCTTCGTCGGGGGCGGTTGATGGACCACGCGGCTCGGCTCCAGCGCTTCGTCGACAGCGACCTCTACGTCGTGCTCACTGAGCAGTTTTGCGCCGGCCGACCGTGGGTTTCGGTGGCGGAACAGGCGCTGGCGGCCGGCGTCCGGATCGTGCAGCTGCGAGAGAAGGGAATCAGCGACCTCGAGCTCTTCCGACGAGCCAAGGTCGCCCGCCAACTCTGCGACCGCTACGAAACGCTGCTCATCATCAACGATCGGGTCGACATCGCCCTGACCTGCGGAGCGGACGGGGTGCACCTCGGCCAAGACGATCTGCCCATCGAGCAAGCGCGCGCGCTGGCCCCCGAGCTCCTCATCGGCGCCTCGACCCACGACCTCGGTGAGGCCCTCGAAGCGCAAGCGAACGGCGCCAGCGTACTCAACATCGGCCCCATCTTCGAGACGAACACCAAGGAGCTGCCTATGCGCTCGTTGGGTCCAGAACGGATCGCGGCCATCGCGCCGCAACTCTCGGTCCCCTGGTCGGTCATGGGCGGAATCAAGGACCACAACATCGACCGGGTGTTGGAGAGGGGCGCGGAGCACATCGCCGTCGTGACGGCGGTGACCGCTGCACACGATGTCGGCATGGCCGTCGAGAGGCTGCGGTCCGCCATCCTGGCGGCGAGAGCCAGGTAGTTCGGCAAGGGGGCGGACTTGAAGGAAAGAAAGGGGATGCGCAAGACCGATCGCGAGCGCCGTGGCGGGAAGCGAGTGAAATCCGACTGGTTGGGTCGTCTGCAACGCAGCGCCCGAAACGCCTTCGAGCTCCTGCGCGAGGGACGGCTCGTCGAGCGCTACCAAGCCGACTTCGAGGTCGTCGAGAGCTGGGACGTCGGACACCTGCGTCGCTACACCTCACCCAACCCCACGGGTCCGGCGCTCCTGCTCGTCCCGCCCCTCATGGTCACCGCCGAGATCTACGACATCAGCCCCGAGCTGAGCGCCATCGCCCGGTTGCTCGAATGGGGGGTGGACGTCTGGCTCATCGACTTCGGCGCGCCGGAACACGAAGACGCCGGCATGAGTCGCACCCTCGACGAGCACGTGCTCGCCGTGGACCGAGCCATCGACGGGGTCATCGAGCACACGGGGCGCCAGGTGCACGTCGCGGGCTACTCTCAAGGGGGTCTGTTCGTTTACCAAGTGGCGGCTTACCGGGCGTGCAAGGGCATCGCCTCGCTGATCACCATGGGCAGCCCGGTCGACATGCGCCGCAATCTCCCGATCACGGTCTCCGAAGAGCTGGGCGAGAAGATTCTGCGGGGCTTTCGTCACTCGGTGTCGATCCCCTTGGACGCCATCGAAGGCTTGCCGGGCTGGATCACCAGCCGTGGCTTCAAGGTCGTCAGCTTCAAGAAGGAAATCGGACAGTTCGCACAGCTCGTCGGTTCCTTGCACGATCGAGACGCTCTGGCCCGACGAGAACCCAAGCGGCGCTTCTTGGGCGGCGAGGGGTTCATCGCTTGGCCAGGCCCAGCGCTGCGCAAGTTCGTGGACGAGGTGCTGGCCGCGAACCGCATGACCGCTGGCGGCTTTGTGATTGCTGGGCGCACGCTCTCGCTGTCGGACATCGACGTGCCGATCCTCTACTTTATCGGCGACCGTGACGACTTCGCGCGGCCGCGTTCGGTCAGGCCCATTCGCCACATCGCGACCCACGCCGACTGCCACGAGACGCGCATCCCCGCGGGACACTTTGGCTTGGTCGTCGGCACCGCGGCGCTCGAGCTGACGTGGCCACGGGTCGTCGACTGGCTCGAGTGGCAAGAGGGCGCCGAAGAGCCAGACTGGCTGCGCACTCCGCGGACCGAAGCGCCGGAGGGTGGCTTGCGGCGCGGTGCTCAATGGCTCGCCGACAAGGTCTGGGAGGGCATGGGCGAGCTCTCGCTCGAGGCAACGGGCCTGGCGGACACCATTCGTTGGCAGCTGCCGCGGCTCACTCGCATGCAGAATCTGAGGCCAAGCGCGCGTTTTAATATCGGCCGCACTCTGGCAAAAAGAGCCAACCACGAACCGAATGAGACGTTTTTCATCTGGGACGGCCGGGCTTACACCTTCCAGATGGCGAATCGCCGAGTCAATCGGCTTGCTGCAGCATTGCAGATGCTCGGTGTGGGCTTGGGAGACATCGTCGGCGTGGCCCTCGTGGCACCACCTGACACCTTGGCCATCGTTGGGGCGCTCTCTAGGCTCGGCGCGATCCCCCTGCTCTTGCCCATCGTGAGCGCAGGCCCGCGAGGTGGCTCGCCGCGAGCCACCTCTGTGCCGGGAAGCGAGCAAAATCCCATCGATGTGGCCGAAACTCTTCGCGCCGCGGTGAGCGAGGTCGCGCCGGTGCTTGTGGTCGTTGACGCGGTGGGGCTGCGCCTGCTTTCCGGGCTCGACATCGCAGCGACCCTTCGGTTCGCATCCCTGGGCTTGACTGAGGTTGTGTCCGACGAGGTCGCCGTGCTCGAGGAGCTACTCGGACCTGCGACCGACGCGCCGCCGCCCGAGCTGAACCCCAATCCGGGCAGGGGTTACGATCCAGCCCTGATCCTCGTCCATCCTGAGACGGGCGAGACGACACGCATCACCAACCAACGCTGGATGATGTCTGCCCTCGCCGCCGCGGCGGCCTGCAAGCTCAGTCCCAGCGATACGGTCTATTGCTGCCTCCCGATGACGCACGCCAGCGCCATCATGGGCGCGGTCGGCGCCTCTCTCGTCGCCGCGACACGGCTGGCGCTGGCCCCGGGCTGCGCGGTCGAGTCGTTTTGGCCCGAGGTACGCCGCTACGGCGCCACCGTCGTGTTCTACTCAGGGACGCTGTGCGACCGGCTCGTCGCTGGCTCGCCGACGCCCGCAGAGCGCCTGCACTCGGTGCGGTTGTTCGTGGGCAATGGCCTATCGAAAACCACCTGGGAGGCGATGTTGGAGCGGTTCAACACGCGCTCCATCATCGAGTACCACGCGGCCGCTGGCGGTCGGGTGCTGCTGGTCAACCTCCTCGGCGACAAGGTTGGGAGCTGGGGGAAACCGTTCGTGGGCAGCGCGACGAGCCGACTCGTGCGAACAGGCTCAGACTCCGAGCTCATCCGCAACGAATTCGGCGCCTTGTCCGACTGTCTTCCTGGCCAGCCAGGCCGACTCATCGTCGCTCTTCAGGATGGCGAAGAGCCAGGTCAGCAGCCTCTGCTCGAGGATCCAGTGGGCTCTGGGCAGCGCTGGATCTCGACGAACCTGCAGCTTTGGCGCGACGAGGAGGGAGACTATTGGGCGAGCTGATTTCGCTGGTTTCCCGGCATTGGCTACGGGGAACAAGGCGAGACCAGCACCTCGGTCGGGAAGAGCTCCCGGATGATACGGGCCAGGGTGCCGACAGAGTAGGGCTTGGCGAGGAAGGTGACGCTGGGGTCCATCTCCTCTCGGACGTCGGTGGGCTTGTCCCCTGCGGAGACAAGGACCATCGGCATCCGGGGCTGGCCCTGGAGCACCTCCTCGCGCAGCTGCCAGCCCGTCATGTCGGGCATGGTGAGGTTGGCCACGACGACGTCGACCATCTTTCCGACGTGGTCGAGGATGCTCAGCGCAGCGTGTGGGTTCTCGGCCTCGAAGACGCGGTAGCCCCGCAAAGTCAGGCCTCGGCTGAGGGCTTTGCGCAAAATGGGGTCGGTTTCGACGAGGAGAATGATCTCGGAGCCTCGGGTGCCGGAATAGCCGGCGGACTTCAACATCCTCGGACGGGCCAGCAAGGACTGCGAGGCCGGCAGGATGAGGTTGAACTCGGTGCCTTCGCCGACGGCGGTGCTCAACGAGATCTGACCTTGGAACTGCTTGATGATGCCGTAGCAGGTGGCGAGTCCGAGGCCATTGCCCTCTTCGCGGGTGGTGAAGAAGGGCTCGAAGACGTGCTTGGCGACCTCAGGCTCCATTCCGGTCCCGGTGTCGGCAACCGCGATGGAGACATAGTCTCCAGGGGCGAGCTCGCTGTCCTCCACGAGGTGAACGTTGCGGGAGCGGATGGTGAGTTGACCGCCGTCAGGCATGGCGGCTCTAGCGTTGGCGGCGAGGTTGATGACCACCTGCTCGAAGAGGGTGGCGTCGACCTCGACGCGCCGCACCGTGCCTGGAAGGTCGCAGACCAGCTCGATGTCGGCCCCGAGCACACGGGTCAGCATCTTTTGCAGGTTCACGATGAGCTCGTTGATGTTGACGACCTGCAAGTGCACGATCTGTTTGGAGGCGAAGGCGAGGAGCTGATGAGTGAGATCGGCCCCGCGCCGTGCGGCGGTCTGAATGACGCCGATGTCGGTCTGGATGTCAACGTTGGCGATCTGGCTCTCGAGCACCTCGGCGGTGGTCAGGATGACCGAAAGGAGGTTGTTGAAGTCGTGGGCGACTCCCCCCGCGATGCGCCCAATGCTCTCGAGGCGCTGGGCTTGTCGCAGCTCTGCTTCGAGGTTCTTGTCGCGATGGACGTCGCGGCAAACGCAGAACACACGCCGGCTCTCATCGACAACGGAACAGCGCCACTTCACCCAGCGGTATTCTCCGTCGCTGGCGCGCAGGCGACTGTCGAACTCGACGACGGATCCTTTGCCGGAGGCTCCTCTGAACGCTCGAGTGGAGGGGTCGTAGTCATCGGGGTGGACGAAGTCCGCGAGGTTCATTCGGCCGAGGGTGTCAGTGTCGCAGCCGAGAAAGCGCTGGAAGGTCTCGCAGGTGTGGAGAAACCCTCCATCGAAGCAGACGACGGCGTGCATCTCGGTGGAGAGGTTGGGGAGGCTGCTCAGAGCATCACGAAACGCTTCCACCTTGGCTTGTTCTCGGAGCCGCGCCAGTTCGAGCTCGAGGTCTCGAATCCTCTTACTCAGCGCTTGTCGTTCGTCCACCCGTCCTCCTGGATGCGGTCCTCCTCAACAGTATCGAATTCGGGAGAGGTGCAAAACTAAAAAGTCGAGATTCCTCGAACTCAGAAGCCTACCCTCGGCGATTTCTTCTGTTCGAGGCTTCGCCACAGTCCGAGGCGGCGGCCGGCCCCTACTGGCACTGGGTGGTTTGTGCGAGGGTTTCGGCACTTTTCAGGGCGCCGCTACTGGCACTGGGCGATGTCGTCTGTGGTTCGTTCGAGGGTTTCGCCGCCCAACTGGCGCGCCAGCCGAGTGCTTCAAGGTCGAGTCCAAGGAAGACATCGCGACCGCTCGTTCGGGCATCGGTCAATAGGGGCACAGCGCCAGATCGAGGAAGCCCTTCAGGATGCCTCTCCCATCGACGCCAACCTCGTTCTGCACGTGCGAGCGAGCCGAAGTGCTTGCGCTCGCGATGCCTTGTCGGGCGATGAACGAGAGGCGCGCCTCGGGGTGGAACTGCGTCGTAAAGATGGGCAGGGTGTCGTGTTCGAAGGCGTCTCGCTGGCTCTCGCCGCGGCGAGCGACGACTCGATAGCCGTCGGGCACTGTTTTGACTTCCTCGCGGTGTGAGGCGACGACGGTCTTGTCGCCGTCGGGCCAGAGGCGACTGCCAGCAAAGTGAGTGGTTTGCACGGCGGCGAGCTTGGAGTGGTCCTCACGCAGGAAACCCACCTCGGCTCCGGCGATGTGGCCGATGAGCTGGTGGCCGAAGCAGACGCCGAGCAGTGGGCGCACGAGCTCGCCGCTGACGACGGGCTCGAGGAAGCGGTGCAGAGTGCGCAGCCAGTCGTAGTCATCGAAGACGGAGGCGGCAGAGCCGAGGACGACGATGGCGTCGGCGTCGTAGGAGTCCATCATGTGGGCGGTCTGGGGCTCGAGGACGGGTCGGCACAGGTCGTGGGTTCCGGGCCAGAGGGCGAGGAGCTCGTTGACGCCTTCGTCCTCGGCGACTTTGATGGAGGGATCGATGATGAGGAGGTGATGGGTGGGCATGAGGGCTCGGGTAGTCTCTCGGGGGACAGAATTCTTTGCTGGCCGTTGACCGCTAGACAAGAATAACTACGTGGCCGGCCGCATAGCGGACTTAGGAGCCGTCCGGAAACAACCTACTCATTTGAGCATCGCCAGAGGCGTGATCGCGGCGTCGGTCTGCTTCGACGATGCTGGGCATCGCCTGCATCGACCTCCTTGCCCTCCCACCTCTGACTTCGCCCAAATGAGCATTTTGTTTCCGGACGACTCCTTGGTTGACCGTTGATGGGTGACGAAAAGAAAAAACCCCGACGCCCGAGGGGGCGGCGGGGTTTTCAGGTTTGGTGTGTGGTGCTGAGGCTGGGGTTCTCTTCAGCGCCAGTTTTCAGCCCGCCTCAACTGTTTAAGCTGAGCCGTCTCTCACAGACTTCCCGCGGTCCTCATCGACACTCGCCGAATCTAGCCCTCTATTGGTTTGGGGCGTCCCCTTCGACATTTTGGAAGTCTTCCTGATGTCCTTGGGGTTTTCGAAACTGCGTATCACGCACGAAGCGCGACCGATCGCGACCTTACGCTGCCTCTCAGAGACTCGAGCCGGAACATTTCCACCTGATTCTTCCCGAACGCCGACGCTTTGAATCGGAGTTCCCCTTGCGGGAAAGGGAAGCGTAGGTGAAGGGCACCCATGAGGTTTTTCGCCCCTCCAACGACACGCCATTCAGAGTCCGGTTTACCCGGGTTTGCCTCACCCGGCACCTTCCGTCCACGAGGTTAACCCCTCCTCGACGGTTTGCTCCTCCGAACGTCGTCGACCCAAGGTCCATGCCGTTCCTGGGGTTCAAAGCAGACGGTGTCCATTGGCGGCCCTGTTCTGCTCGCGTGATTCGGAGCTCTACTGGAGAGCCCAAACCACGGGGCGTCGGCGGTTCCAGTCTGCGAACAGACTGGAGTATGCCCTTCCCTGGGTCACGCGGGCAGCCATCCATCCTTCGGACGACGCAGAGCCCCTGGCACGCTGCCTTGCACCACTCACCTGGGTTCCGCTGAGGAACACAGGGAGGCGGGCGCAACAAGCGACCTCATGGCAAAGACCGTCACAAAAGAGCTTGAACTGCTGAGCGACTCGGGTCCAGCATGCACCGACCAAGGTCTGACAGCGTTGCGCGCATCGCTGTTCGCCGACCGAATCCGCCACCGAGCACCCGTCTTGAACGCGGTCTATCGACCCCTCACGTTCAAACTCAGAGAAAGCGACACGTTAAGCGCTTGCTCCTGGCGTCGTGTTGCGTCTTCGGTGTAGCACCGTCAACCAACCTCAGCACTCACACCAGAACGTCTTCCCACAACCGCCCCCGGACTGTCAAACGCCTTTACGCGTTTTCCAGGGCGACTCGCGCAACTGCCGAAACCGCAAAGGAACTTTTTTTTTGCAGCAACACTTCAATATTACAGGCAAAATACTGCAACTGGCCGTTATCACGGGGTTCTTGCCGATCTGCCCCATTCCCGGACCGTCGCCCACGTCTAAAACAACACAAATCGACCGCAGAAACTGGTTCAAATCGTGTTCGTTGAGCGGATTCTTTCGCGCGCGACTCGGAACAGAGGTGGCTCGGAGCGGCCCATCCCTGTGTACGAACAAACAGCAAAAGGAAAAGGCGAAGTCCATTCGGACTTCGCCTCAATAGCGGGGGCTGGATTCGAACCAACGACCTTCGGGTTATGAGCCCGACGAGCTACCTGACTGCTCCACCCCGCACCAACGTTTCGAAGGGACTCAACCTCAAATAGCGGGGGCTGGATTCGAACCAACGACCTTCGGGTTATGAGCCCGACGAGCTACCTGACTGCTCCACCCCGCACCAAGAACGGCCGCCCCTTCGAAACGGAAGCGCACTCTTCCAGGATCCCGAAGCGCTTGTCAACCTTTTTCCTAGATCTCTACAGAAACACTCGATTTTGTCACCCATCAAGAGTTAACGAAGTTCGCTAAGCGGCCAGCCACGTAGATATTCTTGTCTTGCGGTCAACGGCCAGCAAAAGAATTCAGAGCGCCCTCCCCTGCAAAGCAGCCACGATCTTCGCAGGGGAGGACTTGCCATGCAGCGTCCCGCTCACCCAACTGGCGGGGGCATTGCCCGCGAAGGCTCCACCGCTCAACGCGATCCAGGAACCGAGATCCGCCGCCACCTCGACCACGACCGAACCATCCGCCTCATTGAGGAGCTGCAAGACTTTGCCGTTGGTGCAGGCGAGTCTTTGGTTGCGCGCGACACAGCGCTCGAAACGAAGGTCGGGTTTGATGGACCACAGCTCTCTTCCCTCCGCGGAGGTCAATGCGGTCGTCGCTCCAGATCGCTCGTGCACCAAGAGCGTGTCCGCGTTGAGCCACTCTCCGCGCTCCACATCCTTGTACTTCTCGGTCCAGGCGAGGAAGCCCTGTTTGCTCGTCGATACGATGTACAATCCGCCCGCCTCGGTGATCGCCAACATCTGGGCCTCGTCCGGCGAAATCGCGAGACGTGTGACCGTGTCGTTGGTCCGGCCGACGAAAGTCAGCTCGGTGGGCTGGTCCTTGTCCCACGTGAAGAGCGTCCCCTTCTTGGTTCCGTCGTCGAAGGCCACGCCAAAGCGCGTCGAATCTGCCACTGCGAGGGCCGTCGCGCTGTTAGGAAGCGCTAACTCCTTGATCGGCGACTGGCGGTTCAGGAAGTCTTGTACCCGCTCACCCTCTTGGTAGCTCTTGGCTTGGCTCGGCAGATCCCACACCCCAATCGATGGCCCCAGACCCAGCATCAGGACCTCGCCGCCATCGCTCGAAGCAGCCACGTGGGCGTCCTGCCAGTCGTTGAACCGCAGCAGCTCGAGGCCGTCCGTGCTGTAGAGGCTCGGCACTCCGTTCATCGACAGCTCGAGCTTGCCTCCCCCCAAGAGAACGGCCGCTTCCGGCTGCTTTGTAGCCAGCTCCGTGACCTCGCCGGTCTTGGTCGAGAAGCTGAAGGTGTGCTCCACCGACCGGAAGACCACGATCTCGCCGTCCCCGCTGAAGGCCGCGCTCGTCACAAAAGCTTCTGGTGGCGGGGACAGAACCGCGCCGTGCCCAGTTGGTGACGCTCCCGCATCGTTTCCAGCCGTCCCGTCTGCGTCGTGAGTTGGATCGTCGACGACGGCCGTCGTGGTTCCGCCACAGGACAACAAGAGGCAGAACGCTGCGGCCCCCAATCCCGTGCGCGTGTGCGCCAAAACCCCGCGAATACCAATGCCCTTCACGCTGCTCTGTCCCATTTACTCCCCTTCGACGGCCAGCCATTTCGTGCACTCGAGCCCGTGCTCGTTCGCGCGTAGGCGCCTCGCCTCGAGCCCGCTCGTGCCGAGAAACGCGCGAAAATCCGATCGGCGACTGGAAACCTGCCCCCAATCACCGCTCTGACCCTTGCGAGCCAGGGCCCTTACGATTAGTACCACACACAAACGGCCCGCACACTCACGTTGTTGCGCACATCCTGCGCGCAACCCTTCGGGCTAACACGACTCTCCACGAGTTCTCACACGTTTGACTGACCTGATGGCAGTCTTTTTTGGGTCCCATATGCCCCTTCAGTCCTCTCGAAGCTCCCTCTTGCTCCTCGTCCTCGCAGGACTCCTCGCTGGCTGCGGGCCCGCCATCTCGGATTACGTTCCGCCTTTGCAGGACAACAGCCCCAGCGCACGTCGAGTCGAGGTGATGGATCGCGTGCTCAAAGCGGCGGACCAGCTGCGTGCGCTCTTTCAGGAATCGACCGAGCGGTTCCGCTTCACCGACTTGCGCCGTTCCATCGGCCGAGCGGTCGAGGCCTTCGATCCGAACAGTCCCGCAGCCCTCACCTCGGCCGCCGCGCTCGCCTATGGCGCTGGACGTGTGGACGATGGGCTGGCCCTCTTCGAGCTCGCCCTCGAGGTCGAGAACACGCCGTCCCTCTACAGCGAACACGCGACCCTGCTCGTCGACGCCAAGGCCTACGCCGCTGCTCGAGAGCTGGCCTTCGATGGCCTCGATCGCTACCCCGAGGATGAAGCGCTGCGCGTGGCCTCTGACCGGGCCATCGACGAAGATCCAGTCCTGCTCCCACCGACTCCGCTGCGCCTCACGCCGAGCCAGGCCGACTCGATCAAGGCGCTGGGGGGCGGCTCGACGGTCACCTTCAAGCTCGTGGTCGCAGGCCAGAACGTCGCCGCCCTGAAGCCCGACCAAGCCCTCGGGCAGAGCATGTACCGCTCGGAGATCGCCTTCTACCGCCTCTGTGTGCTGCTGCGTTGCTCGTTCCGAGTGCCGTACAACGCCCCCCTCGAAATCGAGAAGGGCGACTTCGAGACGCTCTACTCTCGGGTCGATTCCGACAAACAGAGCGGCTACCGCTCCAAGTTCATCCACATCAAGTGGCACACCGGAGAAGACGGTGCGACCTACCTTCTCGCAACCTGGAAGGAGTGGGTACCCGAGTTCACGGGCTTCCCGATCGAGGCCACCAGCACGTGGACGTCGTGGGTCACCGCCGGCAGCCACAGCGATCTCGAAGAGAAGGTCGCCGACTGGCTGCCGAAGTTGGCCGAGGCCGCCGGTCCCAGAGGCTGGACGAACAACAAGGCCCGGGTCGGCTACGCCGGCGAGATGACGGTTCGGACTTTGGCTCAGCAAATTAGCGACGTGCTCAGCATGGACTACCTGAGCAACAACTGGGACCGCTTCAGCGGCGACCCAGAGCTCTACGGGGCGAACTGCCACATGGAGCCTGGCGGCCTCGTCGCCATCGACAATGGAGCGGCCTTCCCACCCTGGGATACCAGCCGTGTGGAGAGGCGATTCAAGCTCACGCAGCGGTTCAGCCGTCGGTTCGTCTTGGCCCTGCGTCGCCTCGATCATGACAAGACCCAAGAGCGTCTCTTCCCCGGAGCCAACACCGACGAGCTGAAACGCTTCGAGATCTTCTGGGGCCGCCGCCAGAGCCTCCTGGACCGTGTCGATGCGCTCATCAAGGAGCACGGCGAGGACGAGATCCTGGCGTTCTGAGTCAGGAGAACGACGCTTGCTGGAAAGGGCAACTCTTCATAATTTGGTATCCGCGTTTGAACTCCCGCCTTCACGATGAGGTTACGGTGCGAACTCGATCCCTCACTTTGGTGTGCCTCGTTGCGCTCGCCCTTTCGTTTGGCTGTAACGATAGCAGCCCAACACACTCCGTCATCGAGTCCACCTTGGTCGTGTCGGACCAAAGTATTGGACCCGCCGACCGGGTGGTGATCGACCAGGCTGGCATCGATGGCTTTGGATGGGTGAGCGTGCACAGTGCGGACGGAACACTTCTCGGCCGCAGCTCTGTCGTTGGGGAGAGGAACCACCTCACCGTCTTCCTCAATCGGTTCGTCACTGACGGCGACCCTCTGGTCGCCACGCTGCGATACAACAAAGGCTTGCGCACTGTGTTCGAGTATCCGAGCCCAGATGTCGCGGTGCTGGATGCACAGGGTGCCGAGCTGAGCGTGACCTTCACTGTCACTGTGCCCGATTACAGAGCTCCAAGTATCGAGGTCTTGGATCAGGAATTGAGCCCTGACTCGGCGAACGTGGTGTCGATTCTGTTCATCAACTCGTATGGCCCTGGCGTTGTCGTCGTTCGCGAGACCAACATTGACGGGGTCATTCTCGCCTCCACCGCACTCCCAAATCGCGCCACACACGCTCTCCAGGTCGAGCTCTCACGAGAGGTCGTCGGCAGCGAGACCTTGCACGTCGCGCTCTACTCCGACCGCGGTGTGGTCGGGGTCTTCGAGCCGCAGACGGATCCGCCCCAGGTCGGCGCGGGGAAAGAAGTCGTCCAGGACACCTTCGTCGCCACAGTCTTGGCGCCCGTCGACCCTTCGCTCCGAGTCTCCGATCAAGTGGTCGAGCCACCCGACCAAGTGGTCGTCGAGGAAGCCGTCGCCGCCGCAGCAGGGTTCGTCGTCCTCTATGAAGACGACGGCGGCGCTCCTGGCAGCAGTCTCGGCTCCACAGTCGTCGCCCGAGACACGAACCTCGAGGTGGTCATCCACTCGAACCGCGCGCTCACCGATGGGGAGACGCTGCACGCCGCCCTGCACGTTGACGAGGGCGTTCTTGGCACTTTCGAGCTGGGTATCGATCCCGTGGCGGTCGACTTCGCAGGGCACGACGTCATCCGAGAGTTCGAGGTGACGCTCCCCGCACAGCCCGTCCCCGCCCTTACGATCCTCGATCAAACGGTCAGCCTCCTGGACGCGCTTCTCGTCTCAGAAGTGCTCTCTGTGGGACCGGGGTTCGTGGTGATCCAAGAGGACGACGGCGCTGGCGCGCCCGGGATGGTCATCGGCTCTCTCGCCGTTCCAGACGGCGTGAGTGCTGACGTGGCGGTCTCCATCGGACGAGAGGTGGCCGATGGCGAGACACTTCATGGAGCCCTGTACGTCGACCGCGAGCCTGTTGGGTTCTTCGATGACACCATCGACCTCCCCGCACTGGACGACACGGGCTCTGAGGTGCGCACGAGCTTCATCGTGACCATTCCCGCGCAGCCCGTTGCGACCTTGGTGATCAACGATCAGACCCTGACCGCCGCCGACACACTCACGATTGCGTGGGTCTTGTCTGTTGGCCCAGGTTTCGTGGTGCTCCGCGAAGACGACGGCGCCGGAGCTCCCGGGCAAGTCATCGGGACACTTGCGGTTGCCGATGGCGGCGCGACTGACCTCTCGCTGACCCTTACTCGAGACGCGCTCGACGGCGAAACGCTTTATGGAATGCTGCACGTCGACTCGGCGCCCATCGGAGTTTTTGACCCGGCCGCCGACCTGCCTGCTGTCGACGGCTCTGGGGCGGTCGTTCAATCTACATTCGTCGTCTCCGTGGCGACAACGGTGATTCCGACCCTTGTCGTGACAGACCAAGTCGTGACCCCCTCGAACAGAGCCATCATCGACTTGGTGACCTCCCCTGTCGACGGGTTGGTCGTCCTCTTCGCGGACGACGGAGCGGGTGCCCCAGGTCTCGGACTCGGCGCCGAGCTCGTGCCCATCGGAACGACCACGAACCTCCCGATCAACCTTGGTCGCGCTCTGCTCGACGCCGAGGTGGTGCACGTGGCGCTCTTCGAGGACCTCGGCGTTGTCGGTGTCTTCGAAGCCGGCACGGACCCCATCCAGTTGGACGTTGGCGGCGCCGAGGTGCGCGTCACGTTCGTGGCCAGTCTGCCCAGCGTCGCGACCCTCGTGGCACAGGACCAAACTCCTAACCCACTGAGCGAGGTCTGGGTCGACACGGCCGATTTGCCCGCAGATGGCTGGGTGGTCATCGGAGATGCGGGCGGCACGGAGCTGGGCTTCTCGCCACTCACAGCAGGACCGCAAGGGCCGATCGCCATCGCCCTCAATCGCGACGTGGTCGACAGCGAAACCTTGACCGCCCGACTGCACGAAGACCTCGGCGCCGTCGGGACCTGGGAGCCGGCGACCGACCTCCCGTTCGTGGACGCCATGAGCAATGATGTGGAGCGCTCTTTTGTCGTAAGCGTCGTCATTCCTGCCATCACGGTGGCCGATCAGACCGCTTCTCCGGCCAACACCGTCACCATCGCGGAGGTTGTCTCGCCGGGCCTAGGCTGGGCAAGGCTCTACGACGATGCGAGCGGCAACCCTGGTGCGGCGCTCGGCGAAACGTCACTCGTCAGCGGCAGCAACCCCAATGTCAGCATCCCCCTGAACCGTGATGTCGTGCATGGTGAGACATTGCATGTCCTGCTGCATGTTGACCGGGGTACGCTAGGAGTCTTCGGTGCCGCTGACGTGCCAGCCGTCGACGGGGCTATGGCTGTGGTTGCTGCGACATTCGTCGTGACTCTGGAGCCGTCCGTGGTCGCTGTCGACCAGACCCTGACGCTCTCCACAATCATCGACGTCCAGTCGGTTCAATCGACGGGCGCCGGTTGGCTCGTAGTGCACGAAGACAACGCCGGAGCCTTGGGGCCCGAGCTGGGACAATGGGCTGTGCCAGACGGAGCGAGCCTCAACCTAGCCATCGAACTGACCCGCAGGTTGCTCGACGGGGAGACCGTGCACATCGCGCTGTATGAAGATCTCGGGGTTCTTGGGAGCTGGGAGCCGGGGATCGATCTCCAGGCGACGGACGTCAACTCGACCCCAGTGCAGAGCTCGTTGGTCGCGACCGTCCCCATAGGAACCCCAGACGTGCGGCTCGTCGTCGACAACAATGGGTCTTCGTCCTACACCTTCTCGTCGTCCGTCCCCTCGACGGTCGCCGTGGTCGGTCCAGAGCCCGAAAATCAAACCCTCACTTTGACGGCAGGGTGGCGCTACGAGCTCGTCGTGACCAATGGGACAAGTCACCCGTTGGAGTTACTGCAGGGTGCGACCGTTCAGCTCTCCGAAGCAGCGGGTATCGTCGGTGCGCTGGAGAGTGATGTCGATGTGAGTTGGGTCGACGACGGGGCGGGCACCATCGCCTTCACAGTCGCGCCGATTTTGGCCAGCGCCCTCGACGGCTACCACTGCCAGGTCCATCCGATGTCGATGACGGGGGCGATTGTGGTCAACTGAGGTGAACTGAGGTGCGACCTCCGCACGCGTTGCATCGACGCCTCAACCGGCGACCGCCAGCTGAGGCGTCGATGACACACCTCTCGCGAGAAGGCAGCTAGAATCTAGATGTGCTTGGCAGAAGTGGCGAGCCTGCCATGAAAATCGCCGGGTTCGAGCGGTATGTTATCGATATTGCTTCGATCTTATCGCAGAGGCGCAAAGGGCGGCCGAGGCGCAGAGAGTTTGGAGAAATGAGTTGGTACGGCGTGAGCTCATGGTGGCAACGTTGAGTTGGGTCTTGGTTTTCTCACCTCTTGGATGACGCGCAG